>WNGA01000833.1_pt1 | contig 164716 bp, 117 predicted proteins | sample 5400061 | NCBI WGS metagenome assembly WNGA01 (sample SAMN13153366, study PRJNA577476) | soil metagenome | isolation source: 100 cm soil or saprolite under grassland replicate 2 | place: USA:California | collected 2016-06-15 | reverse complement strand
TTCAGTCCTCGCGCGCAAGACAATTCGGCTGGTGCTGGGCACACGGGGCAACAGGTATTCGCCAAAGTTGTTTACAAAGACTTCCTGCAATGAATGACCTGAGTCATCCATCAATTCAACCGTAGCAAATGCATTGATGTTAGCCAATGGTTCCAGCAAGCGGGGCGAGGAGCCGTCGTTCATCTGCACTGTGCCGTGCACCACCGTCGTATTCGCGCCTCGGCTTGGCAGGATGTAAATCTTGCCTACGTGGAGGTTGACACTGCCCACGGAAAAAATTTGCGTCGAGCAGCCGGTTATGAAGCCGGAGGCCTGCCAGCAAATCTGATATCGCCCTTCCGTGGCCGGCAAGGTGAATCGCCCACTAAGGTCTGTCAGGGTGGAAATGCCCGGTGTGCCCGAGGAGGCATTGCGTAGATACACCTCCACGCCGGGCAAATAGACGTCGTGGGCTGCGCCGGGGCCGCCGACGATTGGGCTATCCACGCGCGCCGCAATATAACCCCGTACCAGTTTCGGCTGCGGCAAGGCGGGAGGCAAGAGCAGTCGATAAAAACCACCCTGGCTGGTTGGCATCACTTGGAAAGGGCTCGTCGCTCCCGCTATCGGCGTCCAGGATCCGGTCACGCTTGCTGCTTGCTGCAATTGTGCCGCCTGACCGACCCAGTTGATCCTGATATTCGTCCCTTGAAAGTCGACGACCAACTTGTAGGGCTGGGAAACAAGCGACGCTGCATGACCGCTTGACTCAATACCGAGTAGAGGGATGGTCAAAAGCAAGGCGACTGCGGTCGAGAAGCGCGTCTTTGGGCGGCGATCCTGCTCACATTTCATAAATTCTTGTCCTTTCTGGAGATATTGAGGTTCTTTAATATTACTGATAGGAAAACTGATAGGAAATTGCTTTTTTGAGGCTTCGCGGTTCAGAACGGGAAGCTTCGCTCCCTGTGTACAGAGTGAGTCCGCAGTCGTAAGGAAGAGTGCCCTGAATCCCTAGTATCCTTTGCGGCTCGCCTCGATCCAATTGACCGCGAGACTTCACGCGAATCCTTGCGCGCTTCGGAATGAACGATAAAACCTGACGAAGCCTGACTGGGATTGGGTTTTTGTCAACAGCAATTTTGCAGCGAATTTTTTAGCCGGTGCATGACAGAATTGTTCAGACTCGCCAGTGGGGCGGTTTTCAGGAGCGGCTTTGATGCTTCGTTAGCTTCGTTTCCTTCTGTGCAGAGTTCCACACCGGCGGGGCGGAGTGCGGAATCCAACAAAAGCAAGCGAAGGAAACGAAGAAGGAGCCATCCTTGCCGAGTGCGCGGAATTGGGCCTCGCAGCCCGTTCAAAAACTCCAGGTTCGGCTGTAGCGGCGGTCTGTGACCGCCGAAATCGGGCCAGAATGTGCACTTTCCTCGGCGCTCATAGAGCGCCGCTACAGTTTTTGAACGGGCTGCTAGGGACACGTATAGGCCTTGGCTGGATACTGCTGATGCAAAATCCCAGCAAAACGCGTTGTCTGAAGATTTTTGTCATGCGCCCCTTCCAGGGCTCGGATGGATTGGGGGGCGGTTTACCCAGGGCGGCGCTCGTTTCACCCTAAGAGAAGAAGTTGAAACCACAGATGCACACTGATGAACACAGATGAAAAAGAGTTGCGAAAGCCGAGCCGTTCCCTCGCTGGGTGAACGATCTACTCCAACCCAATCCGTGTTCATCTGTGTCCATCCGTGGTTTCGATTCTGTTCGTCCATTTCAACTGCCGGAGCCAGGTTCACTTCGCTTGCCCTGGGCTATTTTCTGTAGGGCTTTCAGCCCTTTCGGTTTGAGCCTCGTGACCTCGGCTGCTACGGCGGTGATTCGTGTTCATTCGAGTTCATTCGTGGTTCGTCGATTCCCGCCGCAATCACGAAATCTCTTTCGCCCTTACAGGGCTTGGGAATTGTTGAATCACGCTACCCAGGGCGTCGGTCGCCGACTCGCTTTGCCCTGGGCTATTATCTTCCGGGCCTTCGGCCCTCTCGGTTTGAGCCTCGTTACCTCGGCTGCTACGGCGGTGATTCGCGTTCATTCGCGTTCATTCGTGGCTCTGCATCTCCCGACGCAATCACGAAATTTCTTTCGCCCTTACAGGGCTTGGGAATTGTTGAATCACGCTACCCAGGGCGCCGCTCGCCGACTCGCTTTGCCCTGGGCTATTCTCTGTAGGGCTTTCAGCCCTTTCGGTTTGAGCCTCGTGTCCTCGGCTGCTACGGCGGTGATTCGTGCGGGTCGGCCATTGATGTGCGGTGCCGAGGCGAAGGAATCCTCGACTCCTCACCCCAGCCCTCTCCTCGTTCGAGGAGGAGAGGGAGGCGGAGGGTGTGCACCTCACCCTTAATCCCTCTCCCCATCCGATGCGGAGAGGGAGCGGGAGTCGACTCCTCACCCCGGCCCTCTCCCCGCTGTTGCAGTTCCGGGTTTCGAGTTTCGGGTTCCAGGTTGTTTGGACTCGGAACTCGGAACTTTGAACTCGGAATCCAAGGGCGGCACGAGGGACAGCGTTCGAGGAGGAGAGGGAGAAATGAGTCAGTTGGACCGCCTTTGTCCTACCCCCTGTGCGAGAATGGCGGCACGATGAATAGAGTCGTGAACGGTTTGAAGGCGCCGGTTCCCCGCGCGCTCAGAGCCAGCACGGCGCCGCGGGGCGTTTGGAGCGAGCCTATAGCCCGGCCGGGCTTCGCGGAGGCGCGCTCGCCGAACGCACTGAACTCAGGGAAGGGGGCGGTCTGTGGGTGCGCCCAAATGCGGTGCCAGTGCGAACGGATGTGGAGCGTTCGGACCGGCAGATCGCTCCGCCGGATGGTGTCGGTTCCGCCCGCATATTCCCGGATATTCCCACTTTGTTTTTCGCCGCGTCAGCGCTCCGGACTGTTTTTGCAAGTCGTTGATAGTCAACGGCAAGACTTTTTGGCCGCTCAGCGCCGCAATGCGGCTTGCGGCGAAAGCGGGGAGTTACGCGGCCGCTTCGTGGTGCACCCAGTGGAAGGCGTGCTGCACCAGTTCGGTGGCGTTCTTGAGGTTGAGTTTGGCTTTGATGTACTCCCGGTAGGCTTCGACGGTGCGGACGCTCAAGTGAAGCTGCCCGGCGATCTGGCGGGTGCTGTGGCCCTCGCCGATGAGACGGAAGACTTCCAGCTCGCGGTCGGTGAGTGTTTCGATGGGAGAGCTGACGACCTTGCCTTTGCCGGTGGCCATCTGCTGGAGCATTTTGCTCTTCATCTTCTCGCTCAGGAAAATCTCGCCGCCGAGCACTTTGCGGATGGCGGTGAGGACCTGTTCGATGGCCTCTTCCTTCATGATGTAGCCGCGGCTGCCGGCGCGCAGGGCCCGCTCGGCGTAGAGGGACTCGTCGTGCATGGAGAGAATCAGCGTCGGCAGGTCGGGGTAGCGGGCTTTGAGATTCTTGATCAGCTCGATGCCGTTGCTGCCCTTGAGGGAAATGTCGATGACGGCGATGTCGGGCTGGAGTGTGCCCACGAGGTCGAACGCCCTCGGGCCGTCCTCGGCTTCGCCGCAAACGGTCATGTCGGCTTCGGCGTCGATGAGCCGGCGCAGGCCGGCGCGCAGGATGGGATGGTCGTCGACGAGCAGGACTTTGATCTTGGGTCGGCGGTTGACGACTGGCGCTGGCTTGGCCTCGGCGGCTTGGGCCTTGGCGGTTTGAGCCTTGGCGGTTTGAGCCTTGGCGTCGCGTTGTTGTTTTTCAGTTTTCATCGTGTGTCGGATTAAAAGTGCAGCTGACCACGGTGCCGCCGTTGTCGCCCAGGGCGACGTCCAGTGTGCCACCGATTTTCTGGGCCCGGTACGTCATGATGCGCAGGCCCAGCCCATTGCGTTGGACGCCTTCCGGGGGCAATCCCACGCCGTCGTCCACGATCCGCAGCGCCAGCTTGTCGCCTGCGCGCTCCAGCCGCACGACCACTCGGCTGGCCCGGCCGTGCTTGACGGCGTTGTTCACCGCTTCCTGCGCCAGCCGAAACAAGTGCGTGGACACGTCTTTGTCCGTGATGGTCACACCGTCTTCGCACTCGACCGTGCAGGAAATGTTGTAAAGTTGCTCGACCGTTCGGGCCAAATCGTTCAGCGAAGGCGTGAGGCTGTCGGACTCGACCTCCACTGGAAAAAGCCCGCGGGCCAGGTTGCGCGTCTGAGTCAGCGCCTCGATGACAAGCTTGCTGATTTCGGCTGCCTCGACCGCTTCGGGGTGATCCTTGGCGGCGAGGTTTTTCTCCAGCGCCCGGCAAAGGAATGAAATCCCGGTCAAATGTTGTCCCAGCCCATCGTGGATGTCCTGGCCGATGCGCATTTGCACGCGATTGGAGCTTTCCACGACTTCCTTCTCGAGGGTTTCGCGATCCGTCACGTTGCGGATGACCGCCACGGCATGGCCGGCGCTGCTGACGGCCAGGCGCGTCTCGAAATACCGCAGCCGGCCCGGCAACAAGTATTGGCAGCAAAATTTCTGCGCCGCTCCGGTTCGAAATGTCTTTTCCAGGTAATGCATCGCCAGTTGCGCCAGTTGTCGCGGCGCCGCCATTCGTCCTTTTCGAGGACGCGCGGAGCATCGCGGTGTTGGCGGTTTTCGAAGGCATCAGGCATCCGGCCTGCCCTGAAGGCGGCCGCGTTGTATCACTGCCTGTCCATCGGCACGGCGCGTCCGAAACCTTAGCAGCCCGTACAAAAATCTGGCCGGGCCGAAGCGGCAGTCTGGGATCGCCGAGAAAACCCAAGGATTTGGGCCGGCCTAAGGCACTTTCAGAGCGCTGGCATGGCTTTTGGATGGGCTGTTACGAGCGCGTTCAAAAACTGTAGCGGCGCTCTATGAGCGCCGAAGAGACTGCGCATTTTGGCCCGATTTCGGCGGTCACAGACCGCCGCTACAACCTCACCTGGAGTTTTTGGACGGGCTGTTAGACAACCCAAATACGCCACTCTGCTGGTCTCGCAAGCTTGATTCTGTTTACGAGGTTGGACCCGGCCTTTTCCGTCAAGGGTTTCAGAGGCGGGTGGGATTCTCAATCGGACGGATTGAGATCGGTTTGCCTTCAAGGCTCAAAGACCCGTCCCCGGTAATACTTCGGCGGGCCGTTCGTGATGACATCAGGCACGACCCCGGTGCCGTCAGTGGCCGAGAGGAATGGCCGGTTCTCGGGCACATTCAAATACTGCCACGCCGGATTGAACAGGTTGGTTGTCCACTGGATCTCGATGCCGCGATTGATGGGTTGCGGGAAAAACGTTTCCACCGCGTCGCCCGCGCGCCGGATATGGATCGCCCACGCGTCGGCGCCATCATTTGGATCCGTGCCACTGAGGAACTCCTCGTAGTTGGTCGCCCCGTCATTGTCCGGATCCATGCTCGGCTGGCCGGTCGGCGCGTTGGTCGAGCCGAACTGGCTGACCTGCCAATCCGCGAAGGTCTGCAGGCTCGGGAGTTCCTCCGTGATCCAGCGGTTGATGAGGGCCACCGCCTGGGTGTCCACGAGGCTCGTTTCCAGCGGCGGCATCTGGCCGGGGCCCCGAGTCGAAATGCGCGTCAGCAGCATCGAATGGGACAACGAGCCGGGCACGATGACGCGGTTGTTCGGGTCGCCGCCGGAGTTGTTCAACACGCCGTTGATCAGCCGCGTGCCCGAAGCAGCGGTCGTCCCCAGCAAAGGGGTGTAGATCCGCGCGTCAAAAGTGGTTCCTCCGGGCCCGAACGGCTGGTGGCAGCCGACGCAATTGGCCGCCAGCCAGGAACGCACGCGCTGCTCGACGCTCACGGCTTCGTCGGCCGGCGAGGCCAGCCAGCGCAGGCCGTGCAGGTTCGAGACCGCCGCCGAGAAGTAGCCCGCGTTGGCCATCGCGCGGAGCTGGTTGTCCACGATGCCCGAATAATCGAAGTCGCGGTTCAACTGAGCGGAGTTGAAGGCGAGCGCGAAGCCACCCACGTTTTGGGGCGTGTGGCAACTCAGGCACTCCGAGCGGCCCGGGTAGTGCCAGATTTGCGTGCGCAGATTGCCGCCGTCATTCACGACAAACGGCTCATCCATGCCGCTTTCCGGCACCAGCGTCGCGTTGGAAGGCGAGCCCCCCCATCGGTAAGTGATGCCATAGATGCCCGTGCCAGTGTCGCGGACGAGGAAGCGCGTTTCCAGCCGCTGGCGCGACTCAGGCGCCCCGTTGGTCAGCTCCAGTTCGAAATGCTGTATCCAGACGCTGCCCGTGGGGAATGTCCAATTGTTGGTCGGCCGAAACGTAATCGCCCGGGCTGGCGGGAAGTAGAACCAATGGGACTTGATCGCGTGGTCCGACCAGTAAGGCAAATTGACATCGTACGGCACGATCCCATCGTGGGACGTGAGGGTGGTGAGGTTGGTGAAGGCGCCGGTTTGCGCCAGCGTCGCCGGGAGCGGAGTGCCCGAAACCGCGGTGTAAACGATCCGCTGGATCACCCCGGCAGTCACGTCCGCATACAGCACATCGCCATTGGACGGATCGATGCCGAACGCAGCCACACCGGCGTCGACAAGGATGCGGGCGAAGGGAACGTTGGTCGTGACCGAGCCGTCGTAGCGCAACGTCCAAATGTTTCCGCTGCCGTAGTCGCCGAACACGTAGGCGCCGGTCAACTGAGGAATCCGGGTTCCGCGATAGACCACGCCGCCGGTGACGGAGAAACCGACGTTGGTCGCGCCCGACGGTGTGCGCGGATAGTCCAGAATCGGCGGGAGGGAACTGAAACCGGCGGGCGGCGCACCCGAGCCGGGTCGCAGGATGTAGCCTTCGCGATAGTTCCAGCCGTAGTTGCCGCCTTTGACGATGACATCCACTTCCTCGCGCGCGCCTTGGCCGACATCGCCGACGTAAAGCAGACCGGTCGCGTCATCAAAGCAGAAGCGCCATGGGTTGCGCAGGCCCACCGCCCAAAACTCCGTCCGCACGTTGCCGGTGAGCGGAATGCCGTTGAAGGAAGTCCGGCCGATGAACGGATTGTCCGGCGGCACGGCGTAGTTGACGGGAGCCACAATGGCCGCGTGCGGCGTTGGCGCGAGGCTGCCGGGTTTTTTATCGACGTCCAGTCGTATGATGCCGGAGAAGAAATCCTTGTCGATGCGTTGGCTGTTGGCGCCGGTGTCGTTGGCGTCGCCTTCATCGCCGAGCGAAACGTAGAGATAGCCGTCCTCCGGTCCGAAGTGCAGATCGCCGGCGTTATGGTTGACGAAATCATCGGGCTGGCTGATCAAAACCACTTCTGAGTTCGGCAGCCCCTGGTTCGGATTACTCGGGGAGATTTCGAAGCGCGAGAGCTGGTCGCGTCGCGCGCCGGTCGTGACGTAGAAAACGAAGAAGTAGCGGTTCGTCAAATAGCCCGGATGAAAGGCCAATCCCAGCAGGCCCTGTTCTCCGCTGAACGTCACGCGGGTGCTGATGTCCAGGAACACCGTGCGGGTCGGGCTGGCCAGGTTGGTGATCACAACAATCCGGCCAATTTCTTCGACGATGAAAAGCCGGTTCGTATCGCCGGGAGCGGAAACAATCGCCACGGGCGCCGTGAAGGTCATGTTGCCCAATGCAGCGGCGTTCGAGTAGCCCAGCACGGGTGGACTGGGCGGCAAATTCAACGCCGGCACGCTCACCCGGTTGCTCAGTCCGAACGGCTGGGCCATCACGCCCGCTGCAAGAAAACAAAAAGCCAACCCGATAGCACGCCGTGGAAATTTCATGCTGCTCATGATCCGCCAAAATCCGGTGCCTGTCAAAGCCCGAACACGAAGAAGGCGGGCGGGGGGCGCATCTTGGAAGTACCTCCACGGTCGAGGTCGCGCTGGGAAAGTAGGGCGGGCGATCTAGTCAGAACGATCGATCGTCCAATTCAAGGTGCGAGAGGAAGAGCTGGGCAATGTGATGGAGCGTGGCGTCGGAGGGATAGCCGGGATCGCGGACGAGCCTGCGGGCGCGCGGGACCACTCCATCGCGGGACGCAGGAATTGCGTGGAGCGCGTCACTCAGGGCCTCGTTGACAGGGGCCTTTACCGGGGGCTTGGTCCGCCGGCGGCGTCCTCGCGCAGGCCGGCGCGAACAGGCTCCGTTGCCGGGGTCAAAGCTGTGCGGCTGGTCTTGCATAGGGCGCGCCGGACGGCGGCGCGTCAACTTCTGCTTGAAGCATCGACAACTGGCGGACGAATCTTTAGGCAGGGGGGCGAGCAGGCCTTTTGGACCGCAACGCTGTCTCCGGCGGCTCGTAGAACTTCCAGATGCGTGCGCAGGTGGAGTTCTGAAGTTGTCGCGGCCCTGGGCGATCGCGACTGTGGCTTTCACGTCGCTGAGCCGGTCATCGATCTTTCGCCGGAGGCGGGTCAGTTCCTGCTCGGCTTGAATCGTCTCCAGCACGACCCCCACGGCGAATTCCTTGCGTTCCCGCGCCAGGCGGAAAGTCTCCTCGGCCGCCGCCAAACCGCGCCGGACGGTCGCCAGTTTATCGGCCTCGGATTGCGTGCGGGTGAAACCCTCGACGACCTGCCGGACAATTTCGTCGTGCAACTTGTCCCCAGTGAGCCGGGCGGCATTGAGCCGGGCGTCTGCCGCGTGCAGGCGGCTGCGGTCGAACAAACCGCCCGGACCGATGCGCCAGCCAAGCGTCACCTGATAATCCTCCGACTCGCTGAGTCTGCGGTAGTTGGTTTCATTGCCGCCGGCCAGACCGCCGACAAACCCCTGCGCGCCAACACTCGGCACCAGCGGACCGTAACGCGCGCCGTCTTTCGATCTTCTCGCCGCTTCCACCACCGCGCGGGACTGGTGCAATTCCGGCCGCGCTTCAAGGGCCTGGCCTACCAACGAGTCGAGCGTAGCATTCGTCGCGAGCAACGAAAACGGCACCAATTCGTCGGCCTTCGCCGTCAACTCCACCGCCGGGTCGAGGCGGAGGGTCTGCGCGAGTCGCGCGGCGGCGAGCCTTTGCTGTTCCTGCGCCTGGCGGAGCGCGAATTGATTTCGCTCCACTTGCGTCCGGGCCCGGAGCGCGTCGCCCCGGAACGCGATGCCCGCTCCGACCGCCCGCTCCAACTGCTGCGCATAATCGTCCGCGATGCGCACCGCTTCGCGCGCCACGCCGACGGCGGCCTGCGCGCGCGCAAGGTCGATATAGCCCGCCGCCGCCGTGGCCACGGCGTCCTGCCGCTGCGCCTCCAGGCCGTGTTCGGCCGCCTTCGCAAGCTGTCGCGCGGAAAGCCGCTTGTAAATGGCGTCGCCCACGTCCAACTGCGCAATGAATCCTGGCCCCAGCGTGTAGGAGTCGCGATGCACGTCGATGACTTTGCCTTCGACGTTCTGGATCGCGTTGTCATGGGCGCGATACGCAAAGCCCGGCGCGATCCATGGGAAGAACTGCCACGTCGCGCTCTCGTGATTCGCGCGCGCTTCGGCGAGCTTCTCGCGGGCGAGTTGCACGTCGAGATTCTGCGCGCCGGCCAGGCGCAATGCCGTGGCGAGGTCGATGGGATGAACGCCGTTCGTCTCTTGCCCGCGGATGGGAACAAGCCCCGCCAACAGCGTGGCGAGCACGCAAATCGTAAATCTCACCTGGCCTCCGTTACGTTGACGGGCTGGCCATTGGCGAGAACCAATTTGCCGACCAGGATGACCGGTTCGTTCAGCGCCAGTCCGTCCAGAATCTCGATCGACGTGCCATCATTGAACCCGGTTTTGACGGGGATTTTTTTCGCTTTGCCGCCGGCGACGGTGAAGACGGACGCGCCGGATTTTTCGAAGACCGCCGCCTCGACTGGAACGAGCAGCGCCTCCCCGTGTTTCTCGACGCCGAGCTTCACCGTGGCGAACATGCCCGGGCGCAACTCGCGTTTCGGATTCTCCAGATCAATTTCGGCGAGCATCGTTTTGGTCGTGTCCTCGAGCGCCTGACTGAATCGTGTCACGCTGCCCTCGAAAGCGCGGCTCGGCAGCTCCTCGACCAGCACCTTCGCGGGCAGCCCTTTTTTGATCAGCGGCACTTCGTTCTCGGGCACGGCGACCTGCACGCGGACTTTGTCGAAATCCATCAATGTCACCACCACGGCGTTTTGCGCGGCGGTGCCGGAGGTGGCGGCGGGAACGAATGCGCCGGGATCCACCGACCGCCGCGTGACGACGCCGGAAAACGGGGCGGTGATGCGGCAAAAACCGAGCAGCGTTTGCGCGCGTTCCAGGTTTGCTCCGGCCATCGCCGCCTTCGCCTTCGCCGCGTCCACGCTTTGCAGGACCACCAGATCAGGCGCTTTGCGGTGCGCGTCACTGGCCCGCTGGTAATCCAGCTCCGCGATTTCCGCCTCCGCTTTGTAGCGGGCCAGGTCGGCCACCAGTTCGGGCACTTCGATTTCGGCGAGCAACTGGCCTTGCTTGACGTCGTCGCCCTTGTCCACGGTGATGGTCTTCAGATAACCGGCGACCTTGGAGTAAAGTGTTGCCTGCTGGTCCGGGGTGACATTTGCGGGAAGCGAAACACTCCGAATGATGTCGCCCTTTCTTGCTTCGACCAGTTTGACGCTGATGGGGGACTCAGGTTTTCCTGGCCCTTCACGGCTTTCGCGCGGTTTGCAGCCAGGCAAGGTGAGAGCGAGGAGAAATAGCACAACCGCCGCGTCCACGAATGGCCTGCGATGCGGGAGCCGATGGAATGTTTTTTCCAAACTTTCTTTCATCACCATTAGTTCTTACTTCGTTCCGGACGGTGAAACGTAATGACCACTCAACGGATCATCCGGATCCAAAGAGGCAGAACGGGCGCTGGCGCGTCCACGCAGAATCGCGAAAACCGATGGCAACACAATCAACGTCGCAATCGTCGCCGCGGCGAGTCCGCCAACGACGGCGCGGCCCAGCGGCGCGATTTGTTCGCCGCTTTCGCCCAGGCCCAGCGCCATCGGAATCATGCCGGCGATCATTGCCAGGCTGGTCATGAGAATCGGGCGAAGCCGGCTTTGTGCGCCTTCGACGGCTGATTCGGCGGACGCCGCGCCAGCGATCCGGCTGCGCTCGGCGAACGTCACGAGCAGAATGGCGTTCGCCACCGCCACGCCGATGGCCATGATGGCGCCCATGAACGATTGAATGTTGAGCGTCGTGCGCGTCAGCCAGAGAGCGAGGGCCACGCCAGCGATGACCGCCGGAACAGTCGAAACAACGATGAGGGCCAATCCCACGGATTCGAAATTGGCCATCAGCAGCAGAAAAATGACGGCGACCGCGAGCACCAGGCCGGATTGCAGGCCATCGAACATCTGCTGCATCGGCACGACCTGGCCGCGCAAGGCGACGTTCACTTTTGGCGGTGGAGCGCCCACGTCTTTGAGGGCCTGCGCCGCTTGTTTGGTCGCGCTGCCCAAATCGGTGTCCGCGATGTTGGCGGTGACGGTCACCATTCGCTGCATGTTGTAGCGCTCATACTGGCCGACGGTCGTGCCTTCCTTCACACTGGCGATGTTGCGGAGGAGAATCGCCTTGCCGTCGCGAAAACTCACCGGGAGGTTTTGCGCCGCTTCCATCGAGTTCATGCTGGTTTGCGGCACTTGCACCTGAATCTGGTAGGCCACGCCGCTGTTGGGGTCGGCCCAATAGTTCGGCACGACAAACCGGCTGGACGACGTCGCGGCGACCAGGGAGCGCGAGACTTCCGACATCTTGACGCCCATGAGTCCGGCGCGCTCGCGATTCACGGCCACGTCCACCGTGGGATAATCCAGTGCCTGGCCGAACTGGACGTCGCGCAGTGAAGGGATTTTTTGCAGACGATCCTTCACGGTCTCGGCGAACTCGCGATTGGCGGCCAGGTTCGGGCCGCTGACGGCCACTTCAATCGGCGTCGAAGCGCCGAGGCTCATCACGCGGCTCACGATGTCGCTCGGCTCGAAGGAAAAGCTCACGTCCGGCAATTGCTCCGCGAATCTTTTGCGCAGGCGCTCTTTCAATTCCTCAATGCGGACACGCGTGCCGGGTTTCAACTGGACTTGCAGCACGCCTTCCTCGGAACCGCCGTTCCACAAGTAAATCAAATTGATGGGATAGCTCGGCGCGTGAACGCCCACAAAGCCGAGGGTGATGGCGACGTTCTCGGCGCCGGCCTCCCGTTTGATGAGGTCCAACGCTTCGAGCGCGATGGCTTCCGTGCCCGTGACGTGCGTGCCGCTGGGAGCGCGCAATCGGAGTTGGAGCTGGCCCGCGTCCACGCGCGGGAAAATCTCCGTGCCGAGTTGCCGGCCTGCAAAAACAATGACCAATCCCGACGCGACGATGTAGGCGCCCGCGACCAGCCAGCGCATCGTGACGATTCGCCGAAGAAACCAAGCGTAACGTTGTTGAAACCGAGCGAAACCCCTCACCCCGGCCCTCTCCCCTTCGGAAGGGGAGAGGGGGAATCCTCCGCCGCTGGTTGGCGTGTTGCCGCGTCCAGGCTTTCCAGAGCCCGAGGATTCCCCAGCGACTGACAACGATTCTCCCTCTCCCCTCATCGGATGAGGGGAGAGGGCCGGGGTGAGGGGAGTCGGTGGGCGATGGGAGCGCACAATCCACACTGATAAAACCGGCACAAAGGAACTTGCCAGCAGATAGGACGCGACCATCGAAAAACCCACCGCCAGCGAGAGCGGGATAAACATCGCCTTGGCCGCCCCCTCCATGAAGAACGAAGGCACGAAGACCGCCAGCACGCACAACATCGCCACCAGGAGCGGCAGCGCGACTTCCTTTCCGGAATCCGCCACGGAACGAGCAATCGGTTTGCCCTGGGCCAGATGCGTGTGGATGTTTTCAATCGCGACCGTGGACATGTCGACCAGGATGCCAATCGCCAGGGCCAGGCCGCCGAGCGTCATGATGTTGACGGTCTGGCCAGTGAGCCACAGCGCCACCACTGCGCCCATCAGCGCCAGCGGAATGTTCAGCACGACGACCAGGGCACTGCGCCAATCGCGCAAAAACAAGAGCACCACTAATCCCGTCAGCAACGCGCCCAGCGCGCCTTCCATCGTCAATCCCGCAATCGCGCGGGTGACGTAAGGCGATTGGTCAAATTCATAACTCACCTTCACATCCGCCGGAACGACGCTCTGGAATTTCGGGAGGTTCGCCTTGACGCGGTTGACGACCGAGAGCGTCGAGGCGTCCGCGCGTTTGGTGACCGGGATGTAAACCGTGCGGCGCCCGTTGACCAGCGCAAAGCAGGTCACGATGTCGGAAGCGTCCTGCACCGTGGCCAGGTCCCGCAAGAACACCGCCGGATAAACGCCCGTGCGAATCGGCACGCTCTCCAGGTCCTTGATATTCTTCACGACGGAGTTGAGCGGCACCATGGGATACCTGTTCCCGATTGGCATGTTGCCGGAAGGGCTGATGGTATTGGCCGCCGTCAGGGCCGCGACGATTTCATCCGGGGACATGTTGTAAGCGCGAAGCTTGTCCGGCTTGACGTTCACGACGATGCTGCGGGCACTGCCGCCGAAGGGAGGCGGCGCGGAGACGCCGGGCAGCGTGGCGAAAAGCGGACGGACGAGATTCAAAGCGGCATCCTGCATTTCCGCCACGGAACGCGTTTCGCTGGAGAACACCAAATTGCCGACCGGCACACTGCCGGCGTCAAACCGCGTGACGAAGGGTGGCACCGTGCCCGGCGGCATGAACGCGCGGGCACGATTGACGTAGCTGACGGTTTCGGCCATCGCCGCCGCCATGTCCGTGCCGGGATAAAACTGCAGCTTGATGATCGCCGCGCCTTGAATCGACTTCGATTCGACGTGCTCGATGCCGGTGATGTAGAGGAAGTGATACTCGTAGTAGTAAGTGAGGTAGCCTTCCATCTGCGCGGGGTCCATGCCGCCGTAAGGTTGCGCGACGTAAATGGTCGGGATGCCCAGCGGCGGAAAGATGTCGCGCGCCATGCGCTGGACAGCCACGCCCGCGCCCAGCACGACGGCGACGATGAGCACCAGAACCGACAAAGGCCGGCGCATCGCGGCATTCAGGACGTTCATGCGCTCTCAATAACCTTCGCGGTGCGAGCTGCAGATGGACACGAAGCGACTCTATTCACCCCCGCGTTGGCTGCCAAGGGATTTTGCCTGTTCCGTCCGACGGCATCGCACAGTGCGGGAACTCTCGGACCCCGGGGAATCCTTGGGCTTCCTGGCTGTCCGGCATGGATTCGAACCATGACAAAGGGCTCCAAAGACCCTTGTGCTACCATTACACCACCGGACAACGGCGAGGAAAAACTACGGCGATGACCGCGTAGTGCAAAGGAAAAATCGATCCCCTTCGCCCCTGGGCACGGACCCCCAGCCAGGCCGGTGGGCGACTTGCCGAGCACCTGTTTGGCGTAGCTGCGACCGTGAGGTCGCGGGCTGAATTGTCAAGCGGCGGCAACTGCGAAGGCGCTGCCGAACCCGTTACGTCGCCGTCCCGCGACTTCACGGTCGCAGCTACGATCCGGCCGAGGCCAGCAGCGCACTGACTTCGTCGTCCGTCGTTTGCGCGAAGTCCTCATACCATTGGCCCACGGCCTCGAAGTTGTGCGGGCGCAGGGGGCAGATTACTTCATCGGCCTGGCGAGCCAGAGTGTCGCACGTATCTGGCGGGGCCACGGGTACAGCGACGATAACCCGGGCAGCGCCCTGCTCACGCACTGCGGCGACCGCGGCGCGCATGGTCGAACCGGTCGCCAGGCCGTCGTCAACGAGAATCACCGTGCGGCCGAGCAGGTCGAGCGGCGGCCGCTGGGCGCGGTAGAGGCGCTCACGCCGCTGGAGTTCGGCCAACTCGGCGGCGGTGACGGCTTCGATGGCGGCTTCCGGCAGCCCGAGGTCGTCGATGACCTGGCGGTTCAGCACGCGAACGCCGCCGCTGGCAATGGCGCCCATCGCGAGTTCTTCGTGGCCGGGGACGCCGAGTTTGCGGACGATAAATACGTCCAGCGGGAGGCCCAGCTCGCGGGCCACTTCATGGGCGACCGGCACGCCGCCGCGTGGCAGAGCGAGGACGAGGGCGCCTGGAAGGTGCGCGCAGTGGCTCAGTCGCGCAGCCAAAGCCTGTCCTGCCGCACGCCTGTCGGGGTATTTCGAACGCATGACGGCGTTACCGCCGGAATCGCGCGCTGGTGGGAATATGCCCGAGATGTTCGAGAAACCAGTCGCAGGCCAGGCGCGCGACTTCTTCCAGAGCGCCTGGCTCCTCGAAGAGATGGGAAGCGCCACGAACGATTTGCAGTTCCTTCTCGCAGGCGAGCAGCTCGTAAGCTTCCTCGTTCATGGCGATGACAGGCTCGTCGAGTTCGCCGACGATGAGGAGGGTGGGACATTTCACACGTCGAAGCGCGCCGCCGGCCAGATCCGGCCGCCCGCCGCGTGAGACGACCGCGCCGACAGACTTGCCAAGGTCGGCGGCTGCGACGAGCGCCGCGCCGCCGCCAGTGCTCGAACCGAAGAAACCGAGCCGCAATTGCCGGGCCTCGTCCTCCTCGGCGACCCAATGGGCGGCGCAAACGAGGCGCTGGGTGAGCAAGCCGATGTTGAATCTGAGGTGGCCCCGGGAGGCGTCGAGGCGTTCCTCCTCCGGCGTGAGAAGGTCGAAGAGCACCGTGCCCAGGCCCGCCTTGCGAAGTTGTTCGGCGACGAACCGGTTGCGCGGGCTGTGCCGGCTGCTCCCGCTGCCATGGGCGAAGAGGACGACCCCGGCCGCTCCGGCCGGCACGTGCAGTTCGCCCTCGAGGGCGACGGAGCCCGTGGGGATGCGGATCGCGCGGGGGGGTTCGGTCGATTCCGCGTGCTTGATGTCAGCGCTCATAAGACCTTTCTTCCATGACGGTCACAGTCTCTCATTCACAACATCGCGCTCCCCGGCTGGGAGTATACTGCTACCGTTGACACCCGGTTGTCAATTGACTCAAATTGCGCCGGCGAGCGCCACAGTTGCGCGTGCCAGACCCGAATGAACTCCTCTCGGTCCTCGGCTTCCGTCCTTAATTTTACGCCCGTCGTCGTCCCGCCAGCGCCCGCGCGACTAGCCCTGATGCCTTTCGGAAATTCAGCCAGAACTCTGTCCCGAAGGGACACTCTGAAAATAGCCCGGCGTTTCAACGCCGGGGAAAAATGTCAATTTGCACAAGTCCCGAAGGGACGGTCGAAGGGGTGGCAGCCCGAAGGGCGGTTCCTCTTCCCTTTCCGTATCCAGCGCCAAAGTGTGTCACCGTCTCATCAAGGCAGCGCCGCGCCCAGGACACTTGCCAGTTCTGGGCGGCATTGCGCGAAAGAACAGACTGACGGGATCTCAGCCGTCCCTTCGGGACTGGAGCTTTCTCGCATCCCACCCAGCGTTGAAACGCTGGGCTATTCTCGCTTGTCCCTCCGGGACAGTCAATTTGCGCCGGACACGAATTCCCGAAAGGCATTAGGGTTAGGAGCGGAGTTAAGATTGGCATTAGGATTGGGTTTGAAGTCCGCCGCCCTTGTATTAATGCTCGCCTTGGCCGTCGTGGGCTGCAGGAAGGGGGAGGATGCCGACCCGTTTACGCGCCTGTCCAACCTCGGCAAGAGCCAGCTCGAACAAGGCAACGGCCCCAGGGCCGTCCAGTACTTCCAGCAAGCGCTCCAGCTGAAGCCGTCGGCCGTTGAGGCCCATCTCAACCTGGCCAATGCCCACCTCCTCGCCAACCAAACTGCCGAGGCCATCCGGGTGGCCGGGGACGCCCTGCGGCTCGACGGCAATTCCGCCGCGGCGCACTACATCATCGGTTGCGCCTGGCTTCGCGCCGGTGACGCAACCAACGCGCTCCAGTCCCTCTCACAGTCCCAGAAGCTCGACCAGGCCGTCACCGCATTGAACTTCCAACTCGGCCTGGCGCACGAACGGCTTGGGCACGCGGAGGAGGCCCTGTTGGAATTTCAGACTGTCATCCGGTTCGAGCCGGAGCATCCGGCGGCGCACTATCGCCTCAGCCAGTTGCTGGTTCGGATGGGGCGACAACAGGAGGCGGCGGACGCGCTGAAGGCCCATCAGGCCATCCTTGCCACCAAGCCGGGCCAGCCGAGTGACGTCGCCTTGTTCGAGAAGTGCAAGCACACCATTGCCAAACTGCCTTTCAAGCTGGAGCAGCCATTGGCGGCGGGCATCAAGGTCGTATTCACGGATGCGACCAAAGCGATGTTGCCGGAAGCCGCGCGTTTTCGCGGGCCGCTGGGGGTGATCGACCTGGCGCATGACGGGCGCAACAGCCTCTTTGTCCGTGAAGGCGATGGATTTCGGCTGCTGAGCAATTCCGGCGGCGCCTTCACGCCTGGGGAATCGTCGCTTCCCGGCGCGCCCGGCGCAAATTACCAGGCATGTCTCGTCGGCGATTTGCAAAACGACGGAACGGAGGACGCGGTGCTCCTTGGTGACAAGGGCTGTCAGGTGTTCAAGTTCACGACCAACGGCGTCGTGACGGATGTCACGCGCGCGGCGGCCATCGGCAGCCTGACGGCCATCGATGGCGCGCTGATCGATTTCGACTACACCGGCAAGCTCGGCCTGCTGGCGCTCCAGCCCGACGGCAAAGGCCCGCGTTACTTCCGCAATTTCAGCAGCGAGTTCGCGATGTTCTTTTCCGAATTGAATGTCACTTCCGGCCTGCCCGTGACGATGAGTGGCGCGGCCCAGATTGCGCTTGAAGATTTGAACGGCGACGAACTGCTCGACTTGATCGTCGCGCGGGCGGCCGAATCGCCGCTGGTCTTCACGCGGCAGCGCGGCGGGCCGTTCGGGGAGACGAATCTTGGCGCCGCGCTACCCACCGCGCCGCTTATCGCCACTGGCGACCTGAACAACGACTCGCTGCCCGACGTGATCGCGGCGACCAAGGACAAGATCGAAATCATCTTCGGCGGCATTGTGCCGCGAGCGACTCTCCCGCTCGGCGGGTTCCCAGTGAGCGCTCTGACACTCGTCGATTTCGACAACGACGGCTGGCTCGATCTCGTTGCGTCCGGCAACGGCCTGCGCGTCTGGCGCAATCTCGGCGCATCGGGCTTCGGCGAGGTGACGACCGCGCTCGGGCTGGACAAAGTGAAAGGCAGCGTTCAGTTCGTTGCCGCGGCGGACTTCGATGGGGATTGCGACACGGACCTCGCCCTGGCCGTCGAGGGCGCGGGGCTGCGGCTACTCCGCAATGACGGCGGCAACGCCAATCGCCAGCTCAAGCTCCGCCTGGCCGGCAAACGCTCGAACGCCAGCGGTCTCGGCGTGCGCCTCGAAGTCACCGCGGGCGGCCTGCGGTCATGGCGCACGGTGAAGCGCCTGCCGATCGAGCTCGGGGTCGCCAAACATTCCGTGGTCGATTCGGTCGCGGTGCGCTGGGCGGATGGGTTCGTCAACCACGACGAGATACAGGTCGACAAGTGCGCGCAGTTGTCGCTCGAGGAAATCCAAAGAGAACTTGGCTCCTGCCCATACCTGTATGCCTGGGATGGCGCCCGATTCAAGCATGTGACGGATCTCCTCGGCGCGTCGCCGATCGGGCTGCCGTTGAACGACACGCGCTTCATCGACGCGGACCCGGCGGAGTTCGTCTGGCTGGGCGACGAGATTGCCTTCCCGCCGCGCGGCGGAAGCCATGTCCTTCAAGTGACGGAGGAATTGCGCGAGGTGCTCTATCTGGACGAAGCAAAGCTGGTTGTGGTGGACCATCCGCCGGGCACCGAGGTCCACACGACCGGGAAACTCGTTCCGGGCAAGCCATTCCCGCCGCATGAAATCGTGACGCTCCATCGCCGCCAGCCGCTGCTTCGCGCGGTTGACCAGGAGGGCGACGACGTGACTCCGGCGCTTCAGCAAGCCGACCGCCAGATGGTTTCGCCCACGAAGCTCCGCGCCCAACAGCTTCGCGGCCTGGCCGAACCTCACGCCGTGACGCTCGACTTCGGGCCGCTCGACTCGACGCGTCCGCTGGTGCTGGCGCTCACGGGTTGGCTGCGCTTCGGTGGCGGCATGGCCAACGTGTCCGCCTCGCACACCCCCGGCCTGCCGTTCCCGTTCCCAACACTCGAAGCGGAAACCGCCAACGGCGATTGGAAGCCGGTCGACGTCGTCGTGGGCGCGCCGGCCGGCAAGACGAAGAACATCATCGTCGATCTTTCCGGCAAGCTGCCCGCGGGCACGAAGCGGCTGCGGCTCGCCACAGCATTCGAAATTCATTGGGACTGCATCGCGCTGTTCGAGAAACGCGACAACTCGGAGACACGCATCACATCGCTCCGGCCGACACGCACCGATCTGCACGGGCGCGGCATCAGCGAATTCGAGCCGTTGCCGTGGTTCCTGCCGCGGTCGCCGGACTACGTGAAGGTCCACCCTTATGCCACTTGGACGCTGGCGGTCGCGGGATGGTGCACCCGTTACGGCGCGGTGGATGAACTCATTGCTTCGCGCGACAACGCGCTGGCGCTGCTCAACGTCGGCGACGAACTGACGCTGGAGTTCGCCACGGCGGCGCTGCCTCCGAGGCCGGCCGGATCCACCCGCGACTTTTTCTTCTATTCCGTCGGCTGGGACAAGGACGCGGACTTCCATTGCAAACTGGGCTGGCAGGTCGAACCGCTTCCGTGGCACGGGATGGATGACCAGCGCTATGGAAAACAGCCGCGCCCGGCGTTCGAGAACGACGCCTGGATGCAGAAGTTCAACACTCGCTGGGTTGGCCCGCGCGCACAGACGCGGCGGTGAGGCACGGAGCGCCGAGCTCCTGCTCGGCGCGATCCGACGCTTGGGCCGCGCCGAGCAGGAGCTCGGCGCTCCGGTTCGTGGGAAGAGGAAGGCGCTACTTCTGGCTGGCGCCGGCGGCGCGCGCGGACTCTTCCGCGTTGGCGAAGTGGGTGTGTTTGGCGCGGGCAGTCTCCAGTTTCGCGGCGACGCGCAGTTCGAGTTGCTGGCTGGCGGCGACCTGTTGAGTGGCGACCCACAGGCGGTAGGTTTCCAGGCTGGCCCAGCCGACCATGGCGCCGAGGAACAGCAAAATCCAGAGTGACGATTTCGATTTGATAGCCGATGACGATGCTTGCATTCTGAAAAGTGCATCGACACCCGGGGGACAGAACTTAAGCGGGCGCGCGTAGTCCGCCATAGGTCTTGCCGCAAAAGGCGCATAACCGTTGGTTGCTTGTACTAGAGTGATGAAACATTGCGCACAGGCGGCAAGAATCTGGAGTGCGGGGACTTGTCACCGCTTTTGCCGCTTTGGCGACTTGTCGCCAAAGCAGGGCCGCGTTCAGCGGCCCGGGAGAGTTGGACGCCCTTCCGCATTCGACGGCGACAAGTCGCCTGCCGAAAGCGCGGACAGGTCCGCGCACTCCAAAGTGGTTGTGGCTCCGCCGCGCTGGGCCTTCTGTGCCTCTTTGCGGCTCTCCGCTCCGTGTTCCATCCCGCGGCCCAACCGGGTGAGCGAGCAAGCAGAGGCTTGAAATGGAGCGCAGCGCAGCGACACTGGGCGGCATCGGCATGACATTGGGGCGAACCAGATTCGAGACCGAGTTGCGCGTGCGGCCGGATGACATCGACATGAACCGGCACGTTCACGCCAGCCGATACCAGGATTACGTGTTGGCGGCCCGCCACGACCAGATGGCCCGGTGTTACGGGATGTCGATGGAGGAATTCGCCAAAGCGGGTTTCGGCTGGTTCGTGAAGACGGCGCACATCGAATACAAACGCGCGCTCTTTCTGGGGGACTCGTGCCTGGTGCGGACCTGGGTGGACGAGCTCGGGCGCACAGACGTGAAGGTGTGCTTCCAAATCCTCCGCAAGGCGACTGGCAAGTTGTGCTGCGACGGCTGGTTCGAGTACACGATGATCAATCTTCAAACCGGCCGGGCGGAGGTGATCCCGGATTGGATCGTCACTAAATACGCGGTGTGACTGAACGCAGGCGGCGCGGTCCAAACGAGAGGGATCTCGTGCTTCCGGCACGGCGGTGTCTTGCGAGTAACAGCAAAGTCGAAGACGCGCCGGAAACGTAGGGCAGGCGTCTCGCCTGCCCCGCCGCGCCGAAAGGCGCGGCTTTCGCAGCGCCAAGGCCTCGCTTCGCTCGGCCGGGCAGGCGAGACGCCTGCCCTACGTTGTTGGTACTGGCAAGATGCGCCCCACCAGCACGGGTGGAATTCCTGTGCGTTGACTTGCCCGAGGGGCCTCGGCATATTGCGTCGCACTTCCTACATTTGTGGCAGCGAACGACGACTACTTGCTCGATAACCTGATCGAGATGGGCTACCTGACCTCCGGCCAGGTCGAGGAGGCGCGCGGTGAGGCGGCGGCCGGTGGCGTGGGCGTGGTGGACCTGTTCCTCGAACGCAAAATCATTACTTCGGCCATTCTGACGCAGGCCAAGGCGGCGCACTTCGGCGTGGAAGTCGTCAACCTCTCCGAGATCCGGCTCGAGGACGAGGTGATCTCCTCCGTCCCGCGGCACATCGCCAAACGGTACCGCGTGGTGCCGATTTACAAGCACGGGAACCATTTGGCCATCGCGCTGAGCGATCCGTCGGACCTCGGGACGATCGACTCGCTGCACCACGTCCTCAAGATGGACATCGACCCGCGCGTGGCGACGGAGGAGGAGATTGAGGCGGCGCTCAACAAATATTACGGCGCGGCGGAGGACTCGGTCTCGAAGATGATCCAGGACATCACCGAGGGCGAAGTCGAGATCGCCTCCTCGCCCAAGGGCGGCGCGATTGACGACGGGGCAACGGTGGACGCCGACGCGCCGATCATCAAGCTGGTCAACGGCCTGATCGTCGAGGCGTTCCGGATGCGCGCCTCGGACATTCACCTCGAGCCGATGGGCAAGACGTTCCGCGTGCGCTACCGCATCGACGGCGTGCTGCACGAGCAGCGCTCGCCGCCCAAACGCCTGCAGGCGGCGATCATTTCCCGACTGAAGATTCAGTCCAACATGTCGATCGCCGAGAAGCGCGTCCCGCAAGACGGACGCATCCAGACCCAGGTCTCCGGCAAGCTCATCGACTTGCGCGTCTCCTGCCTGCCGACCAACCACGGCGAAAGCATCGTGATGCGTATTCTCGACAAGGAAGGGTTGAAGCTCGGCCTGGCCGAACTGGGCTTTTTCACCGACGACCAGCAGACCTTCGAGCGGCTCATCGGCTTGCCGGACGGCATCCTCCTGGTCACCGGCCCGACCGGCTCGGGCAAGACGACGACGCTCTACTCGTGCCTCAATTTCATCAACCGGCCGGACCGCAAGATCATCACCGTCGAGGATCCCGTCGAGTACGTGCTGGCCGGCATCAACCAGGTGCAGGTGAGCGAAATTGTCGGGCTGACGTTCGCCGCAGCGCTCCGCTCGATGCTGCGCCAGGCCCCCAACGTCATCATGCTGGGGGAAATTCGCGACATGGAAACCGCCAGCATCGCCATCAACGCGTCGCTTACAGGCCATCTGGTCTTCTCGACCTTGCACACCAACGACGCGCCCAGCGCGGTCACGCGCCTCATCGACATCGGAGTCAAACCGTTTCTCGTCGCCTCGTCCACTCGGGCGCTGATGGCGCAGCGCCTCGTGCGCAAGCTTTGCAAGAAGTGCATCGCGCCCTATCAGCCGACCGAGACGGAACTGAAGCCGCTGGGCCTGGATCCGAAGGCGATTCAGAATGCCAATTTCATGAAAGGCAAGGGGTGCGCGGATTGCGCCAAGAGCGGCCATCGCGGCCGCATGGGCATTTTCGAGGTATTCGTCATCGATGACGAGGCGCGGAAATTGATCTACGACAAAGTGCCTTCCAGCGTCCTGCGGATTCGCGCCCGCGAGATGGGCATGCGCACCTTGCGCGAGGATGGCGCGCGCAAAGTGGTCGCGGGCTTGACGACGGCCGAGGAAGTCGTCCGCGCGACCGTGGGGGATGTGGATTGATTGACGCCCCCGTTTTTGGTTTTTACTTTTCCTGACTAAGCGAACAGAAGTCTCCTGCGTATGGCCTATTCGATGTCCGATTTGTTGCAGTTGGTGGTGGCGGAAGGCGCCTCCGATCTCCACTTGCGCGTCGGCACGTCGCCGGTGTTGCGCATCCACGGCATCCTCAACCGCATCGAAGGTCCGCCGGTCACGCCGGAGGACACTGAGGAATTGATGCGCTCCATCACGTCGGAGGATCACATCCAGCACGTGCGCGAGCGGGGCGGCGCCGATTTCGGGTTTGCCTTCGGCGAACTGGCGCGCTTTCGGGTGAGCGTGTTCAAGGAAAAGGGCAACTTCGGCGTGGTGCTGCGGCAAATCCCCAGCAAGTTGCTGACCCTGGAACAAATCGGCATTCCGCCGTCGGTCAAGGAGCTGCTCTACAAGCCGCGCGGCCTGGTGCTGGTCACCGGCCCGACCGGCTCGGGCAAGACGACGACGCTGGCGTCGATGATCAACATCATCAACCTGGAGCGCGATGACGCGCACATCATCACCATCGAAGACCCCATCGAGTATTACCACACGCACAAGAAGTCCATCGTCACGCAGCGGGAAATCCACGTCGACGTGCCGAACTTCGCGGAGGCCTTGCGGCGCGCGTTGCGCCAGGATCCGGACGTGATTCTGGTGGGCGAAATGCGCGACCTGGAGACGATTGACGCGGCGATCACCGCCGCTGAAACGGGCCACCTGGTCTTTGGCACGCTCCACACCACCGGCGCCGCCAAGACGATTGACCGTATTGTGAACGCGTTTCCGGTCAATCAGCAGGAGCAAATCCGCATCCAGCTTTCCACCGTGTTGCAGGCCGTCATCTCCCAACTGCTCATCCCGCGTCACGACAAGCCGGGCCGCGTCGCGGTCTTCGAAGTCATGATCAACACGCCGTCGGTCGCCGCGCTGATCCGGGACAACAAGACCTTCCGCATCAACTCGGACATCCAGACGGGCGCCAAGTACGGCATGGTTACGCTCGACGGGTTCCTGATGGAAAAGTACATGGCCGGTTTGATTTCGCGCGAGGAAGTCATCACCAAGGCGCAGGATCCGGTCACCGCGCAGGCCAAATTGCAGGAATACGAGCTGGCCCGGGCGGTCGGGGCCACGATGGGCGGCGGTCCGTCGGGCGGGATGCCCCACGGCGGTGCGCCGCCTCCGCTACCCGGGGGTGGGCCGCCGCCACCCCCTCCCCCGAAACGTTAGCGTATGTCCGACTACATTTCAGACCCATTGCTGGCGCTGATCAAGGAGCGCGGGCTGATCGACGACCTTCAGCTCGAGGAAGTCTCGCAGGAGCAGTCCCGCACCGGCAAACCGTTCGGCCAGGTGCTGGCGGATTTCGGGTTGGTGGACATCGAGACGCAATTGCAGGTGATGGCGGAACACCTGGCCACGGAGGTCGTGAACATCGACGGGATGGAGTTCACGCCCGAATTGCTGAAAAACATTCCTTCCGCCACCGCGCGGATGTACCAGTGCATCCCCGTGGCGGATTTTGGCACCGCGGTCCGCATCGCGATGGCCAACCCATTGAACCCGGCTGCCGTCGACGAAATCTCCTACATCGTCGCCAAGGAAGTGCAGTTGGTCGTCGCGGATCCCACCGCCATCGAAAAGGTCATCAGCAAGCATTACGGCGACGACAGCGAAAGTGTCGGCGACATTCTCAAGGAACTGGGCGCCGACACCGAGATCGGCAAGGAAGCCAGCGCCGCCGCGGCCCACGAAGACGCCGCCGAGATGGTGGACCTGGCTAACGAAGTGCCGATCGTGCGCTTCGTGAACCTCGTCATCTTCCAGGCCATCCAGGACCGCGCCAGCGACATCCACTTCGAGCCGTTTGAGGACGAATTCAAGATCCGCTACCGCGTCGATGGCGCGCTCTACGAAATGTCCCCGCCGCCCAAGCACCTGGCGCTGCCGGTCATCTCGCGCCTCAAGGTCATGTCGAATCTGAACATCTCCGAGCGGCGCCTGCCCCAGGACGGCCGCATCAACTTCCCGATCGCCAACCGCCAGATCGACCTGCGTGTCTCGACCTTGCCGACGCAGTTCGGCGAGTCGGTCGTGCTGCGCGTGCTGGATCGATCGGCGGTGAATCTCGACCTGGAATCCCTCGGCCTGCCCAAGTATATCGGCGATTATCTCAACGAGGCCATCCAGCAGCCCAACGGCATTTTTGTCGTTACCGGCCCCACCGGTTCCGGCAAGACGACCACGCTTTATTCCTGCCTTCGCAAGGTCAATGCGATCGACGTCAAGCTGCTCACGGCGGAGGATCCGGTCGAATACGACATCGACGGCATCATTCAAGTGGCCATCAACGAAGCGCAAGGGATGACCTTCGGCAAGGCGTTGCGCTCGTTCCTCCGCCAGGATCCGGACATCATCATGATCGGCGAAATGCGCGATCTGGAGACGGCGCAAATCGCCATTCAGTCCTCGCTGACCGGCCACCTGGTGCTCAGCACCCTGCACACCAACGACGCCCCCGGCGCCGTCACGCGGCTGGTCGACATGGGCGTCGAGCCGTTCCTGATTTCATCGACGCTCATGGCCGTGCTGGCCCAACGGCTGGTCCGCACCATTTGCAAGAAGTGCCGGACGCCCTTCGAACCGACCGAGAGCCAACTCTCGCTGCTGAACCTCTCCCCGCATGACATTGGCGACAAGGTCTTCTACTACGGCCGCGGCTGCTCCAACTGCAACGACACCGGCTACCGCGGGCGCAAAGGCATTTTCGAATTGCTCGTGATTAGCGAGGCGCTGCGCAATCTAATCAATGAACGCTCGCCTGCCGTGGTCCTGCGCCAGAAGGCGGTGGAACTGGGCATGGTGACCTTGCGCGAAGACGGCTTGCGCACCATCTTTGATGGTGATACCACCATCGAAGAAGTCGTGAAATACACCTGAACCCAGGCTCAGTTATGCCCAAATACAGCTACGTGGCCATGGATTCCCGCGGCAAGGAAACCAAGGGAACCCTCGACGTCGCCAACCAGAACGAAGCCATCGGACGGCTCAAGGAAATGGGCTTCTTCCCGACGAAAGTCGTCGAAGAAAAAGCCGCCAAACCCGATGCCAAGGCCAAGGCCGCTCCTGGCCGGCCCGGCCAGAAGAAGGCCGCCAGGGGCGCGCTGGACATCCAGATCAAGATCCCCGGCCTGAGCGGCCGCGTGAAGCCCAAGGTGCTGACGGCCTTTACCCGCCAGCTCGCCACGCTCGTGGACGCCGGCCTGCCGCTGTTGCGCGGGTTGCGGGTGCTGGAGAAGCAGGAGAAAAACGTCACCCTGAAGGACATCATCGGCCAGCTCGGTTACTCCATCGAAGGCGGCAGCACGTTCTCCGAGGGCCTGGCGCAGCACCCGAAGGTCTTCAACCGCCTGTTCGTGAACATGGTCAAGGCCGGCGAACTGGGCGGCGTGCTCGAAGTGGTGCTGGCGCGGCTGGCGGAGTTCATGGAAAAAGCCCAGAAGATCAAGGGCAAGGTCATCGCCGCCATGTTCTATCCGTCGGCGGTCATCACCGTGGCGGTCATTATTCTGGCGGTTCTCATGATTTGGGTCGTCCCGAAGTTCAAGGACATCTTCAAGGACATGTTGCCCGGCAAACCGCTGCCGGGCTTCACGCGGTTCGTACTGGGCGTCAGCGACATGGTCGCCAACAACTTCATCTGGACGGCCGCCATCCTGTTCGTGTTGGTCGTGGCTTTCATCACGTTTACCCGCACGCGATTCGGCCGGCGGGCCTTCGACAAGTTCAAGCTGAACATGCCCCTGCTCGGTCCCGTCATCAGCAAGGTGGCCATTTCCCGGTTCACGCGCACCCTCGGCACACTGGTCAGCAGTGGCGTGCCCATTCTTCAGGCCCTGACCATCGTCAAGGAAACCGCTGGCAACGTCATCGTCGGCAACGCGGTCGGTGCCGTTCACGAAAGCGTGAAGGAAGGCGAAACCATCACGGCGCCTCTCGAAGCTTCCGGCGTCTTTCCCCCAATGGTCATCAGCATGGTGGACGTCGGCGAGCAGACCGGCGCCCTGCCCGAAATGCTCATGAAGATCGCCGACAACTACGACGACGAAGTCGACAACGCCGTGTCCGCCATGACCTCGCTGCTCGAGCCGATCATGATCGTCTTCCTGGCTGTGATCGTCGGCAGCATCGTCATCGCCCTCTTCCTGCCGCTCATCAAGCTGATGGAAGAAGTCGGCGAACCCGACTCGGACAAGGCAGTGGGAGAGGACACGAAGCAGTAGGCCCGTCCCAAATCTGCATCAGGCACCTTCGGCCGCCGGAATCCCCGGCGGCCATTCTTGTTGTAGCCGTGACCGTGAGATCGCGGGCCGTTTTCCCGAGCGCCACCTTCGGACCATCTTCACCATCTGCCCACGCACCGGAGCGCCCAGCTCCCGCTCGGCTCGGCCCAAGCGCTGGATCGCGCCAAGCTGGAGCGCGGTATCTGTTTAGCGGCGGGCGGCGCTCCACGCATGGAGTCCCGGCTTTAGCCGGCAGCGCGACCGAAGTTATGGCGCGCTGGTTCTAGCCGGATGCCCAACCGGCTAAAGCCGGGACTCCATGCCTTCAGCGCCGCAGGCACGCTAAACACATACGGAGCTCGGCGATCCGTCCCGGCTCAGGAGCTGCCTGCGGGCAAGAAATTCTAGGAGTTCGCACCTGCATCCCGGAAGCGACTACTTTCCGGTGCTCAATCCGCGTCTTTACGGTCGAAGCCACACGAGCAAAACTGAGGTTGTTAAATTTTCAAAAAAAGTCGGTTGACAGTTTGAGAAAGAAGCGGTAGGTGTATCTCGTAAATACAAAGTAAATACAATGAATCTCCGGTGGATATACAGGGCATGACGCCATGGACTTCGATTGGAACAACCTGCCGTTCAATTTGAACCGCTCGATCGCCATCAAGGACATTGAGGAGTCCTTCGAAGATCCTTTCGCCGTCAAGCTGCTGCCCGATTCCTCCCGCTTCTCCACTCAGGCCCGATATTTCAACCTTGGCGCTTCCGCCAGAGGCGCCGGCATCTTCAGCGTCTACCGCACCAACGGCAAGTCCATCCGGGTCATCCACTCCCGGCCGTTCGAGAACGAGGAAAAGTTCTTCTACCAACGCAAGATGGACGAGACCCTCGGCAACCCGTGAGCCGGCCATGAATACCCTCTCCACCTGGGACGACGTGCCCCTGTTCGACAGCGAGCAGGCCGAAGCCGCCTTCTGGGCCGAGAACCGGCCCGACCTCCGGCTCATGGAGGCCGCCCTGGTCGCCGGCGCCGAACTCTCAGAATCGGTCACCATCACGCTGCGGATGGACCCGCGGATGCTCGCGCGCATCAAAAAGCTGGCGCGCTCCCGCTTCTTGAACTATCAAAGCATGATGAAGCAATGGCTCAGCGAGCGCATGGAAAGCGAATTGCGCGAACGCGAGCTGGGCATGAGGCAGCGACTATGAAGAGTGTTTCTGAGCGCCGAATCCCTCCGTCAGGGTTCACACTCGTTGAGCTCCTGGTGGTTATCTCCATCATCGCCATTCTGGCCGGTTTGATCGTCTACCTGTTGCCTGGCATATCCGAGAAGAAGGTGCGCGGCCGTGTGAAGACCGAGCTGGCGATGCTCGTCATGGTGATCAACAACTACAAAGAGAAGAACGGCTTTTACCCTCCTCACAGCCCGGACACGAACCTTCCTACTCCCCTCTATTACGAATTGACGGGCACGAAGCCGGAACCCGCGATTGTGAACCTTCTGGGCATTGTAGATGTGGTGAACACGAACAACATGGCTCAGGGCCTGAAACCTTCTGCTTACGCTCCTGATCCCGGTCAGCCGCTTATGACGAATCTGGTGGTGCCGTACAAAGGTCCGAACGGCGACTACAACCCGTGGCGGTACGTCTCTTCCAACGCCCTTCACAACCCCGAAGGGTTCGACCTTTGGGCGGAAGTTGTGGTCGGTGGCAAGACTGTCGTCATCGGAAACTGGAAGGAATGATTCCTTTGAACACTGCGCTCTCATCTCAGCCCCTTTGCCCGCCATGAAAACAAGACTTGTGCAACCCGGTGGGGGGAGCGTCCTCGCGAGCCGCCTCCTTTGGATTCCATGAAGAGAACGCCACTGCAACCCCGAGCCGGCTCGCGAGGACGCTCGCCCCACCCATTGTGCTCCATGAAAACAACACCTGTTCCACTCGATCGATCTCGCCAAGCCTTTACCCTGGTCGAATTGCTCGTCGTCATCGCCATCATTGCCATCCTTGCCGGCATTCTGCTCCCGGTGCTGGCTTCCGCGAAGACCAGGACCAAGATCGCCCTGGCCAAGTCGGAAATGGTCAACCTCGAAACGGCCATAAAGGCGTACGAGTCGGAATACCAGCGTCCACCGGCGCACAAAGATGCTGAAACGGCCTCCTCGCAGGCCTATCCCGACGCGACCTACGGCACCACCGACCTCGTCGGTAATTTTCCACTCGTGACCACCGGCGTCGGCGGCCAGGCGGAGAAAAACAACTCCGTCGTGATGTCCATCCTGATGGACCGCGACGTCGGCTACAACGCGGACCACAAGCGCAACCCGCGCAAACTCACCCTGTTCAATGCCAAGGAAGTCGACAGCCCCAAGCCCGGCGTATTTTCCACCGGCACGAATCCCGATTTCGTCTTCCGCGATCCTTGGGGCAATCCTTACATCATCAGCATGGACCTCAATGACGACGACATCACTTGGGACGGCTTTTATCGAAATCCAAGCATCACCGATGGCGAAAAGGTCGGACTCCACAAAAACTTCACGGTCAATCCCCCTGTGTGGGAGTTGAAGCGCTCGGTCATGATCTGGTCGTTCGGGCCGGACGGAACAGCCGACGTCAACGTTCGCGCCAAAGAAGGCGTGAACAAAGACAATGTGTTGAGCTGGCAATAAGCGCGTTATGAATGCCAACGGGATTCGGGTTCCCCGGTTGTTGAGTCGGGCCCATCTTGGAAGTGCGATGCGACAAGCTCCAGGCGCGCGGCGAGGCCAAAGTAGGGCAGGCGTCTCGCCTGCCCGGCGAGCGCGCCAGCGCGAGCCGCGCGTCGGCTGCGCCGACGCGGGGCAGTCGAGACGACTGCCCTACTTTCCAGCAGCCGACCGAGAGCGGTCAGGGACGTTCATTGCAGTGTCGGGCTGCGCCCGGTTGAGGCTGCCTCAGCCCTCCTCGGCCTCGCTCCGGCCGGCAAGCGCCTTCACGCTGATGGAGCTGCTCATCGTGCTGGCCATCATGGGCCTGCTGGCGGCCATCGCGTTGCCGGCAATGAAAGGGCTCCAAAGGTCCAACACAATTGCCAACGCCACTCAGCAACTCACGGCGGACCTGGCCCTCGCCCGGCAGACCGCCATTCGCGAGCGCACCACGGTCCACGTCGTGTTCGTGCCGCCAACCATTCTGACGATGAACTACAACACGGCGAACGACGAGGCGGGCCGCCGCGACAGCCGGCAATGGGCGAACCTGCTGACCGGCGCGTACTCGACCTATGCGCTCTTTGCCGAGCGGACCGTGGGCGATCAGCCGGGCCAGCGAATGTTCCGCTATTTGACCGGCTGGAGGACGCTTCCCGACGGGATGTTTATCGCCGAGTGGGAATTCGATCCCAGCCTGAGCGATCCGTCGATGTTGAACGCCTGGTTCTCAACCCCGGAAACCAACCGTCCGTTCAAGTACATCTTGTTGCCCTTCCCGACGGTCGGCGGCCTGAGCAATTTCGTGCCGCACATCGCCTTCGACGAGAAGGGCAGCGTGCTGGCCTTCGACCGGAACAACAATCGAGACTACCCGGATGAAGTCATCAACCTCTCCCGCTGCAGCCTTTTCTTCGATCGCAATCCCTCAGGGCTGGTGACCAGCTACGACTATCGCGAGACGCCGCCAAACAACTCCAGGGACAACTACAACCGCATCCGCATCGACGGCCTCACCGGCCGCGCGCGGGTCGAGCAACCGAAAATCCAATGAAGCTGCCTCTCCACAACCCCGGCAGGGCGTGGCTCCTGTTCCCCGGTAGGGCGAGGCTCCTGCCGAGCCGAAGCTTTGCTTTGGATCACGGCTCGGCGGGAGCCTCGCCCTACCCTGATCACGCTGAGCGCGGCTTCACGATGATCGAAATCGCCATTGCGCTGGCCGTCATCGCCTTCGCGCTCGTGGCCATCATCGGCGTGCTGCCCATCGGCTTGAACGTCCAGCGCGACAACCGCGCCGAGACCATCATCAACCAGGACGCCACCTACTGGCTCGAAGCCATCCGTGGAGGCGCCCAGGGGCTGGACGATCTGATGAATTACGTCGAGAGCATCACCATCTATTCGCCCAACGGCTCGAACGTTTTTATGAACGCCGATCTTCCGGGCGCAACCCCTCCGACTTTCGCCAGCGGCTCAAACATCATCGGTCTGCTCAGCAACCCGACGCTCGGTTGGACCAACGTCGCCATCGTCCGGGCGCTCAGCGGGCCGGCGACCGAGAAGTCCACCACGGCCAACGCCTCCGGCGCCGAATTGGCCTTTCGCTATCGCATGACATGCCGCGTCCAGGCGGTCAACATCAACAACACCGTCTCCTTCAACGACGCCCTCGCATTGCCCCCGCCGAACCCGCCAGAGCCGCTGGCCTCAAACAACCCGAATTCTCCTTGGGCGCTTTTTGAAATCCAGCTTGGCTTCCATTGGCCCATCTTCGGCAACAACACCCAGGGCAGCCGGGGCAAGACTTACCGCTCGATGGCCAGCCGGTATCTCTGGACGACCAATGACGCCTCGACGGGCATTGGCTACTACTTCCTCACCCCGTGAAACCGGCCGCAAACATGATTCGTCTTCCTATGAACTTTAGTAGGGCGAGCGTGCCCGCGAGCCGGTCCGGAAAGGGGCAAGTGACGGCTCGCGAGGACGCTCGCCCCACCCTCCGAGGTTCATGGTCCCAATGTACGATGTTCGCACCGTCGAAGCCGTTCATGAATCTCAACGTAGGGCAGGCGTCTCGCCTGCCCAGCGCCGCAGGCGCGTCCCCGTTTGGCCGCTTCGCGGCCGGGGCAGGCGGGACGCCTGCCCTACTTTGTAGCCGCGCCGGCCAGCGGGCTTTCTCGCTGCTCGAAATCATGGTGGCCGTGGCGCTGCTGGCGCTCATCATCGTGGGCCTGCTGGCCATGTTCTACCAGGTGCAGCGCGCCTTCCGCAGCGGCACGGCCCAGGTGGACGTGATGGAAGGCGGCCGGGCGGCGACGAGCATGATTGTCCGCGAAGCGCAGGAAGCCGCCGCCACGCAATTGGACGGCGTCACCAACATGGCGGTCGTCCCCCCGATGAAGAATGCCGCCAACACGGTCGCCGTCGCTGACTCCTTCGCTCAGTCGCTGCCGGGCGGCGAGACGCGACAGAATTTCCTGCGCGATTTCTTTTTCATCTCCAAGGTGAACGACGAGTGGGTCGGCACCGCCTACCGAATTAGCAACGCCGTTTCCGGAGTGGGCACGCTCTACCGGTTTGTGGAGAAGACAAATCTGGCGAATCTGGCGCCGCTGGTCAACAAGCTGGCCACATCGAACCCGTACATGAATCCTAAGGATTGCCGCCGCGTGATGGATGGCGTCGTTCACTTCACGGTGGACTTTTACGAAACCAATGGCGTGTTCTTCACCAACAATTCAGATCCTACCTACATTCTCTACTCCGCGACCAACGAGATGTTGCCCGCCTACCTCGAAGTGCAACTGGCGGTCCTCGAACCAGTCCCGCTGGAGAAGTTCCGGTATCGATACGACGCCAACCCGGTCCAGGCCGGGACCTACCTCGCCAATCAGGCCGCTCGCACGCACGTGTTCCGCCAGCGCGTGCCCATCCGCCCGGCCCCGGCGGACTACGGCCAGTGACCTTTTCACCACCCTGCCGCGTATGAACTCGAAGCTGTTTCAACCTCCGGTCCGAACCGACGCCGCCCTTCCCGTCACCCTGGCCCTGCCCAGGAACCGGAGCGCCGAGCTCCCGCTCGGCGCGTCCCAAGTGTCGAATCGCGCCGAGCAGGAGCTCGGCGCTCCGTCCCGATTCGGGGCCGGCCAGCGCGGGGTCGCCCTGGTTGTCACGCTCATTCTGCTGGTCGTCATCACCACGCTGGCGGTCGCGTTCCTGGCGTTGAGCCATCGCGAAACCATCGCCGTCAGCGGCTCCGGCAGCACCCTCGTCACCGAGTACGCCGCCGATGCCGCGCTCGAACGCGCCAAGGCGCAGAGCCTGGCCCAGATCGCCGCGCGCAATACGTTTCCTGGCCTGCGCTTCGGGACCAACAACGACCTCATGGGTCCGGACCTCATGGTGTCCGTGTGCGGCGATACGAACCGAGCTCCGTGGAATGGAAATGGGTCGCTCGGGATGATCATAAATCCCAGCCCGCCGGTCTTCATCTGGACGAACAAGGCCATCAACGACAAGAGCGCAGTGGACGACCGTTCCTGGCTCGACTTGAACCGCAATCGCCGTTTTGAACCTACCGGTTTTGTTCCCGACGAGGACGACAATGGCAACCGACTCCCCACCGTCCAGTGGCGCGTGGGCGACCCGCAATGGATCGGGATATTGCGCGACCCGACTCTGCCGCACGGGCCGGACAACCCGTTCATCGCCCGCTACGCCTACCTCATTCTGCCGGCGGGCCGGTCGCTGGACATCAACTGGATTCACAACGAGGCGATCTACCCGAGCCAATTCGACGGCTATTTCCGGAACCAGGGCGTTGGAGCGTGGGAGATGAACCTGGCCGCGTTTCTGGCGGATGTGAATCCAAACTACTGGAACAGCGATAACTACGGGTTGTATTCGTATTTTGCCAATGCTAATCCACAGAACGAACGAGGCAGGGGCGCTGCCTTCGCCGATGCGAAGGAACTGCTTAATTATCGCTTCCCCGGTTTCGAATTCGATCCGCTCAGGCGGGTGTTTGGCTCCTGCAGACCTTACTTCGCGTCGAATGCGCTATGGCTGAATGTTTTTTCCGCCGACTCAATCGATCTCTATTGCAATGGGCCGGTAGCGCCCTTTGGCAGCAGCGCCGTGACGGCGACAAATTGGGATGGTGAATTGCCGGATGGCGCCTGGCCCGGGTCGAGGAGCGCAAAGAATTTCTTCACGGTGCACGACCTGTGGAAAGTGACGGCGGTGGACCGCGACCCGACAGCGGCCAATCCCAATCCCACTCCTTCCGGCTTCGTCCGTCGCCTCAAGGCCGCCTCCGCCCGTGGCAACACGGAAGACCGCTACACCTTCTACCGAATCCTGGCCCAGCTCGACACCGATTCAACGCCCGAGCGAGACGACCGGCTGAACATCAACTACCGCAACCTGACAAACGACTTCGCCAACCCCACGAGGCCCATCGCGGAGTCGCCCACGAATTATTCGCGAAGCGCGCTGGCAACCAACATCGAGCCGTGGAACGCCACGGAGTTTTTCCACGCCGCCGCGGATCGATTGCTGACGAACGAGTTTTTCCCCGACGGCAGAACGAATATCGGGTTTAATCAGGCGCAGGGCCGGCTCGGCATTCCGGTATGGACCAACGGCTCCGCATTCATCAATGGGAACCCAAAGGCATCGCCGATCTACACGCCGCGCGTGCACCAACTGCTCCAGATGACGCTAAATATCTTCGAGGCGACGCGCCGCGACGAGCGCCAAGGCACCTGGGCCACTACTTGGCCGCGCCGGCCTACTGTCATGCGCCCTCTGTTTAGCTGGGAAACCGACCCCATGACAGGATCCATGGGCATCTTCATCACCAACTACGTGGAGGAAACTGACAACGCCAATCTCGTGACGGACCTGCTGCCGGGCGGACGAATGAGTTGGCGTGAACTCGACCGCGCACCGCAGCCGCTGGGAAGGAACGATATTTTCAACGATATCCCCATTCTGTTTGGCGCACGCAAAGGCATTCCTTGCTTCAATGAATTTACGATACAGACGCATGGGCAACTGACTCGCAAGCTGGAGGTTCGTCGAAACCCGACGACGGGCAATCTGGAATCGACCAACCGGCTGCTCACCGTCAGCCTTTCCAACTACTTCCGGTGCGAGTTCTTTAACCCGTACAGCAAGTTTCCAAACATTTCGAACGCGTATCCCAGACCCTTGCAAATGTATGTTCAGATTCTTTCCACCAATTACTTGACGAACAGTTTCGGGCTGTTGACGAATGTAGGAGTCCCAGCCCAAGTACCGCGTCTTTTGGGTAGCCTCTCGTGGTCCAACGGATACGAACTCAGCCCGCTGGTTACTAACGCTGCGGTCCCCAGTTCGGCCTTTTACGCCGGTCCGCCGTCGAGATTCGAGCCGATCGTCAACAACAATGTGAGCAGCTTTGAGCTCATCAGAAGACCCTTGACAGACCGATGGGGCTTGGTGGTGAGCAATCGTGTTTTATGTCTGCTCTTTGAAGCCGATGGGTTGGTTGATTGTTTCAGTTCGGCGCGAATGACCACCGTGTTGGACATCAACGGGGAATTGGACGGGAATCCGTTGCTTCAGGCCAACCGCTTGGAACAGCAGTGGAGGACGCGTCCGAGCACGGCCCCATTCACCGAGAATCTGACGGAAGGTGAACGTTATCAAATGGATGTTTCGCGAGGCTTGGAAGGCATCCCACCTGCAGGCTGGCAGAACTACGGTTTATTGGAGGGGAGCGGCTTCCCAACCGTGACCGCTGCAATTACCGGCTTCGATTCCTTCCTGAAAACCAACGATCCGACGCGCTCGGCCGCTCAAGCACCCTTTAGCCCGTCGCGGCGCTTCGTTCAGGTCACGTCATGGGAGGCGAATGATCCGTTGGTGCATTACACGATTTCCGACCTCTACGACTTCGACGCTTCCGGCGCGGCCAACACCGAAGTGAACCGCCTCCAGCCTTCGGAGACGTACAACCCCACGAACTACACCGGGACGAAGAGTTCGCTTGGCAGGGTGAATCGAAGGTATCGGCCGTGGGGCGGCCAACAGCAGAGCGTCAGTACCGACCCGAGCGAATTTCAGCCGGCCGAAAGGGATCCGGGTGTTTACAGCGCCGACGATTGGGACTTTCCAACGCAGAAATTCCCGAACCTTGGCTGGCTGGGCCGGGTGCATCGCGGGACTCCCTGGCAGACGATTTATCTGAAGGCGGCGGATCCCACTTACGATTATGTTGACGGTTGGAAGGCCCATACCGGCGCAGCTTACACCCCCTTGACGATCCCAATGAACGACTGGCGGTTGCTTGACGTATTCACTGCGGCGGTGCATCCGAACGCCACGCGCGGCCGGCTTTCGATCAACCAGACCAACCTGGCAGCGTGGTCATCCGTTTTCGCAGGTTTGCCCGTTACGCAGATGGTCCCCGATACAACCCTCGGCGAATACGTCCGTGCTGAAACCAATATCCAGCCCGCTTCCACAGACCTGCTCAACGGAGCTCCGAACGTTCCTCTGCTGCGTCTCGTCGAGGGCATCAATCGTTGGCGGACGAACCAGTTTACGCATTTAAGTCAATTCATGGCTGTGCCCGAACTCACAATTAGTTCGCCGTTTCTGCACGACGACGCTACGCGCCGATCTTTCCTGTACAAAGCGACGGACTCGGACTACGAGCGGCTTCCGCAGCAAATACTTTCGCTAGTCAAATTGGGCGAACCGCGGTACGTGGTGTATTCGTGGGGCCAGTCGCTGAAGCCTGCCGACTACGTGCCCGGCATCGGCATCGGGGTCGATGCGGGCACGAAGCTCACGCGCAATTATCAGATCACCGGCGAGTTGGCCACGCGCGCGGTCGTGCGGGTCGAGTTCGAGCGGAACCCGTTGACGGGCCAGAGCTTGTTCAACCGACCCCATGCCGTGGTCGAGAATTTCAACATCCTGCCCAACGAGTAGTGGGGCAGGCGACCCGCCTGCCTCGAGTCCCGCGGGCGACTCGCCCGCGGGGTCATTCCCTTGCGAGACGCCCGGTGCGTCAGCGTGGACAGTTGCTCCCCTGCGCTGGCGGTGGCAAAATAGCGCACACGTCACCCCGTCGCGATGGATTTCTCCCTTCGCTGAAGGGCTGTTTTGTGCTTAACTGACGTATGCACTTTCGAACCCGTACGTGGGTCATCATCAGCTTGCTTTGCTTCCTGGCAGCGGTGTTTTTCTGGCAGCTTGGCGAGAAGCTCGATGCCCGTGCGAAGGCCGCCGCGCAACGGCGCGGGACGAACGGCTCCTCGGGCGCCAACCGGCCGGTCTCCACCGCAACGCCTGCGCCGGCCCCGCCGAATGAGTCTCCGGCCGCGGCCCCGGCGACGATCAAGACCAATTCGGCCAATGCCCTCGCCACGAATTTGTTCCCGCACCGGCTCAGCAACACCCGGCGCAGCCTCGAGGACCTTCTCCACGCGGATGAAGCAATCCTCCTGCGCAACGCGCTCATCGACTCGGCGGCGCCGCTCACGCTCTCAATCCCGGCCCATCTTCGCGCTTCCGGCGACCCCGGGGCGTACGTCGTCCAATCACGCGGCCCGATTACCGACGCGTTTCGCGCCCAACTCGCGGCGGCCCCCGCGGACATCGTCGGCTATGTCCCGAATAACGCCTATTTGGTCCGCGCTTCGAGCGCCACCGCCCAACGGTTCGCGGCGCTGCCCGGAACGCAGGCCGTTTATCCCTGGGAACCGTATTTCAAACTCGATCCAGTCCTGCTCGGTCTTGCCGTGGATCGGAAGCCGCTGCCGAGCGGCGAGCTTAATTTGCTGCTCTTCCCCGGCGAATGGCCCGACGCCCAGGCCGCCCTCGACCGGCTCGGGGTGAGCGTGACCGCGGAGCAGCCGTCGCCGTTCGGCCCGTTTCTTTCCGTGCTGGCGCCAACGAACCGGCTGGTCGAACTGGCCGCGCTGCGGTCGGTCCAGGCCATCGAGCGCCACTTCGGGCGCGGCAGCGCCAATGATCTCACGCGCGCGCGGTTGCGCGTCTCGACGAACACCTTCACCGCCGCCAATTATCTCGACCTTTCCGGCGCGGACGTCATCGTGGGAGTGAACGACACGGGAATCGAAGCCGCACATCCAGACCTCGCCGACCGCGTTGACGGTTTCCGATTCGATTTGACCGGGCACGGCACGCACGTCGCAGGCATCATCGCCAGTTCCGGCGCCAACGGGCCGAACGGCACGAACGCGCTCGGGTCCGTGAGCAACGCCAACTTCCGCGGCATGGCCCCGGCGGCCAACCTCTTTTCGCAGGTCATCGATCCGATTTTTGGAGCGGTCCCGACCGACACCTCGCTGGCCGAGGGCGCCGCGGCGGCCAAAGCGCGGATCGTCAACAACAGTTGGGGTTACATCGGGGACAACGACTACAACGTGGCCTCAGCCATCTGGGATTCCGCCGCGCGCGACGCGCTGCCTGGAGTCCAGGGGCCGCAGCCGCTCACACTCGTGTTCGCCGCGGGTAATGCCGGCGTCGTCGAATCGGGCCTCTTCGGGCAGCGGGGCGGGACAGTCGTTGCGCCCGCGACGGCCAAAAACGTCATCTCGGTCGGCGCCAGCGAAAACCACCGTCGGGTAACCAATAGCGTGACGCTCAACGGCAACCTTTCGCAGCCGTGGCTGGGCATGACCGACAGCTCGAACCAGGTCGCTGCGTTTTCCTCGCGCGGCAACGTCGGGGCCGGCCTGGAAGGCATCTCCGGCCGCTTCAAGCCGGACGTGGTCGCGCCGGGCACGTTTGTCGTCTCGTGCCGTTCCTCGGATTACCAGGATCCGATGGGCTTCGGCACGCTCTCGGTCGCTTTGTTTCCGTTCCAGAACTTGCCGCCGCGGACGACCAACTTCTACCAGGTGCCCATCCCGCCTGACGGGATCACGTTGTTCATCGAGGTGCTGACGAACCGGTTTTCGCCCTCGCCGTTCCCGGCGCTCCCGATCCACGTCCGGGACAGTGCGCCGCCGGACACAGCAGATCGGGTGGACATTAACAATAACATCGCGTCGGTCAACGTCATGCCCGGCACCACTTTCTTCTCAGTGGGCAATCCGAATAACTTCGAGGTCCGTTACGATCTGCGCCGCACGCTGGTGCTCACGAACGGCACCGGGGATTACTTCACGCAGCTCGCGGCCCTGAACGCGAAACTCGGGGATCTCTACCGATACGAATCGGGCACCAGCCAGGCCGCCGCGGGCGTTTCCGGCGTGCTGGCCTTGATGCAGGAATACTTCACGGCGCGCTTGGGCCGCACGAACAGTACCGCGCTGATGAAGGCGCTGCTGATCAACGGCGCCCGCACTTTGGGCAGCTTGACGGCATTCGAGGTTTCGGGCGGCGCCAACCAGCAGGGCTGGGGCCTGGTCAATATCACCAACAGCGCCCCAACGATCATGCCGGCGGATGGCGGGGCCGGGGCCGCGACGGGTCCGTTGCTGTTTATCGACCAGGATCCGGAGCGCGCGCTCGTGACCGGCCAGAGCGTGACTCGCGTGATCACCGTCGGTCCGACGGCCACGAATTTCCCGCTGCGCATCACGCTGGCGTGGACCGATCCGCCCGGCAACCCGGTCGTCGGACCCAAGCTGGTGAACGACCTGGACCTCATCGTCACCAACCTGGCCAACGGCCAGGTCTTTGTCGGGAACAACTTCGAGGGCGTCTTCACCCCGGCCTCACCGACGAGTTCGCCGCTCCCGATGGACAGCGTGAATAACGTTGAGAACGTCTACATCAACTCCTTCCCCACGCGGCTCAGCCCCAGCTACTCGGTGACCGTCCGCGCCCGCCGTGTGAACGTGAACGCCGTCACCGGTCAGGCCAATGGCGTCGCCCAGGACTACGTGCTGGTCATTTCCAGCGGCAATCCCACCGCGACCGCGCTCGGCGTGACCGTGCAGCCGGCCTTGTTCGATCCCACGCCGCAGGTCACGACCGTGACCAATGGCAGGCCGTTGCTCCACCAGCGCGTCGGCGCGAACAACCCGCTGATCGTCTCGACCAACGGCACGACCAACCAGTGGCATTTCTTCGTCGTGACGAACCAGTTGCCCACCATCAGCTCGGGCACGAATCAGACGAACACGGCGATGGTGGGCACGGCCAGCAACATCGCCTTCGCGGTCTTCCAGGCGCCGAATCTCTCGTGGCCGCGAACGAACAACGCCGATCTCGATCTGTACGTCAGCGCCAATCCGGCGATCACCAACCTGGACCCGGCAGTCATCGAAACCTCGTTCCGGTCGCTCAAGCGCGGCGGGACGGAGTCCGTCGTGCTGCCCAACGTGGTGGAGGGGACCATCTACTATGCGGCGGTCAAGTCGGAGGACCAGCAGTCGGGCGAGTTCGGATTTTTCGCCGTGTCGAGCGATTCGCCGTTCAGTTCCACGGACACAAACTCCGGCAATGTAATCGCGCAGGGCTACGTGTTGCCGGCGGAGATCCCCGACGGCTCGCCCGATGATCCGCAGGCGGCGTTGGTGTTCGCCTTTGTGACCGAGCCAGTGATCATCCAGAACGTGATCGTCACCAACGAAGTGACGCACGGCAATCTGGGCGACCTGCAAGGCGTGCTCGAGCACAACCAGATCTTTGCCGTGCTTAACAACAACCAGGGCAATCCGCCCAACTATCCGGGCTTCATCGAGTGGGTGTTCGACGACGTCAACTCCGGCCAGGATCCTGGCGTCGTGTCCACGGACCCGCCCGGCACGCTTCGCAGCTTCATCGGCGAGGACGGCCAGGGCGCCTGGCAACTGACGATGGTGGACAGCTCGCAGTTCTTCACCGGCCGCGTGGACAACTTCGTGCTCAGCATCGAGCCTCGGAACGACGACCTGACCAACGGGGTCGGCGTCGTGCGTACGATCCCGCCCCAAGGCTCCTTCTACACCGTGGTCGACGTGCCTGTGGATGCGACGAACCTCAGTGTGTGCGTCTCGACCGACTACGGGCCGGTCGAAGCCTTTCTGAAACGCGGGGCGTTCCCGACGCGGACGGACAACGACGCGTTCGGCTTCATCGGGCCGCCGGGCGGCTGCGTGGACCTCAGCAAGCGGGATTCACCGCCGCTGTCGGCGGGGCGCTACTTCATCGGGATCTTCAATCCCGGTTCGGGGCCGGTGACGGTGCGCATCCGCGTGTTCATCGAGCGGGACTTGCAACGGGCCTCCTCGTTCTCGTTCCGATCCGGCGGGTCGCAGGGCATCCTCGATGACGCGATCACCAATTCCATCATCCACGTCTTCCGCAACCAGCTCATCGCGGACGTGCGCGTGGGTGTGCGGCTGAACCACCCGCGCGTGTCGGACCTGGTGTTGCACCTGGTCAGCCCGTCCGGGACGCGCGTATTGCTGGCGGAAAACAGGGGCGGACCGGACGGGGCAGACTTCGGCTTCGGCACGCCGCAGCTGACCGTGATTCCGATCAGCACCTTTGGCGGGCCGACCCAGACCAACATCCTCCTGAACCTGACCAGCCCCGACGGCACACTCGAAGTGGATTACGACTTTTTCGGCATTCCGGATCGTATGACGATCTATTACGAGGGCGACCTGCTGTTCGACTCCGGCCTGGTCAGTAACGCGGGCACCTACGCGGTGGATTTCTCGGGCTCCTCGACCAACATCACCATCATCATGAACGAGGGGGGCAATAACAACGGCAACACCGCCTGGACCATCACGGCAAAAATCCTGACCGGCATCACTTACGCCAACTTCACCGACGACACGAACCTGGCCCGGTTGCCCATTAAGTTCGAGCTGCCGCCTTTTACGAACATCACCTACGCGGTGACGAATTACATGACCAACGGGATGGTGATGCAGGACGGGTTCGAGTCTCCTCCGTCCCGACGGATTTTTGCGGGCGAGATTTTCTCCGGCTGGGAAGTCGTGGATAACGACATCGAAGTTCTTCCGGCCCTGCCGGATGCACCTTACTTCCTCCAGCCTGATTCCGGGGATTTCTTCATCGATATCGCCGGCTTTTTCCCGTCTGTCATTTTCACGAACATCACCACGGTCCCCGGCCTGGACTATCAGGTTTCCTTCGCCTACGTCCGCAATAACGCCAACCCGGACACCGTTTCGGCCGACATCAGTGTTGATGGAGCGACAGTCCTGGCGCTTTCAAGCCCCCTCGGAGGGCCAACCAATTGGATGCGTACGAACTTTGTGTTCACGGCCGCCAATACTTCTTCCCGCCTCGAATTGACGTCCACAACTGTCGGCACGGAGGACGACGCCTCGGCGGTTTTTTTCGATTCGTTCAAGGTCGAGCAAGTGGACACGCGCGTCGCGACCGGCATCTACTTCCAGCCCGAGGAGCCGCTTAGCCCGTTCCGGGGCGAGAACGCCTTTGGCGACTGGCGTCTGGAGATCTGGGACAGCCGCGTCGGTTCGGCGCTGACGAACGTGCTGACCGCCTGGCGGCTCAACATCACGTTCATAAACACAAACCCGCCGGTCATTCCGCTGACTAACGCGATGGCGTACTGCGGGACGATCGGCACGAACGAAGCGGCCTACTTCGCGGTCCGCGTGCCCCTTTCGGCCAGCGTCGCGACGAACACCCTGATGGCGTCGGCCAACGTCGATTTGGTTTACAATGCGCGCGGCGTGCCCCTGGTTTCGCCGGGCGACACGAACTTTCTGTCCAACCGGCCCGATGGATTCACGCTCCTGGCCACCAATGGCTGGAACAGCTTTGACACCACCGGCACGCTCATCGATCTGGGCCCGCAGCGCCTTCGCCCCGGCCGCCGCTATTACCTCGCCGTGCGAAATCGCTCCGCCACGCCGACCGACTATTGCGTGCGCGTGGACTTCGACCGGCTCGATCCGGACCTGACGACCGTTGGGGTGGTCACCAACAATCGCTGCGTGGTGGAGACGGTTGCCTCGACCGACCTCTATGACTATTACCAGTTCGATGCCGTCTCCAACGCCATCGCGCTGCACTTCGATCTGACGATGTTGAGCGGCAATCTCGCCATGGTGGTCAAGACAGGCTTCCCGTTGCCACTCTACAATTTCTATTACAGCCGAAGTGACAATCCGGGCACGAGCAACGAGGTCATCGATATCTTCGATTTCTCGGGCATGGTGCTCCCGGGCCGCTGGTACATCGGCGTTTACAACCCCACACTCACGGACGTGAACTACCAGCTTTGCGTCAGCCAGATTACGGGCGACGTGACTCAGATTGGATCGGGTGGCACCAAGACGAACACAGTCGGGCCGTTTGGCGTGCAGTATTACAAGGTCAACATCCTCTCCAACGCCTGCTCGGCGTTGTTCTGCGCCTTCCCGACCAACGGGAACGTCGACGTTTACGTCGCCAAGGATTACCTGGCGCCGGTCAATACCGTGCCAACCAACACCACACTGCTGAGCACCAACTCGGGCAGCGCACCGGACTGCGTTCAGGTCAGCGCCTTTTCGCCGACCAACCAGCTGACCGGCGGTTGCTGGGTCATGGCGGTGGTCAATCCGACCGCCAGCCCTGTGTCCTATACGGTCGAGGTGACCCAGGAAACGAACTGCTTCAGCTTTACGCAGCTCACGAACTGTGTCGCGCTGACGAACACGATCACGGCGGCTGGCGGTGTGGATGTCTATCAAGTGTTCGTGTCCAACAATGTCATCCAGGCGGCGTTTGAAGTGTTCGGGATGAACACCAATGTCGATCTATACATAAAGTACGCCACCCCGGTGCCGATCCCGAGCCCTGGGAACTTTGATTACGCCAGCACGAACGCCGGCACGACCAACGAGTACATCGTCGCGGTGACGAATTATCCGACTCTGTTGAAGCCGGGTTATTGGTTTATCTCGGTCGTCAACAACACGCCGTCCACCGAAGCGACCTACGCCGTGCGCGTGTGCATGATCGAGCGGGAGGACGTCATTCGATTATCGTCACCGGTCTACATCTGCCGTGACCTGGCTCCGCCAGACGCCTCCACGCCCAATTCCGGTGTGCAGTTCTTCAGCTTCCTCGCTGCGAGCAATGCAATGCAGGTCACTTTTGAGCTGTACAATTTGACGAACGACGTCGATCTGTTCGTGCAGCGCTCGCCGCCGTTGACCAATTTCACGACCTATTTCAGCGGCCCGACGAATTACCCGTACGCGAGCACGAACCGGGGCGCGACCAACGAGTACATCTGCGTCTCGACGAACTCCGCGCCAGAGCCGCTGGCCGGCGGCCTGTGGTTCATCACGGCCGTCAATCGCGACACCAACGGGAATCCCGCCCACTACTGTCTGAGCGTGACGCAGATTCGCACGAACGACTTCACCCGCCTGTCGAACGACGTGGCCGCGTGCAACCAGTCTCTGGGGCCGACCAATGTCATGCCCGGCACCGGGCAGGCAGGTGTGCGCTACTACGTCTTCGAGGTGGCCACGAACGCCATCGCAGCGACCTTCCAGGCGTTCAACATCAGCACCAACGGCAACGTGGACATCTACGTCCAGCGCGAGCCGTGCTTGACGAACGTCGTGACCTTCGACGCCTCGAAGACGAACTATCCCTACGCAAGCACGAACCTTGGCAACGCCAATGAGTGGATCTGTGTGGCAACCAACTCAGAGCCGGTCCCGCTGGCCGCCGGCGATTGGATGATCGCCGTGGTCAACCGCGCCCCCATCACGACGCGATACTGCCTCCTCGCGAGCCAATTGTTCGATACCAACGTGTTCCAATTGACTGATGGTGTGATGAGCTGCGTTCCTTCCTCTCCCGCCGGGTCATCCTCCATCGATTACTACGTCTTCAACGTGAGCACCGCGGCTGTGCAGGTGGTTTTCGAAATGTTCCCACAGACCAACGCCAGCGCCGATATGTTCGTCAGTTACGGTCCTTGCTTCCCGGATTTGGCCACGTTCCAGGCGGGGCCAACGAACTACCCGTACTCAAGCCTGCAGCCGAGCAACCGGATGGAGTACCTGTGTGTGACGACCAATTCCACACCGGTGGCCCTGACACCGGGCGATTGGTTCATGGCGGTGCGCCGCCAGGGGGACTACTGCATCCGGGCGACGCAACTGCTCTCCAACGACGTCACGGTGCTGGCCAGCGGCGTGCGGGCGTGCGACACCGTCGGCACGACGAACGGGCCGGGCTACGCGGGCGTTCGTTTCTACCGTTTCCCGGTTTCGAGCGATGCGGTGCAGGCGACCTTCGAGGTCACCAGCACCAACGGCAACGTTGACGCCTACTTGCAATACGGCCTGTGCCTGACCAATTTCGCGACTCACTTCGGCGCGGTGACGAATTATCCGTACCTCAGCACGAATATCTTCACGAACACCGCGCTCGTCTTCTACCCCTACGCCAGCACGAACCTCGGCACGAACACCGAGACGATCTGCGTGGTGACCAACTCGCTGCCCGTGCCGTTGCAGGGCGGCGACTGGTATCTGGCCGTCGTGAACCGCGATACCAACAACCGGCCGGTGGATTATTGCGTTCGCGTCCTCGAAGTGCTCGACCTCGAAATCACCGATCTGGCGCACCGGGTGCCCATCGGTGCGGTCAGGCTCGAGCCACCGAACGGGCTGGGCGGGTCGGGCATCGATTACTACCATTACCGTTAGGCGACGCAATTGGCGAGCCGGATCACATCCGTGTCGAGTTCCTCGACACGGATGTGATCCGGCTCGCCAATTGCGTCGCCTACACTAACGTCGCTCCACCGACGAACCTCGTCCTGGGCGCCTTCCTCGATTATTACGTCTTCGAAGTCACAACCAACTCGGTGGAAACGCGCTTCGAAGTCGTGCCGTTGACCAACGAGGTAAACGCCTATTTGCGCCGCGAACTGCTCTTGCCGCGTTCTGATTATTTCGACTACGCCGGGACGAACACTGGGCTCAATCCCGAATACTTCCTGGTGGGCAGCAACTCCGTGCCGACGCCACTGTCCGCCGGTCTCTGGTTCCTGGCCGTTGAAAACCCGAGCGTCCTGAACCGGACCTCGACCTACTTCGTCCGCGTCGTCAATACGTCAACCACCAATATCACCCGCCTCGTCAACGAAGTCTGCTTGGACAGGACGCTCCCGCCCCTGGACCCGTCGAACTGCCAGGGGGTGGACTATTTCGTCTACCGGGTGCCGTCGAACGCCGTGGAAGTGGCGTTCAAATTGTTTCATGTGGACGGCGACATCGACGTTTACTTCACGAGCAACCTGCCCCTGCCTTCGTCCACCAATGGTTTTCTTGCTTTGGCGTTTGGCACCGCGGGCGGCCCCTTCCAGGGCAGCTTCGCCGCGCCGTTCGCGACGAATGTGCCTCCATTGAACGGGCCGCCGTTGACGCCGGGGGACTGGTACATCGCGGTCGTGAACCACTCCAACAGCCCCACCGCGACCTATTCCATCTGCGTCACCGAGTACGTGGTCGGGGCCACGAACGCTGGCGGCATCGTTCGCCTGTCCAACGGCGTGGCCTACAGCAACACAGTCCCGGCTGTTGGCCGCCCAGCGCTCGGCCCCATGCCGCTGACCGAGCGGCAGTTCTATATTTACACCGTCTCCAGCAACGGCGTGCAGGCCAACTTTGAAAGCTTCGGCGCCAGCGGGAACGTCGATTTGTTCATTCGGCGCACGGTGCCGCTGGCGACAGAACTCCTCACCGAAAATGCGGCCGACGCGGCAAGCGTGAACGCCGGCACGACCAACGAACTGATCGTGCTCGCGACCAATTCCTCCCCCGTGGCCCTCGCGCCCGGCGACTGGTATATCAGTATCGCCAATCGCGAGCCTGCGCCGGTCAACTACAACGTGCGCGTGACCGAGTACATCATCGACAACGGTACCGGCACCAACGGCCTCGTTTCGCGACTGATCGGCGGCGACTGCCAGTCGCGCACCAATGCCGGCACGAACGTCCTGGGCAGCCCGGCCATCGACTACTACTTCTTCACGGTCACCAATGGCGCGGCGCGCGCGTACTTCGAACTGTCCGGCCTGAGCGCCGATCTGACCCTGCTCGTCCGCCGCGAACTGCCCCTGCCGGGGCTGACGAATTACGACGCCATCAGCGCAAATCCCGGCGTCTGCGAGGAGTTCATATCGCTAAGCACCAACGCCGCCAACCCCATCGTGCTCGAGCCCGGGAATTGGTACCTTGCCGTCGTCAGCACCAACCCGATGCCCGCGAGCTACACGATCTGCGCCATCCAGAGCGACGTGGGAGACGCGAGACTTCGCATCAGCAACATCAGCCTGGTTACCAACTGGCTTTGCCTGTCGTGGACCAATACGCTGCCCGGTGTCTTCTACCACGTGCAAGCCCTCAGCCATCTGGGCTCGTCGAACTGGGTGGCGTTCTCCCCGACCCTGCCCGGCCCCAGTGCCGGTCTGGAGTCGATGTGGTGCACGAACCGTCCGGACGCCTTCCACTTCTTCCGTATCAAGGAAGGTCCAGGCCCCAAGCTCCTGAATACCAGCGTCGCCTTAAGCTGCCTGGAGTGTCGTCCGACCGGCTTCCGCGCGTGCTGGACCGGGCCGGCCAACCAGCAATACGCCGTCGAGTGGACTCCCGTGCTCGTCCCGGCCACGTGGCAATCACTGACGAACGTCACTTCCGCCACCACCGACTTCGAGTTCACCGATCCGGACGCCCAATGCGGCGTGCCCGGCCAGGTCCGCTTCTATCGCGTCCTGCCGTTGGATCGCTGAGTCGAACAGGACGACTTTGGACTGCGGCAAGCGCAGCGCGACGCCGCTTTGGATAAGAGATCGCCAAGCCAAAGCGCTGTCGCCGCTTCGCTCTGCCAGCGCACTCCAAATGCTTCGACTTGTGATGTTTTCACAATGGTGGGTGTGCGAAGTTGCGCCCAGGCCAACCGGGCGCCTCTCAAAATCTGTGCAACTGTGAGCGCATTCCCTCATCCCAGCCGTGTCCCTCCGAAGGGAAGAGGGAGAGCGCGGCGGTCGTCGCGGAAGTTCGCTGGTCACGCGGCAGCCCCTCACCCCGGCCCTCTCCCCCTCCGAGGGGGAGAGGGAGTCCGGTAGCGGCGCGCTCCGAGTGGCGCTCCGGGTGGCGTGGCTCCGGGTGGCGTGGGGGCGTGGGGGCGTTGACGATGGGGGCCGAATCTGTGACCCTCGCCCGCACATTTCCAAATCGCACTGGGCGTGGACATCAAGAAAGCCATTATCACCGCTGCCGGCAAAAATCAGCGCACGTTGCCGCTTCAATCGGTGGTCGATCACGATGGCGTCGCCAAGACCGCCTTGCGCATCCTCATTGAAGAGGTGATGGGCGCCGGAGTGGACCAGATCAGTGTCGTAATTTGCCCGGGCGATCAGGCCGCTTACAGCGCCGCTGCGGGCAGCCACGCGAAGCGGCTTCAGTTCGTCGAGCAATCCGAGCCGCTGGGCTACGGGCACGCCGTTTGGAGCGCGCGGGAATTCACCGGACGGGACGCTTTCCTGCTCCTGGTGGGCGACCACTTGTACGTCAGCGGCAAACCCAAGCCATGCGCCCAACAGCTTGTCGAGACCGCCGCCTCCGAGAACTGCTCTATTTCCGCCGTCCAGGCTACCCACGAAAGCAAGCTGCCCTATTACGGAACCATCGGCGGCCGGCTCGTTCCGGGCCGTCAAGGGCTTTTCGAGATTTCCCAGGTCCTCGAAAAGCCCACGCCCACGGTGGCCGAACAGCAGCTCGTCGTGCCCGGGTTGCGCGCCGGCCATTATCTTTGCTTTTTCGGAATGCACGTCCTCACGCCGCTGGTGATGGATCTCCTGGACGAGGAGGTGCTCCGCGCGGGCGCGCAGGGCGGCGTCCATCTCTCCAGCGCCCTGGCCCGGCTGGCCGCGCGCGAGCGCTACCTGGCATGTGAACTCCAGGGGCGCCGTTATGATCTCGGCCTGAAATACGGCTTGCTCACCGCGCAATTGGCCATCGCGCTATCAGGACAAGATCGCGAGGAAGTCCTCGCCGGCCTCGTTGAATTGCTCGCCACCCGCGCGAAGGGGTAGGACCCATTGGGGCAATTCGATGCAACGTTCCATGAACCTGAAGGTAGGGCGCGCCGCTCCGCGCGCGCCGCATTCGACTTTCCGGACCGGCGCGCGCGGAGCGACGCGCCCTTCCATCCATTCGTGGTCCAAGCTCCCCATGCGCGATCCTGAAATCGTCGAATCTTCCTACATGCAGCGCCGATGTGTTATTGTCGCCGTTGCGTCCGCTCTTACCTTTGTCCTCGGTCTGCACGCTGACGCCGCCGGGCGCCGTCTTACCGCCGAAGCCATCACCCGCTCCGAGCCATCCACCAATATCTCCCGCCCGCTTTGGCGTCCTCCGGGCAACCAGGTTTCCTTCCTTCGCCCGATCCCGCGCGACGGCAGGACAAACTCTGTTCTCTGCGCTTACGACATCGCCACCGGGCGAGAAGTCATTCTCTTTGATCCGTCGAAGGCCGAGGCAAAGCCGCGCCTCGCCATCTCCGGCTACCAATGGTCGCCCGACGGCTCGGCGATTCTCGTCACCGGGAGCGACGATCTCCAAGTCGTTGAGATTCCAGGCGGGCGGGTTCGCAAGTTGACCAAGGACGGCGAGGCGAAGGAAGCGGTCACCTGGTCGCCCGACGGCGCGCGCGTCGCGTTCGTCAGCAAGGCCAACCTGTTCACCGTTCTCGCCGCTTCAGGACGCCAGACGCAGCTCACCTTCGACGGTGGCGAGACAATCCTCAATGGCGTTCTCGACTGGGTTTACAACGAGGAATTCAACACCGTCACCGGTACTCCGCGCGCTTACACGTGGTCGCCGGATGGCCGGCGCATCGCCTTCCTCCAGCTCGACCAGTCGCGCGTGCCCGTCTATCCGATCACCGATTTCCTCCGCACGCACCCAAGCGTGCAATGCCAGCGGTATCCCAAATCCGGCGACACGAACGCGACGCCGGCCGTGTTCGTCGTCGACGTGGCCGCTCCCCACACACCGCGCCGGATGCCGCTCGGCACGAACGTCGAATACGTCCTCCCGGAATTCCACTGGACGGCCGACAGCAAGACGCTGGCGGTGATGGTCCTCAATCGCGCGCAGAACGAACTCACCGTCCTGGCGTGGGACCACGGCCCACGGTCCCGCCCGCGCGTGTTGCTCACCGACCGCGACGCCACCTGGATCAATGCCTTCAACGCGCTGCGTTTGCTCCGCAAGTCCACCGATTTCCTCTGGGTCTCCGAACGCGACGGCTGGCTGCATTGCTACCGGCACGGCCGCGACGATGCTGCTGCGCCGCGCCAACTGACTCGTGGTCCTTGGCAAATCGAAGCGAGCATGTCCCTGGGATGGAGTGGCGCGCCCGTCGAAGTGGATCCCGCCGAGGAATGGGTTTATTTCTCCGCCACTGAAAAAGACCCTCGCGGGCGTCACGTCTGCCGCGTCCGCCTCGATGGCACCGGCTTTACGCGACTCACCACCGAACCGGGCACGCATTTCCAGAAGCTCTCCCCTGATGGACGCCACCTTCTCGTCACTTCTTCCGCAACCGACCGGCCGGCCGCCATCCGGCTTCTGCGGGCCGACGGCTCGTACGTCACCACGCTCGATCAACGCGCCGACCGTTGGCGCGACTTTGTAACGCCGCGCACCGAGTTCCACGAAGTCACCGCGCGCGATGGCGCGAAGCTGTTCGCCCAGCTCACCAGGCCCAGCGACTTCGATCCCGGGAAGAAATATCCGGTCGTTGTTTACGTATACGGCGGGCCGCACGCTAGAATTGCGGCACCAACGAACTGCTCGACCAGCTCGATGGACTTGCCTATCTCAGGGCGCTGCCGTTCGTCGACACGAACCGCTTTGGCGTTTGGGGCTGGAGTTACGGCGGCTACATGACCCTCTACGCGCTCACGCATGCGCCCGATGCATTCCGGTGCGGCGTGGCTGGCGCGCCCGTGACCGACTGGAAGTTTTACGACACCATATACACCGAGCGCTACATGAGCACGCCAAAGGAGAACCCTTCCGGTTACAAGACCTCCTCGCCGCTGGCCGCCGTGGAGCGCCTCAAGTCCAGGGTGCTCGTCATCCACGGCACGTCCGACGACAATGTTCACATGCAAAATACGATGAACTTCATCGACGCGCTGGCGAAGAAGAGAAAGCCCTACGAACTGCAAATCCAGCCCGGCCAGATGCACGGTTTCAGCGGCGAAGCGCAAAACCGTTTTCTGGCCGAGCAGATTGTGGAATTTTTCCGGCGGAATTTGTGAGCGTAATGGGTGAGTGATGGCGGGCAACGCGATGGACCGAGCGCGGCGTCTATGTCCAGTCATTATCCACAAGTCGGGGGCCGAGTTGTTCTATCCCGAAGGGATTGTATCCTTCAGCCCAGGGTTGCGAGGCACGAGCTACCCTGGGTGGCTCGCCGCAAAGTTTCTCAACCCTGAAAGGGTTGCAGCACCCGTCGCCCTCGCGTTATCCGCGGCCAATAACGGATGCAACCCCTTTGGGGTTGATGTGGATTTTACCGGCGTTCCCAGGGTAGGCGCTGCGCGCCAACCCTGGGCTGAGTGATGGAATCCCGTTGGGATTCAAGCCGCCGCCCGCGTGAAATTATGGGTCATGACGAGGCGTTTGCGCTGCTTCACCATTCGACTCTCCGAGGTCATGGCCCGGTTCCAAACCTTCACGACTTCGGGAGTTGAAGCGGCATGAATGCCGCGCTCCGTTAGCCTAACCCGACTTTCTCATTGGCTTCGGAGGTTAAGCCGTTCATCAGGAAATGCAAGCCCGAGGGCCGAACGCACATCCCGGCCTGATAGTAGTCTCAGAGGCGGTACTGCCGCCGGAACAACTGCCGCTTCCACCACGCCGCCGTGGGCTTGGGCTCGCGGGCGATGGAGTCGCGGAGCCGCTCGGCGATGGCCGGGGGGAGGTCGGTCTGGGCGGCGTCGTGGCGGAGGGCTTCTTCAGCGGCGGCAAATTCGAGCGGGGCTTGCTGGGCCTGCTGGGCCTGCTGCCCCTGGGCGGTTTGCTCTTGTTCCTGTTCGTGCTGGAGCTTGGAGGTGCGGGGGTTCATGGCGTGGGGTGTCGGGATGACGTGGAGTTCAAGCGGTCTGGTGGAAGTGCGCGGCGAAGGCCTTGCGGGCGCGGTGGAGCTTGCCGCGCACGGCGTCGCTGCTCTGGCCGGTGAGCGCGCCGACTTCGTCGTAGCTGAGTTTCTCGTCGGCGACGAGGAGCAAAAGGATGCGGTACTCCTCGGGAAGGGCGTCGAGGGATTTCTGGATGCGCTGTCCCAGTTCCTTGGTTTCCAGGAGGCGCAAGGGGCTTTCGGCCGAGCCGGCCGCGCGTTCCCAGACGGCATCGTCATCGGTGGTGTAGATGTGCCGGCGGTGCCACGTCTGGAGGAGGTTTTGGCAGTGGTTGATGGTAATGCGGTAAAGCCAGGTGCGGACGCTGGAGCGGCCCTTGAATTCACCAAGCTTGCGGTAAGCTTTGAGGAAGACGTCGTGGGTGGCGTCCTCGGCCTGGGTGGGGTCGCCGAGCATGCGCAAGGCCAGGTAGTAAATGGGCCGGGCATGTTCTTCATAAATGGCCGCCAGCTCGGGCGGGTCGAGGGGAACGCGCACGGGAGAGGGCGCGCCCGCGGCGGGCGCGGCGTTATCGAGTGCGGTTTGCTCGGGTTCCACGGTTGGTCCGTTGATGAGGGCTGTCATCGGCGATTAGACAGCGGGCGGGCGGGCTTGTCACGCGCGGCTGTCGGGGTCCGTAAGTGAGTGAGTCGGTGAGCCGGTGAGTGGGAGCGGCGCGGTTTCCCACTCACTGGCTCACTCACTTACTCACCCACTCCCTTGGGTGACGGCTTGAGGTCGAACTTCAGTTCGCTTTCGCTGCCGGTGCGGAGGTTGCGCATTTTCATATTCTCCAGCTCGTAACGGCCGTCCACTTTGCGAAAAGAGCCTAGCTTGAACTCCTTCATCAGCTTGCCGGCCGAGTCGTACGCCTCGGCGCGCAGAATGCCTTCATGATCGACGTCGACCCAGGAAAGGACGCGGGCGTAGCCACCGGGGGCGGGAGTGGGGGTGACGCTTTGGAGGACCCAACAAGGACGGCTGCGGCGCATTTCATGTCTCAGGACGCGCTGCTCAGGCCAATGAAGGAATTCGAGGCCGAGGTCGCAGAGCCAGAAATCGGACCCGGCGAACGGACGTGTGAGTTCGTTGCCAAAGAAGAATTGAACGCAAGTCAGTTTGGAGCCTGGGCTCGACGGCCTGTTGGTTGGGAAGCCGGCCTGGTTTGTTTCGAAGCAGATTCGATACGCGTTGGACCGGCCGGACGTGTGGTCGATCACGAGTTCTTCGCTGATGTGGCGGTCTGGAATGAGCGCCCGGTAGGAGACCATCCAGTTGTTTGAAGCAGCCGGATGGAGAATGGAAATGATCGGGACTGTGGTGACCTTGTCATCGCGCGTGACGAGGATCAGGTTTCCTTTGAACTCGGCCGGCTCGGGCGGCACGGCGGAGCGGAGGCGGGCGGCGAGTTCGGCTCCGAATTTTTCGGGCTCGGGTACGGGGGTACGGTTTGGTGCAGGCCCGAATTCGGCGGCAGGGGCGCAGACTGCAATAACGGCGAGTGCGATCTGGCAGCGTGCGACGGCGAAGGGCCGGGTGAAGGGGAACGGCTGGCGTGAACGGGATCGGACCTTCGAGCGCATCATCGGATTTGGACGACGCCGGGCTTACTTCGGCTTCAGGGCGAATTCGAGGAGCTGGGAGATGTGTCCGGCGAAGTGCACCTTCATTTTTGCGCGGACTTCGTCGGGAACTTCGGCCCAGTCGTTCTTGTTCTGTTCGGGCAGAATGACCTGCTTGAGGCCGGAACGGGCGGCGGCGAGGACTTTTTCCTTGATGCCGCCGACGCGCAGAATGCGGCCCCGCAGACTGATTTCGCCGGTCATCGCCAGGTCGCTGCGGACCAGGCGCTGCGTGAGCAGCGAAGCGAGCGCGACGACGATGGTGCTGCCGGCACTGGGCCCGTCCTTGGGAGTCGCGCCCGCGGGGACGTGAACGTGGATGTCGGAGCGGCTGAATTCGGTGGGAGCAAGGCCAAGTGCGTTGGCCTGGCTGCGGAGGTAGCTGAGCGCGGTTTGGGCGCTTTCCTTCATCACGTCCCCCAGCGAGCCGGTGAGAGTCAGCTTGCCGCCGCCGGGCATGCGAGTGGCTTCGATGAAAAGGATTTCGCCGCCGATGGGCGTCCAGGCCAGGCCCATGGCGATGCCGTGTTCGGTGATCTTCTCGGCGGCGTCGGGGATGAACCGGGGCTGTCCGAGGAGGCCAACCAGGTTCTTCGGCTCGATGATCAGGGGGCCCGACTTGCCGTTGCGGGCGATGAATTTGCGGGCGGCCTTGCGGGTGAGCGAGGCGATCTCCCGTTCGAGCTGGCGGACGCCCGCTTCGTGGGTGTACTCGGTGATGAGCAGGCGCAACGTGGAGTCGGGAAACCGGACGCGCTTCCGGTCAAGGCCATGTTCCTCAAGCTGGCGCGGCACGAGATAGCGGCGGGCGATCTGGAGTTTCTCGGACGCGGTGTAGCTGGGCAGGTTGATGACTTCCAGCCGGTCGCGGAGCGCGGCCTGGATGGGGTCGAGCCAATTGGCGGTGGTGATGAAGAGGACATGCGAAAGATCGAACGGCAAATCCAGGTAATGGTCGGTGAAGGTGTGGTTCTGCGCGGGATCGAGCACTTCGAGCAGCGCGCTGGAGGGATCGCCGCGGAAGTCGGCGCCGACTTTGTCGATCTCATCGAGCAGGATGACGGGGTTGCGGGTTTCGACACGGCGCAAGGTCTGAATGAGCCGGCCGGGCATGGCGCCGACGTAGGTTCGCCGGTGGCCGCGAATCTCGGCCTCGTCGCGCATCCCGCCCAGGGAAATCCGGGCGAATTTGCGGCCGAGGGCATCGGCGACGCTCCGGCCCAGTGAGGTCTTGCCGACGCCCGGCGGGCCGACCAGGCAGAGGATGGGGCCTTTGAGATTCTTCTTGAGCTTGATGACGGCGATGAATTCCAGGAGCCGCTCCTTGACCTTGTCCAGGCCGTAGTGCTGTTCATCCAGAATCCGGGCTGCGGCCTCGATGTCGATGGTGTCGTCAGTGGATTTGTTCCACGGCAGGCCGAGAATCCAATCCACGTAGGTGCGGGTGATGGTGTACTCGGCGACCGACGGGTTCATCTGGGCCAGGCGCTCGATTTCCTTGAGGGCGACCTTGCGGATTTCCTCGGGGAGCGGCTCCTTTTCGACCTGCGCGCGGAGGTTGCTGACCTCGGTGGCGACCGGGTCACCTTCGCCCAGTTCGCGCTGGATGGCCCGGATTTGCTCGCGGAGGAAGAAGTCGCGCTGGCTCTTGGCCATCGTCGAGGCGACTTCGTTCTGGATTTTCGAGCTGAGCGTCAAGACTTCAAGCTCGCGGCCCAGCAACGGCTGGAGGCGCTGAAGCCGCAGCTTGACCTCGGAGGTTTCGAGAAGTTTCTGCCGTTCTTCGAGGGAAAGATTGAGGTTGGCCGAGATGAGGTCCGTGAGGGTGGCTCCGGATTCGGTATTGAGCGCGGCGATCTTGACCTGGTCGGGCAGGGCGGGAGTGAGCTTGATGATCTCCTGGAATTGCTGATGGGCGCTGCGGGAGAGCGCCGTGAGCTCGACCGAATCGGCGGCCACGTCCTCCAGCACTTCGATTTGAGCGCGCAGGTAGGGGGTCTGCGCTTCGTATTCCTTGATCCGCACCCGCCACAAACCTTCGACCAGCACCCGCACGGTGTTATCCGGGAACTTGAGCATCTTCAACACACGGGCGCCGCAGCCGAACTCGTAGAGGTCCTCAGGCAGGGGATTATCGACGTCGGGCTTCTTCTGAAGCACCAGGCCGAGCAAGCGGTCGCCTTCGACCACGTCGTCAATCAGGCGGATGCTCTGCGCAGTGTCGACGAGCAGCGGCGCCACCATGCCGGGGAAGATGACGATGTCCGACAGGCCCAGGATGGGCAGGGAGGCGGGCAGCGCCTTGGGGGACGGGCGTATCGGGACGGGGACTCCGGCCCCCTCCTGTTCCGGCGAGGCGCCGAGAATGCGTATGATTTCGGTGTCGGGTGTGCTCATCTTCCAGCCCGTCCGGGGTTAGACCACCGGATGCCCAAAAAAGTTCGCGAAGACTATTTGCCTTCGGAAACGGGCACAAGGACGGATTTGGAAGGGGAAAGCGACGGGGGAACATCCACGCGCAGGAAGCCGTTTTGGTAGGCGGCCTTGGCGTGGCTGAGGTCGTAACCGGAGGGCACCTCCAGGACGCACTCGAAGGAGCCGTAGTCGATTTCCATGACGAGGAACTTCACGCCAGGCGTGCGGCAGCCATCGGGGCGCTGGCCGGTAATGTGAAGTCGATTGCCTTCAATCGACAGTTCGAGATCCTCGCGGCTCATGCCGGACAACTCGACCTTCACGACGAGACCCTCCTCGCCCACGTAAACATCCGTGTTCGGGATCCAGTGCGTCTGGCCGCCTGACTTCCGGCGCGTGAGCGGCTGTTTCTGTACGTACAGCGAAGAATTAACTTTGCACATGGCAAGCAACGCTTGGAGGTTAAGACAGGATCGGAAGTTGCGCAAGCGCGGTTCTCATTTCATTTTCACGATGACCTGCGGCCGTTGCCCTTTGCGCGCACGATAGACGATGGACCCCGCCGCGCCACTCCCTGCGGACGACGCACACCCGCAATGGGTGTCGCGCGCGAATTGGAACCGCCGCCGACGAATACGCGCCCACACGAACGCAACGGCCGTGGCGGAGACTATCAGAAGAGCTGTGGCTTCCTGCCAGTCCATCCTCGTTGACGTTACTCCCGGTAGGCGGAATCGCAAGGTGGTTTTTTTATCAGATTTGCTTCCTTCTTGCAGGCATTGAACCCCTGAATCGGCGACTGCGGCAGAATCCAGCCGCGTTGGCAAGCGAACGCTCCTCCGCTATTCTTCCCCCATGAACACGAGCCTCTTCCACTGGCGGCACCGCGTCACGTACGCCGAATGCACCATAGGCAATCATGTCTACTACGCCCGCTACCTCGACATTCTCGAAGAGGCGCGCGGCGAATTCTTCCGCCACGCAGGCCAGCCTTTGACGCGCCTTCAGGAGACGGACACCCTCTTGCCTGTCATTGAGGCGCGGCTGCGCTATCGCGGCGCGGCCCGTTATGACGACGTGCTCACAGTTGAAGTCGCCATCGCCGAGTTGGCCAAAGTCCGCCTCGCGTTCAACCATCGCATACTGCACGAATCCGGCCGGCTGCTGGTCGAAGGGGCTACGGTCCATGCCTGCACTTCGCTCGAGGAGAAGCCCAAACGCATCCCGTCTGAACTCGCCGCGGCGTTGGCGCCGTTCGTCGTAACGGACGCGGAAGGCCATGGAGGGCGCGTTGGAATAGCAGCACCAGTCTCCTGAGCGAAAGCGATTCGGCTGGCAGCGCCGACATCCTGCCGGCGAGTTCCCGCCCCTGGGGCAGGGCCAGACGCCGGCAGGTTGCCGGCGCTCCCAGCCAACGGTCGCCTCCTTTGCCTTGGTTGGTTCTGCGCCAATGCGTTCGGCCGCCGATGATTTCCGAGCAATTGTTGTCCGAGCAATTATTTGCCACGCCGCCGTTTCGTGGTGTAGTCTTGCTTGCTGACCTTGTTTGGCGGAGTCGCCCCCGGACAACGACGGCGCGAAAGAACCAACCATGCAAACGACCACCGACGAAACCGTCATCATCGCCAAAACCCGCGAGCTGTGCCAGACGATCATCGACCAGCCCGAGTTCCAGTCCATCCGCCAGCGACTGGACACGTTTCTTGGCAGTGAGGAGGCCAAGAGCCAGTACCAGCTCGTTGTCGAGAAAGGCGACGCGCTTCAGCAGAAACAGCAATTCGGTCTGCCGCTCGATGGCCAGGAAATCACCGAATTCGAGCTCAACCGCGAGAACCTCCTCAAGAATCCGGTGGCCCAGGATTTCCTCGAGGCGCAGCAGCAAATGCACCAAATCCAGGAGTCCGTGATGCAGTTCGTGACGAAGACCTTCGAGCTGGGTCGAGTGCCGACGATGGACGATTTCTCCTCCAGCGGCTGCGGCCCGAGCTGCGGCTGCGGACATTGAAGTCGGAGCGCCGGCATCCTGCCGGCGATTTCGATCACGCCGGCAGGATGCCGGCGCTCCCAGTCATTCCGAGTAATCCACCAAGGCGGGTGGGGTCAGCGACGAATCCTCAAACAGGCGCAGCGCCGCCTCGATGACCTCGTGTTGTCGCGACGGATCGTTGGGAGCGCCGAGGGGATAACCGTGCTTGAATGGCACGAACAGCGCGCGCGGTGGTCGAACCTTTTCCGCGACTTCGCGCAGGAGTTGGATCCCCACCGTCGCGATGCCGCGCCGCTCCAGTACCGCAGCGACCAGACTCACGGTCTGGTTGCACGTCGGTCAGACCGGCACCAGCAGTGCGACATCCGCGCCGTCCTCGACCAGCCACTGGGCTGCGGCGGGCGCCGTTTGCGAGCCGAGCCGGCCGGGCGCCGTGATTGAGCCCATGCACGAAAGATGCCGCCGGTTCACCGCGCCGATTCGCCCCCGGGCGGCCAACTCGCGCGCGCGATCGATTGGGAACGCGAGGTTCGGATCCGCGCGCATTCCCGCATGATCAAACGCCTCGCTGCGATGCGACTCGCGCAGCCTTTTCACTTCAGCGTCGGAGGGAATTTCCCGGAAGCTCGGGTCGCCGCCTTTGAAGTTTTCCTCGAATGGCGGTTGGTCCGGCATCACGAATCCGGCGCTGGAAACGAGCGCCAGCTTGCATTGCGCAAGCGGCTTGTTGAGCGGCGTCCACGGCACCGGATCGATGCGCCGCCAGCGATACGCCTTGAGGAATAGCCGCAATGGGAGGGAGAATTCGTTCAGGTCGCCCATGAGCGTCTAGTCCCCTCCCGCCCATTTCGGGGGATTCTTCAGCTTGTAGAGCATCTCGCCGGCCTTCGCGACGTAGAGCACGCCGTCGTGTTCGCGGTTCTGGTAATCCTCGGGACGGATGCTCCGCCAATCTCGGTAGCCGAGGTTAATCTGCCTGCAGACCTCTTCCGGAATGCCGGTCGCCAGCGTGACCCTCACGCGCGGGGTCTCGATGCCGTTCTCGAACGTGCCGAGACCATGGACGTGCGTGCTGTGCGCGATGACGCCCCAAGGGTGGTGCTTGAATTTGTCCCACTGCTTAAGGAAGTAGTCGCGGCAGTGATAGCCGATTTCGCGAATCACCTTCCCGTGCGAGACGCAGATTTCGTGAATGTGCGGCGCGTAGATGATCAGTTCGCCGCCGTCGGCCACCACCGGTTCCAGCTTGTACATGCATTTGCCGCCGACCCACAGCTCCTCATACATCTTCGGCGCGCAGGAAAGCACGGAGTGGAAGGGCCGGTCCTTGTAGATTATGTGAACCTGCTTGGAAATCTGCACCGCGGCGTCCCAGGCGCCTTCGGGCGTGCCTGCGAAGAGGCCGGCGAGCGACTTGTCCGGCGCGACGACCATTGCCAGGAGCAGCTTGTCCACAGCCACGAACGAGCCGGCCTTGTCCACGATACGGCGGACGGGGGTCCATTGGTTTCCGATGATCTTCGGGTTGGTGATGACGGCGGAGAGCCAGTGGAAGAAATTCAAAATCTGCGGCCCGCCAATGCCGGGAAACAAGTACTTGTTGCCGCCGCTGAATCCGACGACTTCGTGCGGGAATACAGGGCCGAGGATGATGAGCCGGTCGTAGTCGAAGACGCGCGAATTGATCTCGACGGGCACGTCCATCGCGAACAGCCCGCCCGTGAGCTTCGCAATCTCGTCGGCGGAGATGGCGCCGATCTGGCGCAGCGCCTTGGGATTGTTCCATTCGTGATTGAAGAAGCGGACCTCGCCATAGGTGGATTTGCGTTCCGCCTCGGTGATCTCGAGCCGCTCACAAAACTGCGCCTCGCTCATCGGCTGGTGTGTGCCGAGCGCGGCGATGACATCGAGTTGTCGGGTGACGTGCCCAATCTGCTTGTGCAGCGTTTGGAACAACAACCCGACCGGCGCGGTGCGCGTGCCGTCGGGGACGATGACCAGGACTCGCTGGTCGCGATAGCGTTCCGGCAGGCAGGCGCGCGCTATGAGGTCGGCGACTTGCGAAGGGCTTACTGCGGCACCAGCGACCGGGACGGCGGACAGGACTTGCGGGCCAGGCATGCGGGCAGCATGGGCTGGAGCGTTAAAACGTTGAAGCGTTAAATCGTTGAAGCGTTGAAGCGTTGAAGCGTTGAAGCGTTAAAGCGTTGAAGTGGACTGCCGGCAAGGCGAATTCGAGCGCTGGCGCCATATAGGAACGCGGACAGCTTCGTCCGCGCGAATCAAAGCTGAAGCTTAAGCCAAGGAACACGCGGACAAAGCTGTCCGCGCTCCTTCCTCGAATCCGCTCCTATCGCAGGCAGCGCTCGAGCAGGCCAATGCCCGCAGCCGGATCGAACAGAGCCTGGACGAGGGGCTTACCGTGCCAGCCGGGGAGTCGTGAACTGATTTGTCGCCCCATCGCGCGCTTTCGCAGGTCGCGCAGACTCAGCGAAGCCGGAAGCCATGCCGACGAGCACTGGAATGAGCATCAACACCGCGATCACGAGGCCTGCAATCGCTGGCGCCAGAATGCCTTTGCGTCCGTGCTTGCGCACACCGAGAAGCGCCACGATGGCGCAAAGCAGCGACGCGACCAGACAAACAAACACGCCCAGCGCCGAGAGGGTGACAAGGGCAATCCCATACGCGGCTGGCATCGAGGAGCGCGTGGGTCGAGTGACGATGGGAACCAGGAACAGCACAACGGCGGCAAAGGCCAGCCAAAGCGCCAGCCAGGCCGCAACACGCGCGAACGGACGTTTTGTTTCCATGCCCCCTGAAACGGCATTTTCTCCGACAACTTGAGGCCACAGGACGCCGCAGTCGAACAAACTTCGCCGCTCCGAGCGTGGGGCAAGCCTACTCGCGAGCCGCCTCGTCCCCAGCAACAGAATGTGGCTTGCGGCTGCTAGGCGGCGGCTCCATGTATTGTTTGTTTAGGAGTGCCTAGGCTACGCCACGCGAGTAGTGCAAGGCCGGCCAGTCCGAAACATCCAATACCCCATATAATGAACCGCCCAAGTGGAGTGAGGCGGCCTGTGTAATGTCGCGACCAAGTCCGGGCAGCATCCCAACTGTTGATGTCGTCGGCATCAACGCCACCGCTTTTGGACACTCCATCTTCTCCCAGGGAAAAGAGGTCAAACGAGCCCTTATTGTGGATGCCAGGAAAGCGATACACGTAATCGTGACCCCACGGATCAGTCCCGTGCAATTGTGTAAAATACGGTCGCCACTTCGACTCTGCTACGTCGGCGGGCCGAGTAACCAAAGCGATCAAGCCCTCGCTCTGGTTTGGGTAGCGCCCGTACTCCAAACGGAACGTTTCCAAAGCGCCCGAGAACATCCTGATTTCATTTTCCGCCGAACCATGAGTCGTACTGCGCCCGAATGCTGCACTCGACACCAACATGAACAAAACAAGGTGGAGGCTGGTCTTCATGGCGCGATAGTGCCGCCTAGGCGGCTGCTTCGAACGGATTGTAGTACGCCACGACCTTCACGTCCGGCCGCTGGATGGATTCGATCGTCTCGCGCAACTCCTCCCGTTGCCGGTGCGTCAACCCGTCGAGATAGTAGTCCAGGGAGTCCTCGCGCGTCCGCGACTGGATTCTCCAATAGTGTCCACCGCGGGACACCCAATAGCGGATCGATTGGATCTCGGCCCAGGGAACAGTCACCCGCGACGATTTGTCGGCGAGCGTCACGCCGGCGCTGTCGAAGGTCAGTTCGGACGGGCCTTTCCAGACCTGCATGCTCCAGAATCGTATGCTGAAAGCCACCGTCACAATTCCGCCGGCGAAGGCGAACGGGCGCACGTCAGCGCCGCCTTTGCCAAAAATTCCCCAGAGCAGGGCGCAAGCCCCGATCAACCCGGCGGCCAGGAATGCGCGCTTCTTGAACTTGCTCGGATTGGCGCGGAACACTTTGGCAGTTTCAAACGTATTCATGATGTCGCTGCCAGGTTCGTCGGCACATCGCGAGGCGGCTTGAGCGATCAAATCGTCTGGCTCAGGAACCCGCCGTCGACGCAGATGTCCGTGCCGGTGACAAAGCTGCTGGCGGCGTGGCTGGCGAGAAAGACGCACGCGCCGACGAGTTCGTGCGCCTCGCCGAATCGGCCCATCGGGGTGTGGGCCCAAACGGATTTCGTGCGCGCGGTCGGCGAGCCGTCGTCGTTGAAAAGCAGCTTGCGGTTTTGTTCAGCGGGGAAAAACCCCGGCGTAATGGTGTTCACGCGCACACCCTTCGGCGCCCATTCGCGCGCGAGAAATTGCGACAGGCTCAACACGGCCGCCTTGGCCGCCGAGTAGCTGACGACCCGCGAGAGCGGCACGTGCGCGGAGACGCTGGCGATGTTGATGATGCTGCCCCGGCCGCGCCGGCCCATCGCCGGGCCGAACTCCTGGCACGGCAGCAACACGCCGCCCACGAGGTTCAGGTCAAAGTTGGCCTGCCAATCTTCGACCTTGATTTGCTCGAACGAATTCTCCGGCGTGACGGTGACCCTCGGATCATTGCCGCCGGCCGCGTTGACGAGAATCGCCGGCGGGCCCAGCTTCGCTTCGATCTGTCCGTGCGCCTCGGCGAGGCTGGCGCGCGAAACGGCGTCGGCGGCGAAGAAGGAAGCGACGCCGCCCGTGGCAGTAATTGCCTTGATGCGTGCTTGACCGCGCTCCGAGTTGCGGCCGAGCACGGCGACTTTGGCGCCGGCCTGGGCGAGTCCTTCCGCCAGCGCCCCGCCGAGCACGCCGGTCGCGCCGATGACGACCGCGACTTGGTCCTTAAGGTCAAACAGGTTCATGGTTCAGCGGCGGCATTGTGCATGGCGGAACCGGGGCTAGAAGGAGAAATTGCGTGACTGTGCCTGGCCAATTAAGGCGTATTCATGCGTATCTCGACCCCGCCGCAGCGAGATAGTCGCCTGCTGTAGTGGGGCAGGCGACTCGCCTGCCGTAGTCCCGACAGGCGACCCGCCTGTCGATCCATTGTTGCCACGAGGTCCTGCAGGCGAGTCGCCTGCGGGACTGCCGCAGACGAAGTCGTCTGCGCCACTGCCGCGCGCTGCCGCTGCAGGGGATCGCAGACCCGCGCTCGAACGCTGAGCTATCGGGGGATCAACCTGCGACCTCACGGTCGCAGCTACGCCGCACTGAACGTCCAAAACGGGGCTTGTCCGACACCGTCGCCCCCGGCTACAACGGCGGGCGTCGCCCCCGAGCCGTTCGGAGGCCGTTCGCAACATGACAACCCGTCGGAGTTGGATATGAAGAACACGCAACGCATCCCGCACATCCTTGCCAGTCTTCTGGCCGGAGCGCTCGTCGCTCGACCCGGCTTCGCGGCGGAATCGAAGACCGGCTCCTCCCCTGCGCCCGCCACGCACACTATCGCCAAAGGCGCGCTCAAGGCCAAAGCCCAGTTCGACGCCGTCTTCGAGTCCGCGGAGATGGCGCCCGTGAAGCTCGAAACCAAGGCGTGGACCGACCTCACGGTGCTCGAGGCCGTGGCGCACGGCGCCCGCGTGAAGAAGGGCGAGCCGCTGGTGAAACTCGACACCGAGAAGCTCCTCGAGCAGATCAAGGAATTGGAGCAGGAGCAGCCGGCGGCCACGATTGCCCTCGACACCGCCGTGGCGGAGATGGCGAACCTTGAAGAGTCCACGCCCCTCAAGATGGATACTGCCAAGCGCACGCACCGCGTGGCGAACGAGGAGCTGGCTTATTTCGAGTCCACCGGCCGCGCCCAGCGCGAGAGGAACTCGAAGTTCAACCTCAAGAGCGCCGAGCAACGGCTCGAAAACGCGAAGGAGGAATTGCAACAGCTCGAGAAGATGTACAAGGCCGACGACCTCACCGAGGAGACCGAGGAGATCATTCTCAAGCGCCAGAAGTTCGCCGTCGAAGCCGCCGAGCTGGCCCTCGAGTCCAGCAAGCTGCTCAACGAGCGCGATTTCAAGACGCTCATCCCCCGCGAACACGAAGCGCTCAAGGCCTCCAAGAAAGACCAGGACCAGGCGTTCGCCCTCTCCGAGCAGACGCTCCCAAAGGCACTCGCCAAAAAGCGCTTCGATCTCGACAAGCTCAAGCGCGACCAGAAAAAGGCGGAAAAGAAGCTGGCCGACTTGAAGAAGGACCTCGACGGCATGAGCATCACGGCCCCGATGGGAGGCATGGTCTATTACGGCGCGTGCGAAAACGGCAAGTGGACTACCGGCGGGTCCGTGGCCAAAAAACTGGTCCCGACGGGCAAGCTTTCCGCGAACGAAGTGTTCATCACCCTCGTCAACCCGGAGAAGCTCCAGCTTCGCGCCGTCGCGACCGAAGCCGACCTTGCCAATCTCAAGTCCGGCCTCAAGGGCACCGCCGCGCCCGTCTCCGCGCCGGACAAGAAGCTTTCCGTGAAGCTCGAAGAGATCGGGTTCATCCCTCAACCGGGAGGCGGATACGAGGCCATACTCTCCTTCCAGAAGGAGCCGGGCCTGCGCCTGATGCCGGGCATGAACGCGAAGGTTTCCCTCGGCGAATCCACCCGTGCCGATACGCTGCTGGCGCCAAAGGATTCTGTCTTCACGCAAGGCAAAAAACACGTCGTCTATCTCTCCAGGGAAGACGCCAAACCCGAGAAGCGCACCGTGAAGATTGGAGAAAACGACGGCAAAATGGTCGAAGTCCTCGACGGTCTGGAAGAGGGGGACAAGATTCTGATCAGCAAACCGGACAGTAAAGCGGAGTGAGGCAAGGGCATCGCGTGATCTTCCAGGGCCTAACCCCTCACCCCTGCCCTCTCCCCTCGGAGGGGAGAGGGAGAACCGCTGGCCGAGTTGAGTCGTGTCGAACGCCTCATCCTGTTCGCTCAAAGAGCTGCTTCCGCGGCGCCATTGGTTTGGTCGTCCTGCTTTGTGCCACCACCTCCTTCGCCGCGGAAAAAACTCCCAAGGCGCGCGACCTGCCGCCGGCGACTCCCGAGCAAATTGAAAAATCGATCCAACGCGGGATCGATTACCTGCTCAAGGACCAGAACAAAGACGGCTCGTGGGGTTCGGCGCGAAAGACCAAAGACCTGAATATCTTTGCCCCAGCGCCCGGCGCGCACGACGCGTTTCGCTCGGCCGTCACCGCGATGTGCATCTCGGCGCTCATCGAGACCGGCGCGGCGGACACGAACTCCGCCGCCCGCGAGGCGCTCACGCGGGCCGAAGCGTGGCTGTTGAAAAAGCTGCCGCACGTGCGCCGCGCCGACGGCGTCGCCATTTACAACGTCTGGGCGCACAGCTACGGCATTCACGCGCTGGTCGAAATGTACCAGCGCGAAACGGCCGACCCCATGCGCCGCGAGGAGATCAAGGGCGTCATCGTCCAGCAATTCGACATGCTGCGCCACTATGAGTCCGTCGATGGCGGCTGGGGCTACTACGATTTCCGCGCCCAGACCGCCCGGCCGTCCAGCGACGCAACGAGCTTCACGACCGCGACCGCGCTGGTCGCGTTTCGCGAGGCCAAGGACGCGGGCATCGAACCTCCCAAGGACGTGGTGAAACGGGCGATTGATTCCATCGTGCGCCAGCGCAAAAAGGACTTCACTTACGCCTACGGGGAGTACTTGAAATTCCGGCCGATGATGCCCATCAACCGGCCCGGCGGCAGCCTTGGCCGTTCGCAGGCGTGCAACCTGGCGCTGCGCATCTGGGGCGACACGAACATCACCGACACCGTGATGACGAACTGGCTCGAGAAGTTGATTGATCGCAACGAATGGCTCTCTTACGGGCGCAAGCGGCCGATTCCGCACGAGTCGTGGTTCCAGGTCGCGGGCTACTTTTATTATTACGGGCATTACTACGCGGCGCTGTGCATCGAATATCTCGGGCCGGAAAAAGCCGAGCAGTTCAAGCCGCGGATCGCGACGATCATCACCCACTTGCAGGAGAAGGACGGCTCCTGGTTCGATTTCCCGTTCTACAACTACCACCAACAATACGGCGCGGCTTTCGCGCTGATGACGCTGGCCAAGTGCCGGCCCGCAGCCAAATGAAAACGCAAACCCAAAGTAGGGCAGGCGTCTCGCCTGCCCAGCGCCGAAGGCGCGTCTCCATTTGGCCGTACCGCAATCCTGGAAACTGGACGTTTTTGGGTCTCCGATGCCCGACCAACAAGCGGTGTTGGTTTGCCGTCTCCCGGAGGGAGAATTGAAAATAGCCCACCCTTTCAAGGGTGGGGTTGTCCAAGAGGGACATCAAGTCCCGAAGGGACGGCTGAATTCCTGCCACGAGAACTGAAATATGAACAGACGCATGACATTCGATGGATTCAGCCGTCCCTTCGGGACTCGTGGGATGTCGAATCTGAACCCGGCAGTGAACTGCCGGGCTATTCTCAAATCTCCCTCCGGGAGATCGGAACCGCCGGTGCAAAATGCCCAAACTCCTGGGCCGCTACGCGGCCAGGGCAGGCGAGACGCCTGCCCTACGCTCTTGCCGCGCCGACTTTCCTTGTCGTCGGCGCGCCTCGCTTTGTTGCTGCTCGTCGTTCTGGCGGCGGTTTCCATCCACGCCGCCGAACCCATCCGCAAACTGCTTTACGTCGCCGCCCCCGGCGTTCGCAATGACCTCGAATACGGCGGGCACGGCGTCCTGGTGTTCGACATCGAGCGCGATTACCGATTCGAAAAGCGCATCCCCTCCGCCGGCTTCGATGACAAGGGCGCGCCGCTCAACGTCAAGGGCGTCTGCGCCAGCGCGGCTACCGGCCGGCTGTACGTGAGCACGCTGCGGACGCTGCTGTGCTTCGACCTCGTTACGGAGAAAATCCTCTGGGAAAAACCATACGAAGGGGGTTGCGACCGGATGGGCATCGCCCCCGACGGCAAATTCATCTACCTCCCCTCGCTGGAGAAGGCGCACTGGCACGTCATCGACGCGCGCAGCGGCGACGTGCTCAAGAAGCTCGTGCCCGACTCCGGCGCGCACAACACGATCGTCAGCCTCGACGGCCGCCATGCCTACCTTGCCGGATTGAAGTCCCCGCTACTCCGCGTGACGGACACGAGGACGCACGAGATAATCCGCGAGGTTGGGCCGTTCTCCTCGGCCATCCGGCCCTTCACCGTGAACGGCCGCGGCACGCTCTGCTTCGTGAACGTCAACGGGCTGCTGGGATTCGAGATCGGCGACCTGACGACCGGCGAGAAGCTTCACCGCGTCGAGGTTGCAGGATTCCAGCGCGGCCTCGTGAAACGCCACGGCTGCCCCAGTCACGGCGTCGGCATGACGCCCGACGAGAAGGAAATATGGGTCACCGACGCCACCAACAAACGGCTGCACGTGTTCGACGCGACCGTGATGCCGCCCAGGCAGCTCACGAGCGTCCTCCTGCGCGACGAGCCGGGATGGGTGACGTTCAGCCTCGACGGTCGGCACGCGTGGCCGTCCACCGGCGAAGTGATCGATGTGAAGTCGCGCAAGGTCGTCGCGACGCTCAAAGACGAGAAAGGCGCCGAGGTGCAGAGCGAGAAGATTGTCGAGATCCATTTCCAGGGCGGGAAGCCGGTCCGCACGGGCGATCAATTCGGGCTGGGGCGGGTCCTGAGGTAGCCTCGGGACTGGTGACCCGTGGAGGTGGGCTGGCCTGGAAGAGAGGCAACTGAGCGTGCCACTCCAACATGATTCTTAACCGTGAGGCTTTGCCGGCTGAATCCATTGCAAGAATTTGCGATAGCTCGCGTCAGGCAAAAGGCCAAGCTCGTTGAACCTGATGGCATAAGCGGATTGACGCATCCGCCTGTCGATTGGCTTTGTGCGCGACGGAGCCAGTTGGATGTTCATGAACAGGTTCTCCAGTTCAGGCAACACAGTGATGGGAATCACGTAGTCCGCTGAAAGCCGGTCCCCAGCGTATCTGGTCTTTTTGATGGTTGGCGCCTGGCCACGACGCAATTGCTCCAGCGCTTCCTCGTCCACACAGCCGTGTTGCTCCGCGAGGTAAAGGTTCCCCAGCAACGAGCTTGTGGTGAAATTCCGGATGGGCGCATCGTTGGTGTAAACCTTTCCGCCCCGAAGCCGGATTATCTCCGGTTCGCCCGCCCACTTGTTGGTCATGACACGGCCAAGCGCTATGTTCAGCACGTTGGTTACGTCCACGTTGTTCTGCTTCGCAACCGCGAGCCAGTAAATGATCTTTGGCAGCCGGACGGTCAAGGCCTCGCTGTGGTTCTCCGGGTCCGCAAGCGGCGCGATTTTCTCCGCGTAGTTATCGGCCTCGCCTGCCCGAACGAAAGTGGAAAACAAAAAAAGGAAAATGATGATCCAAGGCAGGTTGTATTTGATTTTCACTTGGGCAAAACTCGCTAAGGCATGGTGGTAAAGAACCTGACGAGCCGACCTGGCCCTGAACTGCTCATCCGGTATTGCGCTTCCAATGCGCCAATGTCGTTGGTCCCGTGGAGCCAGACCGTGTGGAAAGGAGCCACCTCGACCGTTTCTCCTGTGGGGGTCAAGACGTGGATTGGGGTTGCCTCATACTCAATTTTGTCAATCGTAGCCTTTATCTCCAGGCGCTCCAGTATGGCGTAAGTTTCCTTGAGCGCTTCCTCCTTCGTCCAAGGTGCGCTCGCCTGATACCAGCGTTTTCGCGCGGTCGGATCGCGGCGGGTGTGAAGTCCGTCGTCGATGGACATAAAGAACGCCAATTTTTTTCCATGGAACTCAAATAGATGGCCTTGTGTTTCCAGATAGACAATCCTTCCAGTGCCGTTGGTCCATATCGATTTGATCTGGTCACGACTTATCGGGTTGTCCAACCCGAAAGGCCGGGCGTTTGCGATGAACTCATTGATTGCTTCAAAAAAAGCCGGTATGGCCTCTGTTGACACCAAAGGGGCGTTGGTCGGCTGCGCGGACTTCCGTTTCATCGGCTCAGAAGGCGCAGCCGCCGCTGGCAGGTCCGACTCAGGCGGCGCACTTGTCTGTGCTTGCCGCCGCGGGCCGCGCCAAAGCAGGACGCCCAATGCCACGAGAGCAATGATGGCGGCAAGAACTATCAGCCGCTTGTCAGTTCTCATTCGACAATCAAGGATTCACCAGTCGAAGACACAATCATAACAGCCGAATGGAACGAACCCATTGGCTTCCGCGTTCTGGTCAATGTTCGGATTTATGCCTTGTCCCATTGGACTTTTGGCAAAATTATACGCTTCGTGGTAGGTATGAAACATTAAGCCGTCCGGCCTTCGAACTGACAGGTGGCTGTAAAAATCCACCCAGAAATCGAAGTGCCTAAAGACCAGTTCGCCCTGAACGATAAACTCGACCCCCTTGGTCTTGTCCCAACTGGCGCCGAAACGCGGTATCCACCCGCGTTCGGTGAAGGTCTGTACGGGTATCACTCTCGGGTAAAACATGAGGGATTCCAGCAGATCCGGATTCTCGGCGCCTCGACAACCGTCAATGATGCAATACTGCAAGGGATCGTTGGTGAGGCGGGAGCTTTTTAACTGCGCCACTGTGATGGAGGAATTTGGCGCCCCTATGGCTCCAATGAGGGCCTTGCTGCCGTGGCCGAAGTAATGAAAGTAGTTGATCAGACTGTTGGTGTCCGTGAGCAGGTTGCGCAGTTTCGTCCAATCGTTCGTCCCGTGAATAGCGGGGGTAGGCTGGGTGGATTCCTGGAGCGCGGCGTCATCGAGGTCAACCTGGTCGGCCGCCTGGAAGTTGCCGAGGAAGTAGAGCTCCATATAACTATCGACATCGGCCTGGGCAGGGCCAACATCCGACACGACGCCATACTGCTGAACAGTGGTTCCGACGTTGGTCCATGGCCACCGGGTCCTGCGCCTTCCTTTCTTGATGATCGTCGCCTGCGCCGGCGCCTCTGCCGGGTCAAGTCCGCCTCCCGAGGGGGGTGTCACGGTCACCGTCAGTTGCCACTGATTGACGTAGTAACCCTCGACGTAGGGCCAGTCATTGGTGCCGTAGTTGGCGTCGAAGAGCAAGAGAAACTGGGTTTCAGGAACAGGCACACTGTTTGTGTACAGTAACTCTCCATCGGCCAAAAGCTCCAGATCGATTGTGCCGCCAGTAATCGTGGTTGCCATCGCGAAATACATGCGCATCTCGATGGCGTCGCTCCAGTACGGGAATTGCAGGCGTTCGTCCCCCTTGCGCACTCGATAGAACCGGTTCTCCTGGTCGAACGAATGAAAAACCGCGTTGGTGTCGTCAGTGATGACTTGTTTGAGAAGAGTCCAATCGACCAGGTTCGTGGATTGTTCGACGTAGTAAACGTACGAACTCCGGGTGTTGAACGAGATGCGTTTCATTTCGCCGTCGATGAACTCGATGCACAGGCGCACTTCGTCGCCATTGGCCTCCATCGGGCCGTTCCCACCGCCTTCAGGACCGTTGCCCCCGGGCGCTGACTGCTCGGTTTGCCCCGCCGCAAGCTTCGCACTTTCCTCCCGCAACGCTTGGTAGTCCACCTTCGTGTCGTCGTAGATGAATCTGCCCGCACCGGCACTGAATGTTGGAAGATCAGGAAAGGGGTGGTAGGGCAGTGGCGGCATTTGTTTCGTCATTGGCCAGAAGGTGCCGGTGCGGAGGATCTTCCAATCTTCGGTTGTCGGTTCACTCAACTGGTCCTGTGCATGGGCAGCGAAGGCAAACAGCGCGAGGGCGATGATCCCTGACAGTGCGCGCGGGCGTGTGTTCTTCTTCATAGTTTGGTTCTCCTTGTGCCCCTCCAGCAGGCTGAAGCGAAGGGGCGTGACCTACTTACACGCCAACTCAGGCACTAGCGCGCCCTCACAGGAAGGCTTTCGGGCACGCCCGAGGCGGCGTGCCTCCAAGCGCTGTCCTGTGAATGAAAGTGCCAGTTTCGAGTTGGACAGCAGCCGAAGCCGCAAATGGGTGGTTGGTTTGGTTTACATGTCGTAACGAATGGCTTCCATTGACAAATGCCGTTGTGCTAACTCCATGCCGATGAGTCAAGGGAATTATTTGCGCCAGGACATCAGCGGGCCGGCACGCGGTTGATGGTGTTGTAAACCTCCTGCTCGATCGCCGTTCCGTCCTCCGCGCGGAGGCGGAACTGAATGCGCATCTGCATCACGGGACGGACATCAGCCAGTTCGAGCGTGACCGCGCGGCGGTCCGGCGAAAGCTTCACGGACCGGATGGCCACGGGGTCGCGGCCCTGGCGTTGAGGGTCGGCGGCCGAGAAGTCCGGTGAGCCGTATTTCTCGGTCCACGCGTAGTTCCACTGCTCGACGGCGAAGTTTTGCTCGTCGGTCGCGGAGGTCGGATCGAGCCGTGAGGAAAACGTCATGCGAATGCCATTGGTGACCACGTTGAGGGCCACCGGCATGTGAACCGGCTTGCCCGTGTAACGGACGCGCTGGAGACAGCCGTCGCGAGCGCCGCTGGTCTGCCAGCCCTTCAACCCGCACACCCAGAGCTGGCCGTCGCGCGGATTGAACCGTGCCCGCTGGATTCCGGAGTCGAATCGCAATGGGAATTGCACGGCGCCGCCCTGGCGCACGCCGTCCACTTCCTCGTGCAACACGAGAAACAGCGCCGCGCGGCCGTAGGAGGTGTGAAGCAACTGGCCTTTCAACGGACCCCAGCGATCGCTCGTCACCCATTCGAGGCTGCCGCTGGAATTGTCGGCTTTCATCGGCAGCCAGCACAGCGGCGGATCGAAGTCCGTCGGGGGTGTCGCGCGCCGGGCGTGCGGGACGTAGCCGTAGAAGCCGCCGGGCTTCACCCAGTTTATGCGGCTGGAGGGCGTCCAGTTCCCCTGGTTATCACTGCACACGATTTCGTCGTTCGGCCCGACAGCGAGCCCGTTGGCGGCGCGCAAACCGGTAGCAAGGAGTTCGGCGCGGCTGCCGTCCTTTGACACCCGGACCAGCCCGCCGTTGAGCGGCAGCGCCGGATCGACCCGCTGGCCGCACCGCGTGTAATAGAAGTTCCCGGCGCGATCGGTCTGCAAATCGAACGCGAAGGCGTGGTAGCTCGGGCTGACCCACGTGTCGTTGTTGAAACACTCGTGGTAGTCCGCCTCGCCGTCGCCATTCAAGTCGCGCAGGCGCATGAGTTGATCGCGGCAGAGCACGAAGACCTCGTCCTTCACGATGCGCAGCCCGAGCGGCTCGAACAGCCCGGCGGCAAAGCGCTTCCAGGTCACTCGATCCAGCGTGTCATCGAGGCCGGAAACCAGCCACACGTCGCCATTCCAGGTGGACACCGCCGCCCGGCCGTCGGAGAAAAAGTCGAAGGCCGTCAGGCGCAGCCAGGAATGCCAGGGGTTGTTTTCCGGGAGCGTGACGGTGTCCACGACGTAGGGGCCGGGGCCTGTGCCGAAACGGCCTTTGGTCGTGAGCCACTCTGGCCAATTCGAAGGCCCGCCGTGACAATGCTCCCTGGGACTCACCAGCGGCGGAAGGATCTGATGCAATCGCGCCGCGGCTCCGGCGTTGCCTTGCCAGACGATGACCTCGAACTCCGTGGGTTCGGACGATTTCGGAACTGTCACTTCAACGCGCCCGCTCTTGCCCGTAGCCAGGCGCAGTTCGTCGCCTGACATTTTGGGCGGGCGCGCCGTCCGCACGGCGACGCACGTCTCGTGCGGCCCGCCTGCTGAGAGCCACTGAACGCTGCCTTCGCGATTTACCAAAGGCGCGCCATCTCCACCTTCCACGTCACACACCCGGAGCGCCAGCGGCTGGCTGGTCGGCCCAACCGAAATTGTACGGCTGAAAAAACTGACGCCATCGGAAACCACGGCGGAAGGATGGTCCAGCACTTCCACGCCTCGCACCAGGTAATGCAGCGTCACCAGATCGCCCTGCCGATACACGCCCTTGAACTGTCCCCATTCGCGCGGCAACGGGCCGGCCGTGATCGGCCGCGGATCGTTGAAATCATCCGTTGCCCATCCGGGTCCGAGCGCCGTGCTGAACTTCACATCGCCCTGGATTTCCGCGTGCCAGCTTCCTTTGTAGCTCGTCAAATGCGTCTTCGAGAGATCAAGAAAGCCGCCCGTCCACCCGGCGTAATAGCGCAGCAGGTCCGTGTCGAAGCAGACGGCCGCCGCGTTCGACGGGCCGAGGCGGATGCAGACTCCTTTGAGAGCGAGGTTGGCGTTGCTCTTCCCCGGCGCATCCCGCAGGCCCACTGTGTAAGTGAGCATCGAGCTGTAGTCCATCGCCGCGCGGCGGGGCGGGGCGGGCACGGAGCCGGAGTCAGAATCCGCAGCCAGCGCCGCGGATCCAATGGAGGCCGTGAAGCATACCAGCCAGAATCGAATCGGGACCATGCAAAGCAATCGTGTCCATGATCCACAACGCGGCGTCAATCCTGGGAGCGCCGGCATCCTGCCGGCGAGCGCCTCGACTCACAGCCAGGCCACTCGCCGGCAGGATGCCGGCGCTCCCAGCAAAGGCTTCACTTTGTCCACCGTCAGGCGCATATCTTTCCACGCCGGGCTCCGCCAGTGCGGCAAACGGCCGTCGGACCTTAAATCATCACTCTTATGAATGACGCTGTGCCTCCAGCCCTGAATCCGGTCCCACCTCCGCGGCGCGGAGCGTGGGGATGGTGGGTTTTTCTCGCCGCGCTGCTGGCGCCCGCGGTGATCATGGCGCTGATGGCCCGTTCCTCCGATGCGCAAGGCGTCGTGCTCGGTTTGGGTGGCGGAGCCTCGGCGTTGTTCTGCGGCATCTGGCTGGCGCGCCGCCTGTTCGCGGGACGCGCGTGGGCGCTTCAAGTGTTCATGGCCGTCGTATTTACAGCCGTGCTGTTTCCCGTCAGCGCGGTGCTTTGTTGCGTCGGCTGCACGCTGGGTGGAGGGGGGATCGATCTCCGCTGACTGCGACCCAAAGGAACGTGAACAACGTTTTCTCAACTTTGCTGGTATGCCAATGATTGCTTCTCCGACGTCCTGCTTGAATTGCGGCCACCGGTTCCCGCCCGGCGCGCCAGAGCCGAGCTGGTGTCCGGATTGCGGGAAGTCGTGCAGCGCGTACGACGTGCCGGACGAGCCGCCCGAGCCTGACGAGATTCCTGAAACGCCGCAGGAACAGCGGGGACTGAAGGTGTGGTTCTGGGTGTTGTTCCTGGGCGGACCGGTCGCGGCCGGACTGGCCCTCGGCTTCGCGGGCCAGATTACCTCGTTGCTGCCCGCAGCCCTGCAACCGTTTGCCCCGACCGGAACGGAGCCGCTGCTTGCCTTGTTCGCCGGCGCGGGCGGCGCGGGTTTCTGTCTGGCGAGGATGCGGTATCCGCGGCGGTCGCTCGGCGCGCAGGTGGTGTTCGGGGCGGCGATGGCCGGCCTGCTGTTCTTCGCGTACCTGGTCCTGGCTGCCGTGGTCTGCGCCATCGTTTACATCTTCGTTAACAAGCTCAAAAGGTAAGGGCGGCAATGAACGAGACGCAGCTCCTTCCACAACGGACCGAGTCGTTGCTCAAGCGCACCACCAGCCGCTGTCCCGTCTGCCACACTGCATGCCCGGCCGAGGTGTGGCGAGTGGAGGGCGCGGGTGGTGGGCCGGCCCAGGTGTTTCTCAAGCGCACCTGTCCGTCGCACGGAGAGGCCAGCGTCTGCATCGCATCGGACGCGCGGTTCTACTGGCTGGCCAAAGGCAACCCGGAAAACGACCGGGGCGGCGCCTGCGGCGGCAGCGCCTGTTGCGCGTCGGATGGCTCGGCCGCCGGCACGCTTGGACGCAACGCGGCAGGCCGCGGTGCCGGACCGTTTGAACAGCTCGCGACCTGCCTGGCGCTGATTGAAATCGTGAACTCGTGCAATCTCGCCTGCCCGACGTGTTACGCGGATTCGCCGCAAGGCGCGGGCGCGGAAGTGGACGCGGTGCCGCTGGCGGACCTCCAGCGCCGCATCCAGGGCGTGATCGACCGCAAAGGCGGCATCGAGATTCTCCAGCTCTCGGGCGGAGAGCCGACGCTGCACCCGCAACTCTTCGAGCTGCTCGAATGGGCGCGGGCCCATCCGCGCATCGATTACGTGTTGCTGAACACGAATGGCGTGCGCCTGGCCAACGAGCCGGGCTTCGCGGCGCGGCTCGGGGAACTGTTCGCCCAGGGCGGGTTGCAGGTTTATCTCCAGTTCGACGGCGTGCAGGAAGCAGGGCAACGCTGGCTGCGCGGGGCGGACCTGCGGGAGTTGCGCCAGCGGGCCCTCGACCGCTGCGCCGCCGCGAACGTTCCCGTGACGCTCGCGATGACGGTGACGATGGAAAACCTGCCGCACCTGTGGGAGACGATCGAATTTGGACTCGCCCGCCCGATTGTCCACGGCGTGACCTTCCAGCCGATGTTCGGGAGCGGGAGAGTTCCGAGTAATCAGTTTTCAGTAATCAGTATTCAGTCTTCAGCGGAACGCAGGAAACGCGAGTCGTCCGACGCACATCCACTGAATACTGAACACTGGAAACTGAATACTTCTGCATTCGCCCGTTTGAACACCGCCGACATCCTCCTCGCCGCTGTCGGCCAGTCCGGCGGCCGGCTGCGCTTCGACGACTTCACTCCCTTGCCTTGCGGCGATCCGAATTGCGCGACCATCGGCTACCTCATCCGGCACGGCGGGCGGACGTGGCCGGTCAGCGACTTCGTGGATTTCCGGCGCGTGCAAGGTTTCTTGCAGAACAAGGTTCACTACACCGTCGAAGACCTGGTGCGCTGCGGCTGCGAGAACGAGCCACTGGGCGAACTGCTCAAGGGACTGGAGTTAAAGGCCTCGATGACCTTCCGCCTCATGGTGAAACCGTTCATGGACGCTTATACCTGGGACCAGGACCGCATCGATCGCTGCTGCACTCACGTCATCCGGCCGGACGGCAGGCTGGATTCCTTTTGCCGGTATTATTCGGGATTTGACTGCGAACTGTCGTCCCCTGTTTGGCAGCCGCCTTGGCTGGCGTGATGGTGGCGGCGACGGAATTCAACTCGGCGATCAGCGCATCCATGGACTTCTGCACTTCCACGCCGTCCGCCTTCGCCTTGGCAAACAACCCCTTGGCGGCGTCCACGCCGGCGATCGTCAGGTCGTTGCTCAGGAACTTCTCGCTCTGCCGTCCCTGCGGGACTCCGAACGCCGACTCCCTCAACCCAGCGATGAATCGCTGGGCTATTTTCAACACGTCCCTCACGGGACGCTGTACAAACGGCGAACCGAGCGCGCTGGAGGCGCTGCAGGACCTGGTCGGTTGCATGGAGAGCGGCGTGACTGATCGCGCGACGAACCCGAAACACAGGGAGGGATTCGGGCAATGGCGGAGGTAGTGCTGCTGGACGCCGGCCCTCTTGTCGCGCTTCCTCTCATTAGCACCCGGCTTCAGCCGGGTGAATCGCGGGACCGGACGCCTTTAGCCGCTTTAGCGGTTTGCAACTTGTGCAAAACCGCTAAAGCGGTTGAGCCGCTGCCGCCAACGCTCCCATCCGGTTGAAGCCGGGTGCTAATGAGAGGCGCCTGCCAGTTGCAACAAACTGGGAGGCGCCCATTTGGCGGCGGCGTGCGAATTCAGGCTGGATTAATCAGGAGCAGTCCGTATGTGATTGGCCCGCGCTTCCCAATGACATTATGCGACACAACGTCCAATGGCACCGCGCCATGAAAACTCTTGCCTTAATCCTCTGCCTCACCGCCGCCGCCGCCGCCGCCGCTTCGGAGAAATCATCCTCAGCCCTGCCGCGCGGCGCGCCGGAGGCGCAGGGGATTTCGTCCGCGGCCATCCTGGAGTTCGTTCAGGCCGCCGACCGGCAGGTCAAGGAGATGAACAGCTTCATGCTCGTGCGCCACGGCCACGTCGTCGCCGAGGGTTGGTGGACGCCTTACGCGGCGGAGACGCCGCACATGTTGTATTCGCTGAGCAAAAGCTTCACGTCCACAGCGGTCGGTCTGGCGGTGAGCGAGGGTAAGTTGAGCATCGATGACGAAGTGCTGAAGTTCTTCCCGGAAGACGCGCCCGCCGCGTCGACCAACAATCTCAAGGCCATGCGCGTCCGCGATTTGCTCTGCATGTCCACGGGGCATCAAACGGAAGTGCGGCTGTCGGAGACGAACGAGTTCCCATGGACGAAGGCGTTTCTCGCGCACCCGGTGCCGCACAAGCCGGGCACCCACTTCCTTTACAACACCGCGGGCACGTACATGCAGTCGGCCATTGTGCAGAAGGTCACGGGGCTTACGGTGCTCGACTACCTGCGCCCGCGTCTATTTGACCCGCTGGGCATCGAGAATCCGACCTGGGGCACCAGCCCACAGGGCATTTCCCTGGGCGGCTATGGACTGAATATCCGCACCGAGGAGATAGCGAAGTTCGGCCTGCTCTATTTGCAAAAGGGCCGTTGGCACGGGAAGCAATTGGTGCCCGCCGCGTGGGTCGAGGCCGCGACCGCGCGCCAGACCTCCAACGGCAGCAATCCAAAGAGCGATTGGGACCAAGGCTACGGCTATCAATTCTGGCGCTGCCGCCACGGGGCCTACCGCGGCGACGGCGCGTTCGGCCAATACTGCCTCGTGATGCCGGAACAGGATGCCGTCATCGCCATCACCAGCGGCACGCGCGACATGCAAGGGGTGCTGAACCTGATTTGGGACAAACTGCTCCCGGCGATGCAGTCCGAGCCCTTGCCGGCCAACGAGGGCGCGCGAAAGGAACTGGAGCGCGCCTTGTCAAAGTTGATCCTCCCCATGCCCCAAGGCGCGGCTTCGTCTCTGCTGGCGGCGAAGATTTCCAGCAACAGGTTCGTCTTTCCGGCGAATGCTCAGAAACTGGAAGCCATCACTTACGATTCCGCTTCAGGCCGTGCGACGACGCTCGTGGTGCGCGTGAACGGCGCGGACCATCGCCTCGCCAGCAGTCACGGCGCGTGGCAGAAGGGGCGCATGGCCTACGGCTCGTTGACGAACCAACCCGTCGCCGTCGCGGGCGCGTGGACGGCGGACGACACCTACACCGCGAAATTCTGTTTCCACGAAACTCCGACTTGCGTCACCGCCAACCTGAAATTCTCCGGCGATCAATTGCTCTATGACGCTGAATACAACGTGGCCTTCGGCCCGACCAAACAACCGCAACTGGTCGGGCGGAGCGAATAGCGCTTCGCGTCCGACCATCAAAATGGAAATTAGAAAACTCGCCGGCTTTCCGGTTGCAGCCTGCTTGCTTCCGGCTTGCCTGGCTGTGTCCCAGGATTTCCATTTCGATGCCTCCATGTCCCGCCCGGTGCTGGAGAATTATCTTTCCCGCTCGATCTCCTTCACCGAACTGCTCCACGACGATCTGACGAAACCACGCAACAACCGGGGTGTGGACCCCCGGGACAACATGCGATTGATACTCGGCAATCGCGCCAAGTTCGTGGGCCGCGCGCTCATGGTCTGGGGCCGGGAGCGCAACCTGTCCGCCTTTTTGGAAACAGCGAAACCCTACGCGGCCGCGCTGCACAAGGCCGATCCTGAGATCATCCTTCAGGCTGCAGCCTTTGAAATCGTCACGCGAGGCGTGGAATCGATCTCGATTCCCGAGGCCGTGCTTCGGGAATTCGGCCAACCCGTGACCCACGGCACTTTTCGTTACGAGGACATGCTCTACGCCAATGGGCGTTTCGTGAATCACTGGGGCGGCAACGGGTCTGTCCCCGATATGAGCCGGCTGGAGACGCGCTTGTGGTTCTATTTTCTCGTCACGAGTTACATCGATGTGGGAATCGAGGCCATCCATTTCGGCCAGGTCGGCCTGATGGACAAAAACGATCCCGGCCACGCCGGCTGGCTGGACCTGCTGGGCCGGGTGCGCGCCTACGCCCGCAAACATGCCCGCAGACATTTCCTGGTTTGCGACGCCCACACGCCGACCGGAGGTTACGTGGAAGGCGGCAAACTGCTGTTCGATTTTCATTCCTTCCCTTTGCGCATCGTCGAAGTGACCAACGAGACTTACAAAGGAGTCCTGAAGGTTGGCTACTCCGACTCCATATTCACCAGGAGCAAAGGTGGCACCACGCCCAGCGGATGGTCGTGCGAGCACCTGCCGTTCCTCGTGGAGTTCGATAATTTTGGCAGAAGCAATCCAGGCAAGCCGAGCAAGTCGCCGTTCATCTGGGGTTGGGACGAAATCACCTGGTTCGCGCTGCTGCCCGAACCGGAACGCAACGACTGGCTGCGCTACGCATGGAAATGGGTCAAAGACACCGACCCCAATGGCCATCTCCAGATGCCCGGCAGCCGAATCATGTCGCCGGGAACTCCCGACAAGCCGCGCTGGTATTGGGCCAACACGCGCAGCGAGGCATGTCCAGCCGGCTTTAATACGGAGGAGACGATTCGATCCATTTGGGCGGTCGATTCGGCAAAGCCATAGCCACGAAGTTATTGACCACGGATTACGAGGATAACACGGATGAAGCCACGTCAGCATCGCCTATCCGTGCAATCCGCGTAATCCGTGGTCAATCTTAGCTCAGAGGACAAGCTGCTGCTAGCGCCTAGAATCAAGGAAAGTCAAACCCGGTGAAACCACTTGAAGCCCAGTCGAACTGAGTCAAACCAACTCAATACTCAGCGGTTCAGCGCACCCCAACCGAGTCACAAGTTCTTCCATCGTGAAGTTTCGTTTCGAGGCGAGCAATTGATCGGCGGTGGCGCCGTGCTGCCAGACGGCGAAGTGCAGCGCCTGCGATGGATTCACCTGAAACTCCGGCTGGGCGAGCATCCCCGCGATGTAGCCAGCCAGCACGTCGCCGCTGCCGCCCTGGGCGAGGCGGGGATTGCCCGAGAGATTCACGGCAATCGGCTCCGAGCCGCGCCCGACAAGCGTCTGGTGGCCTTTCAAAACGACCCAGCAGCCGCCGAACTTTTGCGACAGCGCCCGCAATGCTGCCGGACGATCCGATTGAACGCCGGCCGTCGAGCCGCCGAGCATCCGTGCCGCCTCACCGGGATGGGGCGTGATGACACGGAGGCTCTTTTCGGCCGTCGCGCCGGGCGGAAGCCAGTCCAGTGCGCTGGCGTCCGCGATTACCGGGACTTGCGAGTGTTGCCAGAGCGAACGGGCCGCGTCGCGAACGCTCTGCGCAAGGTCCTTCGCCGCCAGCCCGGGTCCCACGAGCACCGCGGTGACGTTGCCTGGCAGTTCGGGCTGTTGGGTGTAGGGCTGGACCATCACCGCCTGGAGCTGCGCCGCGACCGGCGTGTAAATCGACTCGGGGACGTGGAGCGTGATCAACCCCGGCTGCGCCCGTTGCGCGCCGCGCGCGGCGAGCACGGCCGCGCCGTGGAAGCCGCGGCTGCCTGCAAGGATCGCCAGGTGACCGAACGCGCCCTTGTGTCCACTCACAGGACGCCGCGGCGGGTAATCCTGGAAGTCTTCAGGCACGACGGCGGCGAAGTCCGACTTGAAAGGGCAGGGGACCAATCCGATGTCGCGGGCGATCTCCAGCCGGCCGACGAACGGCGCGGCGGCAGTGCTTATCAAGCCCCGTTTCACCGCCCCGAGTGTCAGTGTGACCGTGGCCCGGATGGCGGCGCCGAAGGGCAGCCCGTTGTCGGCGTCCAACCCGCTCGGCACGTCCACGGCAAGCAGGGGCAGGTCGGTGTGATTGATGAGTTCGATGAGCCTGGACCAGTCCGCGGAGAGCGGACGATTCAGCCCGATGCCGAACAGCCCGTCGACGATGAGCGCGGGACGGCGCGCCAGCAGCGGCTCGAGGTCCCGTTGCGCGAGGTCGGGTTCCGTCACGCGGAGCACCTCCTTTCGCCGCCCCGAAATGAACTCGGCGGCGAACGCCGTGTCGTCCCCGTTATGGCCTATGCCGGCAAGGAAGAGGACGACGTCGTCGGATCGGGTGAGCGATTCGGCGGCGCGGGCCACGGCCTGGCCGGCGCGGCGCATGACGGTTTCCTCCCGTGCGCCGGCGGCCCAGGTGGCTTTTTCCCATTGGCGCATCTGCGCCACGGTGAGGACCGGGATCGGCATGGCGAAGTTTTATCGACTTCGCGGGGTGAAAGGAAGCGATACGTGGAAGCGTTGAAACGTTGAAGCGTTAAATCGTGGAAACGTGGAAACGTTGAATCTTTGAATCGTGCTCGTGCGGTCGTGCTTCAGTGATTTAACGATTTAACGATTTAACGATTTAACGATTTAACGATTTAACGGCTCACCGGTTCAACGTTCCGGCTCTGCGCTTGAGTAGCGTCCGGGACGACGAATTGGAACGCAAACGCCCTCGGCTCGCCGGGTCGATACTCGAACTCCTGCGCAAGCGCGCCCGCTTTGAGGTGCGTCGCAGTGAGAGTGTAGCGGCCTGCCGGCAGGCCGGCCGGAAGGCGAAAGCCGCCGTTGGTGTCGGTGACCGAGTAGAACGAGTGGTCGACCACGCAGCCGTAGGAAAACATCCAGGGATGGACATCGCACTTGATGCGGAGGAATATCTCCGGCTTCTTGAAGACAAAGGAGTTGACCGATCCTCTCCGCGGCTGAGCGATGTTCTGCTCCGGATTCAGCCGCGGCGTGATGTGCACGTTGTGGAGCTCGGGATCGGAGTTCCTGATTTGCAATGTCTGACTAGTCTGCAACCCGAAGACGTACGGCTCGAACATGCAACCCACCTGGTCGAGCAGCACGGGTTTTTCTGATGCCGCGCCGTGGCCGGTGAGTCCCTGGCTGATGTAAACGAACACGTTGGCCAACTGACCGGCGGAGTTCACGACGTAGTGGCGCGTCGTGGGGCGTTTTCGATTGAGTCGACCGCAACTCGGGCCGAGGTCGATTGGAATTTCGGGCTTCGGCATGCCGAGCAGCGTCGCGACCCCGGTGATTTCGGCGTCGAATGTGCCAGCGACCTCTCCCTCCACTCCGCCGGCTCCTGGCGCAACTCCGAAGCCGGAGATGCCTTGGAAGGCGACGGCGCCAGAGTTTGGCGACTCGGAGGGCGGCTGGGCGACCGGACTATCCGAATTCGCCCGAGGCGATTGGGGAACGCGGGCAGTGGAACGGACCTGGTTCGTCAGAGCGCGGCGAATTGGCGGCGGGGGGCTGGGTTCAACGCCCGCTTCAGCCGGCTCGTCCACCGTGGATCCCGCCTGAGCGGCCGCCGCCTGCCTGCGTTTTCCCAATGTCCGATCCGTGTAGGCCCGGATCACGATCAGCACCAGGCAGACCAGGATGAGGGAGAGGACCAGCAAGATCAGCTTGCTGACGAGCGACGCATTGTCCGTGTTCATGGCGTAGGAATCAGACGAGCAGCCTGGACCACCGATTCAACGCCGATCTCCTGCGGAAGTTTCGCGAGAGGCTCGGAAACTTCTTGGCCCCTCCTCCCACTTCGCTATCTTCGCGACTTGCAATTTGCATGAAGTACCGGGTCTTGGGCAAGACAGGCTGGAAGGTTTCCGTGCTTGGGTTCGGCGCCGCGCCACTGGGCGGGATGCACGGGGCATTCTTCGAAAAGGACGGAATTCGGGCCGTCCACACCGCGATCGATCTCGGGATCAACTTCATCGACGTCGCCCCTTACTATGGCCTGACGATGGCCGAATCCGTCCTCGGCAAGGCGCTCCAGGAGCTGCCGCGCGAGAAATTCCTGCTGGCCACCAAAGTCGGCCGCTACGGCGCGGACGAGAAGGATTTTGATTTCTCCGCCGGGCGCATCATCCGCAGCGTCGATGAGAGCCTCAAGCGCCTGCGCGTGGCGCACATCGATCTCATCCAGTGCCAGGACATCGAGTTCGCGACGACCGGGCGCATCGTGGACGAAGCTCTCCCCGCGCTTCAGAAACTCAAGCGCCAGGGCAAGGTCCGGCACGTCGGCGTGACCGGGCTGCCGTTGAAGGTCTTCCGCAAAGTGCTCGAGCGGGCACCCGTGGACACGATTCATTCCTACTGCCACTTCTGTCTCATCAACACCACGCTGGTGCAACTCCTGCCCGAGCTGACCCAGAAGCGCACCGGCATCATCAACGCCGCCCCGCTGGGCATGGGTTTGCTCACTGAGAAAGGACCGCCTCCGTGGCATCCCGCGCCCGCCGCCATTCGCGACGCTTGCGCACGGGCCGTCGAACATTGCCGGAAGAAGAAAGTCAGCCTGCCGCAGCTCGCGCTGCAATTCGCCGTGTCGCACCGCGACCTCAGCACCACGCTCGTCGGCACGTCGAACCCGAAGAAGATTAAGGAAAGCGCTAAATGCATCGATCGGCCGCTCGACCACAGCCTGCTTGCCGAAGTGCAGGACATCCTCGCGCCCATCCGCAATGGGATGTGGGTGAGTGGGAGGAAGGAGAACAACTGACTCGTTAAAACGTTGAATCGTTGAATCGTTAAATCGTGCTGGCGTGCTCGCGCTTCAGCGGTTTAACGATTTAACGATTCAACGATTCAACGATTTAACGATTCAACGATTCAACGATTCAACGATTCAACGATTTAACGATTCAACGATTCAACGATTTAACGATTCAATGATTTAACGATTTAACGCGAATGAAACTCATCGACCTCAGCCAGCCCCTCTACGACGGCGCGCCCAACTGCCCGGCGCATCCGCCCGTGAAGTCGGAAATTCTCGCCGACCATCCGCAAACGGGCTGGCGGGTCGAACTCCTCACTCTGGCCAGCCACTCCGGAAGTCACGTCGATGCGCCCTTCCACAAGCTGGCCCATGGCCCGAACCTGGACCAAATCTCCCTCGAACGCTGGACCGGCCCTGCCTTCATCGCCGACCTGCGCGACTCGAAACCCGACCGCCCGCTTGATGCCTCGCTCCTCGCCGAACGGCTCGATGGCCACGCGCTGGCCGAGCATATCGTTCTGCTGGCCACCGGCTGGGGCCGCAAAAGAGCCCGGACGGACGAATGGCTTCATCATCCTCCCTACGTCTCGCCCGACGGCGCCGAGTGGCTCGTCGCCCAGAAGATTCGTGGGGTTGGCATCGACCACTTCTCGATCGCCGGCTCGCGGGACGACATCAACCCGGTCACACACACCATTCTCCTCGGCGCGAATATCTGGATCGTCGAGGAACTTTGCTTCCCCGATGAAGTCTTCCGGCTGAGGCAGCCTTTCGAGTTCATGAGTCTTCCAATCAACCTCCGCGGGCATACCGGCGCCTTCTGCCGGCCCGTCATTGTCTTGCGCTGATTGGACGCTTTGCGCTTGTCCCGGCCCTCAGGGACGGTCAAACTGTGTGGTGCTGTGATAAGACCATTTCCCATCGGTCGATGCTTTACGCGGAGGATTCGCTGGGGAATTCGTGTTCTCACAGGCATTCCCGTTTTGTTTTCCGGCCCTCACTCCATCGTAGCGCAACAGCCGCCTGCGGGTCTCTCAACTCATTTGTCCCCGGTGGTGGGTGAGAGCGTAAACCGGTATTGCATCACTTGCCACGACAGCGAAATGAAAAAGGGCGGGCTGGCACTGGATCGCATCTCCATCGATGACGTGGCCCAGCATCCGGACGAATGGGAACGGGTCATCCGAAAACTGCGCACCCGCCAGATGCCGCCATTGGGAAAGGACCGGCCCGCGGAACGCGTTTACGATGACGTGGTCGCCCGGCTGTCTTCTTCGCTCGATCGCGCTTCCTCGAAACATCCGAATCCGGGCCGGACCGCGACATTCCGGCGGCTGAACCGCACGGAATACCGAAACGCCATCCGCGATCTTCTGGCGTTGGACATCGACCCGGCGGCGCTGCTGCCGAAGGACGATGTGAACCACGGCTTCGACAACGTGGCGGCCGGCGATCTGTCTCCTACGCTCTTGAATCGCTACATCTCCGCGGCGGAGAAGATCAGCCGGCTGGCGGTCGGGGCGCCCAGTCGCGCGCCCGGCGGGGAGACGTTCCGCCTCCGGCCGGACCTCACGCAGGAGGAGCATGTCGAAGGGCTGCCGCTCGGCACGCGCGGAGGCGCGTTGCTGTTGCATACCTTTCCGCGCGATGGCGAGTATGAGATCCAAATCCGCCTTACCCGCGACCGTAATGAAGAAGTCGAAGGCTTGCGCGAGGCGCACGAACTGGAGGTGCTGCTGGATCGCGAGCGTCTGACGCGGTTCACGGTGGCGCCTCCAATGGGAGACAGGAATTTCGAGAATGTGGATGCACATCTCAAGGTGCGCGTGCCGGTGACCGCCGGCCCGCATCAACTGGGCGTGACGTTCCTGAAGAATCCCTCCTCGCTGATCGAAACCAGGCGCCAGCCCTATAGCGCGCACTTCAACATGCACCGGCATCCTCGCTTGACGCCGGCCGTTTATCAAATCTCGGTCAACGGTCCTTACGAATCGAGCGGTCCCGGCGGCACGCCGAGCCGCCGCCGGATTTTCATCTGCCGGCCGGCGAAGCCAGGCGACGAGGAAAATTGCGCTGAACGCATCCTCGCCGCCGTGATGCGCCGGGCGTACCGGCGGCCCGTGACGCCCGCGGACTTCAAACGGCCGATGGAGTTTTATCGGAAAGCCCGGGCGGAAGAAGGCTTCGACGCCGGAATCGAATCGGCCTTGAGCGCGGTCCTGGTCAGTCCCGAATTCCTGTTTCGCATCGAACAGGATCCCGCCGGAGTCGCTCCGAACACGGCCTATCGCATCAGTGACCTGGCGTTGGCGTCGCGCCTCTCGTTTTTCCTCTGGAGCAGCATCCCGGACGATGAGTTGCTCGAGACGGCCGAACGCGGCGCGCTTCACAAACCCAAGGTGCTGGAGCATCAGGTGCGGCGAATGCTCGCCGATGCCCGTTCCCAAAACCTCGCCTGCAATTTTGCCGGGCAATGGCTTTACCTGCGCAACCTGGAATCCATCACGCCCGACCTGCGGCTCTTTCCCGATTTCGATGACAATCTGCGCCAGGCCTTTCGCCGCGAGACGGAGTTGCATATTGAGAGCGTGTTGCGCGAGGACCGCAGCGTCCTCGACCTGCTGAAGACGGACCACACGTTCCTGAACGAGCGCCTCGCGAAGCACTACGGGATTCCTCAGGTCTATGGTGACCGCTTTCGACGCGTTGCCCTGGACCGGGACGACGAACGCGGCGGGCTCCTTCGACAGGGGAGCGTTCTGACCGTGACGTCGTACGCCACGCGGACGTCGCCGGTGCTTCGCGGCAAATGGGTTCTGGAGAACATTCTCGGCACGCCGCCACCACCGCCGCTGCCCGACGTGCCCGCGCTCAAGGACAACACGGTGTCGGCGAATCTGTCTGTGCGCGAGCGATTGGCCGAACACCGCGCCAATGCCGCCTGCGCGAGTTGCCACAACTTGATCGATCCGGCGGGCTTTGCGCTGGAAAACTTCGATGCCGTAGGGCGCTGGCGAACTCTCGAAGAAGGCAAGCTGGTGGACGTCTCGGGCGGGCTTCCCGACGGCAGCAAGTTCGCGGGCGTCGCTGGGCTTGAAGAGGGTTTGCTGAATCGCCCGGAAGTGTTCGTCGGCACTTTGACGGAAAAATTGCTGACGTTTGCTTTGGGTCGTGGCGTCGAACATTACGATGCTCCGGCGATTCGAAAAATTGTGCGCGACGCGCGGGCCTCGGACTACCGCTTCTCGTCCATCATTGTCGGGATTGCAAGAAGCACACCTTTTACAATGAGACGAGTGCAGTAAAGCGGTTTTGACATGACAACGTTCCTTGAGGCATAGTGTTGATATGGCTGAAGTTCTTGAACCGCTGCTCTGGCAAGCCGTCGGCTTGGTGATCGATCAGAACCAGCGCGATTTTCTCGCGGGCCGCTACTCGCTCCCGGAAGATTTTCTCGCCTGGTTCAAGGCCGTTGACCTTTTTCGCGAAACCCAGGACGAGCGCATGATTTTGCGAGAACCAACCCCGGAAGACTTGCGCCAGCACCGAACGTGGGTCGCAAGCCTGATCGCCGAGGGCGAGCGCTTAATCACTGAATCGATCACGCGCGGCGGACTGCTCGACGGCGAGGCGCGCTTTAAGTTGGCGGATGTCCAGGCGACGCTCGAAATCCTTTACCTCGCGCAACGGGAATGGCACGGGGCGAAGATGTCGGAAGCGCGGCGGCGGGAAATCCTCAAGGCCGTCTTCAATGTCGAGGAACCCGCAGCTTGAGGCGATATTCGAAGCGCGGTACGAGTGGGAAAACGCGGTCGCGCCGCAGCGTGCCGAGCGCCTCGCCGAGTATCATCGGCTGCTGACCGATGCGTTGGTAAGAGCAGGAATGAGTGCCGCGTCACACGAAGAGCTTGAGAACGCGCTGATGGATGCGTATCGCGAGTTCCGTCGTGCCAAACGCTTGGAAGAACGGGCCAAACTGTCGCGAATTCGATGAGCGACAAAATCAAAATGCGCGATGGCGATGCCATTCTGATAATGGTAAAGGGTGGCGAGGTCATCCATCATTCCTGGAATATGAGCTTGCCGCATGTCGAATTCGTTAAACGGGCGACTGGCCAACTCCTCGACGGCGCCTGGGTTGGGACAGCGTCCAAACTTGATGGCGAAGTCGCAGCCATCAGCTCGAAACATTTCTTCGGCTATCAACTTCCCGCGCCGCCTGAAGTTGCCGAAGCGGTGCAAAAAGCTTTCGAATGAATCCACAGTCCGGGAATTGAGAACGGAGACACTTATGTTCATCACGAAAAAGTTCATACCGCGTCGGACGTTCCTGCGCGGCGTCGGCGCCACGCTCGCGCTGCCACTGCTGGACGCGATGGTTCCCGCCGCGACGCCGCTGGCGAAGTCCGCCGCCAATCCAGCGCGCCGGCTCGGCTTTGTTTTCATGCCCATGGGCTGCGATATCACGCGCTGGACTCCGCCCGGCGAGAAGCTCGATCAGCTTTCACCGATCCTTAGTTCGCTCGCGCCCGTTCGCGAGCACGTCACGGCGATTACGAATCTTGAATTGCAAAACGCTTATCCCGGCAGCCATGCCACTTCCAACTCCGCGTTCCTGAGCGCGGCCAAGGCGAAGTTGACGGAGAGCACGGACTACTACCTGGGAACCACGGTGGATCAGATCGCCGCTCAGCACATCGGTCAGGAGACGCAATTGCCATCGCTGGAACTCGCGATGGATCTGCTCCAGGTGGTGGGCCAGTGCGACAACGGCTACGCCTGCGCCTACCAAAACAATCTTTCCTGGTCGTCGCCGACGACGCCGCTGCCGGCGGAGGCTCATCCGCGCATCGTGTTTGAGAGCTTGTTCGGCGAAGGCGGCAGCATCGCCGAGCGCCGCGCCGCGCTCCGAAGAAAGGCGAGCCTGCTGGACTCGTTCAATGAAGATATCTCCCGTCTTCAACGCAACCTTGGTCCCGGCGATCGCGTCAGGGTCAGCCACTACCTCGAGACGGTCCGCGAAGTCGAACGCCGGATTCAGAAGGCCGAAGCCGACACGGCGGACCATCCGTTGCGGGACTTGGATCGGCCGGTGGGCGTGCCGGCCGCTTACGCCGACCACGCGCGATTGATGTTCGACCTGCAGGTGCTGGCGCTTCAGGGCGATGTCACGCGAGTCATCACGTTCCAGCTCGCGCGCGAAACCAGCAATCGCACTTACCCCGAGATCGGCGTTCCCGATCCGCACCACCCGCTCTCCCATCACGGCAACGATCCGGCGAAGATAGAGCGCATGGCGAAGATCAATCAGTTCCATGTGTCGCTCTTTGCCGAGTTCCTCGGGAAATTGAAGGCGACTCCGGAAGGGAATGGCACCTTGCTCGACCATTCGCTCTATTTGTATGGGAGCGGCATCGGCAATCCCAACGTGCATGACCACACGAACCTGCCGATCCTCGTCGCCGGTGGCGCCGCCATCGGCATGAAAGGCAACCGGCACATCAAGTATGCGAAACCGGTCCCCCTGGCCAATCTCCACTTGACGCTGCTCGACAAAGTCGGCGTCCACCTCGACAAGTTCGCCGACAGCACCGGCAAGGTGGGTGAGTTGTTTGAGCCGTTATCGGTCTAGCGGATTGGTGACGCCGTTAGATTCGATTTCGACAAATGCCGTGCAGCCGAGGCATTATGCCAAGCATGAAAACCAAAGTTTATCCGCACATCAGTCGCAGCCCGAGGATACTCTGCGGGACACCGGTCGTGACTGGCACCCGGACCTCCGTCCGCGCCGTGGCCGGTTACTACCAGATGGGCATGACTCCTGACGAAATCCTCCAGACGCTGCCCCATTTGACCCTGAGCCAGGTGCATGCAGCCTTGACGTACTATTTCGATCACCAGAAGGAAATGAATCGTGAACTGGCCCGTGCGAACGACATCGCTTTCTGGAAACGACAGGCTGAGAAAATCGTCAAACAACCCGCCTGATGCCGGCCGACATCAAGCTCTTGATTGACGAGGATACCCATCTGGCATTGGCCCGCGCCTTGCGCAGCAGAGGATACGACGCCGTCCATGTCCGGGAAAAGGAGCGGCTCGGCTTGGATGACGTATCGCAACTGGTCTTTGCCGCTTCGCAAGGCCGGTGTTTCCTGACCTTCAATGTGGGTGAGTTCGTCGCCTTGCACCGGCAATTCGTCAGGGCAGGTCGCGAGCACTTCGGAATAATTGTCTCCGCCCAAAAGCCCATCGGCCAGTTGCTGCGTGAAACGCTGGCTTTTTTGCAGAGCCACTCCTCAGACGAGATTGTCAATCAACTGGTTTTCCTGTAGGGTAAAGGCCGAGTTGACGCGGCGAACCATGCCTTTTACGTTGAATTCGGCATGCCTGACGGCTTGCGATTCTTTCGCCAACAGCACGGGCAAGGCGGATGAGTTGTTTGAGCCGTTGGGGATTTGAACACGTCGCCATTGTCGAGAATCGTGTGAACCGAGTTTATCTAGCCATCGCCATGGGAATCCTCTCGTTTCTCTTTGGCTCTTGCTCCAAGCAGGAGCAACCGACTGCAAAGACAACACCTCCAAACAGCGCCGAAGCTAAAGCGGACGCAGAACAACTCCTTGGCTCATTGCTTCCGTTCGCCGAGAAGTTGCTGCAAGAGCATCAGGAGTTCTTTCCGTTCGGCGGTCACATGGAGCCTGACGGTAAAATTGGTCACGACGGAGCGTATGACGGCCCGGAACATCCGCCATCACAGGCGCTCATCGATTTGTTGCAGCAGGCATTTCAGCAGTCAGCACGAACTCAGAAGCTTCGTACTTGCGCCATTGTTTACGACATCCGAACGATTCCGCCCGGCCGAACCGAAAAGCAGGACGCTATCGCAGCGGCAGTTGACCACGTTTCGGGTTACTCGGTCGTGGTGATCTACCCATACACGTTTGATGCGCAGAAAAGGCTACAGGTGGAGTCGCCATTTGCTACCGAAGGCTCGTACAAGATTTTCGGACGCCCTCAGGTTTCCAGACGATGAATGTCGCACGATCATGTACGTTTGCGCTGGCGATGTGGCTTTGGGCTATCGTCCTTTCCGCGCGCGCTGCTCAATGTCCCCTCGCCGACGCCGCCGAGAAATCTGATCGCTCAGCCATCCGCGCGCTTCTCAAGCAACACGCCGACGTGTACGCGTTGGAGTTGGAAGATGGGTGTTCAAGTTCCTTAAGCTGACGCTGGAGAAAATCAAACTTGCGACGAGCGAGACGAGGTGAAAACGCTTTCAGTTGTTCAACAGCAATTGGCGGCTGGAGAATTTGAATTCAGCCGCCACGCCTTCCGGCGCGTGGTGGAGCGCAATATAAGTGAAGTGGAAATTCGTGAGGCGGGCGCGAAAGCCGAGGTGATCGAGGATTATCCGGCGGACAAATATTCGCCGAGCGCGCTGCTGCTGGGTTTTACTGCGCATGGACGGCCGTTGCATTTTCAAGTATCGTTTGCCGATGCGGTCTTAACGAAGATCATCACGATTTATGAACCCGATCCGAATGAATGGATTGAACACCGAAAACGGAGGTGACCATGTTTAAGTGTCATGTCTGCGGCGGCACTGCCGCAAAAGGCGCGTTCGTGAGCGAAGTGTTCACGATTGGCGACCGGCGCGTCCTGGTGGAAAACATTCCTGCACAAGTGTGCGAGCGTTGCGGCGAAGCCACTTATTCGCGTGAAACCACGGAAAAGATCCGCCGGCTCGTACACGACGCGCGGCCTGACAGAACCGTTCCGTTGGATGTCTTCGCGCTGGCATGACTGCATTCCCACAACTAAGCAGTATGGAACAATTTGGCGCGCTCGGACTGGCGATGTTGCTGGCAACATCTGTTCTCGCCGCCGGCAAGTCAGCACTCGCCGACGCCGCCGAGAAATCCGATCGCGCAGCCATCCGCACGCTTCTCAAACAAAACGCGGACGTGAATGCGCCACAGGCCGATGGCATGACCGCGCTGCACTGGGCGGCTTACCTTGACGATTTCGAAACGGCGAAGCTGTTGGTCTCCGCGAATGCGAACGCGAATGCGACGAATCGTTATGGTGTAACGCCGCTCTCGCTCGCCTGTCAGAACGGGAACACCGCGGTGGCCGAACTCCTCCTTGATCACGGTGCTGACCCGAACACGACGCTTCGCGGCGGGGAAACGGTTCTGATGACCGCCGCACGAACGGGCAAAGCCGGCCCGGTCAAGGCGCTGTTGTCTCGCGGCGCAATCGTTGATGCGAAGGAGAGGCGGGGGCAGACCGCGTTGATGTGGGCGGCGGCGGATGGCCATGCCGCGGTGGTTGAACTGTTGCTCAAGGCGAGCGCGGATTTTCGCACACCGTTGTCCGACTCCGGCTTCACGCCGCTGTTCTTTGCCGCGCGCGAAGGCCGGATGGACGTTGTGCGCCTCTTGCTTCAAGCGGGCGCGGACGTGAACGAAACCATGCAGCCCCGAAAGCCGACCGGCAAAGGTCCGGGCAAGGGCACTAGCGCGTTGGTCCTGGCGGTCGAGAACGGACACTTCGAACTTGCGGTGGCTCTGCTCGACGCGGGGGCGGATCCGAATGACCAACGTTCAGGATTCACAGCGCTTCACGCGATGACCTGGGTTCGCAAACCGCCTCGTGGTGAGGATCAGGGAGCTCCGCCTCCGCTTGGGTCTGGAAACCTGGGCGGCCTCCAATTCATCCGAAAGCTGGTGGAGCACGGCGCCGATGTAAATGCGCGTCTTAAGACTGGCAAAGGTGGCCCGGGACTTTGGAACAAAGTCGGCGCGACGCCGTTCTTCATGGCCGCTGCGACGGCGGACGTCGCTTACATGAAGTTGCTGGTGGAACTGGGCGCGGATCCTCTGCTGGGAAATGTCGATAACTGCACGCCTTTGATGGCCGCGTGTGGAATCGGGGTCGGGTCGGACGCTGCAAATGAAGTCGCCGGCGAAGAACCTGAGGTCTTCGAAGCCGCTCAATATCTGCTGGCTCTCGGCGCGGATGTGAATGCGGTCGATGCCAACGGCGAAACCGCCATGCACGGCGCCGCTTACAAGAATTTGCCGAAGGTGGTACAGTTCCTCGCCGACAAGGGAGCGAAGGTCGACATTTGGAATCGGAAGAACAAGTATGGCTGGACGCCGTTATTGATCGCGGAAGGCCACCGGCCCGGGAATTTCAAGCCCTCCTTTGAAACCATCGCCGCCCTGCATCAAGTCATGCTGGCCGCGGGCGTCAGCCCGCCCGCCGGCACCACGCCCGTCGCAGCAGAAAAACGCGACGCCTATCCGGCGGAGCCAGCCAAGAAAGCTACGCCATAGACCTCAAAGGTCTCACAGCGCCGGAATAAGGCGTGTCTGCCTCCACTTCCAACAAGTCGCGTAGCGACCCGGTGAGGGTAGCCGTGGGCTTCAGCCCACGGATCGCCGCGGTAACGAGGTCGCGTCGCGTAGCGACGCATGAGAAAGCCGCTCCGCAATTCAAGCGTCGCTACGCGACGCGGCTGCTTCCCGACTCGCACCGTGGGCTGAAGCCCACGGCTACCTTCGCTCCATCGCTACGCGATGGCGGCTTCGCTCCACTCATCGCGCTTCGATCACCCATTCCAGGGGGAAGCGCGCGAAGACGATTCGGCCGTAGTTGTCAGTTTCAAACAGGCAGCCGACCGTGCGATCAGGCAGCCGTGTGAGCACACTGTAGGCGAAGCTGCCGGGCCAAAGCACGCGTTTCAGCGGCCACGTTGCGCCGTCATCGAGGCTGGCGTGCACCGTGCCGTTGCTTCGGCTCAGGCTGTCCGGGCCGCTGTAGAGAATCCGCCCCCGGCCTGAGCCATCATCGAAGGAATAGCGAAGGATGCTGGCGTTGCAACTCGGATCGCGCAGCGCGGGCACGTCTACGACCGGCGACCAGGTCAGGCCGCCATCCTTGCTCACCGAAGTCTTGCGGACTTTCGCGCCGGCGAATTGGCGGCTGTTGAGCCGCACCGACCCGTCGCTCAATTCGACCATTTGCACTTCGTTAATCTGGCTGCGCTGGCCGAGCTGCGCCTCGGGCACGAACGCGCCGGGCACATTCTCGCCGAACTTCCAGGTCGCGCCGCGGTCATCGCTGAACACGGCGAAGTTGTTCCACTGGCCGTAAGGACCTTCGTTGAACGGGATGATAAGCCGGCCCCGGTGCGGCCCTCTCGTGAGCTGGATGCCAATGCCCGGACCGCTGGCGATGGTGGTGGCGCGGGTCGGCCTTTTAGTGGCGCTCGTGACATCGAGCGGCCGGGACCACGTTGCGCCGTCGTCGCCGGACCAGATGAGAAGGTTGCGGTAAACGTTCGTCCCATCGTACCCAATATCGATGCCCTTGCCACGCTCCTTCAAGTGCGCCGGAATGCGCTGGTACATGAGGAACACGCGCCCGCTCTCCTGCTCGACGACGGCCGTCGGATTGTTGAGCGAATGTTTGCCGTCGTCGTGGAGGAGTTGCAACGGTCCCCAGGTCCGGCCGGCGTCGGTGCTGCGCTTGAGGATGATGTCGTTCTCCGCTTGGTCATTCGCTTCGGCGCGGCCCTCTGCAAACGCGAGCACCACTCCGTGTTTCGTGACGACCACGGATGGGATGCGGATGGATTTGTAGCCCTCCTTGCCGGAAGAGAAGACGTCAGAAAAGCGTGGCTCGGCTGCCGCGGCCACGGCCAGCGACAGACAGAGGCATGGGAGGAGGGCTTTCATGGCAAACAAGAAAATCTGTCAAGGGAATGGGGACAGGGGAATGGCCATCAATTTGTTCCCCTATCCCCATTCCCCTGTCATTCCGTTTTTCATCGGACCCATTGAAAGAATCCCATTCTCTCCAGCTCGCGACGCAGTTCCTCGTGCTGCCCTGCCGTGAGGTTTGTCTCTGGCAATCGCGCGGGGCCGACCGGCACGCCGAGAAGGCCCATCACCGCCTTGGCCGCAGCCATATAACCAAAGCCGGAAAGCACCCGGACTAAACGAGCACCACGGAATTGTTCCTCGCGCGCGGCGGCGAAGTCGCCGGCGGCGAACGCTTTGAGCAACCGCTGATAGACGGGCGCCGCGAAATTGAAGCCACTGCCGACCGCGCCCCTGGCGCCGATCGCCAGCGCGCCCAGGAAATGTTCATCCACACCGAACGGCACGTCCCATTGGCCGTCGTCCGCGCGCAGGCAGAATTGGTAAGCCATGAGGTCCGGATTCGTGAACTTCAGGCCGGCCAGCGTCGGGATCCGCTCCGGCGCCCGGGCCAGGAAGTCAGCCATCGGGAAGCTGACTCCGGTGAGCGCAGGGATGTCGTAGAAGTAAAACGGCGTCTCGGGCGCGGCGCCCGCGATGTCCGCGCAGCAGGCGATGAGCGCGTCGAGGCTGCGCGGCTTGAAATAGCTGGGCGCCAGCGCGGAGATGGCGGCGGCCCCGAGCGACTGCGCTTGCGCCGCCAACGCGCGGGCGTCCGCAAGGCAATTGGAGCCGACGTGAACAACGATCTTCAGCGCCATGCCGCGGGCGACTTCGAACCAGCGCTTCGCCAGGGCCCGGCGCTCTTCGAGGCTGAGGGAATGACATTCCCCCGTGGTGCCGCAGATGAAGATGGTGGCGACGTCGCTCTTGAGGAAGTGCGCCGCTTGTTTTTCAACGACGGCGAGGTTTAACGAACCGTCTTCATGAAAAGGCGAATGTGCGGCGGCGACCAGGCCGTGAAGAGGATGGATCAGCTTCATCAAGAGTTCGCCTCATTTCCGATCTGCCGAGGGCGGAGGCACAGAACGACAACGAGCGAGAGCACCGCGGCCGCTGCGAAGAATCCAAACACGTCACTCAGGGGCACGTTGCGGTCGCGCATCGCGCCGAAATGCCAGTCGGCCAATCCACCGATGCTGATGCTAACAAAGTTCATGATTCCGTAGCCCGTCGCGCGCAGGCCCGGTCGCGTGATCTGACAAAGAATGGGCATGTTGTTGCAGTCGAAAAATCCCCAGCCTAAACCAAAGAGCACAAGGAAACCGATGGCGACCAGGAGCGCGCTTGCGTGGCCGATGCCAAAAAGGGCAGGAATAATCATCGCAATGCCCAGCGCGCTGACATAGATGCGTCCCCGCTCCCGGACGCGCATCCAGCGGTCGGCGAGCCATCCGCCGAAAATGGCGCCGCCGATGGCAGCGATGTTCACGTAGAGCGTGGCGGACACCCCGGCGATGCCTTGTGTGATGTTGAATTGCCTCTGCAAGATCGCCGGCATCCAGTCACGCACGACCCACCCGGCAATGGCGGGCAGGGTAAAGTAGAGCACGAGAAGGAGGAACGCGCCGTTGCTCAGCAGTTCACTGAAGGCTTTGCCCGGAGAGATTCGCGGCTCGTCCTCCCGACCCGTAGCGCTGGAAGCATTGCGAAGACAGAGCAGCAGCGGCAACGCATAGGCTATGCCGGCGAAGCCGCAGGCGTTGAACGCGAACCGCCAGCCGAACGCGTCGCTCTGGGCGACGTAGCCGCTGAACCCACCTGTGATGACGCCCAGGTAAATGCCTATCTGGTGGATGCCAACGGCGCGTGAACGCGTGGAGCCGGCATGAAAGTCCGAGATGAGGGCCAGCGCGGCCGGAAAGTAAAACGCCTCACTGATGCCCATGAGTGAGCGCGCGGCAAGGAGTTGCGAGTAGTTGGTGACGTGCCCGGTGGCCAGTGTGACGAGCGACCAGACCGCCAGACTGCCAATGACGACGTGCTTGCGGCTGAACCGGTCCGCGACATAGCCGCCGAGCGGACTAAGGCCGGCGTACACCCACTTGAACAAGCCGAGCATGTAACCCCAGTTCGCGTCACTGCCGATGCTCGTCAGGTCGCGCATCACCGACATCTTCATCGCCGCGATCATCTGCCGGTCGAGGTAGTTTAGCAGCGCGACCGGGAAGAGAAGCGCGACGATCAGCCATGCGGTGCCGGCGAGCCGCTTTGAGTCGGTGGACATGCGAGGGAGAAAGTAATCAGTAATCAGTATTCAGTCACCAATGCACCGCGCACGCGCCGACCAAACTTCCGGCGAGCGAATGCCGGGCCGTTATACCCTCCCGGAGCCATTCGATATCCAAAGATCCGGTAGCCGAACTGAATCTCGGCGGCTCCATTGCCATTTGGCAGGGACCAGACGAACCGCCTGAGCGCGTAAGCACCCAGCAGGTGGATCAGGAACCTCCGAATCCCGTGCTCCTTGCACATTCCGCCTATCACTGCGCCGACGAGCAGCAACCAGAGGATCGAGGGGATCAGCGCAACGCGCTCGAACAGGTTGTGCATTGCGACGGCAACAAAGAAGAGAATGAATGCTGCGAGCACAATCGCGCCAATCACGGAAGCGCGCGATTTCGGCATGGCCAACTCCGAAGTTGACGCTGGCTCTGTCATTGTTCCCTGCTTTTCAAAAGTTTCGCCAGCCCGACACCCGATACCCGCATGTCGGCCCGCCAGACGCTTTCCTCGCCAGTTCACTCATTTGGGTTCCTGGAACGGAGTTCGACTCCTGGGCATACTCAATTTCCGTCTCGAGCTCAGGCGGTTTTTCCAGCGCGTAGGCGCCGGCCGCGGAGACCGTCCGACACCACCGCCAGCAGGATGATGGCGCCTTGAATGGCTTTTTCCCAGTACGGCTTGACGCCCGAGTAAGTGAGCGCCGGACCAATGCACCCCAGCAGCAGCAGCCCCGCCAACACGCCCCACAAGTTGCCGCGCCCGCCCGAAATGGCGACGCCGCCCACCACCGCCGCCGCGATGGCTTTGAGCTCGAGTCCGGTGCCCGACTTGGGATCCACCTGTGGCGATTGGACGAGGTTCATCATCGCGGCGAGACCGGCGAACGCGCCCATCAGCACGAACACCCAAAATGTAACCCACCCTGGCCGCAGCCCCGCCAGTCGCGCCGCCTCGGCATCGGAGCCGATGGCGTGAATGAAACGCCCGGCCGCGAGATGCTTCATCGCCAGGGCCAGCGACACTAGCAACCCCAGCGCGACCCCGCACACCGTCCATTGCCCGGCGGTCATCGTCGGCAGGCCGAACCACTGGACCCCGTCGGGCAGGTTGATGAATACTCCCTGCTGTTTGAGGCGCAGGCCCTCGCGCAAGGTGACCATCGTGGCCAGCGTCACGACGATGGACGGCAGCCGCAGCCCGGCCACCAGCACGCCGTTGATCGCGCCCAGCGCCGCGCCCGTCACGACGGACGCGGCCAGCACGAACGTCAGGGGCCAGCCCTCGACCGCCAGCCACCCGGCGCATACGCCGCACACCGCGAATTGCGAGCCGACCGAGATGTCAATCTGCCGTGCGATGATCACGAGCGCCATGCCGCACGTGACCACGAGCGCCGGCGCCTCGCGCGTGAGCAGCGAGAGCAACGGCTGCGGCTGATAGAACGCCGGGGCAAGAATTGCCAGCGCCAGCAGCAACACGGCAAGCACGGCGGCCACGGAAAGTTCGCGCGAAGGGTGGGTGACCTTGGCCTCGTGAAGAAACGAACTCCGTTTCCCATTGTTCACAGCTCACCCCCAAACGGCTGCCCCAACGCCGCCGCCATCACCTCGTGCGGATCAGATTTGCCCGGGAACATCTCCACGATAGTCCCTCCGCGCATCACGGCGATGCGGTCGCTCATCCCGAGCACCTCGGGCAGGTCGCTGGAAATCTGGAGCACAGCCATTCCGTTTTTCGCGAGGCGGCGGATGATTCGGTGGATTTCACTCTTCGCGCCCACGTCCACGCCTTGCGTTGGTTCGTCGAGAATGAGCAGTTTCGGTTTCGTCGCCAGCCATCGGGCCAGGGCGACCTTCTGCTGGTTGCCGCCGCTGAGGGAGCCGCCGGAAGCTTCCGGGCCGGTGGTTCTCACGTCGAGTTCGCGGATGAAGTCCAGGGTGAATCGCTGTTCGGCGCTGAAGCGCAGCCAGGCGCAGGGGAATAGCCGGCGGTGGATGGCCATGGTCACATTGTGGGCGATGGACATCTCAAGAATCACCCCGTGACGGCGGCGGTCTTCGGGCACGTAGGCGATACCGTGGGCGATGGCCTCCCGCGGCGAACGGATCGTGACGCCTTCGCCATTGAAGATCATTTCGCCAGAGTCGGCGGGAGTGATGCCGAAGAGCACGCGCGCGAGATCGGTACGCCCCGCGCCCACCAGTCCCGCCAGGCCGACGATTTCGCCGGCCCGGACGTCGAGCGTGACGTTCTTCACACCGCTCGTCGAGCAGCCGAGAGACTTGAGCGAGAGAACGACATCGCCCGGTTCACCATCGGCCGGCGGATAGATGTGTGAAACCTCTCGGCCGACCATCAGCTTGATTAGCTCAGACTCGGTAAGATCCGAAGGTGAAGTCGTTGAAGCGTTGAAGCGTTGAAGGGTTGAAGCGGCGTCCACACTCTCCCCATCCCGCAGCACCGTCACGCGGTCGGCGAGCGCGAAAATCTCTTCGAGGCGATGCGAGATGTAGATAACGCCCACACCGCTGGCACGCAGGTCGCGCACAATGGCGAAGAGCAACTCCACCTCCTTCTGCGTGAGCGAGGCGGTCGGCTCGTCCATGATGACGATCCGCGCGCCGGCCCCGAGCGCGCAGGCGATTTCGACGAGTTGCTGTTCCGGCATCGAAAGCGAGCGGACTTCGGCCTCGGGCGAAATCTCCGCGCCGATGCGCTGCAGCAGTTGCGCGGCGCGGACGCGGCGCTCGGGCCAATTCACGCGGCGCAACGCGGTTGCAGGCTCGAGTCGTAGCGCGATGTTCTCGGCGACGGTGAGGTCGGGAAACAGCGCGGGTTGCTGATAGATGCAGGCGATGCCGAGCTTATGCGCCGCTGCGGGTGAGAGATTCGCGATGCGCCGACCGTTGATTTCAATCGTCCCGCCATCCGGCTCGTGCGCGCCGGTGATGACCTTGATGAGCGTGGACTTGCCGGCGCCGTTCTCGCCGAGCAACGCATGCACTTCGCCCGCCCGCAGGTCGAACGACACCCCTTTGAGCGCCCGCACCGCGCCGAAGGATTTGGTGACCGCAGAGAGTTGGAGCAGGGGTTTCAAACCGCTCATCGGCGCGCATCCTCTCTAATCGACCGGCTCGCGCGCAAGTTCGGCGCGCGAAGAGCCGACGTTCAGTTCGATGAACGACCCGCACGAGATTCGACCAGCGCGAAGGGCGCAGCTTGGCACTACTACCAAGGGACTGCAGGACGGAAGTTCATCGGAGCGCGGCGTTGACGCCGCTTCATCGCAACCGAAGCCCGTGGCCATGGGATTTGCCAACGCCGGTCGAATTCCAACGGTGAAGCGGCGTGAACGCCGCGCTCCGAACGCGGTGGTGGTGCCAAGTTGCGCCCCAGCGCGAACAAGCCGCGCAGTTTTGCTTGAGGCAGGCACAGCGCCGTGCATGATGTTCGCACGTCACCATATCATGAACACGCAGTCCAATTCCCCCACCGGCTCCCCGGTCACCCGGCGGAGTTTCCTCAAGTCCGGCGCCATCGCTACCGCGGGCATCGCTTCGCTCTCATGGCACGCGCGCGCGCAGGTCAACCTGAACAGCAAGCTGCGCATCTTCCAGATTGGCGTCGGTGGCATCGGCGCCATGCAGCGCGGCGGCCTCAAGGGCCATCCGCAGGTCGAGTGGGCCGGCTTCTGCGACGTGGACCAGCGCGAGCTGGACAACATCAAGAAGCAGAACGCGAACGCCTGGACGGTGAAGGATTACCGCGAGGCCTTCGCCAATCGCGCCGGCGATTTCGATGCCGTCCTCGTCGATGTTCCGGACTTCCACCACGCGCCGATGATTCTCACCGCGCTGAAACACAACAAACACGTCTACGCCCAGAAACCGCTGGTGCATCAGCTCGATGAATTGCGCATGGTCCGCGACGGCCTGAACGCGCGGCCCAATCTCGTGACGCAGATGGGCAATCAGCGCGCCTGCAACAAGGGCCGGATGCAATCGGTGGAAATCCTGCGCCGCGGCCAGTTGGGCCGGCCGGTCGAGGCCTGGGTCTGGACCGGCGGCGTGGCGCGCGGCCATTACTTCGCCGACGCCTGGAGCGGGTATGGCGAGGCCAAACCCGTGCCGGATTGGCTCGATTGGAACCTGTGGCGCGGTCCCATCCGCGCCGAGCTGCCCTACAGCGAAGACCTCGCGCCGCGACGCTGGCGCGCGTTTTGGGAAACCGGCGGCGGCCAGCTCGCGGACTGGGGTTGCCACCTGCTCGACTTGCTCTACTTCGCCTACGATCTGCCGTCGCCGGAGGCAGTGCTCACGCACACGCCGCGTCCCTCCAACACCGGCCACAGCGCGCACAACTTGAGCACACTCACGTACCCCGGCGGCGGCAAGTTCGCCCGCGAGAAGTTCGTGGTGCATTACAACGACGACGGGCTCCTGCCGTCGTTCGCGTCCCTCGGTTTGCCGCCGACCAAAGTGGGCGCCAATCACACCATGGTCGTGTGCGAGGAAGGCACGCTGCTGCTGGAAGCCGACGGCAAGATCACGATCTTCCGCAAAGGCAGAGTCGTAACCGACGAACCGATGCCGGAAACCACGCCGCACAATCATTGGAAGGACTGGGCGGACAACTGCCTCGGCGCGAAGAAACATTTGTGGACGCCGTTGACCATCGGCTGGCGCATCACCGAACCGGCGCTGCTGGCAGTGAAAGCCACGCGCTTCCCCGGGCAGGAACTGCTCTGGGACGCGGCCAATTTCCGCTTCACCAACCACGAGAAGGCAAACCAGGAAATCCTGTCGCGCACCTATCGTGAAGGCTTCGCGCCGCCGCAGGTGAGCTAAGCCAGGCTGCTCGAGTTCCTGCCGGTCGGACCGCTTGACGGGTTATCCTGTCTGGTTCAGCTTCAACCGTCAGTATTCAAGAACTCAAAAAGCGGCTGACTGGCGGGTTCCGTCCGTTTGCGATTCGAACAACGGAGGGGCAGGAATTCAACATTCCCCACCCGGAGTTCATGTTCTCAGACGTTGCAGGTGGGCGTATCGCGGACCGTCGGGCTGGCGTATCTCCCGAGCTTCTTCAGGGCGTTTCAGCGCAAGTTTTCCAAAGCGCAGCTTCAAGGTGTCACACGAGCGCACCGATTTCATTCTCGCGGCGGTGGAAAGCGGCGAGTTGGACGCGGGCATCGTCTCGCCTCCCGCAGACTTTGGAAGCGGCGCACCGATTCGACCATGAATTCGTGCTCATTGTCCCGCCGCGCTCAGTCATCAAGTTTTCGCAACCGTTGCCTGCAAAACGGTTGGGCGAAGTTTTCAACAGCCAGCGCTGGCTTCTCATCACCCGGCAATCGAACACGGGCAAACGGCTGCAGGACGCCGGATTGTGCTTCGAGCCGGCTATCGAAGCCGACAACTTCGATTTCATCGTGAATCTCGTCTCGCTCGGCCTTGGCATGAGCCTGGTGCCGCATCGCGTGCTTGCATTGCATCCCGGCACGCGCCCGGTCATTCGCGTGCGCACGGAGCCGCGCTTCAAGCGTGACTTCGACCGTGCTGGTACGTCCAAGATGCGCTCCGTACCTCAGTGCGGAGTAGGCCGATAAATCGGCCCGCGGTCGAGCACCGATTGCAAGAGCCCATCGTCGAGGTAGTCCGGGCGCGGGTCGATCGGCCGCGGGCCCTGGCCGTGGTAGTTCAGTTTGGCCCGCACCTCCGGGTTGAGGAAATACGCTCCCGACACCAATTCGGCCAGCAGTCCGAAGCCGTCCGGATTGCTCGCTTTCAGTCCCGCGACAAACACGGCTGCCGGTTGTCCGTCCGCTGCTGCCAGAAGCCTTTTCAGTCCCGGTCCGAGATCCGGCCGATACCCGAGCAACTGATCGAGACCGTCGCTCGCGATGCCCGCACCGCTGGCAGCGGGAAAGCCATCGCCGGCCGGGATGAGAACGTCGGCGAGCGCGGCGAGGAGCGAGCGTTCGTCACTGCTAAAGGTCATTGCGAGTAAGCTGCGAAGCTATCCGAATGCAAGGATGCAAACTTCAAAGCACGTCGTTACTGTGTGACATGGGCGCCTCGCCCGGGCGGAAGTCCGGAGCTTTTTGCGCCTCATGCCAGCGATGTTCCCGCCGATGGATTGCTAGCGCGCCGGATCCTTGCGCAGCGCCACTGCCGGGGTTGTGTGGAAGTTGGTTAGCGAGTGAGTCTTTCCGGCCTCGAGCACGAGCGTGTATTCGACGTTGGCCAGCAGCGGCTCGGGACGCGCCCGGGGCACGGACGGTTTCATCCCCTTGATGGGATAACCGTAAACGATGGACTTGGTCGGCACGGAGTTCGAGTCGGAAACAAGGTGCCAGAGCGGGGTGGCGTATTTGTTGGTCGCCAGTTCGGCGGCGACGAGGACTTTGACACTCGTCAGCCTGTATTTGCCATCCAGCGCGAACGAGACGCGATGCACCGGCGCCTCGTCGGGGTCGCGCGGAATGGCCGAAGCGCTTCCCGGCCGGACGGTCGGAATGATCTGAATACCGTCTTTGCGAAACCAGTCGGTGAAATAGGCTACGTAAACCGCCGCGAGGATCACAGCGATGATCGACAGAACAATTCCATTCTTCGTCATAAGCTAGTGAGTGGACGCCGGGATCGTCCGATTATTCGAGGGCGCGTTGGATTTCTTTCGGATTGTCGCGCGATCCGAAGCAACACGGGACCGGCCCGAAGAGCCGGTTGCAAAACCGAAGAGACAGGAAACGAAATGAAGTGGAATGGTGTTCAGAATCGATCGGCCCGCGACGCGGGATTCACGCTGATTGAACTGCTGGTGGTCATCGCGATCATCGCGATTCTTGCCGGCATGTTGCTGCCCGCGCTCAGCCGCGCGAAGGAAACGGGCAAGCGCATCCAGTGCGTGAACAATCTCAAGCAGCTCGGGTTGTCGCTCCAGATGTACGCGGACGACAACTCGGGCAAGCATCCAGTCCGCCAATTGCCCAACGGATGGCCGTCACAATTGCGGGACGGCTACAAGGACCTCCGGTTGTTGGTTTGCCCGAGCGACGGGCCGAATCCGGCCACGGGCATCAACAATCCCGCGCAATGGCCCGCGGACTCCGCGCCACGCAGCTACATCATCAATGGCTGGAACGACTACTTCCAGCAGCAGATGGCCACCAACTGGGACTTCAACCGGATGGTGGGCACGTCCCTTCCCGAGGATGAAATCAAGCTGCCTTCCGAGACCATCTTCTTCGGCGAGAAGGAAACGGCTTCGCAGCATTTCTACATGGATTTTCTGGAAACAGCGGCCGGCAATGACTTCGAGGAACTCGAACACGCCCGGCATATGGGCATGAAGGCAGCGGGCGGATCGAACTACGCGTTTGCCGATGGCAGTGCGCGCTACTTACGCTATGGCCGTTCGATCAGCCCGCAGAACTTGTGGGCCATCGTGGACAGTTGGCGGAACAACGCCGTGCCGGGCTTCTGAGCGGCACCGGTCGCGTAGTCGAATGAGGCTTCGCCGCGCGGGTTTGGTTGCGCAGAGTGCTTCAGCGGGATTTGCCGGGGCGCAGCCTGACACTGCCTCCGATTGAAAGCTGGTCGGAGCGCGGCGTTTACGCCGCTTCATCGTTCCCACGTCGACAGCCCAATCGTTTCGCTCAAGCCGCTCGGACTCTGAAGCGGCCTGAAGGCCGCGCCCCGGGGGCAGTGTCGAGATGCGCCCGATTTGCCGTGCATGGCGAGGGCTGAGTTGACGGGGACACCTCACTTGGTTATCTACTACTGCACGCGGATGCTTCCCAAAAATCTCGCCTTCGCTGCCGTTGCCGTGCTCTCGCTGGCGCCGGGGGTTGGAGCGGATTCGACCGTGTCCGGCGTGGTCGAGGCCACGCCTTCGACGAAAACTCCTGTCGGTTCTCCCCCATTTTCAATTCGCCAACAGGGCGAGATGGCCTGGCTTGTGCGGCCCAATGGCGAGCGCTTCTTTTCGTTGGGCGTCTGTTGCGTCGATCGCGGTGTTGCGCGGGCGGAGTTCAAACCTGAGAACCCCAGTTACGCGGCGTGGCAGCACCACGTCGATTCAAACGAATGGGCCGCGGTGTCGTTGAAGCGTCTCAAGTCGTGGGGCTTCACCACGGTTGGCGGATGGAGCGATTTCCAAACCTTGAAACAATGTCCTGGCGCAGATGTGGCGTTCGCGCCCGTGTTGCACATCGGATCCACGGCTGGCGCGCCCTGGTGGGACATGTGGGACCCGAAGATCACGGGCCGGATGGAACAAGTCGCGCGGGACCAGATTCTGGCGCTGCGCGACGACTCGCGAGTGATCGGCTATTACACCGACAACGAGATCGGCTGGTGGAACGCCATCCTGTTCAAGATGACTCTCGAGCAGGCCCCGGCCAGCGGCCAGCGCCAGCGACTATTGGAATTGCTTCGCCAGACCTATCACAGCGACTGGTCCGAACTGTTGCGGGATTTCGATCCGGCCCCCGGCGTCGAGGATTGGCAGGATCTGGAGCGGCACGGCCTCCTCTTTTTGCGCCCCGGCGGGAACGGCATCCACCCCGTGCGCCGGTTTCTGGGGCTGCTGGCGGAACGTTATTACTCCCTGGTCCATGACATCGTTCGGAAATACGATCGGCGGGCGTTGATTCTCGGGGACCGTTACCAGTCCTTTTACTATCCGGAAGTGGCCCGCGCGTGCGCCTCCCACGTGGATGTCGTTTCCTGCAACCTCAACGCAACTTGGAACGACGGAAGTTTCGCGCGGTTTTATCTGCAAACACTTCGCCAGTTGACGGCAAAGCCGGTTCTCGTCGGCGAGTTCTACATGGCCGCCCGGGAAAACCGCAGCGGCAATCGAAACAGTCGCGGCGTCTATCCGGTGACGGCCACGCAAAAGGAACGCGCCGCCGGATTTCGCGTCACACTCGCCGCTCTGTTGCGAACCCCTTATGTCGTCGGCGCCGATTGGTTCCAATACTACGACCAGCCGACTCACGGCCGCTACGACGGTGAGAACTTCAACTTCGGGCTGCTGGACGTCCACGGCCGTCCCTACGAAGCGCTCACGGCGGCGGCTGCGGCGTTCGACCTGGACGCGCTCAAGGACCGGCCGCTTGCGCCACGGTTGGACGCTTCACGCGGCGTGCCGCCCGCACCGCGAAATCCGTTCGGACAGTTCGAACCGACATTGGCCCTCAAGGCCTGGGACCGCGAACGAGGGTTCGTCCAGCCGACCTCGGAATTTCCTTTGGCCGATCTCTATGTCTGCTGGAACTCGAAGGCCATTTATCTCGGGCTGGTCGCGCAAGACGTGGTGGAGGACGCGTTCTACCGCGACAAAGTGGTGCGAGCGAGCGAGCGCGCCGAATGGATGGTATCCACGCGCGAATCCGCCAAACCGATCCGCGCCCGACTCGGGGCCGGCATGGAGCCGATTGTCGATGACCCGGCGCTTCGGATGATGAACATCTCGGGTGTGGACGGCCATGTGCGGAGTGTCGCCTGCATGGAACTGCCTGCGAAACTGTTTGGCCAGGGACGGTTCAAGCCGGGTGACGCGATTGAATTTGCCTCCACGTTCTTTACTCACTGCCGCGCTTACCGCGTGGACTGGAACGGTAGATTCACTTTGCGCGGCAAATGACGCCGGGCGAATCGGTGACCAGCCGTGAACCGGCTTCAAAGACTACGACGTTGACGCGGTGCTTGCGCGAATGACTGAATTCTGGACCCGAAAGGTAAGAGCGTTCGCGTTTGGGACGGAATTCCGGTTGACTCAACTTGCAGCCCTTCCCATCATGCGTGCTCATTTTTTGAACTGAGCGACCGACCATGAGCAACATTCTCGACCTCCATGCCCGCGAAATCCTCGATTCCCGCGGCAATCCGACCGTGGAGGTGGACGTGGTCCTGGACGATGGCACCGTCGGCCGCGCCGCCGTCCCCAGCGGCGCGAGCACCGGCGAACACGAGGCGCTCGAACTGCGCGACGACGACAAGAAACGCTTTGGCGGCAAGGGCGTCACCAAGGCCGTGAAGAACGTTCTCGAAAAAATCCGCCCCGCGCTCCAAGGCCGGGATGCACTGGATCAAATCGCCATCGACCGAGTGATGCTCGAGCTGGACGGGACTGGGTTCAAAAAGAGCAAGCTCGGCGCCAACGCCATTCTTGCCGTCTCTCTGGCCAACGCCAAGGCCGCCGCCGAGTCGCTCGGCCAGCCGCTGTTTCGCTATCTCGGCGGACCCAACGCGAAGGTCCTGCCCGTCCCGATGGCCAACGTCATCAATGGCGGCGCCCATTCCGACGCTCCCATCGATTTCCAGGAGTTCATGATCATGCCCCACGGCCTCCCCACGTTCAGCGAAGGGCTGCGTGCCATTACCGAGATTTTTCACGCGCTCAAGGCGGTGTTGAAGAAGAAGGGGCTCAGCACCGCCGTGGGCGACGAAGGCGGATTCGCGCCGAAGCTCGAAAGCACCGAGGCTGCGCTCGATGCCATTCAAACCGCCATCCAGGACGGCGGTTACTCCTCCGGCAAAGAGATCTTCCTGGCTCTCGACGTGGCCGGCAGCGAGTTTTACAACCACGACGGCTCCTACACCTTCAAGAAGAGCAGCGGCAAGACCCTTTCTGGAAAGGAACTCGTCAAGTTCTACGCCAAACTTTGCGCCGATTATCCCATCGTCAGCATCGAAGACGGCTGCGCCGAGGATGACTGGGCCAATTGGAAGCTGCTCACCGATGAGCTCGGCGACCGCGTCCAGCTCGTCGGCGACGATCTCTTCGTGACCAACGTGCAGTTCCTGCAGAAGGGCATCGACAGCGCCACCGCCAATGCGATTCTCGTCAAGGTGAACCAGATTGGCACGCTCACCGAGACGCTCGACGCCGTCGAACTGGCCCACAAGAACCGCTACCGCGCCGTCCTGAGCCATCGCTCCGGCGAGACGGAGGACGCCACGATTGCCGACATCGCCGTCGCGACCAACTGCGGCCAAATCAAGACCGGCTCCCTCAGCCGCACCGACCGCACCGCGAAGTACAACCAGCTCCTCCGCATCGAGCAACTGCTCGGCAAAGATGCCGTCTACGCCGGCCGCAGCGTGCTGCCGGAGGGACGGTAGCCTTGTCTTCGCTCATCGCCGGGATTAGGGTGAGTTTTCGCGCGGCTTTCGCATGAACGTTCTGCTCACCGGTGCTTCGGGTCTCATCGGTTCCGCCCTGGCACCGGCGCTGGAGTCTTCCGGTCATCGTGTCTTCAAGATGCAACGCGGCGAAGGACCGGGCGCGAAGTGGAATCCCGCGGAAGGGAAAATCGATCTCGCGCCGGCGTTGCCACTCGACGCGGTCATCCATCTGGCCGGCGAGAACATCGGCGCGCGTTGGACGGCCGAGCGCAAACGGCGCATCCGCGAAAGCCGCGTCGCCGGCACGCGGTTGCTGGCCGAAACGCTCGCCAGTCTCCCCTCGCGCCCCAAAGTCCTGGTTTGCGCCTCCGCCACCGGCTTCTACGGCGACCGCGGCGATGAATGGCTCGACGAATCAAGCCCGCCCGGCCGCGGATTCCTCGCCGAGGTCTGCCGCGATTGGGAAGCCGCCTCAGCGCCGACCGAGGCTGCGGGCATTCGTGTTGTGCGCCTCCGTTTTGGCATCGTGCTCGCGCGGCAAGGCGGGGCGCTGGCGAAAATGCTGCCGGCCTTCCGGCTCGGCCTCGGCGGCCGGCTCGGCGACGGCCGGCACTACTGGAGTTGGATCGCCCTGCAAGACGCCGTGGCCGCGCTGCTTCACGCGCTGACGTGCGAATCGCTTTGCGGCGCGGTCAACGCCGTCTCACCACAGCCCGTGACGAACCGGGAATTCACCGAGACGCTCGGACGCGCCCTGCGCCGCCCGACGATCTTTGCGATGCCGCGCTTTGCGGTGGACGTGCTCTTTGGCGAGATGGGCCGCGAGGCAATGCTCGCCAGTTGTCGCGCAAAGCCGGCAAAGCTTTTGGCCGGGGGATTCCAATACCGATCTCCGGAGCTTGAGATGGCGTTGCGGCGGACGATCCTCAACCCTTCCGTTCGATGAGCGCCCGAAACTGGGCAAACAACGGCGTCGAGTCATGCGGGCCAGGCGATGCCTCGGGGTGGTATTGCACGCAGAAGATGGGCTTCGTCTTGTGGCGCAGTCCTTCGACGGTCTTGTCGTTGAGGTTGATGCGGTTCACCTCGACGTCGCTCGGCAAGGATTGCGGATCGACCGCAAAGCCGTGGTTCTGCGACGTGATCTCGACGCGGCCCGATTCGAGGTCCTTCACCGGCTGGTTGGCGCCGCGGTGACCAAACTTGAGCTTGAACGTTTTTCCGCCGAACGCCTGCCCGAGAATCTGGTGCCCAAGGCAAATGCCAAAAATCGGGATGCCACTGTTGACCAACTCCTCGACCGTGCGCACGGCGTAACCCAGCGCCGACGGGTCCCCGGGCCCGTTGGAGAGGAAAATGCCCGCGGGCTTGTGCCGGAGGGCATCCGCGGCCGTGGCTGTGGCGGGCAACACCTGCGTGCGAAAGCCGTGCTGCCGCAGCCGGCGCAAGATGTTGTATTTCATCCCGAAATCGAACGCGACAATCGGGATGTCCGCCTTTGGCAGTGGGTCGCTCACCGATCGCGGGTTCGATTGGGGTGCCCCGCGCACGAGGTTGAAGCTTGCGCTGCGCTCGTCCTTCTCGTCCCACAGGAAAGGTTCCTTGTGTGTGACCTCCTTGACGTAATCCACACCGGCCAGGCCCGGCCAGTTGCGCGCTTGCGCCACCGCATCGGCATCGCTGCACGGCAGCGTGCTGATGAAACCGTTGAGCGCGCCGCGCACGCGCAGCTTCTTTGTGAGCGCCCGCGTGTCGATGCCCTGGAGGCCAGGGATGCCGCTGGCTTCGAGATACGCGGAAAGCGTGCGGTCCGCCCGCCAACTGCTGACGGCGGGCGACAGTTCGCGGATGACGAAACCGGCGACGTGCGGGCGCCACGATTCGACGTCGACGTCGTTGACGCCGTAGTTGCCGATGAGCGGATAGGTCATCGTGACAATCTGGGCTTTGTACGAGGGGTCGGTGAGGATCTCCTGGTAGCCGGTCATCGACGTGTTGAAGCAGACTTCGCCGCAGGCGGAGGCGGGCGCGCCGAAGCCCGTCCCGTGGAACACCGAACCGTCTTCGAGGGCGAGGGTGGCGTTCATCGAGTCAAATTGCAGCGCACAAATTGGGCGCGATGCTAGGGCGGAAGCGGGATCGGTCAAGGACGAATCCCGCGACCGCCAATCATCTCGTCACCTCGGCAGTGCAAAGGCCGCCGATGGCGCCTGCGCGTCGCGCCCGCCGCCTTCATGAAGTCTAAAACCTTACGGCGTCTGCCAACCGACGACTCCGGAAATCAGCACGTTGATGCCCATGTCGAGCAGGCCCAAGAGGTAAAGCACGATTGCCGCCCTGAACGCGAGCCGCCGGAGCTTGTCCTCGTCCAAGACGAAAACAAGTGTGGTCACGCCGATGGACTGGATGAGGAGCGCGCTGTCGAGCATCGACCAGAGCTTGAAGTTAAATCCTCCGGTGAAAACTGAAAGCACAAGGAAGGCCGCTTGGATACCAATAAACATCTTGACCCGCGCTACTTCGTCTCTGAACGGGGGAGCGGGCTTTTCTGGTGATACGACATCCAGAGCGGGGACATGAGGGATTGGTTCGGGATTCATAGGAGTATGTTTGTGAGTTTGCGGTTCATATCACATTAGACACCGCAGTGTGCCGTTTTTGTATGAACTGGCATGACCCTTGCGCTGGTTGCGGCCTGCGCGCGCCTCCTCCACCATTCGGCCTCTCAAGCCCAGGCTCCGTCAAGCCGCCTGGATTTGGCCACGGTCGCCTTCGAGCTCCACTTTCGTAATGGTGTCAAAGGGCATGCCCATCTTCTTGAACCAGGCTTCGACGGCGTCCTTGCCGGGCGCCTCCATGATGCAGACCGCTTTGCCTTCGGCCAGGTTCGCAAAGCTGCGATAGCCCTTGACCGTCGGGTCTTGTTGGGCTGCCTGCGCAAATTGGCGGAGCTGATCGGTAGTGAATTTCCCCGCCGGAATGGTGTGTGTGCACATGAATTTTGCCATAACGTTAATTCCTTTGTGTTTCGGTTGTTTGTTGTTTTTTCAACTCGTCCCCGAGGGACGAAATCCTCTGGCGGCCTGCCAGGCACTGGGTAAGGGTTTCGCGACTCGAAATGCGGCTTCGCGCTGCGGCTTCGCGCTTGGCACGCGCGCCGAATTGACCGAAGCTCACGTGGCGCCGATTTGGCGGCTTGCGCCGCTGCCCGATGGCGTTCATCCGACACCGTGGACAAACTGCTGATCATTGACGACGAAGCGGACGTTCAATATTCGTTTCGCCGCATCTTCGACTCGCCCGAACTCGAACTGGCCACCGTCTCCAGCGGCGAGGAGGGGCTGCGCCTCATTCCGCGTTTCAAACCCGACCTCGTGCTCATGGACATCCGGATGGGCCCCGGCCTCAATGGCCTTGAGACCCTCCGACGCCTCCGCCAGTTGGACGCGCGGCTGCCCGTCATCATGATGACCGCTTACGGCACCACGCAGACGGCCATCGAGGCGATGAAGCTCGGCGCTTACGACTACCTGCTCAAGCCGCCCGACGTGCCGAGGCTCAAACAACTGGTCGCAGACGCGCTTCAGGCCGCCCGCGCCATGAAACAGGTCGTTTCCTACCAGCCGCTGCTCGAATCGGAGGACTACGACCTCGGCATCGTCGGCCGCTGCGAGGCGATGCAAGACGTCTTCAAACTGATCGGCCAGCTCTCCGCGTCCGATGCCACCGCGCTCATCACCGGGGAGAGCGGCACCGGCAAGGAACTGGTCGCCCGAGCCATCTACTCGCACAGCCGCCGGGCCGAACAGCCGTTCCTGGCCATCAACTGCGCCGCAATTCCAGAGAATCTGCTGGAAAGTGAACTCTTCGGCCATGAGAAGGGCGCGTTTACCGGTGCGACCACGCAACGCATCGGCAAGTTCGAACAATGCCACGGCGGCACCCTGTTCCTGGACGAGATCGGCGACATGACGCCGCAGACGCAAACCAAGATTCTGCGTGTGCTCCAGTCCGGCGTTTTCGAGCGCGTCGGAGGCAACCAGCCAAACACTGTCGACGTGCGAGTCATCGCTGCGACCAACAAGCCCCTGGAGCAGGCCGTAGCCGCGCGGCAGTTCCGCGAAGACCTCTTCTACCGGCTGAACGTCGTGCGCATCCCCATCCCGCCGTTGCGGGAGCGAGCCGGGGACATTCCGCTGCTCGTCAATTATTTCCTCAGAAAATTCGCCGTCGCATCGAGGGCACCAAAATCCATCGCCCGCGACGCGATTCGGGCGCTGGAGCAATACGCCTGGCCGGGCAACGTGCGCGAATTGGAGAACGCGATTCGCCGCGCCCTCGTCGTGGCCAAAGGCGACGTGATTCTGGCCGCGGATTTGCCCGGTGGTGTCATCAGCAGCGGGGCGCCCGCGAACGTTGATGCCTCGGCCCTATCCGGCGTGGCTGCTCCGGCATCGAGCGCCGTCACGCCCTCCGAAGTCCCCGCCCTGGCCCAGGGGCTTTTCCGCATCGCCCGTCGTGATCCGAAGCTGAAGATCCTCCCGGCTGTCGAACGCGAACTGATCATCCAGGCGCTATTGGAAACCAAGGGCAACCAGGTCCAATCCGCCAGCCTGCTGGGCATCACCCGCGCCACGCTCCGGAGCCGGATCGAGAAATTCAAAATCCGCCAGGAGATTGCCATTCAGTAAGCACCACAGGCTACCCGCGCGAGGAAGTTCCCTTTTCTTTTTTTGAAAGATTGTGGCGGATGCCTCCGTATGTATGTGTGGATATGAAAGCCATCCGCCTTGCAGCCCTGAGCCTGCTTCTGCCGTGCTTGACGGCTGACCAAACCTGCGCCTGGAACGAATCCGGGCACATGACCATTGCCGAGCTGGCCTGGCGCAAGCTCTCCAATAACGAGCGCAACGCCATCACCACCCTGCTGCGCCAGCATCCTCACTACGCCTTTCTCCTCGCCACAAACATTCCCAAGAAAGCGCTCGACACGAATGAGTGGATCTTCCTGCGGGCGGCAACCTGGCCGGACATGGTCCGTCCGCCCCGGCGCGGCGCCCCGCCGAAGCCTGCGATTATCACCAACCACCACCGTGGCGACTGGCATTTTACGAACGCCCCTTACGTCGCCCCTGCCGACCTGGCCACGACGCACCCGCCCGCGCAAGGTGAAGGCAGAATTCTCGAGGCCATTGCCGCCAATGAAGCCCTCGTCAAGAACCAGACCAAACCCGCCGCCGACCGTGCCGTCGCTCTCTGCTGGCTGCTCCATCTCTACGGAGATCTGCATCAACCCTTGCACTGCGTAGCCCGGTTCAGCCCTGAATTCCCCAATGGCGACCGCGGAGGCAATGGTGAAGCCATCCTCCCCAGGTCCGCGCCTGTGGTGTTGCATGCCTTTTGGGACGACACCCTCGGCGGCGGCGAAAGCCCGCATTTCATCGAGCACACCGCCGACACCATCGCCAGCGATCCGGCGCACACGACGGCCCGCCTTCAGACAGATCTGGCTCACACAACCGTCCCCCAATGGGCACAAGAGAGCATCGACGAGGCCGAAACTTTCGCCTATCTTGATGGCAATCTCGCGCACGCCAAGATTCCGCCCGGGGGACTCGACGATCTCTCTCCTGCTGCAGTGCCGGCGCTAAATACCGGATACGAGGCGACCGCGGAGACCAGCAACCAAGCCGCCAGCCTCGCTACGGCTGCGGGGCCGTCTTGTGTTTGCCGTTGCCGTTGCTGAGGTGGCGGTTTACGGCGTTGAGGTAGGCGCGGGCGCTGGCCTCGATCACGTCGGTGCTGGCGCCTTTGCCGGTGACGAGTTCGCCATCGCCGAAATCGACTTTCACAGTGACTTCGCCCAAGGCGTCCTTGCCTTCGCTCACGGAACGGAGCTGGTAGTCCATGAGCTTGCCACGCGCCCGGGTGATGCGGTCCATCGCTTTGAGGGCGGCATCCACGGGGCCGTCGCCGATGCTGGCGTCCTGGTGCGCGTCGGCCTTGGCGCCGGGGCGCTTGAGGCGCACGGTGGCGGTGGGCACAGTCTGGTTGCCGCTGCTCACGCTGAGGTAATCGAGCGACCAGGTCTCGGGCACTTCGGTAATCTGCCCTTCGACGAGCGCGGTGAGATCGTCGTCGTACACGAACTTCTTCTTGTCGCCGATGTCTTTGAAGCGGGTGAAGATGGCGGCGATTTCGTCTTCGGCGAGCCCGATGTCTTTGAAGCGCGTGAAGATGGCGGCGATTTCGTCTTCCGCGAGCTTGAAACCAAGGTGTTTGAGGCGGGCGCGGAGAGCGGCGCGGCCGCTGTGTTTGGTGAGCGGAAGTTCGGTCCGGAGCCAGCCAACGTCTCGTGGATCCATGATCTCGTAGGTTTCGCGTTTCTTGAGAATGCCGTCCTGGTGGATGCCGCTGGAGTGGGCGAAGGCGTTTTCGCCGACGATGGCCTTGCTGCGCTGCACGACAAGCCCGCTCATCCGGGAGACAAGGCGCGACGATTTCACTATCTCGCGCGTGTTGACGCCGCAGGTGCACCCGCCGAAGAAGTCGCCGCGGGTCTTGACGGCCATGACGATTTCCTCGAGCGAAGCATTGCCGGCGCGTTCACCGATGCCATTGACGGTACACTCGACCTGGCGGGCGCCGTTGCGGACGGCGGCGAGCGAATTGGCCACGGCGAGGCCGAGGTCATTGTGACAATGGACGCTGATCACGGCCTCGCCGCTTTGAAACTCGGGCACGGCCTCGTAGAGCTGTTTGATGAGCGATCCGAACTGATCAGGCACGGCCCAGCCGACGGTATCGGGGATGTTGACCGTAGTTGCGCCGGCCTTCACGGCGGCTTTGGAGACCTGCACGAGGAACTCCGGCTCGGTGCGCGAGGCGTCTTCGGGCGAAAACTCGACATCGTCCACGAACTGCTTCGCGCGTTTCACGCCTTCGACGGCGAGGCGGAGGATTTCGTCCTGCGCCTTGTTGAGCTTGTGTTCGCGGTGAATTTTCGAAGTGGCGAGAAAGACGTGGATGCGCGCGCGCCGGCCAGCAGGCTTTATGGCGGCGCCGGCGGCGTCGATGTCCTTCGGCACGCACCGGGCAAGGCCGGTGATAACGGGGCCTTTGATTTCCCGGGCAATGGTGTGGACGGATTCGAAGTCGCCCTGGCTGATGACGGGGAAACCGGCCTCAATGACATCGACCTTGAGGCGGGCAAGCTGGCGGGCGACCTCGAGTTTCTCGCGGAGGTTCATCGAGGCGCCGGGGCATTGCTCGCCGTCGCGGAGCGTGGTGTCGAAGATGACGATTCGATTGCTACGGTTGTTTTTCATGTGTGTGGTTGGGTTTTGGCGGCGCGGCTTTCGTTCCCAAAACAAAAACCCCACCGCCGGTTTGCGGCGATGGGGTTGAAAGTCGATTCGAAGTTCGCGTCAACACCCGACCGCCGCCCTGCACAGCAGCAGGGCGTTGTTAAGCAGCAGTCGGCTGTTCACGTTCAAACTCACGACGTAGAAGGTATCGGAAGGGCGGAGCGCGAGTCAAATGGTTTTTTGGCAACCGCCTGTCCAGGCATCGCAATGGGACGCCTGGCGATGCGGCTGGCAGGTGCGCCCGAGGGCCGGAGCAGTCCAAGACGATTCGCGCAATCCGGCGGCTGTCGCGTAGCGTCTGTTTAGCGGCGGGCGGTGCTCCACGCATGGAGTCCCGGCTTTAGCCGGCAGCGCGACCGAAGTTATGGCGGGCTGGTTCTAGCCGGATGCCCAACCGGCTAAAGCCGGGACTCCATGCCTTCAGCGCCGCAGGCACTCTAAATACATACTCAACCCACGGATAGTCGTCTCCATCCTGCCGCGTCGCGTCAGCGACGCTTGATGCACCGCTCCCGCTCAAGCGTCGCTACGCGACGCACGCGCTTCCGCCTTGGTCCGTGGGTTGAAACCCACGGCTACTGTCGTCCGGTCGCTCCGCGACGGTTGGCGCCCGCACCTTCAATTGGACACCGGTGCCGCCGCCGGAAGCTGATCTTGAATGATCGCCCGGAGCAGCACGAAATCGAGGTCGAACACCTTTCGCAATTCCGTGTCCGGAACGACATCGCCGGTGACGCCCATCGAAGGATCGGCGAAGCGCGAGCCGAAGCCGAGGGCCACGACGGCGCCCTTGCCGCGGCGGGCGATCGCGCCAACCGGCTTGCCGTCCAGATAGAATAGTGCCTGGCCACCGACGATTTCGTGGGCAGCATCGACCGGCACGGCAGGCCAGCCGGCGGTGTTCGAGAGCATTCCCTTCTGAGCGGGCAATGGCCTCCGCGAAAGCTGGAACAGCTCCAGCAGCGCGGCGGCCGTGGACTGTTCATTCATCGGCGAGTCGAGGATGAGCAGCTTTCCACCGCGTTCGACGTACCGAACAAGCGCGTCGCGATAATCGGAGCTCACCGGCCTTGTTGGGTAAAAGAACACGACGAGATTTCCCTGCGCTGCGTCCAATCCTACTCGGCGTTTGATGAAATAGCCGAGCCGCAGAATCCAGCGCTCGAAAATGCCGAAGCCATCCGCCTTGCCGGCGATGAACCCCCCTTTGGAAAGCGGGCTATCACAAACGGCGCGATCGATTGTGACCCAGGTCAGCGGGCGCACCGGCCGGGGTTCGGACAGCGCCTGGCGTTGATGGGCGAGCAGCGCCAGGCTCGTTGCTCCCCAGCCGAAGACCGCAGTGGCGAGTGTGAGCCGGGCGGCGCCCGGCAGCTTGCAGGCCGACCACAAAGTCCAGATTGATAACACCGCACCGACCAGCAAGAGAATTAGGCGTGGATTGCCCAGACGATCCTGGCGGTTGAGCCACTCGATCATTCCGAGAAACAACTCCGCCTTGCCCGGCTCGAACGCGCTGAAGTTGGAGAAAATGGTCGAGTCAGTGAACGCGAGCAAGCGCCCGCGGTCGTGGCGCGCGGCCCAGAGCTGCACGAACGCGCCGGAGCGCATCGCAGCGTGGTCGACCGCCTGTGGGTAGTAGTTGTTGGCGTGGTAATCCGCCATCGAATTCTTGAGGCCGGTCGAGACGATCACGCCGCGACCCGAGCCGCCGCGCACGTCGAGCGAGCAGGAAGTGGCGAAATCAAACTCGCGCAAGTGTTGGAGGACCGGATGGCGCACGAGTGGCGTTTTGTAGAATTGGTCGAAAAACGATTCCACTCCGAACAGGCAGTCATAGCGGAACTCAAACCCGAACCTTCGCGTAATTGAATTCAGGTAGTAGCCGGTGTTGAACACGTCAGTGTGTTCGCCGATGAACAGCACGCTGCCGCCGCGCCCGACGAATCGGACCACGGCGTCAATTTCCGCGGGCTGATAGCGTTCCGTGGGGACCTTGAGGATGAGCACGTCAAGGGCGGCGAGGGTGGCATCTGTGAATGTGTTCGTCAGGCGAGACATCGTGTAGTAACGCGAGCAGTAGTCGTAGAGGCAGGCGTAGTTGTAGCCGGAGAGGTGCCCGTACCATTCGGTGTCCATCGGCCGGCCGGTCGGCTCCCACGTCGAATGGAATTCGTCCACGGCCACCCTGCCCTGCTTCGGCTTGCCGACCGGATCCCAATGGATCGCCAGCGTCCACACGGCGGCGGTGACGAAGCCCAACGAGAGTGTCCGCACCAGTGATCGCCGTGGCGAGGCTGGTGATAGTCCGGCGAGGGCCGCCCGCACCGGAAAATTGCGAAGCCAGCGGGCGGCCAGCATCGCCAGCGGCAGGAGCAACAGAAATTGCGGCCACGGGCTCCAGAACTGGTTCATCAGGTTCAGCGGTGCTTCGAATTCCGTGCGAAGCGCCCGGTGCAAAAATGTGCCGGCCAAAATGCCCGCGCGAAGCGGCAGCCACAGCGCGGTCGCGACCAGTAGCACCCCGGCGGCCTTCACGGCCGGACTCGTAGTCGCCGACTTGAGGAGGCGAGTTCGATTTCGGATTTCGGATTTCGGATTTCGGATTTGACGGTCCGCCTCCTCACGTCGGCGGCTACGGACCGCGGCCGAGTCGTCCGTGGAATTTGTCCGGCCCGCCAGTCCGAGAACCACCATCGCCAGCCCGCCTGCGATGAAGCAAACCGTTGCAGGATCAAGAAAAAGCTCCCATGTCGCGCCGAGGCGATGGTTCGCGCGCATCGTGAACAGCACCAGATCGGAGCCGTCCGCGGCGGCGTCCGTTCCCAGCAAGCGCAAGACGCACGCGAGAAGACTCGGCAACGGCCAGGGCAAATCGTGCGAGCGGGCCGTGGCGTGTTTGTAAATGGCCAGCGCGAGCGACTGGACGAGCAAAATGGTTCCGGCAAGTGAAACTCCGGTCGCGAACGCGCGGGCGAATCGCCTTCGGGAAAACTCCAGCAATGCCCCGCATGCCAGCAGCAGCGGAGCGATGCGCGATGGCCAGGGCAGGACGATGGCGGCAGGTACGAGGCACAAGACCATGACCGGAGGCAGTACGGCATGCCGCGGTTCTGTCGCAGAGTCAGCAGGCGGATCGGAGGGGGCCTCCTGGCGGGCGAACTGCGAAAGACAAACCAGGATTGTGCCAGCGGCGACGATTGCGACCCAGATCGACGGCTGGGCCTTGACGAAGTAGTCCTCCCCGAACAGCCACGACGAAGCCACAAGCCACAGGCCAAGCCAGGGCAGCCAGTGAGAGTTTAACGCGCGGATCATTGCGTATCTATGCTGGCGTGACCACCGGAGCGCGAACCGCCAGTGTCCGCCCACCTCGCTTGATCGGGTGACGACGCAATTTTAGTGAACCGAAACTTGAGGCAGAAAAATGGGGGCAGAAAGATGAACGCATTTTTCTGCCCCCATTTTTCTGCCTGCTTCGTTCTCATTCGCGCTTCGGCGGCCAGGTCAGTTGCAGGCACTCGTCGGAACACCCGTCAAACTCCACCAGGAAGTAGCGTTGGACGAGCCCGGTCAGGTTTTCCGGCTGCTCATCAACGATGATGCCAACCATTCCGATGCAGAAGTGATAGGTCGAGTAGTACCACCTCCCGTTCGACCCGCGTCCGACGAAGATGTCGTGGATCCGATTGTCTGCCTTCCTGCACTTATTGGTAAAGACCATCCACTCGTCATTCTTCATTAGCATCAATTGCTGTGAAATCCAATCGCCGGAGCCCGGCTCCGGCTTCGCCATCTCCGTCCTCAACCGCCGCACTTCGTTTGCGAGCCAGTTCGTATCGCCGGACCTTCGCGCGATTTCTGCAATGGCGTTTGCTTTCCAATCCTTCCTTGCTCTCGTGCGCAACCGATCGCCACTCCGGCCGAGCGCAAGGGCAATCGCCGCGACCAGCAAGCAAATCAGGGCTGCTGTGATGACTAGTCGCTTCTTCATTGGATAGTGTTGTCCTCAGGCTTGCTAATTGTCGAGGGCAGCGGACGGGGCGGCGTCCATGCGGGCTGACCGTTCAAGTTAGCGAGCAGCCAGCGCCAGAAGTCGGCGTTCTCGCGCATGCCCTCGAAGGGTTGGCCACCCTCGCGTTCAAGGTTTTTGTTTGTCGCGAAGTCGCTGTCCGCGACGACCACGGCTTTGCCCTGGCCAATGTGGCGCATGAGGATGACGGACGGGTCGGTCTGGTCGGGTGGACCCTTTGGATCGCGCGGGCCGTAGGCCAATGGCCTGGCCTCCGAATCGGTGGATTCGACGTTCCACGCGGCGTGAAAGCGGACGAAGGCCATGTAATCGCCGCCGTTGAAGTAAGGCGCCTTGAAATGGCCGAAGGGCTTCGGCTCAGGCTGGCCGCTCGTCGCCGCGCCAATGCCGCCGACGTAGAAGCCGAGCTCGGCAAGCAGTTCCCGGCTGGCGCCTGATTCGGGCCAGCCCGCCGTACAAATGAAAATCCCGCCCCCCTCGATGAACTCTCGCACCGCGCGGATTTCGCTCGCGCTGAACCGGCGCGACGGCGCGGTGGAAATGAACAGACCGGCGCGCTTGAGGCGCTCCGCGTTGAACTCGTGGAGGCCGAGCACGACATAGCCATTGCGCATCAGGGTCAATTGCAGGCCGCCGATGCCGTCGTCGCGCCACGATTCGCTGCTGCTCCGCTCCAGGTGCGAGGCGTCGATATAGGCCAGGCGATTGGGAGTAGGGCCTCCGTTGGGCAGGACTGTTGACGCGCGATGGGTCCATTCAACGGTCGCGGAAAGCGAAACCGAAAAGCCGAGTGCCATGGCCACGATCGTAGCTGCCGCCGTGAGGCGGCGGGGGGACGGCCGTCCCGGCAGGTCCGCCGCCTCACGGCGGCAGCTACAGGAGAGCTGCCAAAGTCCGGCGAGAAGCAGCGCCAGTCCGAGCGTCGCGGCAAGGAGCCGGCCGGAGGAAAACCAAATGTCTTCGCAAAGCACGGCGAAGAGCCGCGTCACGAAATCGTGCGAGCCAAACAGGATGCCGTTGGTGAAGCCCGAGGTGTCTCCAAAGACCATGATCCGACCGCGGCCGAAGCGTTGTTCGGCGGCGAGGAGCTGATCGCCGAGCTTCTCGCCGGCGTCGTACTTGTGATTGCCCATCATCGAGCCTCCCTTGGACTCGTCATTCGAGGCGTCGCCGGGATCGGAGAAGCCGTAGCGCCCGACGAGAAACGGCCGAGCCGGCCAGCGCGCCTCGACCGAGGCGCCGATGACAACGCCAAATTCATTGCGATGATCGCCAAGGCCAAGCGTGGCGGGATGACTGAGCGCCTCATAGGATTCCAGCCAGCCGCCGACCTCAAACATGGCCGAGTCGAACGCGACGCGCATCGAGGCCGGCCGGAGCACGTCGTTGAAGCGGTTGCCGCCCTCCTTTTCGCGGACGGTATGTTCGCCCAGCACGAGCAGCGACCCGCCCTGCCGCACGAAATTCCAGATGCGTTCCAGTTGGCCGTCGGTCCACGGCTTGTTTGGGAAAATCAACACCAGCAGGTGCGCGCCCGCAAGGTCGGCCTCCGAGACGTCGGGCGAGACGAGGCACGTCGCGCCGTAGAGTTGCAGGAACTCAGGCAGCATGCCGTACATGCCGACGGAGAGCCGGCCGTATTCGCCATGATTGGGCTTGAGCCAGTTCAGAAAGCCCTTCTCGTGAATGACAATTTTTTTTCCCTCGAGCGAGAGGTGGCGCGCGTTGAGTGAAGCCAGCGCCGGCAACAATAGCGCCAGCCCCACGAGTGCGGCCGGGGACGTCAGCCAGGAGAGCGTCAGACCGGCAACGGAGTGAGCTGCCGGGGGATCCGGCGCACCAGGCAGAGGCGGAGGCCGGGAATTGGAATGCCGTTCAGGGGCGGCAGAAGAGCTGGCCAGCGCCACATCATCCGGCGCAAAAGGCAAGGTTTTCAAGAGCCAGCCGGCGACCAGCAGGTGCAGCAGGCCGCCGACGGCGGGCAGGTTCCATGGCACGAGCGCCTTCACGGCCTGGACCCAGTCCCAGGGAGGCGTCACGCCGAAAGTCGGCTCTGCCTTCGCAGCCGGCAGGAGCGCGAGCAGCTTCGGCGCATACGCCAGCAGGGCAAGGTAGATCAAATGGGCGCCGAAAATTGCTGCGCCGGCGAACAGAGCGCGCTTCAACCTTGGCGCCGGCTGTCGCGCGAGCCACAAGCTGAAGAGCGCGAGCGTCAGCACCAGAAAGTCAATGCCGGCATACGTCGCGCCGGTCCGCAAGGGTTGGCGTACGATGAACCCCGCGCCGGACGAAAGGCCAACACCCAGTTGATCGCTGAGCGACCAGACCCAAGGAATGGAAGTCACCGCGAATCGGTACAGGCCCAAGGCGAGCGCGCTGACCGAGGCGTGCAGGAATGGCGTTCGCGCCGTGTCCGGCGGCAGCCAGGCCAGCGATGCCAGCACGAGCGCGACGGCCATCACATTCACGGGCGGCTGGGGCGAACTGAGCAGTGCAAGCGAGGCGATCGCGGCGCTGCCAAGACCGAGGACGCTGCGCCAGGACCACCAGCGCGATTCAGAAGGCAGGCCGAGGAGAAACGTGGCGGCGAGGAAAAACAGCGCCAGTGCGTGCCGGAGCGTGTGGCCAAGCAGCCCCGTCGAACCGGCCGCGATCCACGCGGCAGCCAGCCCGCACAAGAGCGAAACAAACCGGCCCCTGTCACCAGAGGCCGGTTTGACGTCAGAGTGTTGGCAGATCGCGGCGTCCCGGTCAGCCGCAAGCGTACCCATGCTTTAGTCACGTTTGACGAGCCAGCACACGTACTTCCGGCGGTCTATTGGACGGGCCACCTCAGGCAGCGACGAGGACGAAAGTGTTGTCGGCTCGTCGGTCGGCGATTCAATCCACATCGTGAAGTCAGGGGCTGAAAAAGAGAATTCCTCCGCAGGAAGGAGGGCCGGCGCCAGCGGCCCCTCCGGTAACAAGGTGAGGCTCTTGGACGGAGCCGGGGCACTTACTTGATCCGCCGGAATTCCAGGCCAGCGAACCACGAGCACTGGGCAAGGACGATCAAGAATCGGCGCCGCCAGGAGAATGGCGGCATTGCCTTCGACGGGCGCCGGACATACGCCGGCCAAAACCGGACACTGCGTTTGAACCGCGGGACAGCGCGTTTCTGATACCGGACAACGCGTCAAGCCGGCGGGGCACTGCGTCAAAACGGCCGGACAACGGGTATCCACCGCGGGACAGCGAGTCTCCACAGGAGGACACCGCGTTTCCACCACGGGGCAGAAGGTCTCGCCGCTCGGGCATTGTGTCTGTACGACCGGACACCGTGTGTCGACCGCCGGACACCTCGTCTCCGCCGGCGGACAACGGGTCTCCACGACCGGGCAGAATGTTTCGCCAGCCGGACACTGCGTCAGGACGGGCGGGCAACGAGTCTCCACCACCGGACAACGGGTCTCGCCGGCCGGGCACTGCGTTTGAACGACGGGACATCGGGTCGACAAGTTGTTTCGGCGACAGGACAGCGGGTCTGGAGGGCCGGACAGCGGGTTTCCGCCGCCGGGCAACGCGTCTCGGCCACTGGACAGCGCGTGTCGGCAGCCGGGCATTGCGTCTCGACCACCGGGCAATGCGTCTCTGCGGCGGGGCAACGCGTCAGCACGGCCGGGCATCGGGTCTCGGCCACCGGACAACGCGTGTCCGAGGGGGGACAGCGGGTTAGCACCGGCGGGCAACGCGTCTCGACGGCTGGACAGAACGTTTCACCCGGCGGACATGTAGTTTCAACCACCGGACAGCGGGTTTCCGCCACCGGGCACTGCGTCAGAGTCGCCGGACACTGGGTGTCCGCCGCGGGGCAGCGCGTCAGGACAGGTGGGCAGCGCGTTTCGGCCACCGGACAGCGGGTGTCCGCGGCCGGGCAACGGGTCAGCACCGGCGGGCAGCGCGTCTCGGCGACGGGGCAGTGAGTTTCGCCCGCGGGGCATTGGGTCAGCACGGCGGGGCACCGCGTGTCAGCCACCGGACAGCGGGTTTGGAGCGGAGGACACCGGGTTTCGACAACCGGGCAAAACGTTTCTCCCGCAGGGCAACTGGTGATTGCGCCGAGCAAGCCGGGGCACCGTGTCTCTACCAGCGGGCAACGCGTCTCTGCCGCAGGACAGCGCGTCTGGACCAGCGGGCATTTGGTTTCGCTTGCCGGGCAACGAGTATCAATCGGTGGACAGCGCGTCTCAACGACGGGACAGTACGTCTCGCCCGAGGGACATTGCGTTAGAACGGGCGGGCAGCGCGTTTCCACGGCCGGGCAGCGCGTTTCATGCGCCGGGCAGCGGGTTTCGACCGTCGGGCAGAAGGTCTCTCCGGAAGGGCATCGTGTGAGGGACATCGGGCATTGTGTCTCAACGGCCGGGCAACGCGTCTCAGCGGTGGGGCAATGGGTTAATGATGGCGGACAGCGAGTATCGGCCGCGGGGCAACGCGTGTCGAACGCGGGACAGCGCGTCTCCACCGGCGGGCAACGGGTCTCCGTCACCGGGCAGAACGTAATGCCGGCCGGGCATTGAGTTTCGACGGGCGGGCAGCGCGTCTCACCTGCGGGGCAGCGCGTGAACTGCGGCGGGCATTGCGTTTCCGTGGCGGGACAATGCGTCAGCACCGGCGGACAATGCGTTTCGGCCACGGGACACCGGGTCTCCGCCACCGGACAACGGGTGTCAGCGGGTGGGCATCGGGTTTCGGCGACCGGGCATCGGGTTTCGGCGACCGGACACTGAGTGAATGTCGCCGGACAATGAGTTTCCCCGACCGGGCAACGGGTCTCAGCAACCGGGCAATGGGTCTCAGCCACCGGACAGCGGGTTTCCGCGACAGGGCAATGGGTAAGCACCGCGGGACAGCGCGTCTCGACCACCGGGCAGATGGTTTCGCGAGTGGGACAGCGGGTCAGTGCGGGCGGGCACCGTGTCTCGGCGGCCGGACAACGTGTCTCGGCGGGCGGGCACCTCGTCTCGGAAGCCGGGCAGCGGGTCTCGGCCACTGGACAGTGGGTGCTCACGGGCGGGCAACGCGTCTCGACGACAGGGCAGAAGGTTTCTCCCGACGGACAGCGGGTCAATCCGACCGGGCATTGGGTTTCGACGGCCGGACAACGGGTTTCTCGGGCCGGGCAGCGGGTCTCCACCGCGGGGCAGAAAGTTTCACCCGAAGGACAAACCGTCAGCACTGCCGGACAGTGCGTTTCCATGACCGGGCAATGCGTTTCGCCCGCGGGACAGCGGGTTTCAGCCACGGGGCAGAGCGTTTCGGCGGCCGGGCAACGGGTGCGGCTCGGCGGGCAGCGCGTCTCCACCGCGGGACACACGGTTGCGACCGCCGGGCAGCGCGTCTCGGCGACCGGGCATGCCGTTTCCGTCGGCGGGCAGTGCGTCAAGGCGGGCGGGCAGCGCGTGACGACGACGGGGCAGCGCGTCGGCTGCGATGGTTCGGCGGTCACGCGAGGGATGTCGTTGCCGAGCGGGGCAAGGTCCGCAAAGAACCGATCCAGCGGGCTGGCGACCAGCTCGTCGACTGGCACTACTTCGTCCGCCGCCGGAATGCGCGCGCGGAAAAACAGAGGGGACTCGGACAGGGAAACCGGGAAGGGGCTGGCGGCGTTCCAGAGGTCCTTCCACGGGCCATTGGGTCCGGTGGAAACCTGGAGGATACCGTCGCCCTTCCACGAAATCACCACACACGTCCCGGATGCGCAGGCCGCAGTGAGCTTCGGCGCATATTCATCGTCCGGCAGCAGATCGGCAATCGACGCAGGATCGATTGGACCCAGCCCTGGATCCTCCTGCCCGAAGGAGGGCGAGGCCGTCAGCGAGAACAGCAAGGCGGTCCCAAGAGACGCCTTGAAGCAACGAGTGAGCATGGTTTTCATGGCAAGCTCTCCAGTATCCTACTGGAGCGTTTCATGGCTGTGGGTAGCTGTTCGTGGATATGACACAAGTCAGGACAGGAGTCAAACAAACTTCCTGTCCGAATCTCCTGACCATGTCCGGGTTTTCGGCTTGTCTAGCGCCCCGTGAAAGCCCATTCTAGGCCACAGAGGCAACGCCATGACTGAGGATTGCGGTGAAAAATCAGTTCCGGATGCGGTATCCACCTGGTCCACGCGGCTCTACCACGAACTGCGTCAGCTCGCCGCCAGTCAACTCTCGCGCCACCCCCCCGGTCAGACGCTCCAGGCCACCGCCCTGGTCCACGAGGCCTGGCTCAAACTGGGCGGCAGCGACCAGCACTGGCAAAACCGCGCCCATTTCTTCGGCGCCGCCGCTCAGGCCATGCGGCAAATCCTCATCGACCAGGCGCGCCGTAAAGCCGCCGTGCGTCATGGCGGCGGACAGGAGCGTGCGGAACTCAACGAAAGCAAACTCATCGGCGGCGCGCCGGACGAACAGTTATTGGAAGTCAACGAGGCGCTCGATCGCCTGGCCGCGCACGATCCGGTCAAGGCGGAGCTGGTCAAGCTTCGGTTCTTTGTCGGCCTGTCGCTAGGAGAGGCGGCGGAGGTGCTGGGTATCTCCGAGCCGACGGCCAGGCGCTACTGGACTTACGCACGGGCCTGGCTCTTTCGCGAGCTGCGCCGTGAGGGAAGTGAAGCCGATGCGAGCTGATAACCGCAAAGAACGCAAAGAACGCAAAAAGCCTTGAATGGCAGTTTTCTCTGCGTTCTCTGCGTTCTTTGCGGTTAAAAAATCTGTGCCAACCGATCTACATTGTGCCGGGATTTCGTATGAAAGAACGAGACAACTCTGAGACGAAACGAGCCATGAATGCCGACCCCCGAGTCGAGGCGATGCTGGCCGCAGCCGCAGCCATCGGCGACCGCAAGGAACGCGCCACGTACCTGGACCAAGCCTGTGCGGGTGACGCCGGCCTGCGCCGCGAAGTCGAGTCGTTGCTCGCGGCGCACGACGAGGCCGGCACGTTCCTGCAACAACCCGCTCCCGGCGCGCCGCTGGTAGCACCGCCTTCAGGCGGCACGGCGTCCGAATCCCCTGAAGGCGCGGCACCCAGCCCGCTGGCCGAAAAGGAAGGCGACCGAATCGGCCGTTACAAACTGCTGGAGAAAATCGGCACGGGCGGCTTTGGGGACGTGTGGATGGCCGACCAGGAAGAACCAGTCCGCCGCCGCGTGGCGCTCAAGGTCATCAAGCTGGGCATGGACACGCGCGAGGTCATTGCCCGCTTCGAGGCTGAGCGGCAGGCCCTGGCGCTGATGGATCATCCGAACATAGCGAAGGTTTTCGACGGCGGGGCCACGGGCTTCGGAGAATCCGAAATCCGAAATCCGAAATCCGAAATCCCACATGGCCGGCCCTACTTCGTCATGGAACTGGTGCGGGGCATCCGCATCACCGATTACTGCGACACAAACAATCTTCCCACCGTCGAGCGGCTGAACCTCTTCGTGCAGGTCTGCCAGGCCGTCCAGCACGCGCACCAGAAGGGAATCATTCACCGCGACATAAAGCCGTCGAACATCCTGGTCACGATCAACGATGGCGTGCCTGTGCCCAAGGTGATCGACTTCGGCATCGCCAAGGCCACCGAGCAGCGCCTGACGGACAAAACAGTGTTCACGCGCTTCATGCAATTCCTCGGCACGCCCGCCTACATGAGTCCCGAGCAAGCGGAGTTGACGAGCCTGGACATCGACACCCGCAGCGACATCTATTCGTTGGGCGTGCTGCTCTACGAACTGCTCACCGGCAAAACACCTTTCGATGCCAAGGAACTCCTTGCCGCAGGCCTCGACGAAATCCGGCGCGTGATTCGGGAAGTCGAACCGCCGACCCCCAGCACCCGACTGAAGCAAAGCCAGTTGGCTTGCCTCCGGGGTCATGCCAAATCCGAAATCCGAAATCCGAAATCCGAAATCGACCAGGACCTGGACTGGATCGTGATGAAGTGCCTGGAGAAGGACCGCTCACGCCGTTACGACACAGCCAACACGCTCGCCACGGACATTCAGCGTTTCCTGAACCACGAACCGGTCCTGGCACGGCCTCCGAGCGCGCTTTACCGCTGGCAAAAGTTCGCCCACAAGCACCGGGTCGCCGTGGCCGCCGCGGCCGGTTTCATCTTTGTGCTAACCGCAGCGACCGTGGTGAGCGCGGTATTGGCGCTGTGGGCCAATCGGGAGCGGGCGAAAGCCGAGACGGCACAGATATCAGAAGCCGAGCACCGGCAAGCGGCAGAGAAGGAGCGCAATCGTGCGGCGGCTGCGGAGCAGGGGCAGATCAAGCTGCGGCAGCGCGCCGAAGCGAACGAAAATAGGGCACGGACAGAGGCAACCAAGAGCAAGCAGGTGGCGACGTTCTTGAGCGAGATGCTGAAAGGCGTTGGGCCTTCGGTCGCGTTGGGCCGGGACACAGCAATGCTGCGCGAGATTTTGGATAATACCGCCAAGCGTCTTGCCAAAGACCTAAAGAACCAGCCGGAGGTGGAAGCGGAATTGCGGCTGATCATCGGGAAGACGTACAAGGATCTGGGGCAATACGAGGAAGCCCTAGCCATGACGCGCGAGGCCCTGCGCTTGCGCCGGTCGATCTTCAGCCCGGAAAGCCCGGCCGTGGCCGACGCGCTCGACAGCCTGGGGACCGTTCTCTACGAACAAGGCAACTTGCCCACCGCGGAAGCCGTGGGTCGCGAATCGCTGGCGATGAGACGGAAGGTGTTCGGCGCGGAGAGTGCCGAGGTGGCCGCCGCCCTCAACACTCTCGGAAACGTGCTGCAAACTCGCCACGACCTGGCCGGCGCCGAGGCCTCGCACCGCGAGGCGCTGGCCATCAGAAAAAAAGTGTTCGGCAATCACCATCTCGATGTTGCCGGCTCGCTCAATAACCTTGCCAACGTCGTCTTCCAGCGCGGTGACGCCGCGGGCGCCGAACCGCTGTTTCGCGAGGCCTTGACGACTTTCAAGAGGCGCTTGACCGACGAGCATCCGATCGTGGCCACGGTGAGCCACAATTTGGCAATTCTGTTGAGCCGGATCGGTGACACAACCGAAGCGGAAGCCATGCACCGCGCGGTGCTGTCGATGCGAAGGAAACAACTCGGCAATGCGCACCCTGACGTCGCCGTGTCGCTGAACGAACTGGCCATGTTGTTGGCGGAACGGGGCGATTTGGTCGAGGCCGAGGCGATGGTCCAGGAGGCGATGGAAAACAAGTTACTGCGACGCGAGCAATGGCGGTTCAGCACAACAATCAACACGTTGGCCATTGTTCTGAGCAGGAAGGGCGACCTGTCCGCGGCTGAAGCGAAGTATCGCGAGGCGCTTGAGTTGAGAAAGAAACTTCTGGCCGCTGACCACCCGATGGTCGCCGAGTCCCTCAACCGGCTGGGCAATCTCCTGGCGGCTTGCGGCGACCTGGCCGGGGCCGACGCGGCTCTCAGCGAGGCGCTCTCGATAAGACAGAAGGTGCAAGGTGATGAGCATCCGGACCTGATCGCCACCCTCTGGCCCCTGGCCTGGGTCCGGCGTCAGCAAGGCGACGTGGCGCAGGCCGAGTTCCTCTACTGCGAGGCGCTCTCCCTAACCTTTCAACGCGGCGCCTACGGTGTTGGGATGTTGCTGGAAAGCATCTACGACCTGGCAGATCTCATGCAAGTGCAAGGCAAGTTCGTCGAAGCTGAGCCGCTCTTGAAAGAAGCTTTCGACCATTTGCAGGACAGTAGCAGTGCCAACGCGCCGTTTCAGCGCGGCGCGCGTGAACGTCTGATCCGTCTGTACGAAGCATGGGGCAAACCGGATCAGGCGGCCGACTGGCGTCAGAAGCTGAGTGAATCGGACAAGCCCCCAGCAATCGTTCCACCGTGAACCAGATGAACGCCCCTCTCATCAGCAACCTTTGCGCGTCGGTTGCCTTCTCCGCCTATCGGGTGATTCCGGCGCTGGAAAGAATTCTTCATTTTCCCGATCCGTTCTCTGCAAGGAATTTCGCATTACTGGATGGAACCGCAATTCAGCCCCAATTGGACTGCGAACGCGAATTCAACGTCCTAAAATCGACAGCATATGAAAACCTGCAAACCATTCAAACTCCCGCGGAGCGGTCTCGCCGCTCTGGCCATCGGCGTGAAGCGCAGTCAAGTGACAGCGATAGTCTTAATCGCCATCGGCGCGAGCGCGCCGCCCGCCACCGCTCAGTTCAGTTTGAGCGACGCTCTGGACACGACCAACCTGGTCTGGACCACCGGTGGTAGTGCCTCGTGGAGCCGCCAGGCGAACGTGTCTTATGACGGCGTGGATGCCGCGCGCAGTGGATCCATCTTTGACGGCCAGGAATCATGGCTGCAAACGACTGTGACAGGTCCGGGAACGGTGGCCTTCTGGTGGAAGGTGTCGTCGGAAGGAGATTACGACATGCTGGAGTATTACATCGGTGGAGCGCGGCAGAGCCGGATCTCCGGCGAGCAGGATTGGCGACAGGTAGCCTTCAGCGTGCCCTCGGGCAGCCAGACCCTACGCTGGCGTTACGTCAAAGATAGCGGCGACTCCCTTGGGCAGGACGTCGCGTGGGTCGATGAAGTCCGCTTTGCCCCGAACACCGGACCGCCGGTCATCTTGGTTCAACCGGTCAGCCAGACCGTCGTCACCAGCGTGACCGCTCAACTCCAAGTGAGCGCGGCGGGGAGCCAGCCGTTGAGTTACCTATGGTTCCGGGACGAGACCAACCTGATTGCCGGCGCCACCACCGCCACGCTCACGCTGACAAATGTGCAGTTGACCGACGGTGCCCAATACCGCGTGGTGGTCACGAACCTCAATGGGTCGGTGAGCAGCAGCAATGCGCTCTTCGCCGTTACGACCCTCGGTCAAGTCAACAACATCCTGCTGCTGGTCGATCACTCTCTGGTCAGCCCGTACGAAAGCGCCCTGACCAACCAATACCGGCCCTATCGCCGGTTCTCTCTGGCAAGCGAACTGGCCTTCAATCGGGCCGTCGAAAGCGCGGACCCGGGCCGGAGCCTGGTGTTGGTGGACATGGCCGCATGGGGCCACAACCTTGGGTATGTTGAAAGATTTGCCAGAGCTGGCGGCCGGGTCATTTTGCAGTACCAACTGCTGGGCCTCAATGACGGGAGCACCGCTCCCGCCGCCTTTGAGGTGACCGTGGCGCAATCCTTGAGTTTCCCGCAAGCGGTGTATAACTGGGGCGGCTCGAGCTTCTTTGCCGGAGTGCCCAGCCCGATCAACTTTCAAGACATTGGCCTGTTCGAAGGGCAAAAACTTCAGCCGACGGGCGGAGCAAGGGCTGTGGCCGGCTTTGTCAGTGCGCGAACCGACAATGAGGCAGCGGTGGTGATCGGCAATTCCAACCGCACAATTGTGAACGGCTTTATCCTTGGTGCAGCCACGCTCAGCACGGGCGCCGCTCGGTTTGCCCAGAACGAGATTGATTACCTCGCCGGTCCGCCCGTGCCCGTTCCTCCGGTCATTAGCATCCAGCCTGAGGACGTAACTACCCTCGCCGGTGCGACCGCGCGGTTTACCCTCAGCGCCAGCGGCCCCGCGCCGCTGCGTTACCAGTGGTACTTCAATCAAACCAATGCGCTCGCCAATGCCACCAATGCGACCTTGGTGATCACGAACGTCCAGCAGCCGAACGTCGGCGGCTATCACGCCTTGGTCACCAACGCCGTCGGCTCGGTGACCAGCCGCGTGGCGGTACTGACGCTCACAGCGTACGGGCCAGTCTCCACGGTGCTGCTTTACAATGACTATGCTGGGACGATTTACGAGAATGCTTTGAGAAGCTTCAGTCTGTCCGTCCAGCGGTACAGTGACAACAGCGCATTCAACGCGGCGATCCGCAGCGCCAGTCCTGCCACAAGACTGGTCATCGTGGACGCAGTGTCCGCCCCCGGTCGTGACCTCAGCGCTTTCGAGGAGTTTGTTCGTTCCGGTGGGCGGGCCCTTTTACAATATTTGGATATGCAGGCCGGCAGCCTGTCCACGGCGTTCGACCTTGCGACGGTCCAGCCGTTCGAGCTGGCCCCGCCGGTTTATGACTGGGGAGGATCGGGCTTCTTTGAGGAAGTGGCTACTCCGCTCAGCATGATGGATTTCTTTATCAGGAGTGGTCAGCGGTACCAGCCGGTCGCCGGTACCCAAACGGTGGCGGGGTTCACCAGCAGCCCAACCGTCGGACAGGCTGCCATAGTGATAGGCAATTCCGGGCGAACGATTGTGAACGGCTTTGCGCTGGAAGAGGTGAGCGACTTCGACAGCGCGGTCAGGCTCGCGCAGAATGAGGTGCAGTTCCTGTTGTCGACCGTTCTGACAATCATACAACAACCCGTGAGCCTGAGCGTGCGGGTAGGCAGTAGCATCACGAACACTGTGAGCGCGTTAAGCCGCAGCGGCCCCATCACCTACCAGTGGCGTTTCAACGGGACGAACCTTCCCGGTGCGACCAGTTCAAACCTGGTAATCACCAGCGTGCAACTCGCGCACGAAGGGAACTATTCAGTTGTCGTGTCCGACAGCCTGAGCTCGGTCACGAGTAGCAATGCAACCCTGGCCGTGCTGATTGCTCCCGCCTTTGTCCAACAGCCGCTCAGCCAGTCCGTCGTCGTGGGCGGCAGCGTCACGTTCAGCGCGCAATTCACCGGCAACCCTCCGCCCTTCACATCCGAGTGGCGCCGGCTTACTGCGCCGCTGGCAACCAACACTTTCATTGCCAGCGACAGGCTCAGTTTCTTCACCCTGACCGGCGTCCAGGCGAGCGACACGGCCAACTACAGGCTCGTTATCAAGAGCGCGTCCAGCCCGGCCATCGGGGTAGGCAGCGCACAGTTTTCGCTCACGGTTCTGGCCGACAGCGACGGGGACGGTTTGCCGGACGTGTGGGAAGCGGCCTATCCCACGTGCGCCGATCCGGCTCTGGACTGCGACAACGACGGCTTGACGAACCTGGAGGAATACCGGGCCGGCACCGACCCGACCAACGCCGCCAGCGTTCTGAGGATCACTCGATTCACCGTCGGCAGTCCGACGACCCTCGAATTCGAGGCCCTCTCGAACAAGACCTACACCGTGCAACACATCGACCGTGTGGGTGGCGGCTCGTGGTCAAAACTGCTCGATGTCGTGGCCCGCGCCACCAGCCGCACTGAGACGGCTACCGATGCCGCCGCGGGGACCAATCGCTACTACCGCGTCGTCACCCCACGCCAGCCGTGAGTTTCATGCACTCTCTCGATGTTCTCATGGCAAAGAAATTAATGTCGCCGTTTGAAACTCCAGGACCGGATGCAAAGTAGGGCCGCACGAATCAGAATCTCCTGATCCATTTCGCCCCGGAATTTCGAATGTGTAATTGAAGAGCCTTTCCGCCGACAAGCGGCGGCGAGCAACAACAACCAAACAGAGGCGCCCTGCGCCTCAAAAACGAAACGAAAAAGAACTATGAAACATAACGTCTCAATCCAACCTCATGAGCGGCGATCCATCGCAGCAGCGACTGGTCTCTCACTCCTACTTGCAGTGCTGACAGCCGCCCCGGCGGCCTTGGCGCAGCGCCAACCCAACCCCGGCATTCTGCCCGTCGACTCCAACCCATATGGCAAGAGCTACGGCGACTGGGGTGCCGCGTGGTGGGCCTGGGTCTTGAGCATTCCCGGGGATCAGAACCCGAACTTCGATGCGACGGGCGAGTTCTGCCATGTCGGTCAGGACGGACCCGTCTGGTTCGTGGCCGGGAACTTCGGCGGTGTGAACACCCGGACATGCACGGTGCCGGCCGGCAAGGCGCTGTTCTTCCCCATCTTCAACAACGTGTATTGGGCACCGGAGGATCTGGCCTTTGTCAAAGATGTCCTGGCGCCGTCTCAAGGTTGGGACCTGACCGGATTGACGGACGAGGAAATTCTGCGAATGGGGGCGACGGAGTGCCTGTAGTCAATCCGTGGCAATACCGAGCCGAATCATCCGCGTTTACCATCCAACTTTCGGACGCGCTCGAAGATTTCGGCTATCCGCCCGGTCCGCGCAGCCCGAGTGTGTCGGACGGTTACTGGATCATGCTCCGGCCGCAGTCGTCGGGGAACCACACAATCCGCTTCACGAGCGCTGGCAGCTACAGCGTCGCGGAGGGCGACCCGTTCGATTCGGAGTTCACACTGGATGTGACGTTTGACTTCACCGTCAAGTAACAGACCGCGTTGAAGGTGGAAGCGCGACGCGTCCGCGGAGGACGAGCGCGTCGCGTTCGCTGCCTCGCTTTACGGCGATGGTTGCTTCCAATTGGAAATGCAGAATCACAAATCGCAAATTCCCTGATTTGGGATCCACATTGCGAAGTTTGACAATACGTGGGCGACCGACCACGGTAGGCTCGTGCCCACGAAATCCCGAACTGCGCCCGCACACGGCAGACAGTTTCGGCGGGGCGGCGACGGCTTGCGCAAGCCCGGCCGCTGATGGCTCGGTCCGCAATGGAAACTCCCCCGAGCACCCGATTCGGCGCAGACGCGGCGCAATTCCGCACTACCCATTGGAGCGCGGTGCTGGCGGCGGAACGTTCGCCAGGTCCTGAGGCCGCCGCGGCGCTGGAATCGCTCTGCCGCGCTTATTGGCGGCCTGTTCACGCGCACGTGCGACGTCGGGGCCACGACATGGAAACAGCACGCGATCTGACACAGGACTTTTTCACGCGGCTCATCGAAGGCCGCTGGCTTCGGCCGGCTGACCCGCAGCGGGGCCGTTTCCGGTCCTTCCTGTTGCGGTGCCTGTCGGGCTTTCTCATTGATGAATGGCGCCGGAGCACCGCCCAGAAGCGCGGTGGCGGGCGCATGTTCTTCTCGCTGGATGAAGCGCGCGAGGAGGAACAGTGGGCGCTGGAGCCCGTCGAAGTTTTCACGCCGGAGCAAGCTTACGACCGCCGCTGGGCCGAAGCGCTCATCGCCCGGGCCAATGCCCGCTTGCGCGCCGCCTACGAATCGGAGGGACAAGGCGAACGTTTTGAGGCGCTCAAAGAATACTTGCTGAGTGGCCACGAACCGGCTTCCTACGCGAACGTCGCGGCGCAACTCGCGCTCACCCTGCCGGCTGTGAAGTCGGCCATTTACAAGCTGCGCCAGCGCTACGGCGATGCCATTCGGGCCGAAATTGCCGAGACGGTGTCGCGCCCCGAGGACGTCGAACAGGAGCTGGCCCATCTCTTGGAAGCCTTAGGCGGGTAGTCTGAAGCCGTCATTACCCACGATGAGCTTGAGGACACGACAGTCGGTAGCCGCCGACGTGAGGAGGCGGAGAACGCGAGCACACGGTTCGTCCGCCTCCTCACGTCGGCGGCTACGATCGTCGGAAAGCAACGCAGGTTAGGCCGAACGTGCCGCGAAGTCGTCGAAGCTTGAGCTTTAAGCATGCCCACAACCCGAACCACTTGTCCCACCTGCGGCGCGCCCATCCGGGCCGCGACGTCGGAGGGGTTGTGTCCGCGGTGCCTACTCCGTGGAGCGTCCCGTTCAGGCCACGCGGCGGTTATCGCCGGGTCCGAGGCCCTGGAAACCAATAGCAAGCCGTCCCCGTCGCTGGGCCGGCTGGGTGATTACGAATTGCTGGAGAAGATCGCCGAGGGCGGCATGGGTGCCGTCTATAAAGCCCGACAGATCTCGCTCAATCGCGTCGTCGCACTGAAGCTCATCCTCGCCGGACGGCTGGCCACCGAGGCGGAAGTGCGCCGTTTTCGCACGGAAGCCGAGGCCGCCGCCCAGTTGGATCATCCGAACATCGTTCCCGTCTACGAAGTCGGAGAGGAGGAGGGGCGTCACTTCTTCGCGATGAAGTTCGTGGAAGGCGGGAGCCTGGCAGCCAAAAGTTCCGAGTTCCGAGCTCCGAGTTCCGGGTTTGGCAATGCTCCATCCAACTCGGAACTCGGAACCCGGAACTCGAAACTGGCAACTCTCATCGCCAAGCTGGCCCGGGCCGTCCATCACGCCCATCAGCGCGGGGTGCTGCACCGGGATCTCAAGCCGGCGAACATCCTGGTGGACGCCCAGGGCGAACCGCATGTGACAGACTTCGGTCTCGCCCGGCTGGCGGAGCAGGAGAGCGGGTTGACGTTGCCCGGCACGGTGATGGGCACCCCCTCGTTCATGGCCCCGGAACAGGCGGCAGGCGCGGCGAGGGAATTGACAACAGCCGCGGATGTTTACGGCCTCGGGGCCGTCCTGTACTTCCTGTTGAGCGGCCGCGCGCCGTTCGAGGGAGCGACACCGGCGGAAACCCTTCGCCGTGTGCTCGACGAAGAGCCGCAGCGGCCGAGCGCCCTCGCGCCGTGCACCGACCGCGACCTGGAGACGATTTGCCTCAAGTGTTTGGAAAAGAATCCACTTCGGCGCTACCCCTCCGCGCTGGCGCTGGCGGAAGATCTCGAGCGCTGGCAGCGTCACGAACCTATTGCAGCCCGGCCCATGACCGCGTGGGAGCTGGCCGCAAAATGGGTCCGCCGCCGGCCAGCCGTTGCGGCGCTGGTTGCAGTTACAACGCTTTCTGTCTTCGTCTTCGTCACCCTGCAATGGTTCAATCAGCGACGGCTCGAAGGAGAACGTAACCGTGCGGTCGCGCAGGAGGAAGCCACGCGGCAGAACCTCTACGCGGCCGACGTTTACCTGGCCCAGCAGGCGCTCGGCTCCGGCAACCTGGGCCTCGCCCGACGCGCGCTCCAAGCCCACGTTCCGCGTGTCGGCCAAAAGGATTTGCGCGGCTTCGAGTGGCGCTACTTGTGGTCGCTGTGCCAGGGGGACCAGGTGGCAATTCTCGACGGTCACAAAGGCAGTGTGGGCTGTGTGGTCTTCTCCCCCGATGGACGGAGGCTTGCCTCGGGCGGCGAAGACCGATTTGTTCGCATCTGGGACATCGCAACACGCACGGTGCGCCAATCGCCCGGTCCATTCGGCGAAGCCGTCGTAGCCCTCGCATTCTCGGCGGATGGCCAGCGCCTCACCGTCGGCAGCGCCGACGCGGACTTGAGCGTTTGGGACACCGAGAGTGGCGCGCACGTTGCAAGCTGGTCAGCGGGCGAAGGGCGCGTGATTCTGGCTCCATCCACAAATCTCGCCGCTGTCGCGTTGACCATCTTTCCAGCGACGGGCCGCGAGAATGTTGTTAAACTTTTCGACGCACTCACGGGCAAGGCAGCCGGCACGCTGCGGCACGCGGGAGCAGACGCCGCGTTCGCGCACGAGGGTCGCCGGCTGGCAACAGCGCGTCCCGCCGGCTTCGCCATCTGGGACACCGCCAACTTGACTGTCGTGCGAGAACACCCCGAGACCGGGGCTTGTGGTGTTCTTGTGTTTTCGCCGGACGATCGGCGGCTCGCAACGTTCGCTGCCGACGGCCGAAGCGTCCGAGTCTGGGAAACGGATTCGGCCCGGGTTGTCGCCGAGTTTGCGGTCGCTGACACCAAACTTCGCGGTGGCGACTTCTCTCCTGACGGCCGATGGCTGGCGGCCTGTGGCACGGACCAGACCATCCATCTCTGGGATCTGGAAGCGCGCCGGAATGTCGGCGAGCTGAAAGGCCATGAGAATGAAGTGCGCGCGGTCGCCTTTTCCCCGGATGGCCGGCTCCTGGCCAGCGCCGGCAAAGACGGCACCGTGCGATTGTGGAATGCACGCATCCCGAGGCCCGAAGCTTTCCCGACCAACGCCTTTCCGCCGTGCGCGTTGTCGGCGGATGGTCTGTCCCTGGCGACACAGGATCGCCTCGGCCGACGCACGAATGTGGAAGTGATGGTCTGGAACGTTGCCACGTGGGAGACCATGCGGCTGCCCGGCGTGACGAACGCGCAGCCCATTGCCTTCGCCAACCCAGCGGGTGGGTTGCTAACTATGACGCGCCCGTTCCAGGCGGAACCGCTCTGGTTGCGACGTTTTGACCTTCGCAGCGGCAGGGCCACCGAGCCGGTCAAACTGCTCAATAGCGACCGTCCTCGCACTGCGACCGATTATTGCGCGCGCCGCGATCTGTTCGCGCTGGGGAGTTACGATGGGCAAATCACCCAATGGCGCGCAGCGGACGGTTCGCAACTCACGACGTTGCGTGGGCCTTCCAACGAAGTGCAGGCCATCCGCTTCGCGCCCGATGGGCGGACGCTGGCGTCCTTTGCCAAGGGCGGCGGTTTGAGGCTGTGGAGCGTGGATAATGGGCGCGAAATTCGCGCGCTGAGTATTCCCGCAGCCGGTGCCTTGGATCTGGCCTTCTCGCCGAACGGTGAAATCCTCGCCGTTGCAGACACCAGCAATGCAATCGAGCTATGGGATGCCGCGACGGGCCGCCTGCTCACCACGCTCGCCGGCCACGCCGAACCTGTCGTGCGGCTGGCCTTCGCGCCGGACGGCCGCACACTGGCCAGCGCCAGCGAAGACGGCACTGTAAAGCTATGGAGCGTGGCCGCCCGGCGCGAACTAGCCACGTTGTTCCGCGGTGAACCGAAGGTCTGGCTTGAGTTCTCCGCCGATGGCCAGGCCCTGTTCGCCACGGACACCAACGGCCGGCTGCACTGTTGGCGGGCGCCCATGCTTGGGCCGTAAGCGTGTTTCATTAACACCCCGCTTCGTACGTGTTTAGCGTGCCTGCGGCGCTGAAGGCATGGAGTCCCGGCTTTAGCCGGTTGGGCATCCGGCTAGAACCAGCCCGCCATAACTTCGGTCGCACTGCCGGCTAAAGCCGAGACTCCATGCGGGGAGGGCCGCCCGCCGCTAAACAGGTACCCCAGCTTCAGCGGGGGTGTGTGCGCGCCGGAGGTGGTCGAAACCGTTTCAACGGTTTCGGCGGGGGGTGAAAAACCGTTGAAACGGTTTCTCGTCTCGCCCCGCCCGAACACCCCGCTAAAGCGGGGTGCTAATGAGACGTGGCCTCGAGGGCAGCCGGGAAGGTAAATGACCGGGCTAACGGCCCGTGACCCTGAAATTCTTCAACCGAAGCGAAAACTTTCCGGGTCCGATTGCGAAGAATGAAGGTGTGAACATGCAGTCGAATCCTTTGGGGTGCCGGCTTGCTGACGCGTCCGGCTCGGCGCGTTCTGGCTTGTCGACTCCCTTTCTGGCCTTGCTCACATTGGCCCAGTGCGTTTTTTGGCTCGGAGTCCCTGCGGCTCAAGCTGCCCCGTTGACCATCGGCGTCATCGGCGACTACGGCGCGGCCTACCTCGGCGGCGCTTCCCTTTCCAATGTGCAGGCGGTCGCCAATCTGATCAAAAGCTGGAACCCGGATTTCATCATCACCACGGGCGACAACAATTACCCCGACGGCGAGGCGTCCAACATCGACACCAACATCGGCCAATTCTTCCACGAATACATTTATCCGTACGTCGGCACGTTCGGCGCGGGGGCGAGTTCGAACCGGTTCTTTCCGTGCATCGGCAATCATGAATGGCCCTTTGGTGTCTCCGGCCTCGCGCCTTATCTGGCTTACTTCACACTTCCGGGCAACGAACGCTATTACAACCATCGTCACGGCCCGGTGGAGCTGTTCGCCGCCGTCGGCGATCAACAGGAGCCGGACGGCGCCACACCCACCTCGATTCAGGCCATGTGGTTAAGCAACGCCCTGGCCAGCTCCACCGCCCCGTGGCGCGTCGTCTATTTCCACGCCTGCCCGTACTCGTCGAGCGCGAGCCACGGCTCCTACACTCATCAGGCGGACAACATGCTGTGGCCATTTACTGAATGGGGCGCGACGGCTATCTACACGGGGCACAATCATCTCTACGAACGGGTCCTCACCAACGGATTGAACTACGTCACCATCGGTCTTGGAGGCGTGCGCATCGACGGCTTCGTCACCCCGGTGGCCGGCAGCGTGTCGCGCTACAACACCACCTACGGAGCCGTCCGCCTGATTGTGACAGAAACCAACTTCGTGTCCGACTTCATCAACATCTTCAACGAGGTGATTGATTCCTACACTCTGGAATTCCTGCCGGCCCGGCTTTCCTTGCAATGGACAGGCGACCTGCCACGCATCGAGCTGAATGGAACTCCAGGACGCAGCTATATCACTGAGGCTTCGACCAACTTGATCACCTGGACACCCATTGCCACCAACCGCCTGGTCTCTGCCTGGACCACCGTGCTCGATACCGGCTATGAAGGTCAGCCCGCGAGATTCTACCGGGCGAGCAACGGGCGCTGAAGCGGTTGGGCTTCCTTGTCAGCGCGCCCAGCGGCCAGCCGCGCCGGTTCCATCACGCGTTCAACTTTCAATGGTTGAAAAGGAACTCCTTGGAGTTCAAGAGCGCCCAGAAAACGTCCGTGAGGACCTGCTCCTGGCTTTTGCCATCCTTGAGGAACGCCAGGAGCTTGCCGCTCTCGTCGGCCGTGGGCGGACGGCTGAAGCAGCGCACGTAGAGGTCTTCGACCACTTCGCCGGGTTGCTTGCCGGATTTGAGGAGCTTCTTGACGACGGCGCCGTCGTTGATCTTGCCTTCGACGGTCGCGCCGTTGAGCAGGTGCAGGGCCTGGGAGAGGTTCGGTTCGACCTTCACTTCGCAGGAGCAGACGCTATCGCGCCGGGCCCGGCCGAAAGTGGTGAGGAAAAAGGTGCTGGTATTGCCGTCGGCGATCTCGACGGCGTGCGCGCCACGGGGCAATCCGGTAAACTTGTCCCTGGTTTCCGTGACCTGCGTGAGGCAATCCAGAAGCACCTCGGCACGGAGCCGGCGAATGGCGGCGCGGGCGAAGTTGCGGTCGTCCAGTGCGTTGGACTCGTTGGCGCGGGTGGAGAGTTGGTAGGTGCGTGAGGAGCAGATGTCTCGGACGAGCCGCTTGAAGTCGTACTGGTATTCCGTGAACTTCATGCCCAGCGCCTCCAGGAGCTCGGGGTTCGACGCGGGATTGCTGATCCGCACGTCGTCCACGGGATCGATGATGCCCTTGCCGAGGAAGTGGGCCCAAACGAGGTTGGCCAGGTTCCGGGCGAAGTAGGGATTCTCCGGTGAGGCCAGCCAGGCGGCGAGAACCTCGCGGCGGCTTTCGCCGGGCGAAATCTCGGGTTGGGACGCCCCGAGGAATTTCGGCGGCAGCGGTTTGCCGGTGACCAGGTGCTTCACCTCGCCCTCGCCGCGGTCGTAAACGATGTATTCGCGGGGATCTTCTCCCTGCTTGCGGCCGACCTGGGGGAAGAAGCTGGCGAAGCTGTAATAGTCGTTCATCGTCCAGCGGTCGAAGGGATGGTTGTGGCATTGGGCGCATTGGATGCGCATGCCCATGAAGACCTGCGCGGTGTTCTCCGCTATCTTGAGCGTGTCGGTCGTCACCTGGTAATAGTTGGCCGCTGGGTTCTTGAGGGTCGAGCCGCGGCCGGTGAGCAACTGGCGAACGATCTGGTCGATAGGAACGTTGGCCAGCATCTGCTCGCGCAGCCAGTTGTAGTAGGCCAGCGCGGCCTTGGAGCTGAACTGGTCCTGGCGGGAGCGAATCTGAAGCAGTTCGGCGAATTTCATTACCCAGAGGTCCGCAAACTCCTTGCGGTTGAGCAACGACTCGACGGCGTGGTCGCGCTTGGCGCTGCTGGAATCGGCCAGGAAATTCTTCAATTCGTCGGGCGCCGGCAGCGTGCCGGTGATGTCGAGCGTGGCGCGGCGTAGGAACGTGGCGTCGTCGCAAACCTCGCTCGGGCGGATGCGCAGCTTCTTGAGCTTGGCATCGACGAAGTCGTCGATGTAGTTGTTGCGAACGAGGTCTTTCGGATACTCGAACGCCGAGTCCTTCGGCACGACGATGACCTGGGAGCCAACCGTGAAGGTATTGAAGCGGGCCATCACGAACGCCTCGCCCCGCTGGCCGGCGGTGATGACGCCGGTGTCGGAGACCTTGGCGGAGACGTCATTGTTGCTGATAAAAACCGCAAGGGGCGTGACGTCGCGCTCGGAGCCGTCGGAGTATTTCGCGCGGGCCGTGAGGCGCTGGGTGGCGTTGGAACCTTCGAGCACGGCGGACTTCGGCATCACCTCGACATCGACGACCCTGGCGACATTGGTCGAATCCTTCGGCGCTCCAAGGTCGATCCATTGTAGGAGGGTCTTGTAGAGATTACTGTCCTTCGTGAAACGCTCGCCGCCGGTGTGGTTCACGATGCCGAGGCCTTTTTCCAGGAGCAGGCTCTCCTCGGGAAGGGCCAGGTTGATGCGCCGGCCGATTTGCTCGCGGGTGAGGCGGGTGTAGTCGCCGTCGGGGTCGAAGCCAAAGAGGGAGAGCCGAAAGCCGTCCTTGCCCTGCGAGGAGCCGTGACAGGCGCCGGCGTTGCAGCCGGCCTTCATAAACACGGGCATGACGTCGAGCTTGAAACTCAGGGGGCGCTCGTTCCGCGCGTTGGCGACGGTCACGGGCACGCTGAGGGTGCGCCCGTCGAACTTGACTTGGAGTTCCGTCTTCCCGTCGGCCAGTGGCAACACGCAACCTTTCTCGACGCGGGCGAGCGTCTTGCCCGTGAAAGCGAATGACGCCGCGTCGGTCACGTCGCGAGTGGCGCCGTCAGCGCACGTGGCTTGGACGACGAGCGACTGGCGGTCCTGCCTGGCGGAGAGGCGGATTTCGGGGGGATAGACTTTGATCTCGGAATCCGCCGCGGATCTGTTGGCAGCCAGGGACGTGAGCGAAGCGCCAGGAATCGCCCAGACCAATATCCAACCGAGACTTGCCACTAGCCTGCATTTCTCACCGACGGTGGTAGCCGCCGACGTGAGTAGGCGGATGGACCATGCGCGCGCGTTCTCCGCCTCCTCACGTCGGCGGCTACCGACTGTCGTGTCCTCAAGCTCATGGTGAGAAATGGCGGCTACAGCCATTCTCTGGCGCATCAGGCAATCGGACTTCATTGAATATGCTTCACGCATCACTGCTTTTGGTTCTTCGCCACCTTCTTCGGCTCGCCGCTCGCCGCGGCGGGTTTCTTGATGGGCACAATGCGGAGAATGCCGCCAGCTCCCAAATTGTGCGGGATCTCGTCGCCGCCCTTTTTGATCGCCACAGTGCAGAACAGGTTTTTGTGCGATCCGGTGGGACAGGTCGCTTCCACTTTGAGCGGGAAGACGACCTCCGTATCCTTGCACGTGATTTCCTTCTCGGGAACCGCCGCCTTCTCCGGAAGGCCGATGAGTCGGATGGCCGCCTTGCCCTCGAATGGAATCTTCTGCTCCAGCTTCACGACAATGTTCGTGCCGTGGCCGGGCTGGCAGGCCGAGGTCTCGATCTTCGCGGTCAGGAACGGTTCGGCCACTTCCAGAGGCGTGAGCGCCGAGGAAACCCAAAGCGAACCGCCATTGACCGTCGCGGAGCCGTGGACGGCGATTTTCCACGAGCGAAGGCTGGCGCCGCCTTTGGCATTGAGCGTGTAGAACGCGGAGCTTTCGCCCTTGGGGATCGTGATGTCGGGCTGGGAGGTCACGCCGGGCGGGTTCCAGACCAGCCTGACGGATATTGGCTCGTCGAAACCGGGCTCGCGCTCTGCGACGACTTTCAATTCCATCGAACCGCCCTGCACGATGGGCACCTTGGGCGGCTCGATGCGCAGCTTGAACGGCGCGGCTTCCGTGACGGCGACGAGGAGTTTGTCGACGCGCGTGCCGTAGTAGGAAGTGTTGTTCGGCCCTTGGACGAGTTCGATGTCGTTGCGCCAATGGCCGCTGACGCCGTTGGGCGCGGTGGCAACCAAATCCAGCAACTTTCCGGCGACGGGCGCATCCGACGCGGCTTCGAAGACCACTGGAAACGAATCGACGGCAGAAGGCATCGGGTCGGCGATGAGCTTCACGCCTTCCGGAAGCCCGTCCACTTTGAAGGAGAGATCGTCGTTGACGTTGGCGCGTTTGACGCCGACGAGCGTCGCAAAACGGTTGCCGCGCGACACGGCGATGTATTGGCGAGTCTGCGTGTCGTTGCGGGCGACCTCGGGAATCTTGAGCGAAAGGCCCGGCGCGGGCGCGGTAATTTCGATGCGATAGACATAGTCCCGGCCGCCTCCGTTGAGGTGGTCACGAATCTTGACGAAGTAGTCGCCATCCGCGCCGGGAGTGAACTTGACCGAGCTGTCCGGGCCGGAGGCGTCGTCGTTCGAGGCGACGCTGCTGCCCTTGGCATCGAAGACTTCGATTACCGAGTCGAGCGGCGAACGGAGGCGCCGCGCGTAAACGTTGACCTCCAGCGGCTGGTCCTTCTTCGCCTTGAAGCGAAACCAATCGTTCTGGCCTTTTTCGGCGATGATGCCGTTGAGGGCCAGCGGCGGGGTCCGATCTGTTGCCGTGGCTTTGTCGCGGGACTGGTTCGCGCCGGATTCCAAAACGTTCGGGAATGGCGAGACACGCAGCCAGTTGGGCGACGGCGCGACGGCATCGCCTTGTTGCGCGAACACGCCGAATTTGTCCTGCGGCGCGATGGGGAGCTTGATCTGCCGGGCGAAATCGCCGGCCGGATCGCCGAGGAATTTCACTTCAAGGCTTTCGCCAGCCGGGCCGCCTGCGGGGTAGACGGCGCTGGGCCGTGGGAAGTCGCCGATGTGGAGGCGGTAGGCGTAGTTATCGTTGCCGCCGTAGGAGGTCTCGCGAACCTGCACCAGGTAGTCGCCCGCGGCCGGCGCGACGAAGCTGAGGAACGGATCCTGCATCGCCAGCACCGAGTCGTCCGCGGCGGCCAGTGGCTTGCCGCTGGCATCGTGGATGGAGAGCGCGGCGTCGAACGCCGCGCGGCCCAGGCGCATCGCCTCGACCTCGGCGGTGAGCCGCTGGCCTTTTTCAAGGGTGACGACGAAAAAGTCCTGGTCCTCGGATGCCACCGTGCCGGCGACGGTCGAATTCAGCGAAATCTTTTGCGCTTTGGCCGGTTCGCTGTTTGGCTCGACCTCGGCCACGACCGGAAGGGCGCCGACAAAGAACGTCCGCAGTTCGGAGACGCCCGTCGCCGTGCGCAGGCGCATCTGGTGTTCGCCAAGACGACAGTCACCCGCGATTTTTAGGGTGGCTTTGACCACGTCGGCTTTGTCCGCCGCCTTCTTCACGACGGAGATGCCGGACGTGTAGAGAACGATTTCCTTTGTGTCATCAAGGCGCTGGCCGTTGAAGCGGACCTCGACTTCGGTGCCGCGCTGGGCGCCGGAGGGCGAGATGGAGTTGAGCTTTGGGGAGACGGCCTGCGCCAGCGCCGGGGCAAGCAGCAAGACAAGGAGTGAAGGGATGGTTCTAATCATGGTTCGCGTCTCCCGGAGGGAGATTTGATAATAGCCCGGCAGTTCACTGCCGGGTTCGGATTAGCAGTTGTAAAAGTCCCGAAGGGACGGTTGAATCCAGCGAATGTCGTGCGTGTGTTCATATTTCCATCTCTGTGGCACGAATTCAGCCGTCCCTTCGGGACTCGATTCGCCGCTTCGACAATCCCACCCTTGAAAGGGTGGGCTATTTTCAAATCTCCCTCCGGGAGACGGCAGATGATCAGCCTTTGGTGGCCGCGCAACGGAGGCCAAAAAATGTCCGAACTCGCGGGAACGCCAACGGCGTTCCGTCCTCCAGCCCAGGGTTGCCGCAGGCTACCCTGGGTTCGGATGGAACAGGGGATCTCAACCCCAACGGGGTTGCGGCGAAGCGACGTCATTGGGCCGCAACCCCGTTGGGGTTGAGAATACTCCGGCCGTTTTACCCAGGGTAGGCGCGTGGCGCCAACCCTGGGCTTTGAGTCGGAACGCCGTTGGCGTTCAGCGGCTGCCGCCCCAACTGGCTCGCCGACGTTCTTGGTGGACACGATCTGTTCTTCATCGCGTTGGACGAAGTCCGCGCGCTCGGCCGCGCTTGGATGGCCACGCCGACAGTGGGTCTCTGGTAAACCTGCGTGTTTCTTCTCCAGCGCACTATTAGGCGGCTCTCCCCATTTCATAATAAGTGAAATCAAGCCCTGCCACGTCACTAAGGCCATACACTACGCGCAGCAAGTCTGTGGTAAGGCTAGTGGTATGTGACGCATCGAAAGGCAACCGATAAATCAGGTCCCGTGCAGCGTCAGGCGTCCCTGCGTCGGAGAATGGGTAATCCTGTAGCGGCTGGATGCCCCGCTCGTCGAAGAAAGCTCGGATCGCCTGCTCGCGATCTCTATTTGTGGCGAGCAAAGCAATCGCAACTGTGCACTCACTCTTGCTGCGGTATAACAACATTGGATTCTGGTCATCGCGATAAGTGACCATCAGCATGAAAACCTCCGCCGAGGAGTCCAGTAACATGGATACATAGCGTCCAATCTGGGCCAACCCCGACGTGTGGAAGTGGTCTTGCTTAATTTGGGGGATCTCGACACAGCCACTCGGCAAATCAGCTTTGGTCCGCCTACGTGAAGGCTCCAAGATGTCGATGAGGTCCTTGCAGCCCGGAGGCAACTTGAAACTCCGTTTCGTATAGTTGACGAATTGTGACATACGCGCGCAGCCGCCTAAACCAAAACTGAGCGGCAGCCGCCCGTTCGAAGCGTCCGCTGGCGAAAGGGGCTCGGGAACGGCCATGCCGCGCCGAAACGGAGAAGTGAGGCGCCTGTTGACCTTTTATCACGGGTCATTTTGACTTCCTGGGATCACGGATCCCACGCCCCTCACCCCAGCAATCCCTTCTGCACCTCGCCGTCCTTCACGATCGGGATGGGCCGGTTGCCCGGGGCCAGCAACGGCTTGGTGTAATCGATGCCGAGCTGGTGATAAATCGTCGCCGCCAGGTCTTCGACCTTGAGCGGGTCGCTCTCAGGCTCGGAGCCCGTTGGGTCGGACGTTCCGTAAACGTGGCCCTTTTTCAGGCCGCCGCCGGCCAGGCAGATGGAGAAGACTTTCGGGTAATGGTCGCGTCCGGCGTTGCCGTTGATCTTCGGCGTGCGGCCGAATTCGGTGGTGATCATCACCAGTGTGCTGTCGAGCATCCCGCGCTGGTCCAGGTCGCGGATGAGCGCGGCGAAGGCCTTGTCGAGGTTCGGCATCTGGTTGTTCATCGCGTTCTTGATGTTGTCGTGATGATCCCAACCGCCGTAACTGAGGCTGACAAATCGCACCCCCGCCTCGACCAGCCGCCGGGCGAGCAGCATCCGCTGGCCGCCGTTGTTCTGACCATACTCCTCGCGGAGCTTCTCCGGCTCGTCCTTGAGCGAGAAGGCGGCGCGGGCTTTGTCCGAGGAAATCATCGAGTATGCGCGTTGGTAGAAGGAATCCATGCCGTCGAGCGCGTCGGACTTTTCCAACGCGGAGAAGTGGGCGTCCACGGCCGCGCGCATTTCGCGCCGGTCGGCGAAGCGTTTCTCGTCGATGCCACTGGGCAGGGTGAGGTCGCGCACGCGAAACTCCTTGTTCGACGGGTCCGCGCCCAGGCTGAACGGCCCGAAGGCGCTGCCGAGGTAGCCGGTGCCGGCGAAGGTGCTCGGCGGGGTGGGCACGCACACGTAAGGCGGCAGGTCGTTGCGCGAGCCCAGTTCGTGCGACACAATCGAGCCGAAGCTCGGATACTGAATGGCCGGGCTGGGCCGGTAACCGGTGAACATGTTGTGCGTGCCCCGGTCGTGGTCGGCTTCGCCGTGGGTCATCGAGCGGACCACGCAAATCTTGTCGGCGACCTTGGCCGTGTTGGCCATGAGTTCGGAGAACTGGATGCCGTCCAGCCTGGTCTTAACTGTGCCGAGCGGCCCGCGGTATTCGATCGGCGCGAACAGCTTTGGGTCGAACGATTCCTGCGCCGCCATGCCGCCGGGCAGGTAGATGCTGATGACCGACTGCGCCGCGGCCGATTTCGCTTCGGCCGAGCCCGCCGCGCGCGCCTCGAGCCGGAAAAGTCCGCCGAGCGTCAGGCCCAATCCGCCGACGGCGCCGACGTGAAGAAACTCGCGGCGGCTCGGACGCCAGGGGTGGTCAGAACTATTGCACCAGGTGGGGATGAACTTCTTGCTCATAACATTGGCTCGGTTGAAGGGCTTTTGCGTACTTAACCCGAATAGACGCTTTCCTTCAAGGCTTTATGCGAAGTTTTTCTCGCTCACTCGACCGTCAGCGCAACCAAAAACGGCGCCGAACCGGCCATCGCCGAAACGTAGTCAATCGTCTCAACGCGTTTCCGCGGGTGCGGATTTTCGAAGGTGGTTCGGCACAAGCGCACCCCGAGACCACGCCGGACCGTGGCCGGGCTGTCGCCAGTCCAGGCGATGACCGTATTGGGGTCCGCGGGCATCTGGCCCTTGTAGTCCCAAAAATCGAGGACGTTGACGCGATGCTGAATCTCGAGCTCGGCCTGCCCTCCACCCGAGTAATGCAGCACGAGGCTGGCGACCGTGGTCCCGGGCGGATCGCCGAATCCCGAGTTGGCGTGCAGGATGTGCACGCGCCGGCAGGGCCGGCCCACCGGCATTCCCGCCACTTTTTCGGGCAACACGTAGCGGCGTTTCACCCAGCATTGGCCCTGCAATTGGATCAGGCCCTGCACGTCGAAGACGACCCCTCCAAACTCCTGCCGGCCCGTGGGCAGGGTGGCCAGGTTGTTACCAGGGTCTTCGTTCGGCAGCCAGCTCGTGTGCAGAACACCGTTCGTGTGCCGGGACAGGTCCACGGGCCTGAACCCGGGACTTTTCGCGGGCGCCAGCAGCAGCACCACCACGACGACGAATTGAACCAGGACCAACAGGCCAACAACCCACAGCCAGAGCTTTTTTCTGTTGCTCGTCATGGCACGACACAAAAGGTTGCCGAATCCGATATTGATAGGCAATCCAAAGCCGTCTCGAGCGCAACCCAGATTGTCACAGCCGGGTTGGGACATCCTCTCCGCCTCGCAGCGCGAGGCTGCGATGTTAGCCGTGGGCTTCAGCCCACGGTACGGCGGGAGGAGAGCGCGCGTCGCGTCAGCGACGCTTGAAATGAGCGACTGGGAGCCCCGTTCAAGCGTCGCTGACGCGGCGCATCGCCGCTGGGTCGGGTGGTCCGTGGGTTGAAACCCACGGCTACCGTCAGGCCGTCGCTCCGCGACTGCAGGCAGGCTGCGCCTGCGCACCGCTGACGTCCCGCTCCTGCTGCGGTCTCTGCCGCCAGGCCCGGCTCGACTTTCGACACGACTCCTCGCTCGACAATCATGCCCGACTGAGATACATGCGTATCGTGAACAATAAAACCGCAGAATTGCGGCTCACTCACCTGCTAGGCGGCAAGAGCGTCTCGTAACCACTAGATGAAAGTTGGTGAAATCTATGAAGGCGAATACAAATTCATGTGTCCGGCAGCATCTATTTCTGAGCGCGACCTTGGTGGCGCTGCTATTGCTCGGCGTAAGCACACGGGCGGCTGTCACTCCCATCGGTCCGTTCACCGGGAGTCTGAGCGAGACTTGGGAGTCGTTTAACGACTATTTGTCGGGCCCGCGCTACCTCGCAGACTCGACCAGCATCATGGGCGGTGGCGCTTTCATCTACAATTCGCTCATGAGCGTTTATCTTACCAACTCAGCCACAAGTTTCGGGCTCGGTTCCAGTGGGAACGCCAAGGTTGCCGATGGGGCGAAAGGGATGGGGCTGGATGGTTTCGCTCAGACAGCAACGATCACATTCGCGAACCCGGTGGTTGATTTTGGGGCTTTTTGGGGCTCCGCCACTCCACCGTGGGGACCGCAGGCTCCGCCGGTTGAGCCGACTCCGACCACGGTCTCACTAGCTTTCAGCGATGGATCTTTTGATAGCTTCACCTACTTTGCTCCGGATCATAGCGGTACTCTTGAGTGGCACGGGTGGCATTTTGCGACAGGCATCACTAGTATAAGCTACTCAGGCGGTTTTGTGGTGGTGGATGGCCTGCAAGCCAACGTCATTCCAGACGCCGACGGGGACGGTGTGCCTGACAGCCAAGACCTGTGCCCGAACACACCTGCGGGAGCAGCTGTGGACTCGCACGGCTGCACCATTGATCAACTTGTGCCCTGTGCCGGCCCGTCTTCCGGCAGTACTTGGACAAATCACGGTCAGTATGTTTCCGCCGTCGCCCGGACTGCCGAGGAATTTTTAGCAGCCGGTCTCATCACGGAGACGGAGAAGGATATGATCGTGAAGGCCGCGGTCCAGTCTGACTGTGGACGGAAGCCCAGTCCATTCAAACGATTCCAGAGCAATTTCGATTTGGATGACAAGCCATGACGATGCCGCCTAACCCCAAGGGTAGCTTTGAACGGAGCGCGCCAAGTACGTTGAGCACGTCGAGGTCGTAGTCGCGCGGAGCCTCAATACGACCGTGTGTCGAACGAGCCCGGTGCAGTCAGGCGACCGTTTCCTTTCGACACGAATTGCACGAATTTTCACGAATTGAATTCGCGTCGCAACTTAGTGGGTCGTTTCGGCTCCCGCCAGCACCAAGCCCTCGCTGCCCTCGGCCACGCGCAGGCAGAAGCTCCAGTCGTCGGTGGCGTTGGTGACTTTCAGCAGGAGGTTGTTCGGGCCTTTCTTCAAAGAGACGCTGAAACGGTCCTGATCGGGCGAACAGACACGTGTGTCGGTGCTGGTGTGGACTTCCTCGCCGTTGACCCAGACTTTGACCGAATCACTGGAGCCGAGGCAGAAGGTAGCGATGCGGGCTTCGGGGCTGTTGAGCGTGGTGCGGGCGTAGGCGGTCCGGCCGTTCAACTCGCGAACGTTCAGGCCCAGCACGCGACCGAATCGAACGATGCCAAGGGATTGCTTCGGGTCAGTCTTTTTCCAGGTGACGGTGCTGGTGGCGGGGCGCTCGCTCTCTTTGGCGAGGGCCTCGCGTTCGGGCGGGTAAACCGTGTCGAAGGATTCATCCCGGGCGGAGCTGCTGGTGCGGCTCGAACTGCTGCTACTGCCACGGCTGGAAGTGCTGGCCGGAGCGGAACTGTCGCTGCCGCGATAGGGGCCGGCGATCTCCCAGTCTTCGAGCAGGCCGTCCCAGGCGATGGCTTCGTCGCGTTCCACGCCTTTGAGTCTGGCTTCGCCAGCGAGGCGCGCCGCAGTGTCGGGGAGGCCGAGACGTTGGGCGATTTGCTGGGCGAGGCCGAGCAGATTGGAAACGCGGTCGTGCTCGGGAGCTTTTTGCACGAGATCGAGAACGGCGCCTTTGAATTGCGCGAAGTTGCCGGTGGTGACGGCGTCGGCGATGGCTTCGCGGGCGTCTTCGACCAGGGCCTGGCCCCAGGCGCCTTGCAACTCGGCAAGCGCGGAGACGGCTTGTTTGAGGTCGCCGGCCCGGGCGTGGAGCCGCACGAGATCGGCGTTGGCTTCGGCGCGCGGAACTGAGCCGTAGCCGCCCGCGGCCAGGCGTTGCAGAATCTTGATTCGTTCGGCCGTCATCTTCTGGTCGGTGCAAAGGTCGGCAAGGGTCTTGAGTTCGGCTTGCGAGAGCCTGGGCGCGTCGGCCAGGGCGGCGAGTTTGGCACGGGCTTCGTTGGTCTGGCCGCGATGGTAGGTCACAAGGGCCAGGAAATAGTCGCGCTTGCTGTCGTGGAGGGCGCCGTCGGTGAGAATCTTTGTGAGCGTGTCGATGGCGGCAGCGTCGCCGGTTTTCGCAACGGCGATGATTAGATTCATGTCCCCCAACGCTTCGTGCGGCTTGGCTTGGATGAATTCGGCAAGCACGGGCGCGGCTTCCGCGCCGCCGCCGCACATGGCCAGGCCCCGGGCAGCGGCGACTTTGACGCTCGATCGACTTGAGGCGAGCGCCTTGCGATACCAGGCGGCGGCTTGCTTCGCAAACTTCAGCCGGGCGAACGCGTCGGCGATTTGGAGTTGCTGGTCACGGTCCTCGACAGGCAATGCTTCGATGCGTTTGGCAAGGAGTTCGCCGGAGGTCCCGTTACTGGAAGTGATGACAATGGCGCCGACCAGCGGCGTGGCGAGCCACGGTTCCTTGTCCCTGGCGTAGCGGTCCGCGGCCTCGGCCGTGAGTTGGTGCGAGACGAACAAGGCGGCGGTGCGGCGGTTGAAGTCGGCCATTCGGCTGCCGCGCGGAACGGCGTCGCCCCCGCGCGCGAGGGCGGCGAAAGCTTCGTTGGTCTTTCCGAGGCCGCAGTAGGCTTCGGCCAGGCCCGTGTATCGGCGCGGATCGACCGAGTCGCTCTTTTTGTCCATACGCGCCTCGATGTAATGGACCGCTGAATCGAACGAGCCGGTGCCGACGCCGCGGCTGGTGGGGCGGGAGTCCCACGTCTTCGTTGCCTCCTCGCTCCGGCCCAATTTGGCATAGCACTGGCCGAGCCGGGTGAGCATGTAATCGAAGTTCCACGAACGAGCGAGCTTCATGGATTGCTCGTAGTGCGCGGCGGCCTTCGCCCATTGCTTCTGGTCGAAATAAACGTGGCCCGCTTTCTCGAAGGTGTCGCCGCCCTTGGCCCACCCCAGGAGCGTGTTCAACTCCTGCTCAGCCTCGGCGGGTCGCTTCAATTGGAAGAGCATCGTTGCAAGCTGGATCGCCTGCTGGATTTCGTCCTGGAGCGTGGTGACGCCCTTGGTGTCGCGCAATAGAGCGACGGCTTCGTCGCCGCGATGGAGCTTCACGAGCAGTGCGGCCTTGGCGCTGGCAGCGGCGCGGTTGAAAGGGCTTTGCTTGATCTTCTCGTCGTAATACGCCAGTGCCTTGTCGGGGTACCCGGCGTCGGACCAGGCCCTGGCGAGGCGCTCCTGGATGTTGACGTTGCGGTTGGTCTCCGCGGCGATGCGGGCCTGCACGTCGGCCGCGAGCACCGGCGCCTTGCCACGCTCTTCGAAAAGTTTGGCGATGCGGCTGAAGTAATTGTCCCCGTAATAGCGCTCGCCGTAGCGGGAGAACTGCCAATTCATGTCCAGGGGCGTCTGGAAGTCGCCGCGTTCGATGCAGACTTTGTACATGCTGTCGCCCTGATAACGATCCAGGTAGCCGGCGTCTTTGTGCGCCAGGAACAGCGCGTAGGCCTCGTCCGGCAGACCGGAGGATTCCAGGTAGCTAAGCAATGCCTGGAAAGAACTGGCGTCCTTCTTTTTCTCAAATCGCTCGCGCAGCCCGTTCTTGCGGGCATCGCGGTCGCCGTGCTCGGTGTCGAATTCGGCGAGCTGGAGACGCGCGTCGGCCTTGCGCGAGGAGTCGGCGAGCTGGATCGCCTTCTCCATCGAAGCCCGGGCTTCCTTGAGGCGGCCAGCGTTCTTCTGCTGCGTGGCCAGCGCGTTGAAGCGCGACTCGGACGGTTTGGCGTTGGCCCACTGCTCATAGCCGGCAAGAGCCTCATCCACCCGGCCTGAGTCCATGAGCGCCTTGGTGTAGGCATTGCGGTAAGTCGAACTGTTGGGATCCTCGTCGAGCAGGCGCTTGACGATTTCCATGCGTTTGGCGGAGTCGGCGGGATTGTTGTAAATCTCGGCAAGCTGCCATGCCAGTTCGCGATTCTTCGGGTCGGCGGCCACGAGGCGCTCGACGAAGGCACGCCGCTCGCCGCCTTCGGTGGTTCCCTGCAACTCACTGGCGATGGCTTTGAGCAATTCGAGGTCGCGGCCCTTGAACGACTCCTTCTTGAGCACAGCCTCGACCAGTGGGGCGAAGCGCCCATGTCGCGAATAGCCGGTGGCGATGGTTCGGTCGAACTCCTGCTGGTCGTAGGTGGAATCGAAGCGGTCGGCGCGGTGCTTGAGGGCAAACTTTTCCGCCGCTTCCCAGAGTTCGAACTCGGCGAACTGGGTCAAAGCCTGGCGCAAATAGTAGCTGTTGTTGCCGTATTGGGTTTGCCGATCGAAGAAATCCTCGAGCATTTGCCCAGCCTTTTTCCTGTCGCCCTTGACCATATAGAGCCGGGCGACGCGCTGGTGGTCCCAAATTTGTTGCTTGTCGCTCTTCTCGACGACGTCGAGGGCCGCCTGCACGTCGCCGGTGATTTCGGCCAGGGTCATGATCTCGTAGATCCCGTTGGCGTCGCGGCCGCCCTCGGCGAGCGCCTTGAAACCGGCGATGGCGTCGGGGAAGCGTTTTTCGACGACGGCGATGTGAACCTGCATGGCCTTGGAGATGCGGTCGTCGGAATTCTTTTTCAGCTCGGCGTCGCAACGGTCCTTGATCTGTTGCAATTTGCCCGTGGCACGGTAGAGACCGACGATTTGCTTGATGGAATTGTGATCCAGGTAATTGCCCTGGGCCCGCGTCTGAGGCGCCGACAGATACTCCTCGTACAGTTTCACCGCTTCGTCGAGCTGGCCCAATTGCATGAAAACGCTGGCCAACTGGTTTTTGAGGTAGGAATCGGTGGGTGACATTTTGATGGCCTTGCGGTAGAGTTCCATCGCCTTGTCGAGGTCGCCCTCCTGCTGGTAACGCTGGGCCAGATCGCGCACCTGGTAGGGCTGGTTGGCTTTCGCGGTGATTTTGTCCTCCATCTGCGCGAGTTCCTTGCCCTTGCCCATGCGCTGGTAGAGGTAACGGAGTTCCCAGGAGATTTCCTGGTAGGCGTTGGGGTTGGCCTTGAGCATCGCTTCGTAAAACTCGGTGGCTTTTTTCATCTCGCCCATCTCGGAGTAGATGCCGGCGATTTGGCGCTTGGCCTGCAACAGGTGCGGGCGCTTTTCGACGAGCTGCTGGTAGATGGCAAGCGCCTCGTCGCGCTTGCCGCTGCTGCGGTAAAGCTGGGCGAGGTTTTCATGCGCCTGCACGGAGCCGGGCTGTTTTTCGAGGCGTTCCTTGAATTTGGCGATCAGCTCGTCGCTCTTGCCGGCGCCGACGTAGTAGCGGTGCAAATCGCTGAGCGAAGCGTCGCCGCCGCCGCTGCTGTAGCCCGAATAGTAATAGCCGGGCCCGTAGTAGTAGCCTTGGGAACCGCGGCCGTGCGACTTGCGTTCCCATGATTCGTCGGCCAGCGCGATGGCTTTGTCGAAATCATTGTCCTCGTTGTAAAGGCGGGCCAGCGCGGCCAGGGCTTCACTGTTTCGACTGACGCCGGAGAGGTGTTCCTCGAGGAGCGACTTGGCGAGCTTCTTTTCGCCGGCGTTGGAGAGGTGGTTGATGAGGCCGAGGATTTGCTGGGGCGGAACGCGCTGCTGGTTCATTTCGCGGATGATTTTCGCCGCGTCGTCATACTTCCGGGCGAGGATGAAGGTGACGGCCTTGGCCTGGGCAACGTCACGGCCTTTGGCGGGGAAGCGTTGCAACACTTCATCGTAGAGCTTGAGCATCCGTTCGTAGTCGTCCTGAACTTGCGCCAGGTAGAGGGCGCTATTGAACCATTCCATCTCGTCGAAACCGCCTTCGCGAAGGGCCTTGAGCAGGTCGGCGGCCTTGTCGTTTTCCTTTTCGTTGAGGTACAAGGCGCAGAGGAGCTTTGTCGTGTCCCAGGCGCGGTTCCGCTCAGTGGGAGTGACGGCGGACTTGTAACCACGGGCGATTTTTTCCAACTGCGCGAAGACGGAATTCGTGGCGTCCTTGTCGGACTGTTTGAGGTACTGGATGGCCTGGCCTTTGGAGTAGTCGATGTAGCCAAAGACCTGGGTGGGGATGTTGCGCTGAAGGCCGCCGTAGTTTTGACGATTGCCGCCGATTTCCGGGACGTAAAGGTACTGCGCGCGGCGCGGTGACATCCATGCGTAGCGGCCGGCCTCGGAGTCAGTCAGCAAGTCGGTGTAGAGCTGGCGCGCCTCGTCCTTCTTGCCCTGCTGCTGGGCGGAGTAGGCGATGTTGTAGAGCATGTTCGCGCGATAGTTCGGATCGAGGTTGATGGCCTTCTGGTAGACCTCCCGCGCCTTGTCCCACTTGCCGTTCTGCTGCATGAAGTTGCCGATGGCCCAGACGGCCTGCATGTCGGTCGGGTTTTCCTTGATCAACTGATCGGCGAGCTCCATCGCCTTTTCCTGCTGCTTGTTCTGGAAGTAGAGCGGCACGAGTCCCTGGAAGGCCTGCACGCGCATCTTGGGCTGGGTCTGCGCGAGCTTTTCCAGCAGCGCGATGGCTTTGTCGTGTTGCTGCTGGTTCTGATAGTAGAGGGCGGCTTGCTGGAGGAGGTCCACGTCGTTGGGCGTGGCGTCGAGAATTTCGAGCGCGACCTTCAGCGCGTCCTCGATGCGGTTGTACATCTGGAGCACCATGAGCAAGTCGCGCTTGGCGTCCACGTTGCCTTTGGCCTTTTTCGCCTTCTCCGTGATCTGCTCGACGAACGCGTCCTCGCCCAGGCTGCGCTGGGCGACACCCGCCATGAACGTGAGCACCTGCGGCCGGAACTGCTTGAACGTCCCCTGCCATCCGGCGCCGCCGTAGTAACCGCTGCCGTAGTTGCGGATGCCATAGACGAACGCGTAAGGGTTCACCGCGCCCGGCCCCTGCTGGCCCTTGGCGACGCGTTGAACCTTTTTCTCGGCCTCCGCCGGTTTCTTGGCCTCTTCGCGGTCGCCGATTTCAAGAATCTGGCTGGCCTGCTTGAGCGCCTCGACCGGCTGCTCGTTCTGCGCGAGGAGCTGGGCGTATTCGTAACGGCGCTTGTAATCGTTGGGATCGAGTTCGACCGCGCGACCTTTCACCAGGAGGGCTTCGTCGGTGAAGCCACCATCTCGCAGGATGGAAGCGAGCCGGTCGTGGGCCTTGGCGTCCTTGGGCGCTTCGGACGCAATCTTTTGCCAGGTGGCCTTGGCTTTCTCGATATCGCCAAGTTGCGCGTAAATCTGCCCGAGCCGCTCGTACTCCTGGGCCGAGGGCTTGCCGCTCTGCGAGAGCAACTGCTCGAAGTAACTCCGGGCCTTCGCGAAGTCCTGCGCCTCGTAGCTGGTGCGGATGAGCGCCTTGAGAGCGGCCCCTTTGTCGTCCACGTTTTGCAGGGCCCCTTCCAGCACCTCGACCGACTTCGCGACCTGGCCGGAGTCCTTGTAAATGGCCGCCAGTTCCTCGTAGGCGGCGAGTTTCTTCGGCGTGTTGCGAATGCGGCGCTGGAACTCGCCGAGAAGCTCCGCCAGCCGGTCCTGTTGAAGATGAATTCGAGCCAGTGACGAAACGGCCGCGAGCCGCGTGGAATCCTCCTTGGCCACGTCGAGCATCTTGCGAAAGGCCTCCTGGGCCTCGCCAGAGCGTTTGTCCTGCTCCAGTGCCTCGCCGTACTGGCGCCAGTAATCCGGTTCGTTCGGCTCCAGGCGCAGCGCGTAGCGGTATTCGTCGAGCGCCTTGGGAGTCTGGCGATACATCTGATAGACCTGCGCCAGCGTGAGCCGGGCCTCGGGATCGCTGGGCGCCAGGCTCACGATGGCCTCGGCGGCGGCAATGGCTTCGTCCTTGAGGTCCACGCTCAGGTGGATGTCGAGCAGGTCCTTGTAGTAGATGCGGGCGCGGTTTTTGTCCTTTTCGAGCAGCGCCTTCGAGGTGGCGATGGCTTGCTCGGCCTGCTTGGCGTTTTTGTAAAGACCGGCGAGCATTCGCAGGTGCTCGATGTTGTCCGGCTCCTTGTCGCGGCGCTGTTCGTAAAGCGCGATGGCCTTTTCCTTCTGTCCGCCGCGCTCGTAGACGCGCGCCAACTGGCTCAGTTTCTTCGCGTCGGAGGGATTGGCCGTGAGGTCGCGCTCCAACTCCTGTTGTTTCACCTCCAGAATGCCCAGCTCGCGCCAGGCGTCGATCCGGCCCGACTCGCCTTGAAGCTGGAGGAACTCGTTTTGGTCCTGCGCGGCGAGCAACTCGAACTCCACGGCCGCGGGTTCGAACTTTTGTTGCTTGAGCAGAATTTTCGCGTAGGCCAGGCGGGCTTCGAGATTCTGCGGTTCCTTGTCGACGGCGGCCTTGCGGAGCTTGACGGCTTCATCGAGCTTTTGGCTGGCTTCGAGGATGGAAGCGATCTCGGCGTAGTCGTCGGCCTTGCTCGTCGCGGCGTCGATCACGCTGAGCCAGAGTTTCACCGCTTCGGCCTCGTCGCCTTTCTGGTGCTTCAAGCCGGCGAGGCGGAGAGTCCAGTCCTTGTTCTTCGACTTCTCGATGGCCTGCTGGTAGGTGGCGATGGCGTCGTCGGGGAACTCGTAGCTCTCGAACCAGCCGGCCAACTGTGCGAGCTTCTCGCCGGCCGGCGGGACCGGCACGACGCGGCGCCAGGCGGCTTTGGCCTTGTCCGGCTGGCCGTCGCGGACGTGGAGCTCGCCGAGGCGCCGCAAGTAATCGGTGTCGCTCGGGAACAGCTCGATGAGCTTCTCGAAAGTGGCAACGGCGTTGGTCTTCTGCCCCGTGCGCAGGTGCAGGGCCAGCAGTTTTTCATACGTGGAGGAATTGCGCGGGTTGCGTTCGAGAATGGCCCGATACTCCTTCTCCGCGTCGGCGAATTTCGCCATGCGTGTGTACGTTTCGGCCAGCAGGTCGCGAAACTCGATGTCTCCGGCGTTTTGCTCCAGCCGCGCGTTGACATACTTCACGAGGCCGGCGAGGTCCCCAATGTCCTCATACACGCCCACGAGCCGGATCTTCAGGTCTTCAAAGAGCCAGTTGCCCGGCGCGACCAGCTCCAATGCCTGTTCGTAAGTCGCTATGGCATCCTTGAATTTCTCCGCCTGGACGAGGCATTGACCGATGGACCGCAAGGCACGGCAGCGCCGATACGGGTCGTCCTTGGAACCTTCGGCGATGCGCCGATGGACGGTGATCGCTTCGTCCCACATGCGGTTGTCCTGGTAAATCTCGGCCAGTTCGAGCTGGGCGAAGATTTCGTCGGGACTTTGCTCGGCGATGCGTTTCCAGACGGCGATGGCCTGGTCGCGCTTGCCCTGGCGCAGGTAGAGGTTGCCCAGCATTCGGCAGACGGCGGAGCGCTGGTCCAGGTCGGCTAGCGTGTCGATGGCGGCGGAGAGCAACTCGGCGGCTTTGTCGTCGCGGCCGGCCTTGTAGAAGAGGGTGCCGAGCAGGACCTTGAACTGGGGACGCGCCTCGCCTTTGGCCGCTGCTTTTTCCAGCGCGGCAATCGCGTCGGCCGTCTTGAACTGGCGGTCGAAAATCTGGCCGAGCAGCAGCAGCGGGGCGAGGGCGTCATCGCCAGTGTCAGCCTTGGGCTTGAGCGCCTCGACCCACTTGTCGACGCCTTCAACTTTCGAGTACCCCTCGTAGACGGCGTTGAAGGCGCGCTCCTGGAACGGGTTTTTCAGGAGCACTTGTTCGTAGCGGTCGCGCATTTCCTTGTCGCGCGCCGGGTCGGGCGCGTCGGCGGCGCGGGATGTGAGCGCGAGGGAGGCGACAGCGAGGGCCGTTACCAGACCCAGTGAAAGAGACGGGGAACGTTTCATAGAAATTCCATTGAATGGAGAAGATGGAACTTGAAAACTACCTGTCGATTCAGACCGCACTCATCCGTCTGAAGACCAAGGCCCACCTGGCCTTGAAATGCGCGGCGGACCTGTCTTAGGATACGGGCATGAACGCAACGATGGTGGAAAGCCACGCCGCAGGCATTTGGCAGCGGGTGCTGCATCCGGAGGTCGGCGACTTTTCGCCCGAAGCCGCGCGGCGGTTTCTCAAATGGGACTTCGCTGAGACTGACAAGAAGCGGGCGGATGAGCTCGCGGCCAAAGCAAGGGCCGGCACGCTGACGGAAGCCGAAGATCAGGAACTCCGTTCGTTCATGGTCGTGGACGCAATTCTGAGCATCGTCCACGCCAAGGCGCAACTGTCGCTTCGTCAGGCGGGATTGGACCAATAGCCCGCCAGCATGGACGCCCGACTGCGCGCGACCGTCGCCGAACGCGCCGGTAATTGCTGCGAATATTGCCGTCTCCCAGCCCGCTTCAGCCGGCTCTCCCACCAAATCGACCACATCATTCCCCAACAACACGGTGGGCTGACCGAACCCGCCAACCTGGCGTTCGCGTGCTTCCACTGCAATGGCCACAAGGGGCCGAACCTCACAGGCATCGATCCCGATACAGGAGTCATAAAGTTGTTCAACCCTCGAACCGAACGTTGGTCTGAGCACTTTCGCTGGCAAGGGGCCCGCATCGTCGGAATCTCGGCCGTCGGACGGGCCACAGTGGCGGTCCTCGCCATGAACGATGAAATCGAGGTTGATAGGCGCGCGGTTTGGCTTGCGACCGGCTTGTGGCGCCCCACTGAGGAAAGTTGAGTCTGCGTTAGCCATACCGCTGCGGCCTTTCGCTGAACACCCGATACCCCGCCAAATCCAACCTTCGCAACGCCACATCCACCACGAACAGCAACAATGCGGACCCGAGCAGCCAGGGCCAAAGTCGTCTGCGCACCGGGACGCTCTCGCCCGGCTCGACTTTGAACAGGTCCTCGACCGCCGGCTGGAACTTCCCGCCGGTGGACAAGGCCATTTCCTTCAAGTAGGCGTCATTGACGGCCAGGTGGCGATATTCCGGCTTGTAGCTCACCGTGACGGCGCGCGTGTAGTCGTTGATGACTTCTTCCGCGCCGGTTTCGTTCAAACGACTCTGCCGGATTTTCAAGAGGTAGCTGCCGGTGTCGGGCATGGGGAACGTTGTCTCGTAGCGGCCCGGCGCGGTCTGTTGCAAGGCCAGCGAGGCAAGACTCAGATCCGGTTTCACCAATTGGGCCACGGTCCTTAGACCGTTGACGAACGCGCCTTGTTCGTCCGCCGTGTCGATGACGATGCGGCCGTGGTCGCCGCCGACCGTGATGGTGGTCTCCGCGCCGCGATGCTGCGTGGTGCGCATCACGTCTCGAACGACCTGCGCCCAAAACTGGCCAAAGCCCGGCCAGCGCACCCAGTCGGCGGCCCACTTGCTCTTGGCGTCGCTCATGAAGGCGGCGGACTTGCCCAGGCCGAAGCGCCAGCTCACGAACAGCGGGTCGCCGCGCTCGGTAATGAGCGAGGCGGTGGCGGTGGGCTTGGGCGACGTGACGATGTAACCGAACAGGAAAGGCGCGTTCTTCCAGTCGATGCCGCGGATGACCTGTTCGTCGCGCAGCACTTGCGGCAGGAAGGGTTCCTCGATGAGCGACGACTTGCTGGCGGTCATCGTTTCCTTGGTGAAGATCTGCGGCACGTCGTGCGGATCAGTCGTCTGGTAATAGCGGCCCCGGCCCCAGCGGGCGATGCTTTGGAGCAGCTCAGCGTCGATATCCTGCCCGATGGCGACGGTGGAGACGGTAATTTGCTCGGCGGCCATCGTAGTGGTGATGCCCTGGAAATCGCCCGGTTGCGAGACGCCGTCGGTCAGCACGATGCAATGCTTGAGCGCGGCGGTGACCTGTTGGAGCATCTCATGGGCGCGGACCATCGGCGGATACATCGTGGTGCCGCCGTCGGCCTCGATGCGCTCGATGCTCGACACGATGCCCAGTTTGTTGGCGGCGCTTTGGAGTTCGGCGATCACATAGGTCTCGCCATCGAAGGCGATCACGCCGACGTAATCGCGATCGGCCAACAGCTCCACCGAGGCGATGGCTGCTTCCTTGGCGAGTTGAATCTTGTCGCCACTCATGCTGCCGGACTTGTCGATGACCAGCATCATGGCCAGGCCGGGCGTGTCCTTTTTCTTCTCCGAGCGCATGCGCACGGGAAGCGCGTCCTCGATGGCCGTGCGGTAATAGCCGCCGAGGCCGAACGAATCCTGGCCGCCCAACATCACGAAACCGCCGCCGAGATCCTCGACGTAGGAGCGAAGCAGGCTCATCTGGCGCACGTTCACGTCTGTGGCCGGTACGTCGGAGAACAGCACCGCGTCGTAGGCGGCTAGCTCTTCAAGACTTCCCGGCATTCCTTTGCCTTCGCGCACTTCCACGCGAATGTTTTCGGCCTCCAAAGCGCGGGCCAGGAAGCGCCCGTCGCGCTCGTTCTTCTCGAGGAGCAACACTTTCGGTTCGCCGGAGACGCTGACCAGGCCCGAGGCGACGTTGTTGTCGGCGAAGAAGTCCCGGTCGGCCCTGGCGCGAAGCTCGTATTTCACAAGGCCCTCCCTGGCTTTGGATTCCTGAAAGGTCAGCGTGTTGGCGCCGGATTTGAGGTCGATCTCTTTTTCCTGAATCTTGAAACCATCGCGATAAAGGGTGAACTGCGCCTTGGTCGGCGTGGTCGCATGGGCGATGGCTGACACCGCGAAGCTCGCGCCCTTCTTCACCTCGCTTGGGATCACGAGGTCTTCGAGGAGGACTTCCTCCTTGGTGTCGGTGGCGTAGGGCGCGGTAAAAACCTTCAAGCCGTGCGCCGATGCGCGCCGGGCGGCGGCGATGCCATTGCCGGCGGTTTCGTTGCCATCGCTCAGGAGCAGGATTCGGTTGAGGGTGTCCGCCGGCAGCGATTGCGACGCGGTGAGCAAGGCGCGCTCGACGGCGGTCTCGCCGGCAGGCGTGGGGCGGGAGATGGGCTGTTGAAGCTTTGGCGTGGTGGAGAGCGGAGCGAGTGGGTTGTTCGTGGCGGCGAAGGCATTGAAGCCGGCCCGGGCCTGGGATGGGAGTGTCGCGGCAATCCGGCTCCATTGGTTGGACAGTTGGTTGGTGGCGGACTCGGCCACTGAATCCGAAACGTCGCCGAGCAGGAGGACAGAAAGTTTCTCGCTCCTGGAAACCCACAGGAGACTGCCGAGGGCGAGGGCGAGCAGCAGCAGGATCACGCAACGGGTGGCGGCGGAGAGTGCCAGTTGGGCGCGCGGCGAATCCACGAGCGTGAAGCGCAGCACCACGAGCAGCACCGGCAGTGCGAGCAGGAGCACGAGGAAGAGGGGATGCTCGAAGGTGAATCGACTCATTCGATGATCCTCCGATGAAATAGCACCCATTCCGTCACGGAAAGGACGGCCGCCAGGAGGGCCAGCAGCATCCACGGCTCGAAGCCGAGGCGAAAGCCTTCTTTGATTTCGGCGATCGGCTCGCCGGAGCGCAGCGGCAGGGCCTCGCCGGGCTGGATGCGACATTCGCGCGGGCTGGAAAGGTTGGCGGCGAACAGGGCGTTGGTCTCGCCGTTGGAAGTTTCGGCCCGGTAAAAGCCGGCGCGGGAAACCGGCACCAGCGCGCCGGCGGTGTCGAGGGACACGCGCGCGCCGTCCGGAGTCAGAACGGCGCGCGGGGTCGCATTCGTTTCCGTGGAGGACGCCGCGGCGAGCTTCGTCACTTCGGCGGAGGTCAGGAGCGAGCCCATCGGCGGATTGACCCACCGCTCGCCTGACTCGGCGCCGGCGAGGTGCCGGATGGCATTGGCGACGAGGATGGGGAAAGCGATGCGCAGCGGCAGGTCGGTGGTGCTGGTGTCGAACGTGATGACAAGCGCGTTTCGGTCCGGCGCTTCGCGCAGGAGGACGAGCGGCTCGTTGAAGGAAGCGGCCAGCTTCTGCCACGCCGGGTTTGGCTCGACGCCAATGGCTTTTTCGATCGTCACGTTTTGCAAGGCGAGATGGCGGTTTACCGGGTGGTCGCGCTGCCATTCGGTGAAGAGCGGCTTGCTCAGCTCGCCGCGCTTCTTGAGGCCGAGGTCGTCAGGCCAGTCGCCGATGAAGATGGAATTGCCCGGCGGCGTGGCCGGCGGCCGCCAGCCGCTGAAAATCGTGACGGCGTGGGCGCTGGACTCGGTGAATTTGTCGGGCTTCACGACTTCCAGCTCCACGTCTTCGTCCGTGGCCAGGGCGCTCTGGAGGAACAGGTTTTCGGGCGTGACGAGGCGCACGCGGATGGGGCGCGGTCGCGGCAGCGTCGCGTAAGCGTGGTTATCGAGGGGGAAGTTGTCTTGAACGTCCGCAAAGGCCTCGATCTCGCCGCCTTCGGCGCTGAACTGGCGCAGCGTGCGCGTGAGGCTCTTGCCCGCAGGGACATTGAATTCGAAAGCGTCGGCAAGGCGGCCGCCAATGCGCAGCTCGACAGGCACGCGGCGGTCTTTCTCGGAGTCATTGGTGATTTCGAGGTGTACCTGGAAATCGCGCGGAGAACTGGGCAACGGCCGGACACTGAACGTGCTGATGCCAACATTGTCTGCTTTGGCGCCGACGCCCAGATAGGCGAAGCGGCTCCGGGCCGGCGGGTGGATCTCCACCGGGTCGAACGCGCCGTCCGTGACGAGGTAGACATGGGTTTCGCGGTCGTCGGCCGGGAGTTGTTCCACCAGAGCGAGGGCCTTTTTGAAGTCGGTGCCCCCGTGCGTGGGCTGGAGTTTGTCGATGGCTTCCTGGAGATCCTTCTTGCTGTCCGTGAAGGGGTGAAGGATGTCCGCTTCGGCGGCGACGGCCACGAGCATGAGCGAATCGCCGATGGACATGCCGCGGACGACGCCGCGGGCCTTGTCGCGCGCCGCGTCGAAGCGTGTTCTGCCTGTAGCTGCGACCGTGAGGTCGCGGGCCGTTCCCTGGGAAGAATCGCCAGCCCGCGACCTCACGGTCGCAGCTACGCGTTCCTGGACGAGCATCGAGGCGGAGTTGTCAATGAGCAGCACGATGCGCCGGGCGCCGGTCATTTTTCCGGAGAGCGAAGGGCGGGACGCCGCGAGCGTGAGCAGCACGATGAAGAGAAGTTGCAGTAGAAGCGACAAAAGCTTCTTGAGCCGGGTAAGCGAGGTGACGGTTTGTTCGTCGCGGAGAATTTTGTCCCAGAACATCAGAGTGGAAACTTCCACGCGCCGGCGCCGCTGCTTCAGTAGGTAGAGCAAGATGACCGGCGCGAATAGCGTGAAGCCGAGCAAGAACCAAGGTTGGCCGAAGCTCATCGTGTGTGCGTAGCTGCGCTATTGCAAGAATCGTTCGCGTCTCAACATATGAATGATGGTGTCACTGAACGGCACGTCCGTGCGGCAGCGGACGTAGCCGACTTCGCTCTTTCGACAGAATTGTTCCAGGCTCGCACACCAGTCGGTGAAGGTTTGACGATAGCGGCGCAGCAATCCTTCCGTCAGCGTGACTTCGCGGAACCGGCCGGTCTCCGCGTCGTGCAGACGCAGGTCGCCGAGCAGCTCCGGCTGGGCCTCCTGTGGGGAAACGCAGTGAATGGCGAAGACCTCGAACTTCTGGTAACGCAACGCATTCAGGCCGCTGATGGCGGCCGGGTCGTAGAAGTCGGAGAGCACGACAGCCAGTCCGCGTTTGCGACGGCTGCCGGCAAAGGTCTTCATGCAGTTGGCCAGGTCCGTTGGGCCGCAAGATTTGAGCCCTTCGAGGAAGTGAAGGAGACGAAAGACTTTGCCCTTGCCGCGCGCGGCGAGCTGCTGGGCGGCGCTGCGCGGGAGGGATTGGTGGAACGGGATGACGAAGATGCGGTCGAGGCTGGCCAGACCCAGGTAGCCGATGGCCGCGGCGAGGCGCCGGAGGTAGTGAAACTTGTAGGGCTTGCCGAAGTCGATGGAGCCGGAGCAGTCGAGCAGCAGATAGATGTAAAGATCTTCCTCTTCCTCGAAGAGCTTGAGGAACAGGTGATCGGTGCGAAAGAAGACGTTCCAGTCGATGAACCGGAAATCGTCCCCGGGCGAGTAAGGCCGGTGGTCGGCGAACTCGACGCTTACGCCTTTCTGGCGGCTGCGCCGCTCGGCCTTCATCTGGCCGGAGAGGATTTTGCGGGCGATGATGTGGAGGTATTCGAGCGTGTCGAGGAAGTCGTCGTCGAAGAGCGGAGCGTTGCGGTCGTCCAACTGCGCGGAAGGGGCTGGAGCGAGGGCGGACATGAAATGACGAATGACGAATGACCAAAAGTCATTTCTCCTCCACCTTCTTCTGCTCCACGATCTCTTTGATAATGGCATCCGTCTTCACTTCCTCGGCTTCGCCTTCGAAGTTCAGGATGAGACGGTGGCGCAGCGCGGGCG
>WNGA01000360.1_pt1 | contig 166223 bp, 158 predicted proteins | sample 5400061 | NCBI WGS metagenome assembly WNGA01 (sample SAMN13153366, study PRJNA577476) | soil metagenome | isolation source: 100 cm soil or saprolite under grassland replicate 2 | place: USA:California | collected 2016-06-15 | reverse complement strand
CCCGCACCGCCACCCCGCTGTACTTCGTGTGCAACACCTTCGTGATCGCCGACGTCAACGTCGTCTTGCCGTGATCAATGTGCCCAATCGTCCCAATGTTCACGTGCGGCTTCGACCGATCAAACTTCTGCTTGGCCATCCAGGGAACCTCCTCCGTTCGCTAGTGGTCGGTGAAGATGGAGCCCATGTCCGGGCTTGAACCGGAGACCTCGTCCTTACCAAGGACGCGCTCTGCCGACTGAGCTACATGGGCGCGAATGCTGAGCCTCGTGTCTCGCGGCCGGGAAGAGCGGATGGAGCGGGAAACGGGATTCGAACCCGCGACCCCCAGCTTGGAAGGCTGGCGCTCTACCGCTGAGCTATTCCCGCCTGCCCTCCCGTCGCGCCTTCGCTCGAGCGAACACATGGTGGGGAGAGGAGGATTCGAACCTCCGAAGACGTTCGTCAGCAGATTTACAGTCTGCCCCCTTTGGCCGCTTGGGTATCTCCCCGCTTGCTCCCCAGACCGTTGCCCCCGGTGCCTAACCGATTGATTTCACTGGCGCTGGCGGGAGGATTTGAACCCCCGACCCACTGCTTACAAGGCAGTTGCTCTACCCCTGAGCTACGCCAGCAGTCGCAAAACTTCACTTTAGTTTCAAGGCCCTTCCAAGTCAAGACGTTTCTGCTAGAGACTTTCCGCCAGGGGCCCGGCCGCCTCCTCTGGAGCCCCGCTGGCGCAAAACTTCGTAGCAGAGAACGGCCGCCGCGGCCGAGACGTTCAACGACCCGATCTTCCCTTTCATAGGCAGACTCACGAGGAAGTCGCAACTCTTTGCTACGAGCGGGCGGAGCCCTTCCCCCTCTCCCCCCAACACCAAACAGAGCGCCCCCGTGAGATCGAGGGACCATGGCAGCTGGCCGCCTTCCGGGACGCTCCCCACTATCCAAAGCCCTTCTTTTTTAAGTACTTCCAAAACATTTACCAGATTGGTTTCCCGAGCCACCGGCACGTGCTCGGCGGCCCCCATGGATGATTTCGCCGCGGCCGGGGTGAGCCCGGCAGAATGATGCTTGGGCACGATAACTCCGTGAACCGCGGTGGCCTCCGCCGAGCGCAGGATGGCGCCAAGATTGCGCGGGTCCTGGACCTGATCCAGGGCCAGGAGAAAAGCCGGCTCGCCTCGCAGGGCCGGGATCGCGAGCAGGTCCTGGAGCGAAGCGTAGCTGGCCCCGGCGACCCGGGCCACCACACCTTGATGGTGCGAGGTCCCGGCGATGGCCGTGAGCTGATCGCGCGTGCGGAAGGAGATCTTCACGCCCCGTGCCTTGGCGAGCGCGAGGAGCTCGGCCAGCGCCGGCCCGCGCCCCTCGGCCAAGATGGCGATCTCCTCCACGCGCCGGCTCCGCGCGCGCAGCAGCTCGAGCACCGGATTGCGGCCGAAGAGCGGAGCTTCCTCGTCGTCCATCACGACCCGAGCTTCCACGTCGTCCCGTCGCGCGTGTCCTCGAGGGTGACACCCATCGCGCCCAACTCGTCGCGCAGACGGTCGGCCTCGGCGAAGTCGCGCCGCCTGCGCGCCTCCTGGCGGAGGTACACCAGCGAGTCGATGCGCGCCTTGAGCTGGGGATCCACGGCCGGCTCAGGGCGGCGCTCCCGCTCGAGCAGGCCCAGCACCCGCGCCAAGATCACCAGCTCGCTGACACCCATGAGGAAGGCGCCGGCGCCGGCGGCGCCCTGGGCGACCTGGTCGCGCGCGGCGTAGAGCGCGCGCGCCAGATCGAAGAGCGCGGCCAGGGCCTGGGGCGTGTTGAAGTCATCGTCCATTGCGGCTTCGAAACGGCTCCGATGCACGGCGGCATCATCGAACAGCCCCTGATCGGGCCCGGGGCGCGGCGTGCCCTTGGAGGCGATCTTGTTCGCCTCGTCCTGCAGCGCGCGGAGCCGGTTCAGAGCCTTCGCGGCGTCCTCGATCCGCTCTTCGCTGAATTCCAGCGGATGCCGGTAATGCGTCTGGAGCAGATAGAGCCGGATGGCCTCAGGGTCGTGCCGGCGCGCCATGTCCCTGATCGTGAGCGTATTGCCCAGCGACTTCGACATCTTTTCCGAGCCCAGATTCACGAAGCCATTGTGGATCCAGTAGCGGGCAAAGGGCTTGCCCGTCGCCGCCTCGGACTGGGCGATCTCGTTCTCATGGTGGGGGAAGATCAAGTCCTCGCCACCACCGTGGATGTCGAAGCCTTCGCCCAGGTACTGCATCGACATGGCAGAGCATTCGATGTGCCAGCCCGGCCGACCCGAGCCCCACGGACTGTCCCACGCGGGCTCCCCGGGCTTCGAGGCCTTCCAGAGCGCGAAGTCCAAGGGGTCACGCTTGCGCTCGTCGACGTCGACGCGGGCGCCCGCCTGCAGCTCCTCGAGGTTCTTGCCGGAGAGCCGGCCGTAAGCCGGGAAGCGGCGCACCTCGAAATAGACGTCGCCGTCGACCACGTAGGCGACACCCTTGCGCAGGAGGCGCTCGATGAGCGCGATCATCGCCTTGATGTGCTCGGTGGCCTTGGGCTCCTGGTCGCCCGGGAGCACCCCGAGCGTCGCCATGTCGGTCCGGTATTCGGCGATGTAGCGCTCGGAGATCTCCTGAGCGGGAACGGCCTCCGCGTTGGCCCGCTTGATGATCTTGTCGTCCACGTCGGTGTAGTTCTTCACGAACGTAACCTTGAGACCCGTGAAGATCAGGTAGCGCCGGATCACGTCGAAGGCGATGGCGCTGCGCGCATGCCCGATATGGCAGAGGTCGTATGCCGTCACGCCGCAGACGTAGATCCGCGCCTGGCCCACGACGAGCGGAACGAACTCGTCCTTGCGGCGCGTGAGCGAGTTGAAGATCTTGACGGCCATCAGCCGACCTCGACGCTCACCACCGCCATGGCGGCCACGCCTTCCTCCCGGCCCAGCAGCCCCAGGTGCTCGGGGCTCTTGGCCTTGACATTCACGCGATCCGGATCCACCCCGAGCGTGGACGCGAGCTGCTTGGCCATCTCCGGCAGGAAGGCGCCGAGGCGTGGCGACTGGCAGATGATGGTGGCATCCACGTTGACGAGCCGGCCGCCCTTGGTCGCCACCAGCTCCATCACCGAGCGCAGCAGCGAGAGGCTCGACACGTTCTTGTACCGCGCGTCGGTGTCGGGGAAGAGGCGCCCGAGATCGCCCAGCCCCAGCGCGCCGAGCAGGGCCTCGCAGACCGCGTGGGTGAGGACGTCCGCGTCGGAATGCCCGCCGAGGCCGCGCTCGGCCGGAACCGTGACGCCTCCCAGCACCAGCGGGCGACCCGCCACCAGCGGATGCAGATCGAAGCCGAGCCCCGTCCGGGTCATCGCCGGGGACTCCTGGCCCGGAGCCGGGAAATCCAGAGCCGGGCGGCCTTGAGATCCTCCGGCGTCGTGATCTTGAGATTTTGCGGCAGGCCCGGCACCATCGCGACGCGCGCGCCGAGCCGCTCGACCAGGACCGCGTCGTCGGTCCCCATATAGCCGTCGCGCCGCGCCTTCTCGTGGGCCTCCGAGAGCAGGGCGCGGCTGAAGGCCTGCGGCGTCTGGACCAGCCAGAGCCCATCCCGCTCGAGCGTCGCCTCCACCACGGCCTCCCGCACTCGCTTGATCGTCTCCCGCACGGGCACACCGCACGTCGCCGCGCCGTGGCGCCGGGCAGCGGTCAGCACGCGGTCCACCAGCGCGGCGTCGATAAAGGGCCGCACCGCATCGTGCACGACGACCCATCCGATATCGCTCGGTACGGCCTGAAGCCCTCGCCAGACTGACTCCTGGCGCTCCGGCCCTCCGGCTACCACATCGAGCACGCGAGGGACGCGAAAGCGCTGGAGCAGCCGGCGCGTGGCCTCCACGCGGTCCGCCGGGACGGCGACGACGACTCCCACCAGGGCCCGCGAGCGCCCGAGGGCTCGCAGCGTGTGAATCAGCAGCGGGGCGCCAGTCATGACGAGAAACTGCTTGGGCTGGCTCGAGCCCATGCGAGCTCCGCTGCCCCCGGCCGGCACGACCGCCACGGTCTTCCTGATCACCGCGCTGCTTCCTCCTCTTTCGGGCGGGCGAAGATCATGCGGCCGGCCGGCGTCTGGATCACGCTCGTGACCGTCACGTCCACGGTTTGGCCCATGAGGCGCTTGCCGTGATCGACGACGACCATGGTCCCGTCATCGAGATAGGCGACACCCTGGCCGGTTTCTTTGCCTTCCTTCACGATGTGGACATGCATCGGCTCGCCGGGCAGCACGACGGGCTTGAGCGCGTTGGACAGCTCGTTGACGTTGAGCACGGCCACGCCGGAGAGCTCGGCCACCTTGTTCAGGTTGTAATCGTTTGTGACGACCTTGCCGCCCGTGGCCTTGGCCAGCTCGATGAGCTTGCGGTCCACCTCCCGCACCTGCGGGAAGTCCAGGTCATCGATCCGCACCGTCACCCGGGCGATGCGCTGCAGCCGCTGGAGAATGTCGAATCCCCGCTTCCCGCGATTGCGCTTGAGGGCGTCGGAGGAGTCGGCGATCTGCTGGAGCTCGCGCAGGACGAACTGGGGCACCAGCAGGGTCCCTTCGATGAAGCCGGTCTGGCAGACGTCCACGATGCGGCCGTCGATGATCACCGAGGTATCGAGGATCTTGTAGTGCTCGTGGCGGGTCGCGGTCTTCGGAAACATCTTGGCCGACATGTCAGCCAGCTCGTCGCGCTTGGCCAGCGCAACCGTGACGCCCAGATACGCCAGCAGGAGGGCGAACAGCCCGCGCCCCAGCGGACCCGTCCCCGGGAAGACGGCGTCGAGCGTCGAGCCGAGCCCTAGGCCCAGCAGCACGCCGAGGATACCGCCGGTCGCGCCCCAGAAGATGCGCTCGACGGGAATGCGGCGCGCCTGCCACTCGAGCAGCACCGCGAGTACCCCGGCCAGAGTGCCCGCAGCGCCCAGCCACAGCACCTTGGGCCAGCGGATCTCCAGCGCAGGTCCCAACGCGATGCCGGCCGCGGTCGCGGCGATCAGAATGATGAATCGTGCGATGACAATTCCCATGGCTCTCCTCAGGGCCCCAGCAGGAGCTTGACGGCTTCCTCCACCGAGCCCACACCCTGCACGTCCAATGGATGAGTGCGACCCTCTGTTAGATTGTTCTGCGGCACGACGGCGCCCGCGAAGCCGAGCGCGGCCGCTTCCTTCAGCCTGACCTCGAGCGCGGTGACCGCCCGGACTTCGCCCGTGAGCCCCACCTCGCCCATCACGACCAGATCGCTCCGGAGCGGGCGGTCCAGGTAGCTCGATGCTGCCGCCAGCACCACGCCCAGATCGGCAGCAGGCTCGGAGACGCGGCCGCCGCCGGCCACGTTCACGAACGCGTCTTGCGACTGCAGCGGGAAGCCCAGGCGTTTTTCGAGCACCGCGAGCAGCAGGCACACGCGGTTGTAATCCGCGCCCAAGACCGTGCGCCTCGGCGTCCCGAAGCTCGCCGGGGACACCAGGGCTTGAAGCTCGAGGAGCAGAGGGCGCGTCCCCTCCAGACTCGCCACCACCACCGATCCGGGCGCGTCCTTGGGACGCTCGGACAGGAAGAAGCCCGACGGATTCGTGACCTCAATCAGGCCACGCTCGGCCATTTCGAAGACGCCGATCTCGTTGGTCGAGCCGAAGCGATTCTTCACGGCCCGGAGCACGCGATAGGCATGGTGCTGCTCGCCCTCGAAGTAGAGGACGGTGTCCACCAGGTGCTCGAGAACCCGCGGCCCGGCGATGGCGCCTTCTTTGGTCACGTGACCCACGAGAAAGGTGGCGATGCCCTCTCCCTTGGCGAGCGTCATGAGTCGCGCGCCGCACTCTCGCACCTGGCTGACGCTGCCGGGCGCCGACTCCAGCGCCGGCAGGAACGCGGTCTGGATCGAGTCGACGATGAGCACCCGCGGGCGCAGGTCGGCGACATGGGCCTCGATCAGCCCGAGGTCCGTCTCCGCCGCGAAATACAAACCCGCCGCGGCAATGCCCAGCCGATCGGCCCGGAGCTTGATCTGCCCGGCCGATTCCTCTCCCGAGACATAGAGCACGGGGCCCGAGCGCTCCGCCAGCGCGCGGCTGGCCTGGAGCAGCAGCGTGGATTTGCCGATGCCCGGGTCGCCGCCGATCAGCACGAGCGATCCCGTGACGACCCCACCACCCAAGACGCGGTCCAGCTCGCCGATTCCCGTCCGCATCCGCTCGCCGCCCGCCTCAACGCGGATCTCGCCAAGCCGCAGCGGCCGGCTCACCGGCGCGCCCCTGGCGCGGGCGCCCGGACGCGCGGGCGTGGCGCGCTCCTCGACGAGCTGGACGAAGCGCCCGACCCGCGCGCAGTCCGGGCAGGTTCCCGGCTTGGGGGCGGCGAAGCCGCATTCCTGGCAACGATACGTGGCGCGGTCGCGCGCCATTACTTGGTCCCGGTCGCGGCCGCCGGAGCACCGGCCGCGCCCTTGTCGCCGCCCTCGTGCGGGATCGTCGAGCGGATCAGAGAACGGAGCAGGAAGCTGCGGCGCGCGCCCTCGAGAAACTGGACCAGGTTCTCGTAGACGGTGGGATCCGAGAGGAGGGCGCCCACCGTGCCGTCGCCCGCCTTGAGCCGGTCCGTCACCACCCGGAGATTCGCCATGGCGACGCGGAAGTCGGTGGCCGCCTGGCCGAGGGACGTGTCGCCCTCCTCTTCTTTGAGCAGGCTCCCGAGCAGACCGTGGCCGTGCGCGAGCTTCTCGGATACGTCGCGGAAATTCCGCGCCAGCGTCTGCACGTCCTGGGCCACGCTCTTGTATTCGGGATCGAACAGCAGGGCCGGCAGCAGCCCGTCGCTCGGGCCCGGCTTCTCCGCGGACTGCCCCAGCTTGTCCATCGCGGCCAGCAGCGAGCGCGCGGCCTTGCCGCTGTCGCGTGAGAGCAGGACGCCGACCGCGCTCTCACCCGTGTCCGCCCGGGCCAGCATCTGCTGGGCCGAGGCCAGCAGAGCATTGAGCCGCCGCAGGCTCTCCGGCTCCTCGTAGATCAGGACGTGCAGCCAGCCCTTGCCCTTCTCCACCTCCGCGGACATTCGGTCAACCCGGTCCGTGGTGTTTCGGAGGCTCACGGCGAGCTGATCGACCTGCTTCAGGGTGTCGGCGGCGGCCGCGAACATCTGCTGCATCTCGAATGGGTCCCGGCTGACGAGCACGTCGCCGGACTTGAGCGGCGGCTGATCCGCCGTGCCGACCGTGACTTCCACGAGCTTGTCGCCCAGCAGTCCCTGCGTGACGATGCGGGCTTCCGAGTTCCGACGGATCCGGTCGGTGAAGCGCCGGGTGATCGTGAGCGTCACCCGGACCTTGCCGCCCGGATGGGGCGGCAGCTCGACGCGAGTGACCCGGCCGATCTGGACGCCGGCCAGCCGCACGGTCGCACCTTCGGTCAAGCCGCCAACCTCGGTGAAATCGGCGTAGAGGTTGTACTTTCGCTCGAAGTACCGGGCCTGGGCGCCAAGCATGTAGATGATGGCGAGGAAGGCTCCCAGCCCCACCAGGATGAACGCGCCGATCCGGATCTGCAGCGTGAGCTGACGAGATTCAACAGACATGCTCAGTCCTCCCTCATCTCACCCGCCAGAAAGCGCTGGACGTCGGGATTACCCGAGCTCCGAATCCCGGCCGGTGTCCCCACCTCGGCGAAGCGGCCCTGGTGGAGGATCGCCATCTGGTCGGACACCATCTCGGCGAACTCGATGTCGTGCGTGACCACGATGGCGGTGTCACACACGCCCTTGCGGAGCTCCGCGATGAGCTCGGCCACGAGCCGCGCATTGGTCGGGTCGAGGCCTGCGGTGGGCTCGTCGAAGAAGACCACCTCGGGCTCGGTCACGAGGGCCCGCGCGATTCCCACGCGCTTCCTCATCCCGCCCGACAGCTCGGCGGGAAGCTGCTCGTCCACGTCGGGCAGGCCCACGAGGGACAGGAACTTGTGGACCCGGTCGGTGATCTCGCCGAGTGACAAGCTCGTATGCTCGCGCAGGGGATAGGCCACGTTCTCGAATGTCGAGATCGAGTCGAACAGCGCCGCGCTCTGGAACACGAAGCCCGTCCGGCGGCGCAGCGGCAGCATGGCCTCCTCGCTGAGCCAGTCGATGCGGGTGCCGAAGAGGCTGACCTCACCGGCGTCGGGGCGGAGCAGACCCGCGATGATCCGCAGCAGCACGGTCTTCCCCGACCCGCTGCCTCCCATCACGGCCAAGGTCGTGCCCTTGTGGAGGGCCAGGCTGATTCCCCGCAGGACCTGGTTCTGGCCGAAGGACCGTCGGACATCGCGAAGCTCGACCACCGGCGGCGTCGACATGGCGGCCATCACCAGAAGAGGAAGAACAGGAGCTTCGTGAGAAAGAAGTCGGAGATGATCACGGCCATGGTCGCCTGGACCACGGTGGCCGTCGTCGCGCGCCCGAGTCCCTCGGTGCCGCCCTCCGTGGCGAGCCCGTTGTAGCAGCCGATGAGAGTTACCAGGGCGCCAAAGACCATGCCCTTGAAGATGCCGCTCAGGAAATCCTTGATCACCACCCAGTAGGAGATCGTGTTCCAGTAGAGATAGCTGTCGAGATTGCGCTCGTACACCATGACCAGCATGCCCCCCAGCATCCCCACGCCGTCGGCCAGGATGACCATCACCGGGAACACGACCACTGCGGCGAGCATGCGCGGGACGATCAGCCGCTTGATGTAGTTGACGCCGATGGCGCGCAGCGCGTCGATCTGCTCCGTGACTTTCATGGAGCCGAGCTCGGCGGTGATCCCCGAGGCCACTTTGCCGCCGACGAGGATCGCCGTCAGCACCGGCCCCAGCTCCCTCAGGAGTGACACGGCCACGATGGGGCCCACGTAGGTCTCTGTGCCGAAGCGGGCCATGTTCACCGCGCTCTGCAGCGCCAGGACCATGCCCGTGAAGATCGCGGCGGACACGGCCACCACCAGCGACCGGACGCCCATGATGTCGATCTCGCGCGCGACGAGCCAGAAATAGGACGGGGGCAGCGCCAGGTTGCGCGCCACCCGCATGGTCAGGAGGCCCAGCCCGCCGTACCAGACGAGCGTCTCCCGCCCGTGCATCCTCACGTACTCTGTCGCCGTCATCGCGCTCCTCCCGCGAAACTCTCCACGAACGCCTCGAAGTCAGCGCGGCCCGCCTCGAACGCGGCGGCCGGCGCGACATAGAGAAAATCGTAGACACAATGCCCATCCTTGATCACGACCGCCTCCACCGTCACCACCGCGCCGGGCGTCGTGCCCCGGACGACCGTGCGCACGGCCTGCCGCCCGGCCGCTTCGCTTCGGGCGGTCTCCAGCGTCTCGCGGTGGCTGAGCCCGAAGGTGAGATGCCGGGCCAGCACGTCGGCGGGCCGCCCCGCCTCGCGGCCGCCGCAGGTCGCGTTCGCCAGCATCCCGCCCGGCGGCACCTCGCGTTTGAGCTCGAGGTCGGCCTGCGCGTTGTGCTCCACCCGCCAGCCTTCGCTCGGCAGCCGCACCTGATATCCCTTGGATGAATAGAACACGCCGTGTTCGATCCGCCCGGCGGTGGCGCAGCCCCACAGGACCACGGCCAGCGCCAGCGCCGTCGCGCGCCTCACGCTTCGGCCTTTCGCTCCCCATGACGGCGCGCCAGCTCGTTGAAGACCCGCCGCAGCGGAATCCCCCGCGCCGCCAACAGCACCATGCTATGGAACCAGAGATCGGCCATCTCGGCCACAAGCCGCTCGTCTCCCTCTCCGCCGAGCGCCGCCGTCACCACCTCCGTCGCCTCCTCGCCGATCTTCCGGCAGATCTGGGCTTCCCCCTTTTCGAAGAGGCTCGCCACGTACGAGCCCGGCGGCGGGGCCACCTTCCGGGACTGCAGCACGCGCTCGAGGACTTCGAGCATCGCGGGCCCCGCGCTGCCCGCCGACACCGCGCCGGCCGGCGCGCCCAGTCGCGTGAAGAAGCAGCTCCGCGCCCCCGTATGGCAGGCCACGCCATCCTGGTGCACCTGCACCAGCAGCGTGTCCCGATCGCAGTCGGCGTAGATACCGTCCACGTGTTGGGCATGCCCCGAGGTTTCGCCCTTGCGCCAGAGCGCACGGCGGGAGCGGGACCAGAAGTGGCTCAGCCCCGTGGCCCGCGTGGCTTCGAGCGCCGCGCGATCCAGCCAGGCCACCATCAGCACCTCGCCTGTCTCGGTCTCCTGTACCACCGCGGGGATCAGGCCGTCGGCGTCCCATTTGAGCTGGTCTGCGACGCTCACGGCTCGAGCCTCACCGCCACGCCGCCATCCCGCAGATACTGCTTCGCCTCGCGGATGCTGTGCCGGCCGAAGTGAAAGAGCGAGGCCACCAGCGCGGCATCGGCCCTTCCTTCGACCACGCCCTGACGGAGATGCTCGAGCGCGCCCACCCCGCCCGAGGCGATGACCGGCACCGACACCGCGTCGGCGACGGCCCGCGTGAGCTCGAGATCGTAGCCTTCTCCCGTGCCGTCGCGGTCCATGCTGGTGAGCAGGATTTCCCCCGCGCCCAGCCTCACCACCTCGCGCGCCCACTCGACGGCGTCCCGCCCCGTCGGACGACGTCCGCCGTGGCTGTAGACCTCCCATCGCGGCGGCTCGACGCCTGGCTCGCGCTTGGCATCGATGGCCACCACGATGCACTGGCTGCCAAAGGCCCGCGCCGCTTCGCCAACGAGCTCGGGACGCTCGAGCGCCGCCGTGTTCAGCGACACCTTGTCCGCCCCCGCTCGCAGCAGCGTGCGGATGTCGTCCAGGCTGCGGACGCCCCCGCCTACGGTGAGCGGCATGTAAATGCCCTCGGCCGTGCGCCGGACGACGTCGAGCATGATCGCGCGCCCCTCGTGTGACGCCGTGATGTCGAGGAACACCAGCTCGTCCGCTCCCTGCATGTCATAGGCCTGCGCCGCTTCCACCGGATCACCCGCGTCCCGCAGGTTCACGAACTGCACGCCCTTGACCACGCGGCCATCCTTGACATCCAGGCATGGAATGAGCCGCTTGCAGAGCATTAGAGGGCCTGAGCCAGCGCGCGCCGCAGGTCGACGGCGCCGCTGTAGAGCGCTCGGCCGACGATGACGCCTGCCAGCCCCGGGATGGTCGCGAGCTGACGGATGTCTTCGAGCGAGCCGACGCCGCCCGAGGCGAAGACGGGGATGCCGGCGGCCTTGGCCACGCTCTCGGTGCTCCACATGTTCGGCCCACCCTCGGTGCCGTCGCGCGCGATATCGGTATAGATGATGGCGGCCGCGCCGGCGGCCGCAGCGTCGCGCACCAGCGCGGTCGCGTCCAGCTCGAGCACGCGCGTCCAGCCGTCGACCGCGACACGGCCATCCGAAGCGTCCACCCCCACGATGATCCGGTCCTCGAACCGACGACAGACCTCGCCAAGGAAGACGGGATCGAGAGCGGCCCGGGTGCCGACAATGGCCCAGCGCGCGCCGGCCTCGAGCACGGTCTCGACATGCCCGAGCTCTCTCAGACCCCCGCCGACCTCGACGGGGATGGAAATGGCGGCGATAAGAGTGCGGATCAGCGCGGCCTGCGCCGGGCGCCCGTCGAAGGCGCCATCCAGATCCACGACATGCAGGCGCTGGGCGCCGGCCGCCTGCCACTGGCGCGCCATCGCCACCGGATCGTCGGAGAACACGGTCTCGGCCTCGGCGCGGCCCTGTAGCAGCCGCACGCAGCGACCGCCCTTGATGTCCACCGCCGGCACGATCTCGAAGCTCATGCGCGGCTCCCTCGCCGGTCCTTCACGAAGACGGCGAAGTTCTCGAGGAGCCGCAGGCCCCAGCGCTGGCTTTTCTCGGGATGGAACTGAGTGGCGAAGAGCGCTCCGCGCTCCACCGCCGCCGCAAACGTCACCCCGTACGTGCAGGTGGCCGCGCGCAGCGAGGGATCCGTCGTCTCGGGATAGTAGGAGTGGACGAAGTAGAAGTGCCGTCCGCTCGGGATCCCGTCGAACAACCTCAGATCGCCGCGGTGCTCGACCTGATTCCAGCCCATGTGGGGCACCTTGAGGCCGGGCGGAAAGCGGCTCACCGCGCCCGGGATCACGTCGAGCCCCTTGCCCTGGCCGAACTCCTCGCTCTCGGTGAACAGCAGCTGGTAGCCCAGGCAGATACCAAGAAACGGGCGGCCGCCGTCGAGGCAGGCCCGCAGCGGCTCCAGCAAGCCGAGCGCCTGGAGACTGCCCATGGCGTCGTGGAACGCCCCATCGCCGGGGAGCACGACGGCCTCGGCGTCGGCTACCACGCGCGGATCTTGAGTGACCACGGCGCGCAGGCCGAGGCGGCCGAAGGCCTTCTCGACGCTGCCGAGATTCCCGCGGCCATAGTCGATGACGGCGGTGAGAGAGGCCACGCGCCTAGAGACTCCCCTTCGTCGACAGCACGTCGCCGATGCGCGGGTTGAGCCGAGTCGCTTCCGCCAGCGCCCGTCCCACTGATTTGAAGACGGCCTCGGAGATGTGGTGCAGATTCTCACCATAGTGCATGGTCACGTGCAGCGTGAGCTCCGCGTTGAAGGCAACGGCGCGGAAGAAATCCTTGAGCAGGTCCAGGTCGAAGTTCGAAATCCGCGTCCGCCCGAGCGGCACATTGAAGACCAGGTATGGCCGACCCGAGACGTCCACTGCCGCATGCACGAGCGCCTCGTCCATCGGCAGGAAGGAGTCTCCATAGCGAGTGATGCCCCGCTTGTCGCCCACCGCCTCCTTGAAGGCCTTGCCCAGGCAGATGCCGACGTCTTCCACAGTGTGGTGCAGGTCCACCTCGAGGTCGCCTTTGGCGTCCACGGTGAGATCCATCAGGCCATGCTTGGCCCAGGCCTCCAGCATGTGGTTGAAGAAGGGAATGCCTGTCTCCACCTTGGACGCGCCGCTGCCGTCCAGGTTGAGCTGCAGCACGATCTGTGTCTCCTTCGTGTTGCGCTCGACGCGCGCCTCCCGGTTGCCTGGCTTCATGCCTTGCCTCCCGTGCGTTCGATGCGGACCGCCGCGGCCGCGCCGTGTGCATCGAGGCCTTCCACGCGGCTGAGCTCCGCGACGTGGGGCCCGGCCTCGGTCAGCCCCTTGGCGGAGTACTGGATCACGCTCATGCGCTTGACGAAATCTTCGGTGCTGAGCGCGGAGGCGAAGCGCGCCGTGCCACCCGTGGGCAGCACGTGATTCGGCCCAGCGACATAGTCGCCGACGACCTCGGGCGTGAAGCGCCCGAGGAAGACGGCGCCGGCGCTCCTCACGCGGCTCAGGAGCGCCTCAGGGTCGGCCACCTGGAGCTCCAGATGCTCGGGCGCCAGCCCATTCGCCACCTGCGCGGCTTCCTCGAGGTTCGCCGTGAGCACGAGCGCGCCATTGCCCTCCAGCGAGGCGGCCGCGATCTCGCGCCGCGGCAGGCGGCCCAGCTGCCGCTCGGTCTCCCGCCCCACCTCGTCGGCGAGCCGCGCCGAGGGAGTCAGCAGCACGGCGCGGGCCATCGGATCGTGCTCGGCCTGGGCCAGAAGGTCGGCGGCCACGAAGGCCGCATCGGCGCTGTCGTCGGCCACGACAACCACCTCGCTGGGTCCCGCGATCATGTCGATGCCGACCTCTCCGAACACCTGGGCCTTGGCCAAGGCGACGTAGATATTGCCGGGGCCCACGATCTTGTCCACCCGCCGGATGGTCTCGGTCCCGAAGGCCAGGGCCGCAACGGCCTGGGCCCCGCCGACGCGGTAGGCCTCGGTCACTCCCGCCAGACGCGCGGCCACCAGCACGGCCGCGTTCAGCGTCTTGTCGGCCGCCGGCGGCGACACCAGGACGATCTCCTTCACGCCGGCCACACGCGCCGGCACGACCGTCATCAGCACGGTCGAGGGATAGGCCGCGCGGCCTCCCGGCACGTAGACGGCCACCCGATCGAGCGGCCGGACCTCCTGGCCGAGCTGCGAGCCATTGGCGTCAGTCATGCGCCAGGACCTGGGGACGCACTCACGATGGAAGCGCTCGATGCGCTCCACCGCGTAGCGCAGCGCGCGCCCCGTCGCCTCGCCCACCTGCCGTTCGGCGGCGCGGTACTCCGCGGAGGTGACCGCGAGCTCCGCCGCGCTCAGCGACACGCGGTCGAAGCGCTCGGTCAGCTCCAGGAGCGCCCCGTCGCCCTTCTCCCGCACCGCCGCGACGATCTCGGCCACGCGCCGATGGATGTCGGGATCAACAGAGCCCGGCGGCCGCTCGAGTGCGCGGACCACTCCGCCTACTCCGAGCGTGCGCGTCTCCAATCGGCGGATCATTTCGCAACTTCCTGGCGAAGCGCGCTGATCAGGGCGTTCACCCGGCCGTGGGCGGTCTTGAGCGAGGCACGGTTGACGATGAGCCGCGCAGTCGAGGTCATGATCTCCGCGACTTCGACCAGCCCGTTGGCGCGCAGGGTCTCGCCCGACTGAACGAGGTCCACGATGCGCTCGGCCAGCCCCACCAACGGCGCCAGCTCGATCGAGCCATCGAGCCGGACGAGCTCGACCTGGATGCCGCGCTCGGAGAAGTAGCGCTCCGTGAGCGTCGGATACTTGGTCGCTACCCGCACCCACGACCACTTGGCCGGGTCGTCGCGCTCCCACAGCTCGCGGGGCTCGGCGACCACGAGGCGGCAGAACCCGAACCCGAGGTCCACGGGCTCGTAGACGTCGGGCTGCTGCTCAAGCAGGATGTCCTTGCCGACAATCCCGAGATCGGCCGCGCCGTACTCGACATAGGTCGGGACGTCCGCCGGCTTGAGGAAGACGAAGCGCAGGTCCGCCTTCTCGTCGGTGACGAGCAGCCGCCTGGAGTCGCCGTCCAGACCGCGGATGCCCAGGCCCGCCAGCAGCGACAGCGCCGGATCCAACAGCCGGCCCTTGGGCAGCGCGAGCGTGAGCCGATTCATTTCAGCGCTCGCATTCTATTCAGCGCTCGGCTCGCGCCTCCGGCGCTCGCCTCGAACGGCCACGCGCTCGTGCCTGCGGCAACTCGGCCGCGTCTCAGCTCGAACATCAGCGCACCCTCCGGATGCGCGCGCCCAAGGCCTGGAGCTTGGCCTCGAGCCGCTCGTAGCCGCGATCCAGGTGATAGACGCGGGACACCTCGGTGGTGCCCCGGGCGGCGAGCCCGGCCAGGACCAAAGACGCCGAGGCGCGCAGGTCGGTGGCCATGACCTGCGCCCCCTGGTACGCCCTGACGCCGCGGACGACCGCGATCGGCCCGTCCGTCTCGATGAGCGCTCCCATGCGGCAGAGCTCCGCGGCATGCATGAATCGGTTCTCGAAAATGGTTTCGGTGATCTTGGACAGGCCATCGGCCAGGCCGAGCAGGGCCATGAACTGCGCCTGCATGTCGGTGGGGAAGCCCGGAAACGGGCTGGTGATCACGTCGGCCGGACGGGGCCGCTCGGGCCCGTGGCAGCGCACGCGCTCGCCGTCGACATTGATCGTGGCGCCGCACTCCTCGAGCTTGGCGAGGGTGGCCGTCAGGTGCCGCGGCGCCGCGCCCGTGATCGTGACGTCGCCGCCGGTAATGGCTCCCGCCACGAGCAGCGTGCCCGCCTCGATGCGATCGGGGATGATGCGGTGGCGCGCGCCGCTCAGCTCCGGCACGCCCTGGATCTCGATTCGCTCGGTGCCCGCGCCCTCGATGCGGGCACCCATAGCGATCAGGAGCCGGGCCAGATCCGCGACTTCCGGCTCGCGCGCCGCGTTCTCGAGCACCGTCGTGCCTTCGGCGAGGGCGGCGGCCATCATGAGATTCTCCGTCCCGGTCACCGTCACCAGATCCGTGGTGATTCGCGCGCCTTTGAGGCGGCTGGCCCGCGCTTCGACATAGCCCTGGTTGATCGTGATCTCGGCGCCCAGCTTCTGGAAGCCCTTGAGGTGCTGGTCGATGGGGCGGACGCCGATGGCGCAGCCGCCCGGCAGGGCCACGCGCGCCATGCCGGCGCGCGCCAGAAGCGGCCCCAGGACCAGCACCGAGGCGCGCATCGTGGAGACGAGCTCGTAGGGCGCCTCGTGGCTCGTCACCTTCGCCACGTGCACCACGGCGCCGCCGTCGGCTTCCGCCGCGATCGTGCCGCCGAGGCGCTCGAGCAGAGACCGGGTCGTCGCCACGTCGGCGAGCTCGGGGACGTTCTCGAGCGTCACCGGCTGGGACGTGAGCAGCGCCGCACAGAGCGCCGGCAGCGCCGCATTCTTGGCCGCGCTCACTTGAACCTCGCCCTGCAGCGGGCTGCCGCCTTCGATGATCAGGCGGGGCGGCATCAGCACGTCCTCCCGGCCTGTCGCGGCCGCGTCTCTGCCGTGGCCCTGCCCTCAGCGGCGCTCCAGCGGCCGCCGATATAGCGCTCGATGCCCCGCAGATCCCGGCGGGCCTGGATCCCGCTGAAGCCCTCGGCGGCCATGAGCGAGGCAAGCGGCCCCGCCTGCTCCTCGCCGATCTCCATCAGCAGCCAGCCCCCTGGCCGGAGCACAGCCGGGGCGCCGGCAATGATCCGGCGGATCACCGCCATGCCGTCGGGGCCGCCGTCCAGCGCCAGTCGTGGCTCATGCGTCGAGACCTCGGGCGGAAGCGAGCCAAGAATCGCGGAAGGCAGATAGGGCGGGTTGGCGACGACAAGATCCAGCCCCGCGCGAACGGCGCCGAGTGGCTCGAAGAGATCGCCGGCCAAGAGGTGGACACGATCGGCGAGCCCGAGCCGGCGCACATTGCCAAAGGCCACGGCAAGGGCGCCGAGCGAGCGTTCGATGGCCAGCACTTCGACCTCAGGCAGCCCGGCGGCGACGGCGCAGGCAATGGCGCCGCTGCCGGTTCCGAGATCGGCGACCTCGGCGCCAGATCGGTCCTTGAGAATCTCGATAGCCCATTCCACCAGCCCCTCGGTCTCCGGCCGCGGGATCAGTACTTCCGGGGTGACCGTGAGCCGCAGGCCGTGGAAATCCTCGAAACCCAGGATGTACTGGAGCGGCTCATGGGCGGTGCGGCGGTCGACCCAGGCGCGGTAACGCGCCGCCGCCAGGGACGAGACCTCGCCCGCCGGCTCCACAAAGAGATCGAAACGCTCCACACCGAGAACGGAGGCCAGGATCCATTCCGCGTCCTGGCGTGCCGTGGGGATGCCGGCAGCGTCGAGGGCCGCCGTTCCCTCAACGAGAAGACCGCGCACGGTGGCTTCGGAGATCGCGCGGCTCATCGCACGGGCTCCGCCGCGAGCTTCTGCTTCTGCTCCTCCGCCGCCATGGCCTCGATGAGCTCGTCGAGGTCTCCCTCCAGCACCGTGGGCAACCGATACAGGTTCAGGTTGATCCGATGATCGGTAACCCGGCGCTCGGGAAAGTTGTAGGTGCGAATCCGCTCGCTCCGCTCACCCGTGCCCACCTGGCTTCGGCGGTCGGCCGCGGTTGCTGCAGCCTGTTCGTCCTGGGCGCGCTCGAGCAGCCGCGCCTTGAGCACCCGCATGGCCTTCGCGCGGTTCTTGATCTGGGAGCGCTCGTCCTGGCAGGTCACCACCAGCCCCGTGGGGATATGGGTGAGGCGCACGGCCGAGTCCGTGGTGTTCACGCCCTGTCCGCCCGGACCGGAGGAGCGATAGACGTCCACGCGCACGTCCCTGTCCTCGACCTTGATGTCCACGTCCTCGGCCTCGGGCAGTACGGCCACCGTGACGGTGGACGTGTGGCGGCGACCGCTGGACTCCGTTTCCGGCACGCGCTGGACGCGGTGGACGCCGCGCTCGAACTTGAGCCGGCTCCACGCCCCCCGGCCCTGGACGAAGAGGATCACTTCCTTGACGCCACCGACGCCGGTCTCGTGCTTGTCCATGACCTCGACCTTCCACTTCTGGCGCTCGGCGTACTTCGTGTACATGCGGGCCAGCTCGGCGGCGAAGAGTCCGGCCTCGTCCCCGCCGGCTCCCGCACGGATCTCGACGAAGACGTTCCGCTCGTCGTTGGGATCGCGGGGAATCAGCAGAGCGCGGAGCTCTTCCTCCAGCTTGGTCTGCCGCGCCGTGAGCTCGTCGACCTCGGCCTGGGCCATCTCGCGCATCTCGCGGTCGGCGTCCTCGGCCAGGATGTGGCGCGCTCCCGAGATGCGCGCCAGGAGCTTCTTGTACTCGTCGAACTTTTCGACGGTCTCGGAGAGGTCCGAGGCGGCCTTGGCCATACGGGCATAGACCTGCGGCTGGCCGATCACCTGGGGGTCGGAGAGCGAGCGGGTCAGCTCGCGGTGGCGCTCTTCGATCTGGCGCAGCTTGTCAAACATGGCGGCCCCTCAACGGGGGACGGGGAGGGCGCGGCGCCGCCGCGACGAGGAGAGAGCGAAACTCCGACTGCCGAAAGATGTACGCCTCGAGGCGCGGCGGATCGCCGAGCCGGGCCCTACCCCTCCGCGAGGGCCTTCCTCTTGTACTTCCGCTGGAAGCGCTCGACGCGGCCAGCGGTGTCCAGGAACTTCTGCTTCCCGGTGAAGAAGGGGTGGCACTTGGAGCAGACCTCCACCCGGATATTGGGCTGGGTGGAGCGGGTGTGGATGACCTCCCCACAGTTGCAGGTGATCGTCGTATCAATGTAGTCCGGATGAATGCCAGCCTTCACGGCGCACCTCCTGAATAAGGGCGAATGAAACATAGATAGTAGCAGGGGAAGGCTAAAAACGCAAGAAACTGAGCAGTTAGGTAGTGGGTCAGTTTGAATCCAGTCGCCGATCACGGGGGCGGGGACGAGGAGGGGGGCGGCGGTGGTCGTTGGTCACCGGATAACCTCATCCGCCCGCACCAGCACCGACGGCGGAATGGTCAGGCCGAGCGTCTTAGCGGTCTTGAGATTGATCAGCAGCTCGAACTTCGTGGGTTGCTCGACAGGCAGATCGGCCGGCTTGGCCCCTCGGAGGAGCTTGTCGACGTAGACGGCGGCCTGGCGAAAGAGCGTGGGGTTGTGCGGCCCATAGGACATAAGACCGCCGGTCTCGACGTAGGCTCGCAAAGGGCCGGCCGCGGGCCACCGGTGGACCATGGCGAACTCGATGATTCGCTGGCGCTGGGAAAAGATGAAGGACTCCGGCACTAGGAAAACGGCATTGACCGGCTCGCGGGTCAGCGCAGTGAGCGCCCGGTCCAGCTCATCGATCGTGTTCACCTCGACCGGCCGGACTTTGATGCCGAGCCGCGGAGCCACCGACGTCAGGTCGGCGAGAAACGGCGCCGCCCCGGGGTTGGTCGGGTTCACGAACACCGCGACTCGCTCGGTCTTCGGGATCGCCTCTTTCAGCAGCTCGATCAGCTTGATGCTGACCTCGTTCACCAGGAACGACAGACCCGTCACGTTGCCCTCGGGCCGCGCCAGATTGGTGACCAGACCGTACCGAACAGGATCGCCGTTGCCGAGCATGACGATGGGAATCGTGCCGCTGGCCTTCTTGGCCGCTTGCGTCGCTGGTGACTGGGCGGTCAGCATGACGCTCACCCGCGCCTGGACCAGCTCGGCTGCGAGCTGCGGCAGGCGCTCGCTACGGCCCTCGGCCGCGCGGTGCTCGATGGTGATGTTCCGCCCCGACACCCAGCCCCGCTCCCGCAAGGCGTCCTCGAACTCGCGGAGTGACGGGTTCGGCGTCCCGCCCCAGAGGAAGCCGATGCGCGGCGCCTGGGCGGCCGATTGCGCCGGGGCGACAGCCGGAGTGGTGAGAACGCCGATGACGAGGAGGGCGACGAGCGCTACCCGCGCGTAGTTCACGGACATGACCTCAGCGCCGCGACGGTATGCGGTCGGCTGTGTTCGCGTCAAGCACGTAGCCGACAACCCGAGCGTCCGCTACGATCTTCCCCGCCGGAGATTCAAACTGACCCACTACCCGGAGTTGCCGGGTGGGCCGGGCGGAAGGCGCGGAGAGGACTGCGGGCCCGGCTGGGGCCCTGCAGCCCCTACCCCATCTGGTTCATCTGGGCCAAGAACTCCTTGTTCGACTTGGTCATCTTGAGCTTGTCCAGCAGGAGCTCCATCGCCTCGACCGGGTTCAGCTGGGACAGCGCCTTCCGGAGCAGCCAGACCTTCTGGAGCTCGTCCTTCTCCAGCAGGAGCTCTTCCTTCCGGGTGCCGCTCTGCTCGATATTGATGGTCGGGAAGATGCGCTTGTCCATGAGCCGCCGGTCCAGGTGGACTTCCATATTGCCCGTGCCCTTGAACTCCTCAAAGATCACGTCGTCCATCCGGGAGCCCGTGTCGATGATGGCCGTCGCCATGATGGTCAGCGAGCCGCCCTCCTCGATGTTCCGGGCGGCGGCAAAGAAGCGCCGCGGGCGCTGGAGCGCATTGGCGTCAAGCCCGCCCGACAGCACCTTGCCGGAGGAGGGGATCACCGCGTTGTGCGCCCGCGCAAAGCGCGTGATCGAGTCCAGCAGGATGACGACATCGCGCTTGTGCTCGACCAGGCGCTTGGCCTTCTCGATTACCATATCGGCCACCTGCACGTGGCGCTGCGGCGGCTCGTCGAATGTCGAGGAGATCACCTCGCCCTTGACCGAGCGCTGCATGTCCGTCACCTCTTCCGGCCGCTCGTCGATGAGCAGCACGATGAGGTAGACTTCCGGGTGGTTCTTGGCGATGGCATTGGCCACGTTCTGCAGCAGCACGGTCTTGCCGGTGCGGGGCGCGGCCACGATGAGCCCGCGCTGCCCTTTGCCGATGGGACAGAGCAGGTCCATGGTGCGGGTGGTCAGGTTCTCCGAGTCGTGCTCGAGGCGGAGCCGCTCCATGGGGTAGAGCGGCGTCAGGTTGTCGAAGAGGGTCTTGTCCTTGGACTGCTCCGGCGTCTCGAAATTGATCGCCTCGACCTTCAGCAGGGCGAAGTAGCGCTCCGTGTCCTTGGGCGGCCGTACCTGGCCCGAGATGGTGTCGCCGGTGCGCAGATCGAAGCGGCGGATCTGGGAGGGCGAGACATAGATATCGTCCGGACCCGGCAGATAATTGTAGTCCGGCGCGCGGAGGAATCCGAACCCGTCCGGGAGAACCTCGAGAACGCCTTCGGCGAAGATCAGCCCGTCCCGCTCCGCCTGGCCCTGGAGGATCTTGAAGATCAGCTCCTGCTTGCGGAGCCCGCTGAATCCCTGGACGCCCATCTCCTTGGCGACGCTGTTCAGATCGGTAATGGTCTTGTCTTTGAGCTCGGACAGATTCATCCTCTTGCCTCCTCCCCCTCCAGCTTCCGATGTGGCCGGGTCGGGGGGTACGTCCGTCCTCGGCGAGGTACGCTTCGGGCTCGGCTCTGAGATGGTCGTCTCCGGGGGATTAACTGTATCGGGTTGATCGTTTACGAGGTACTAAGCCGCGTTACTGCCACCACTCTCCCATAGCCCGGCGCGCCCTGTCAACTTGATTTTCCCCCCGGCCTGGAGCCCTTCCCGGGGCGCCATCCTTATATATAGGGAGATCCGGGCCCTACAGCCTCACATCGATGATGGCCTTCTGCTTGATCTCCGACAGCCATTCGGACAGCCGCGCCTCGTACTTCTGACGGTAGAGGATGTCGCGGATCTGGTTCCGGGCCTGGACCAGGGCCTCCCCCGCCATGGTCTCCTTGCCGTCCAGGTGAAAGAGGTGGTACCCGACCTGAGAGCGGAACGGCGCCGAGGACTCCCCGACCTGGAGCCTGAGAATGGCCTCCTCGATGTCCGGCGACAGCTCGCCTCGCTTCACCTTGCCCAGGTGGCCGCCGTCCTTGCCGGAGCCGTCCTGCGAGTACTCCTTGGCGAGCTCCGAGAAATCCCGCCCCTCGAGCAGCAGGGCATAGACATGCTCGGTGCGCCGCCGCGCCTCCGTCCATCCGTCCTCCCCCTTGCCGGGCTCGGGCAGGAAGAGGATGTGCCGCGCTTCGAAGGAGAGGCCCGTCTCCAGCTTCTGGCGGTTCTCGCTCAGATACCGGTCGATCTCCGCCTCGGTCACCGAGATGCGCAGGTTGACCTTCCGCCGCTTCACGCGCTCGACCATGAGCTGCTCGCGCAGCCGCTTCCTCACGCCCTCGAGGGTGAGCCCATTGGCCTTGAGGATGTCCTCGAACTCCTTTGGGTTCTTGGCATTGACCTTCTTCATCACTTCACCGAGGTTGTCGTTCATCTCGCCTTCCTCGATGACGATCTTTTCCTTCTCGGCCTGCTGGAGCTGGATGCGGTTCTCGACCATCACGTTGAGCAGCTTTTCGCGCAGCGCCTTGCGCTCCAGTCCCTCCGGCGGATGCTCCTTGCTCTCGTAGAGGTACTGAGCCTCGGCCTCCTCGAGCTCGTAGAGCGTGATGGCGTCGTTGTTGACCACGCAGATCACGCGGTCCAGCACGCCGTCGAGCGAGACGAGCGATTCATGCTTGGTGCCGAGCAGCGGCGGCGCCGCTGGCGCGACGGGCGCGGGCTCGGGAGCCTTGGCGACCTGCTTGGCATTCGGGTCGGGCTTGCTCTTGCCTACCAGCGGGACCCAGCTGGGGATCGAGCAGCCCGCGGCGAGGAGCGAGACCAGGAGCAGCCCGACCGCGGCCGACAGCGGCCTCATGCCAGGGACGCCAGCAGCGAGCCGAGCGCGTCGCGCACGGCCGGCCAAGGCTCGCGGGGGATTCGCGCTTCAACGGTGTATTCCTTCTTCAAGCTCATGCCTCCCCGGCTTTTCGCGATGGACTGAAGAATTCGCTCGGGAGTCACGGGAGTCGACGGCGCGAAGGTCAGCACCGCGCGCCCGTCTCGTGCTTCAATCCGCTCCACGCCCAGGCGCTTCGCCGCCACCCGCAGCGCCACCACCTCGAGGAGCGCCTCGACGGCCGCCGGCGGCGGGCCGAAGCGGTCCGCAAGCTCGGACCGCAGCTCGGCGAGCTCGTCCGGCCATCCGGCCTCGGCGAGCCGCTTGTACAGCGCCAGCCGCTGGTTGATCTCGGGCACGTAGCCCTCGGGCAGCAGCGCTTCCACCTCCACGCTGATGACCGGCTCCACTGATTCCGCCGGCGGTTCGCCTTTCGATTCTCTCACGGCCTCGGCCAGGAGCTTCGTGTAAAGATCGAATCCGACGGCCGCGATATGGCCGTGCTGGGCGGCGCCCAGCAGGTTGCCGGATCCCCGGATCTCGAGATCCCGCATCGCCAGCCGGAAGCCCGCGCCCAGCTCGGTCATCTCCTCGATCACCCTCAGCCGGCGCTGCGCCGTCTCGTCGAGCCGGCCGTCGGCGGAAATCAGCAGATACGCGTACGCCTGCTGCCGCTCGCGGCCGACGCGCCCGCGGAGCTGGTAGAGCTGGGCCAGCCCGAAGCGGTCGGCGCGGTTGATAATGATGGTATTCGATGCCGGGATGTCAAGCCCGGACTCGACGATGGCCGTCGACACCAGGACATCGGCCTGTCCATCCACGAACTTCACCATGACGGCCTCGAGCTCCCGCTCCCCCATTTGGCCATGGGCCATCACCACCCGGGCCTCGGGACAAAGGTGTTGGATGAAGGCGGTCATGGACGGCAGGGACTGGATCCGGTTGTGAACGAAGAAGACTTGGCCGCCGCGCGCCACTTCGCGGTCGATGGCCTCCTTGATCACCGCGCGACTGAACGCCGTGACGACGGTTTCCACCGGCAGCCGCGCCAGGGGCGGCGTCTCGATGACCGAGAGATCGCGGACACCCGAGAGCGACATATAGAGCGTGCGCGGGATGGGCGTCGCGGTGAGCGTGAGCACGTCCACGGACGTGCGCAGCCGCTTGATCTGCTCTTTGTGCGTGACGCCGAAGCGGTGCTCCTCGTCCACGACCAGCAGGCCGAGATTCTTGAAGCGCACGTCCCTGGAGAGCAGCCGGTGAGTGCCGATCACCACGTCCACGGCGCCCGAGGCCAGCCCGGCGATGACGGTCTTTTGCTCCTTGGGCGTTCGGAAGCGCGAGAGCAGCTCGACGCGCGTCGGGAAGGCTCCGAAGCGCTCGGCGAAGGTATTAAAGTGCTGCTGGGCGAGCACGGTGGTCGGCACCAGCACCGCGACCTGGCGGCCATCGGCCACGGCCTTGAAGGCCGCGCGCAGCGCGACCTCGGTCTTGCCATAGCCCACATCGCCCGCGACGAGTCGGTCCATCGGGCGCCGAGCCGACATGTTGGCCTTGACCTCTTCGATGGCCCGCATCTGGTCCGGGGTCTCCTCGAAGCGGAACGCGGCCTCGAATTCGGCCTGCCACGGCGTGTCCGGCGGGAACTGCGGCCGCTCCACCACTGACCGCGCGGCGTACAGCGTTAAGAGCTCCTCCGCCATTTCTCGGAGGGCGGCCCGGACCGACTCCTTCACGCGCTGCCACGCTCCGCCGCCCAGCCGGTCCAGGCGCGCCGCCCCGTCCGGCGCGCCCATGTATTTGGAAATCAGATCCAGCCGCTCGACCGGCAGGTAGAGGCGGCCGCCCTCGGCATACTCCAGGAGCAGGAAGTCGGCGTCGCGGCCGTCGGTATGCAAGGTCCGCAGCCCGTGATAGCGGCCGATGCCGTGCTGCTCGTGGACCACGAGGTCGTTGGGAGCCAGGTCCGTGAACGCCGCGATGGCGGCACCGCGCTGGAAGCGCGGGCGGCGCAACCGCCGGCGCTGCGCGCCGAAGATCTCCTCTTCGCACAGGAGGACGAGCCCGAGGGCCGGCAGCTGGAAGCCCGCCGAGCATTCCCCCACCACCACGCCCAGCCCTTCGGCGCTCCAGAGGCCCACGCCGGGCCAGGGCTCGAGCTCGTGCTCAACAAGCAGCCCGCGCACGCGCTCGGCCTGGCGCTCGTCGTCAACGACGAGCCGGACGGTGAAGCCCTCCGCGCGCCAGCTTCGGATCTCGCCGGCGAGCGACTTGAAGTGGCCCCGGAAGCCGCCGACCGAGCGCGTGCCCATGGCGACCCGACCCGGCCCGGCCGCGCCGCGCTGAAGCAGCGGCATCTGGAGCCGCTGGTAGCCGCCGAGCAGCGCGTGAAGCGGCTCCGCCGCCGGGGCGTCGTCGGGTGGAGCCTCGAGCGCGGCCGGATCCTCGAGCGCCACCAGGGTATCGGCGGGCAGATAGGCGGTGAGCGTCGCGGCCTCGCCGCCCTTGGAGCTGAGTGGCAGCACTTCGAGGTCCGCGATCGGCTCGACCGAGCGCTGGGTGGTGGGATCGAAGAGGCGGAGCGACTCGACCTCGTCACCGAAAAACTCGGCGCGCGCCGGTCGCTCGTGGGTGGGCGAGAAGATGTCCACGATCCCGCCGCGAAGGCTCCACTGGCCCACTTCGACGACCGTCTCGACCCGCTCGTAGCCGGCCGCCTCGAGCTGCGCCAGCAAATGCTCGCGGCTCAGGCTGTCTCCCACCACGAGGCGGAAGGTGCGGGCGCGGAAGTCCGCCGGCGCCGGCAGCGCCACGGTGAGCGCCGAGGGCGTCGCGACCATGGCAACAGCCTCGCCGCGCAGCAGGCGGTGGCAGCACAGGGCGCGCTCGGCGTCGGGCTCGCGGTGCCGACCCCCACGCCACGACACCGCGGGCCCGGATGGGAACTCGAGCACGCGATCAGACGCGCCGCCGAGCGCGGTCAGAAAGAAGCCGAGATCGAGCGAGGCGCGATGGCGCTCCGGGGAGCCCGCGGCGAGCAGCAGCGCCGCGCGAGCCGTGTCGCGCAGCAGCCCCGCGACGACCAGAGCCCGCGCGGAGCCCCAGAGCCCGTCGGCCTGCAGGCAAGAAGATCCCTCGACGAGGGCCGCCGACAGCTCCTGAAAGGCGGCCCAGCGAGACAGGACGGAATCAGAGACGGACCCGAGCATCACTGCGAGACAGCCCGTCTATGCGTATCACCGGCGGGAGCCGGCGTCAAATTCATGCCGGCGCGATCCGCCTACCGGGCGCCCTGGGCGAGGTAGAAGCTCAGCGTCTCCAGCTCGATCGACAGATCGACGTTCTTGAGCCGCACGTCCTTGGCGATTTTGATCCGGCCGGGCGCGAAGTTGAGGATGGCTTTGATCCCCGAGGCGACGAGCTTCTCCGTCACCGGCTGCGCCGACTCGGCGGGCACCGCGACGATGGCGATCTGAAGATTCCGGCTCTTGGCTTCCCGGGGCAGGTCGCGCAGCGGCAGGATCGCCACGCCGTCGGCCGACTTGCCGTACTTGGCCGGGTCGTCATCGAAGATCGCCGAAATCCGGAAACCCTGGCGCGCGAAACCCTTGTAGTGGAAGAGCGCCGAGCCGAGATTTCCGAAGCCGATCAGCGCGACGTGCCACTCCCGGTCCAGCCCGAGTATCTTCTGCAGCTCGGCCTTGAGCCCCGAGACGTAGTATCCGATGCCGCGCACGCCGAACTCGCCGAAGTAGGCGAGGTCTTTGCGCACCTGGGCGGAGTTCAGATTAAAGCGCTCGGCGAGCTCCTGTGAAGAGATGGTCTTGACGCCGTCTTCCTCGAGCTGCAGGAGACAGCGGGTGTAGACGGAGAGACGGCGGACCGTCATCTCCGGAATCCGCGGAATCTTGAAGTGAGAGCGTCGAGTCATTCCGTTCGCAACCAGAGGCCCGGTTCGGGGCCGACGCGCCGCCGGGCGTTCCGGGCGCGGCCCGGAACGCCCGCCGTCGCTACTTTACGGGTTGGACGAAGAGCAGAATCGCGGCGATCACGAAGACGTACAGCGCCAGCGACTCGATGAGCGCCAGGCCGATGATCATGACGGTCTGGATGCGCCCGGCCGCGCCCGGCTGCCGCGCGATCGCCTCCACGGCGGACGCCGCCGCCCGGCCCTGGCCCAGGCCGCACAGGCCCGACGCCAGCCCCATCCCGAGGCCGGCCGCCAGCACCGCGAAGGGTCCGACCCAGCCGCCGGTGGCGCCTTCGGCGGCAAAGGCGAGGCCCGGAATCGAAAGCAGCGACCACGTCATCAGCGTCAGCATCAGTGAGCGTCGCACGACTCTTCCTCCTTGGTAGTGGTTCACCTAATGGTGCTCGGCTTCCTCGATGGCGCCGGCGATGTAGAGCATCGACAGCATGCAGAAGATGAAGGCCTGCAGGAAGGCCACCAGGATCTTGAGCGGCAGCAGGAAGCCCACCGTGAACGCGATCATGATCGCGCCGCCGGGCACCCCGATGAGAAGCCCCGCCAGCTTGCCTGTCAGCGCCCAGCCGATCAGCCCGTCCAGCCCCGTGAGCAGGAAGATGATGGCCAGCAGCACGTGGCCGCCGAACATATTGCCGAAGAGCCGCAGGGACAGCGAGAGCGGCCGCGCCAGATGGCTGACCAGCTCAATCGGGAACATCAGCGGCGCCAGCAGCGGTACCGGTCCACAGAAGTGTTTCAGATACGTCAGGAAGCCCTGCTTGCGAATCCCGATGACGTGGTAGGTCGCGAACACGATGAGGGCGCAGGCCGCCGTCGTATTCAGGTTGGACGTGGGGGCCATGAGGCCCGGGATCAGCCCCAGCAGATTCGACGTGAGGATGAACAGCCCGAGCGTGCCGATGAGCGGCAGGTAGCGCCGCCCTTCGTGCCCGACGACGTCGTCCAGCGCCGTGAGGAACTGCTCCAGCACCATCTCCATGAAATTCTGCACGCCGCGCGGCGCGAGCTGGAGATTGCGGGAGGCCGCGAGCGACAGCACGATCAGCACGCCCATGACCACCCAGGTATAGAGCACGTGGTCCGGGATGCCCTGGTGGAACAGGCTCACGAGCGGCGGATGCTCGATGGCGTCCATTCGATTCCTCTACGCGGCCCGAGCCGCGCGCAGCCCGACGACGATCACGACGGGGGGCAGGACCGACAGACCGGCCATGAGCCCCACCGGATGCGCAATGCCCGTGCCGAGGAGCACGGCGATGGCGCCGAAGAGCAGCATGTAGCGGAGACCCAGCCCGATGGCCCAGAGCGGATGCGCCCGGCCTCCGAAGAACCCTCCGGCGCTGCGGACACCGCGCATGAGCCAGTGAAAGCTCCCCAGCGACAGCAGGCCTCCCGCCATGATCCCGAGGGCGCCGGCGGCCCCGCCGATGAGCGCGGCGGCCAGCGAGACCGGGATCAGCAGTGCCAGCGTCGTGCGGCTCACGCGCGCGACCAGCTCAAGACCCATTGCGCTCATCCTTCTCTGCCGCCTTGATCGACCGGAAGAGATCGCGAAACCCCGCGGCAACGCCCACGCCGATCCCGATCAACGTGAACCAGGGAGTGGTGCCGAGCCAGCGATCCAAGTAATACCCGCCGATGGTCGCCCCGGCCGTCGCGACGACGAACGTGATGCCTACCGAGGCGAGCATGCCGAGCGACCGCCATGGCGAGGGCTCTTCCGCCATCGCGCGCACCGTCAGCGGGGTCGCGGGTCCATCATGTGAATAGGAACACTATCACAGCGATCCGGCCGTGACAAGCCATCGCAAGTGATTGATTTCTTGGGTCAAGCCCTCAGACCCGGAATGTCAGTCACGCACAAAGTGGAGGATTTCCTGGGCGATCTCTGGCCCCTTTTCTTCCTGGAGGAAGTGGCCGGCGCCGGGGATCAGCGCGAAGCGCGCGCCCGGGATCAGCCGCGCGAGCGCCTCGCCCACGCCGGGCGGGAAGACCGGATCCGAGTCGCTGAAGCAGATCAGGGCCGGCTTGCCCCACTTTGCCAGCGCGGCCTTCGTCTCACGCATCTCCGCGGCGCCCGGATCGTCGGGCGACATCGGGATGATCGCGGGAAATGCCCGCGCCCCGGCCTTGGACTCGAGCGTCGGAAAGGGCGCATCGTACGCCTGCACGATGTCCGCCGAAAGCTCGTAGCGCTTCCCAATGGACCGCTTGAGGACGAGGCCGATCGGCAGGTCGGCGGTCCTCGAAACGTAGTCGCGCCAGCTCTGCAGCCCCGGTGTGAGCGCTTCCCCTTCACCCATGAGCAGTCCCGTGTTGAGGATCACCAGCCGCGCGATCCACTCGGAGTGCCGGACCGCATAATGGAGCCCGAGGGGCCCGCCCCAGTCCTGAACCACCAGCGTGATCGCGCGCAGCTCGAGCGCCGCCACGAAGCGCTCCAGCATGGCGTAATGGGCGCGGAACGAGTACGCGGCCACGTCGGTCCACTTGTCCGAGCGCCCGAAGCCGATGTAATCGGGAGCCACGCAGCGAAAGCGCGTCCGCAGCGGCGGGATCATCCGCCGATAGAGGAAGCTCCAGGTCGGCTCGCCGTGGAGCAGCAGGATGGGCTCCCCCCGCCCCTCGTCGAGGTAATGCATCCGCAGGCCCTCGAGCTCGACGTAATGCGGCGCGAAAGGGAAGTCGGGCAGATTCGCGAAGCGCTCATCCGGCGTCCGGTACACCCCGGTCATGGCGCCTCAGTGCTCTATCGCCAAGACCATGCGCACGGCGAGGCCGAGCGCCGCCTGGAGCGCGCCCGGATTGGCGGTCCCGCGGCCGGCGATGTCGTGGGCCGTGCCATGCGCCGGAGTGGTAATGGGCACGGGCAGTCCGCCGGCCAGCGTCACCCCGCGCTCGAAGCCCAGCAGCTTCATCGCGATCTGGCCCTGGTCGTGGTACATGGTCACGACGGCATCGAACTCGCGCTGCCGGGCGCGGACGAATACCGTGTCGGCCGCGATGGGCCCGTCGCATTCGATGCCTTCAGCCCGCGCGCGGGCGACCGCGGGGGCGATGACGGCGTCCTCCTCGGGCCCGAAGAGCCCGCCCTCGCCCGCGTGAGGGTTGAAGGCCGCCACGGCGATCAGCGGCATCGCGGTGCCCGCCCGTCGGCGCTCCCGGTGGATGAGCCGGATCGCGGCCAGCACGCGCTCGACGGAGAGCTCGTCGGCGACGCGGGCCAGCCCGATGTGTGATGTCACGCGAGACGTCCAAAGGCGGTCGAGTACGTTGATCTCCCCGAACGCCTCGCACCCGAGCCAGTGGGCGAGCAGATGCAGCTCGTCGTCGAACCCATAGCCGGCCTCATGCAGCGCCCGCTTGTGCAGCGGCGCGTACACGATCCCGTCCACGTCGCCGTTCTGCGCCATGCGCACCGCGAACTCCAGCGCCTCGCCCGCGGCCCTGCCGGTGCGCGCGGTGGCGCGCCCGAACGCGGCCTCCTCGGGCGGACAGTGCTTCAGGTCGATCAGTTCCATGCGCGGCGGCAGTGTCACGCCCGCCGCCTCGGCCCCCCGGGCGATGATCCTCGCATCGGCGATCACGAAGGCGCGGCAGGCCGCGAGCGTAGCCGGCAGCGCCAGCGTCTTGGCTATCACCTCCGGCCCGATCCCGCTGGGGTCCCCCATGACGAGAGCAATCCGGGGCCGCGGCGCCGTCATCGGCGTCCTACCGCCGCGCATCGCCGCGTGACCATGCTCATTTCTCCTGCCCCAGCGAGATGCTCCGGACGAAGCTCCGCTGGAGGAGCAGGAGCACCAGGAGCGGGGGCACCATCGCCGCGACCACGCCCGCCATGATGACGTTCCACTCCGCCTGCGCGTCGGTCGCGACCAGCATCTTGATGCCGACCTGGACCACGCGCATGTCGTTCGAGTTCGTGATGATCAGCGGCCACAGGTACTCGTTCCACATGTAGAGGAACTCGACCATGAAGAGCGCGGCCAGGTTGTTGGCCGACAGGGGCAGCAGGATGCGAACCAGGAAACCCACCGGTCCGGCGCCATCGATGCGGGCCGCCTCGGAGAGCGCGGGCGGCATGGTCAGAAAAAACTGGCGGAAGAGCAAGGTCCCCGTGGCGCTGGCGAAAAACGGAATCGTGAGTGCCTGGTACGAGTTGACCCATCCGAATGCCTCCATCAACTGGAACGTGGGAACGATCCGGACCGGCAGCGGCAGCATGTGGGTGATGAGGATGATCACAAAGCAGAGACCCTTGCCGGGGAAATCCCGGAAGTAGGTGAACGCGAACGCGGCCATCACCGACAGGCAGATCTTTCCGAAGGCGACCGCCAGCGCGATGAGCGAGGAGTTCAGGAGCAGCCGGCCCAGGCCCACGCGCTCCCACGCCTGGGTCAGGTTCACCAGGAAGGCCTGACCCGGCGCCACTTTCGGCGGAAACAGGAAGACCTCCCTGAACGTCAGCGTGCTCACCTGGAAGGCGTACAGGATCGGGAATACCGCCACCAGGGTCGCCGCGGCGAGCAGCGCGTGGGTGCTCAGCGTCCCGATCCATCCGCGCCTAGCCATAGAAGACGCGACGGCCGGCGAAGCGGAACTGAAGCGCCGTGAGAATGCCGACCATCACGAAGAGCAGGATGGACTGGGCTGAGCCCATGCCCCAGCGAGCGGAGATGAAAGCGTCCTGATACAAGCGGTAGATCAGGATGTCCGTCGCGCCGCCGGGCCCGCCCTGGGTCATGACGTCGATGAGGCCGAAGAGATCGAAGAACGCGTACAACGAGTTCATGACGAACAGGAAGAACGTGATCGGCGAGAGGATTGGAAACGTGATCCGCCAGAACACGCGCGCCGCGCCGGCGCCGTCCACGCGGGCGGCCTCCCGGAGCTCCGCCGGAACGGCCTGAAGGCCCGCCAGGAAGAACACGACGTTGAAGCCCAGCATCTTCCACGCCGCGGCCACGATGACCACCCAAACGGCATACGCGCCGCTCATCATCCAATTGGGGCTCAGTCCCGTCAGCGCGCGGATCGTCAGGGTGGCCGGGCCCGTGGACGGATCGAACAGCAGCGCCCAGATCGTGCCTGCCACCGCCGGCGACAAGGCATATGGCCACAGGATTGCCACCCGGTAGAGCCCCAGACCGCGCAGCGGCTGGCTGGCCAGGACCGCCACGGCCAGTGACAGCGTCATCCCCGCCACGACGATGCCCGCTGCGACGAGCAGCGTGATCTCCAGGCTGTGGCGGTAAATATCGGACCCGAGCAGCACGCGGAAGTTCGACAGGCCGACGAAGAAACCGCGACCCGTGAAGGGCGACACCTCGTAGAAGGCGAGCCGCAGGGATTGGACCGCGGGGACGATCAGGAAGACGACGATCACGGCGAGGGAGGGAAAGAGCAGCGCGTACGGCAGCATCCGGTTCGGAAACCGCCCCTCCATCGCCGCGTCGAGGCCCGGCTACTTGGTGATCCGGCCGTACTCGGCCAGCAGCTTGTTGGACTCGGCGACCGCCTCGTCCAGAGCCTCCTTCGGCGACAGCTTCCCGGAGACGGCTTTCTCGATAGCGGTGTCGGTGATGTTCCGGATCTGGACGAAGTTGCCCAGCAACACCCCGCGGGTGGCCGGGGAGTCGATCCCCTGCTGAATCTGCTTGAACGCGGTCTCATGGTTGGGATGCTGCGCGAACCAGCTCCGCTTGGTGAGCAGGGCCACGGCCGTCTTGGTCGCGGGGAAATAGCCGGTGTCCTCGTGCCACTTCGCGGTCTCCTCCGGCTCAGCGACAAATTTGAAGAACTTCACGATGGCGTCCAGCTCCTTCGCGCTGCGGCCGGATCCTTTGAGCACCCAGAAGGACGCGCCCCCGATCACCGACCTGCCGACAGGCTGCCCTTCGATGCGCGGCAGGAAGCCTGTGCCGACCGTGAACTTCGCGGCCTTCTCGATCGTCGTCACCTGGGAGGTGGACTGCATCAGCATCGCCACCTCGCCCGACAGGAACGCCTTGTTCGGAGCGTATTCCCGGCCTCCGTAGGCGAGCAGCTTCTCGTCCGCCCAGCGCTTCCAGCGCGTGAGCACGTCGACGCCGAAGGGCTCATTGAACAGCACCCGGGTCGCCCGCCCGCTGCGCCCGTTGTCGTGGTCGGCGTAGAGCTTGTTCGACATGGCGTGAGACTGCTCGAGCATCCAGGAAGGCCAGCCGAAGGTGATGGCGGCCCGAGCGGCGCCCGAGGAGACGATCTTCCGCCCCATCTCCTCGACATCCTTGTAGGTCGCCGGCGGCTTGTTCGGATCCAGCCCCGCCTTCTGGAAGACGTCCTTATTGTAATAGATGATGGCCGTAGAGGAATTGAACGGCATCGAGTACAGCTGCCCGCCGACCCGGTAGTAGTTCAGGATCGGCTCGATATAGTCTCCGAAGTTGATCGCTCCGGGCTTGACGATTTCGGTGACGGGGATGATGGCCCCCGAGTCGAGCATGGTCTGCGTGCCGACCTCGAATACCTGGACGATGTGCGGCGGATTGCCCGCCCGGATGGCGGCGATCGCCTTGGTCACGGTCTCGGCGTAGCTGCCCGTGTAGAGCGGCTCCAGGGCGTACTCGGGGTTCGCTTTGTTGAAGCCGGCGGCGATGTCCTTGGTGATGGCGTCGTACCGGGCGCCGCCCATCGCATGCCACAGGGTGATCTTCACGGGCTGCTGGGCCGCCGCGGGCGCTGGGGCAACCCCGAGGGCGGCAATGCCCACCGCGACGACCATGACCTTCGCGACTTGATCGCACCAGCCTGGCCAGCCTTTGCTCATCGGTTTCTCCTTTCGCATCGCGACTGTATCCTGTGGGGGCCCACTGCTCAAGAGCATCCCGTTTCGGGCTGCGCCCAGGCCCGCGAGCGCTCCACGGCGCGGCGCCATCCGTCGTACGCGGCCACGCGCGCGGCGGACGGCATGGCCGGCGTGAAGCGGCGCTCGAGCTTCCAGCGCGCGCCGAGCTCCCGGCTCTTCCAGAGTCCGGCGCCCACGCCGGCCAGATAGGCCGCGCCGATTCCCGTGGTCTCCGTCACCGCCGGGCGCAGCACTTCGACGCCGAGCAGGTCGGCCTGGAACTGGCAGAGGAAATCATTGGCCGCCGCCCCGCCGTCCACGCGCAGCGTGCGAATGGGCACGCCCGACTCCTCGGCCATGGTATCGAGCACGTCGCGGCTCTGGTAGGCGATGGCCTCCAGCGCCGCGCGTGCGATGTGGGCGCGCGTCGTCCCCCGCGTGAGCCCGATCAGCGTGCCACGCGCATAGGGATCCCAGTAGGGCGCGCCGAGGCCCACGAAGGCCGGAACGAGGTAGACTCCGCCAGTGTCCGTCACCGATTCCGCGAGCGCCTGGGTCTCCGCCGCCTTGGCGATGATCCCGAGTCCGTCGCGCAGCCACTGCACGGCGGCGCCAGCGACGAAGACGGCGCCCTCGAGAGCATAGGACGTCCGCCCGTCGAGCGTCCAGGCCACGGTGGTCAAGAGTCCGCGCTGGGAGCCCACGGCCCGCTCGCCCGTATTGAGCAGCGCGAAGCAGCCGGTGCCATAGGTGTTCTTGGCCATCCCCGGCTCCACGCAGGCCTGGCCGAAGAGCGCCGCCTGTTGATCGCCCGCGATTCCCGCCACGGGAATGCCGGAGGGCAGCGGCCCGTCGGCCGCCGTGACGCCGAAGACTCCCGCCGAGGGCAATACCTTGGGAAGCACGGCCATGGGCACGCCGAGCCGCTTGCACAGCTCCTCGTCCCACTCGAGCGTGTGGATGTTGAAGCACAACGTGCGCGAGGCATTGGACGGGTCCGTGGCGTGGATGGCGCCGCCCGTGAGCCGCCAGAGCAGCCAGGTGTCCACGGTCCCGAACGCGAGCTCGCCCCGCTCGGCCCGCTGGCGCGCCCCCGCCACCTGATCGAGCAGCCAGCGGATCTTGGTCCCGGAGAAGTAGGCGTCCAGCACGAGCCCGGTCCTGCGGCGAAACTCGGGCTCGGCGCCCTCGGCCTTGAGCTGATCGCAGAAGCCGGCGGTGCGCCGGCACTGCCAGACGATGGCGCGGTGAATGGGCCGGCCCGAGGCGCGCTCCCAGAGTATGGTGGTCTCGCGCTGGTTGGTGATCCCCACCGTGGCGACTTCGCCCGGCTGCGCGCCCGCCGCCGACAGGGCCCGCTGGAGCGCCTGCACCGTCGTCTGCCAGATCTGCTCCGGATCGTGCTCGACCCAGCCGGGCCGCGGGAAATGCTGCGGCAGCTCGGCATAGCCGCGCCCTCTCACCTGCCCGTCGGGGTCCACGACCAGCACCGTCGAGCCGGTGGTGCCCTGGTCGAGCGCCAGGACGAACCGCCGCGTCGTCATCGCTTGAGCAGCTCCTTGGCCAGATCGGGGCGGTCCGTGATGACGATACCGACGCCCAGCTCGATGAGGCGGCGGAGCGGGGCCGGATCGTTCACGGTCCACACGCCGAGCAGCAGCCCCGCCCCGCGGGCCAAGGTCACCGTCTCCTTGGTCACCAGCGCCTGGCTGAGCCCGATGAAGCCGACTCCGGCCTGCTTGAGCTTGTCCATCTCGCTCCGCATCGCCGCCGGCTCGAGCGTCTTGGGCGAGTACAATGCGCCCGCCTGCACGTCAGGGGCGAGGTCACGGACCCGGCGCCAGGTCTCGGGCTCGAAGGCCATCACGATGGTCCGCAGGGCCATGCGGTGTCGGTCCAGGATGGCCAACACCTTCTCCTCTATCCCCGGATAGCGCTGGCCGCGCTCGTCCACCTTGACCTCGAGGAGGATCCGCCCCCGGCTGCCGGCCGCCAGCTGCGCGACCTCGTCGAGGGTCGGGACGGTCTCCTCCGTCACCCGCGTTGTGTGGTCGCGGAGCTTGAGCGCGCGCAGCTCGGTCAGCGTCCGCTCCCGCACCGGTCCGCTCCCCGTGGTCGTCCGGTCGAGCGCCGGGTCGTGGATCACGACGACCTCGCCCTCTTTCGAGAGGTGGACGTCGAATTCGATGTAATCGGCTCCCAGCGCCAGCGCGCCGCGGAATGCCAGGAGGCTGTTCTCGGGCCACAGCAACGAGCCGCCCCGATGAGCGGCGTAGAGCGCCGCGGGCTGAGCAGAGACAGGAATGACGGCGGCCACCAGCACAGAGGTGGCGGCAAGCGCCAGGGCGACGAGAGAATCCGTCATTTTCCCGTTTCCACGAGGCCCTTCACGAACCAACGTTGCATGAGCACGATGATCGCCACGGGCGGCAGCAGCACCATCATCGCCGCGGCCATGATGACGTTCCACTCGGGCAGCTCGGAGCCGCCCCGCGGCACGAGAGCCTCAAGGCCAACGACGGCCGTCCGCATCTCGGCCGTGGTCGTCACCATCAGCGGCCAGAGGTACTCGTTCCACCCGTAGACGAAGAGGATCACAAAGAGCGCCGCCATATTGGCCCGCGAGAGCGGCAACAGGAAGGACCAGAGGAAACGCATGGGACCCGCCCCATCGAGCTGCGCGGCCTCCGCGAGCGAGTCCGGGATCGTCTGGAAGAACTGGCGGAACAGGAACGTCCCGGTCGCCGAAGCCATGAGCGGCACCGTCAGTCCCGCGTACGTATTGATCCACCCGAGATTACTGATGACCTCGTAGGTCGATACGATGCGCACGGGCACGGGCAGCATCAGCGTTACGAAGATCATCCAGAACACGAACTGTTTGCCCCTGAAGTTGAAGTAGACAATGGCGAAGGCCGAGAGCAGCGAGATGGAGATCTTCCCCAGCGCGATGCCGAGCGCCATCACGGCGCTGTTGAGCAGAAGACGGCCCATCGCCGCCTTCCGCCACGCCGCCGCGTAGTTATCCACCACGGCCGTCGATGGCAGCAGCGTGGGCGGCAGGCTCGTGGCCTGTGCCACCGTCTGCGTGCTGATCACAAGCGCGTAGTAGAGAGGGAACGCGAGCACGGCGACCGACACAATGAGGATCGCGTGGGCGAGGGCGCCGCTCCAGTCGCGCCGGCGCCGGCGCACCGGTGTCGCGACCGCGAGCGGCGCAGCCTCGGACAGCGTGCGCGCCATCAGTACGTCACCCTCTTCTCCGCGTAGCGGAACTGGAAGGCGGTCAGCACGATCACAACCGCCATGAGCACCACCGATTGGGCCGCCGAGAAGCCGAGCTGCAACCCCTCGAAGCCGTCCTTCCAGGCCTTGTAGACGAGGAGCGACGTGGCGTCGCCGGGCCCGCCCTGAGTCACCGCGTGGACGATGCCGAACGTGTCGAAGAACGAGAACGTCATGTTCAGCGTGAAGAGGAAGAACGTCACCGGCGACAGCAGCGGGAACGTGATCGCGAAGAAGCGGCGGATCGCGCCCGCGCCGTCCACGCTCGCCGCCTCCATGACCGATGTCTCGATCGCCTGCAGCCCCGCCAGGTAGAAGGCCAGGTTGTAGCCGAACTGCTTGTACACCGCGGCCACGATGATGAGCGCCATGGCCACCCAGCCCTTGAGGAACCAGTTGAACTGGTAGGTGGTCACGAACGACAAGAGGTAAGGCAAAATGCCGTACGAGGGGTGGAAGATGAAGAGCCAGAGGATGCCGGCGATGGCAGGGGCAATGCCGTACGGCCAGAGCAGCAGCGAGCGGTAGAGGCCGAGGCCGCGGATCTTCGCGTTGGCGAGCGAGGCGAGCAGTAACGCCAATGCGAGGCCCACGAAGGTGACGACGAACGAGAAGACGACGCTGGCAAGCGCGCTCCTCAGATACGCGGCGTCGGCGAAGAGCCGCTGGAAGTTGCCGAGGCCGACGAAGATCAGCCGATCGCCGAACGGGGAGGCCCGGTACAGCGACAGCCTCAGCGACTCGAAGGCCGGCCAGAAGAAGAAGACCAGCGTGATGGCGACTTGGGGCGCGACGAGCGCATACGGGAGCCACCGGTTGCGGAAGACCGTGCGCTTCATGGCCGGCGTCCCGCCGCTATTTGTAGAGCGCGGCGAACTCCTTCAGAATGTCGTTGCCCTTCGCGACCGCGTCGTCCGTCCCCTGTTTTGCCGTCTTGCTGCCATTGAAGATGTTCTCCATCTGCTCCTCGACTGCGTCGCGGATGGAGGGAAAGTTGCCAAGCCGGAGACCCTGGCTATTGGGCGTGGTCTTGCCACTCATCATCTGCGTGACCGACGTCTTGAGGTTCGCGTTCTTCGCGTAGACGCCCGAGGCCTCCATCACTTTCACGGCGGCGTTGGAGATCGGCAGATAGCCGGTGACGGTTGCCCACCACGCCTGGTTCTCGGTGGACGCGAGATACTTGAAGAACTGCGCGACGCCCTTGTACTCTTCGGGCTTCGCACCCTTCATGACCCAGAGCGTGGCGCCACCGATGATCGAATTGCCCTGCGGGTAGCCGGCCAACCGCGGCAGGTGGCCGGTGCCCCACGTGAACTTGCCCTCGGCCGCGCGGCCGAGGTTGCCCATGTAAGCCGAGGACGACAGGAAGATCCCGCACTCCCCCGCGCTCATGTTCGACTCGGCTTTGTTGAGCCGACCGTTGTACGTGAACCAGCCTTCCTTCACCCCGCGCTGCAACAGCTCCATCATCTTCACGCCGAACGGCCCGTTGATCTTGAGGCTCGTGGCCAGCCCATCGAAGCCATTCGCGTGATCGGCGAACGGCTGATCGTGCCAGCCGTGCATGTTCTCGACCAGCGTCCACGATGGCCAGGCGGCGCTGAAGCCACACTTGCCTCCGGAGGCGACGATCTTCTTCGCCATCGCCTCGACCTCGCCCCACGTCGCGGGTGCCTTGTCGGCGAGGCCTGCCTTCTTGAAAAGGTCCTTATTGTAATAAAGGATTGGCGTCGACGAGTTGAACGCCATCGAGTAGAGGTTGCCGCCCTGCGAGTAGTAGCTCTTCACCGGCCCGATCAAATCGTTCCAGTCGATGGTGATGCCGTTGTCCTTCATGAGCTGGTACACGGGATAAATGGCGCCTGATGACAGCATGGTCTGGGTGCCGACCTCATACACCTGGACGATGTGCGGCGGCCGCTTGGCGCGGTAGGCGGCGATCGCGCCATTCATCGCCTCGGGGTACGAGCCCTTGAAGACCGCCTTGACCTCGTACTCGCTCTGGGAGGCATTGAACTTGGCCGCGATCTCGTTCACCCGCTCGCCGAGCGTCGCCTGCAGGGCGTGCCACCACTGGATCTCGGTCTTGGCGAGCGCCGGCGACGGCAGGGCGACCAGCACGGCCAGTACGGTCACGGCCCAGGTGGCCGACATCCACAACTTCAGTGTCCTTCGCATGGGGACCTCCAGTTTCTCATCCGGGTTGGGGACACGCGCTCACGGTTCCGACGAGCCACGGTAGCGAATAGCCGTCTCACCTGGGTCGCGATTGGGTGACGGTTCGGTAGCGCCCGATTGGGCGCGCCGACTATAGCACAAACCGCGGCCTCTGGTCACGCGACCGGGCGCGCGCGCGGTGTTACTGCTCGCGGAAGCGGATACTGCGCTGCACATACTCGTAGAAAGCTTCGAGCTCGGCGTCGAGGCGGCGCGGGGACCATGCCAGCAGCCGGCCCATGCGGCGGGCGATGGCGGGGGCGCAGTCGAGCGCCTGACAGCGGCTCTGGCCGATCCCGGTGCGCCGGAGCAGCACGTCCTGAAGCGAGACGGCCAGCTCTTCGCTGACGGCCTGATGGAGCTGCGCCACGATCTCGGGATTGCTCGGACAGAGCCGCTCGAGCCCGTCGGGCAGCTTGCGCCCGAGCTCGAGCACCCGGGTGTAGCCGCGGCCGTAGGTCTCGACCAAGGTCTCGAGCGTCTCGCGCCCCAGGCCCGTCGCGGCCATCTCGCCCGACACGTCCATCCAGGCCCGCGCCTCGATCTTGCCGGCCTCGTCGTCCATGCCGTCCAGGCTCAGCCGCGCGGTTCGGGACGGTGTCGCGCGCCCGAGCAGGCGCATCACCCGATCGCCCACGTCCTCGGCCAGGCTGCGGAAGCACGTGAGCTTGGTCCCCGTCACCGAGAGGAAACGTCCGTCGGGCCCCTCCGGAATGACTTTGTGCTCGCGCGAGACCCTGGAGGCCGTCGCGGCGCCTTCGAACGACAGCGGGCGCACCCCGGCGTAGGTATAGGCCACGTTCTCCAGCGCCACCCGACGGTCGGGCAGCACTTTTGCCACTTCCTCCAGCAGATAGGTGACCTCCGCCCGCGTCGCCCACAGGCGGTCCGGATCGCCCTCGAAGTCCGTGTCCGTGGTTCCCACGAGCGAGAACTCCCGCCACGGGATGACGAAGATCATCCGGTCGTCGCGGGTCGAGAGGTACACGGCCCGCTCGGTCATGCGGGGCAGCAGGCAGTGAATGCCTTTCGTCGTCCGGAGCACGCGCGACCGCGCGCCGGCCATGCCCGCCAGCTCGCGCAGCCGATCGGCCCAGGGCCCCGCGCAATTGACGATCGCCGAGGCCCGCACCGCGTGCACGTGGCCCGTCAAGAGATCTCGCACCCGGACGCCGTCGGGCCCGCGACGGCCGCGCGACACTTCCTCTACTTCGCAATAGTTGTACGCGCGGGCGCCGTGCCGGGCGGCCGAGAGCACATTCTCCAGGCACATGCGCTCGGGGAAGAGCAGCAGGTCGTCGAAGTAGTAGCCGGCCCCGCGCAGGTCCTCGGGCCGGATCCCGGGCTCGAGCGAGAGCGCGTCCACTGGCCGCAGGAGCCGGGAGCGCTCGGCGCTCTTGCCCGGCGTCAATAGGTCGTAGAGCCATAGCCCGATGCGGACCATGATCAGGCCGCGACTGGCGCCGCGGTACACCGGCACGAGGAACGGTAATGGCCGGACCAAGTGCGGAGCGAGCTGCTCGAGCGTCTTCTTCTCCCGCAGGGACTCCCGCACCAGCGAGAAATCCATCAGCTCCAGATAGCGCAGCCCGCCGTGGATGAGCTTGGAGGATTTCGAAGAGGTGCCGGATGCAAAATCGCCCTTTTCGAACAGCGCGACCGAGGCGCCGCGCAGGGCCAGGTCGCGCGCGACGCCGGCGCCCGCCATGCCGCCGCCGATCACGACGGCATCGAATTGCATGCCGTCCAATGACGCCAATCGGCTCATGGCTCGCATGTCATTGAAAATCAACATGGCCGAGCCATGTTGACCGTGGGCCTCTCAGGAGAGAATCTCCCCGATTGATCGTAGCACGTGATCCGGAGCCAGCGCGGCGATTCGCGGATCGCCGGGCTTCGTGACGCCGCTGAGCACCAGGATCGTGGCCAGCCCGAGGCGCTTGCCCATGGTGATGTCGGTCTCAATGCGGTCTCCGACCATCACCGCCTCGGCCGGTGAGACGCCGAGCGCCGCCAGCGCGACCTCGAGGATGATGGGCGAGGGCTTGCCGACGATGACTTCGACCTGTTTGCCCGTCACGGCCTCGACGGCGGCGATCATCCCGGCGCAGTCGGGGATCTCGCCGCCCTCGACGGGGCAGGTGCGGTCCGGATTGGTGGCGATGAGCCGCGCGCCGTCCTTGACCGCCTGGAGCGCCGTATTGAGCTTGGCGTAGGTGAACGTGCGGTCGAAGGCGATCACCACCCAGCGCACGCGCTCGTCCTCCCGCACCTCGAAGCCGTGGGCGCGCATCTCGGCAATCATGGGCGGCTCGCCGATGACGAAGACGGGCGCGCCCGGGTCGAGGTCGCGCAGGTACCGGGCGAGCACGAGGGAGGAATTGATCACGTCGTCCGGCGCGGCGGGCACCCCGAGCCGTGACAGCGTGCGGGCATAGTCCCCGCGCGTTTGGAGCGGCTTGTTCGAGAGGAAGGCGACGCGACGGCCCGCGCCGCGCAGCGCGGCGATCACCTCCCCTGCTCCCGGAATGAGCTGCTCGCCCCGATAGACGGTGCCGTCCAGATCGAGCAGCCAGCCGCGGTAGGGAAACCGAACGGTCACGCCGGGAACGTCCGGATGGCCCAGCACTTAACGAAGCAGGGGCAAGACCGCCGACTGGGCCAGATCCAACAGGGGCGCGGGCAGGATCCCGAGCTGGATCACGCCCCAGAGCGCCATCGCCAGCGCGAGGCCGCCGGAGAAGGACGGCGCGAGCATCGTGGGCGCGCCTTCCGGCTCGCGCATGTACATGTAGACGATGAGCCGCAGGTAGTAGTAAGCCGCCACCGCCGAGTTGAGCACGCCGAGCACCGCGAGCCAGATGTATCCGGCCCGCACGGCGGCGCCGAAGAGGTAGAACTTGCCGACGAACCCGGCGGTGGGCGGAATGCCGACCAGCGAGAGCAGAAAGACCGAGAGCGTCAGCGCCATCAGCGGATGACGCGCGGCGAGCCCGCCGAAGTCCTCGAGGCGCACCGCCTCCTGGCCGCCACGCTCGAGCAGCAGGATCGCGCCGAAGGCGCCGGCCGTCGTGAACGTATACACCAGCAGGTAGAAGAGAACGCTGCCGTTGCCCAGCGCGCCGCCGGCCACGACGCCCACCAGCATGTAGCCCACGTGGGCGATCGACGAGTAGGCCAGCATGCGCTTGAGGTTCTGCTGGGCGATCGCCACCACATTGCCGAGCGTCATCGTGAGCACCGCCATCACCCAGAGCAGCATTGTCCAGTCGAGCGGCGCTCCGCGCACGGCGGACAGCAGCACGCGCAGCAGCGCCGCGAAGGCGGCGGCCTTGGAGCCCGTCGCGATGAAGGCCGTCACCGAGGTGGGCGCGCCCTCGTACACGTCGGCGGCCCACATGTGGAAGGGTACCGAGGAGATCTTGAAGCCGAAGCCGACCAGCAAGAGGCCGGCGCCGATCACCAGCATCGGGTCACGGCCGGCGCCAGCCGCCATCGCACTGGCGATGCGGTCCAGGTTCGTCGAGCCCGTGGCGCCGAAGATCAGCGCGATACCGTAGAGGAAAAAGGCCGAGGCGAAGGCCCCGAGCAGGAAGTACTTCATCGAGGCCTCGCCGGCTTCGGCCCGCGTGCGGAAGAACCCCGCCAGCACGTAGAGGGACAGTGACATGGTCTCGAGCGCGAGGAAGATGATGATCAGGTCGCCGGCGGAGGCCATCAGCATCATCCCGACGGCGGCGAGCAGGACGAGGATATAGAACTCGCCCGCCTCCATTCCCTCGCGGCGGATGTAATCCATGGACAGCAGCAGCACGAGACCGGTGGCATAGCCGATGACGAGGTTGAAGAACAGCGCGTAGCCGTCCAGCACGATCATTCCGCGGAACGCGCGCGCGTCGCCGCCCCAGAGCCAGAGCGTCGCGGCCAGGGATCCCACGACGCCGAGCAGGCCTACGAGACCCAGGTGATCCTTCCGCCCGCGCGGCGGCAGGAGGTCGAGCAGCAGCACCACGCCCGCGGCGGCCGCCACGATCAGCACCGGCAGGATCGCGCGCAGGTCGACGACCGGAAAGACGAGCGAGTCCGCCAGCGGGGCGGCGGCCTGGGGATTCACTTGGCCAGCAGCGCGGCGGTGGCCGCGGCCTTGCTCTGGACCTGGGCGATGAGGCCCTGGACGCTGGTCTCGGTCATTCCGGTGAACGTGACCGGGTACACCCCGATCCACACGATGAACAGCAGCACGGGCAGCAGCACGACCCACTCCCGGGGCGTGAGGTCGGTCAGCCGGCGATTGGCCTCGTTGGTGACCGGCCCGAAGATGACGCGCTGGTACATCCAGAGCATGTAGACCGCCGCGAAGATGATCCCGGTCATCGCGAACACGGCGACGGCGCGGTTCACCTGGAAGGCGCCGACGAGGATGAGGAACTCGCCGACGAAGCCGTTGAGCCCCGGAAGGCCGAGCGAGGACAGCGTGACGATCATCAGCACGGCGCTGAAGGCGGGCATCACCGACCAGAGCCCGCCGAATTCCGCGATGAGCCGCGTGTGCCGCCGCTCGTAGATCATGCCGACCAGCAGGAAGAGGGCGCCAGTGCTCAAGCCGTGGTTCACCATCTGGATGATCCCGCCCACGATGCCCGGCGCCGTCAGCGTGAACAGCCCCAGCACCACGAAGCCCAGATGGCTCACGCTCGAGTAGGCGACGAGCTTCTTGATGTCCGGCTGCACGGTCGACACCCAGGCGCCATAGATGATGCCGATCACGGCCAGCAGGAACATCCACGGCGCGAAGAGCAGGCTGGCCTGCGGAAAGAGCGGCAGGCAGAAACGCAGGAAGCCGTAGGTCCCCATCTTCAGCAGCACGGCGGCCAGGATCACGCTGCCCGCCGTCGGCGCCTCCACATGGGCGTCGGGCAGCCAGGTGTGGAACGGGAACATCGGCACTTTGATCGCGAACGCCAGGGCGAAGGCCAGGAAGAGCAGGTTCTGGTTGAGCCCGGCGGGCAGCACGAACTGCGTCAGGACCGGTAGATCGAAGGTGTAGGTGCCGGTGGCCGCGCCGTGCTGGAAGTAGAGCGCCAGGATCGCGACCAGCATCAGCAGCGAGCCCGCGAGCGTGTAGAGCACGAACTTGATCGCCGCGTAGACCCGATTGCCCCCGCCCCAGATCCCGATGACGAGGTACATCGGGATCAGCATGGCCTCCCAGAACACATAGAAGAGAAAGAGGTCGAGCGCCACGAAGACGCCCAGCATCCCCGTCTCCAGGAGCAGCATGGTGATGGCGAATTCTTTCCAGCGCGACTCGATGGCGTTCCAGGCTGACAGCATCACCAGCGGCATCAGGAACGTGGTGAGCAAGACCAGCAGCAGGCTGATCCCGTCGACGCCCAGGCGGTACGAGATCCCCAGCGTCGGCATCCACGCGTGCCAGTCGGGAAACTGGTAGTCGGCCCGCGCCGGATCGAACCCCCAGTAAAGTGGCACAGAGGCGGCGAAGGTCGCGACGGCGACGGCGACGGTGAGCGCTTTGATCGCCGCGTCTCGCCGGCGGGGCAGCAGGAAGACCAGCACAGCGCCGGCCGCCGGCAGGAAGGTGACGGCGGAGAGCAATCCCTTCACGGCCGGCCCTGGCGAATGAGCAGAAAGGCGATGATGGCCACGGCGCCCATCAGCATGCCGAGCGCGTAGTTCATCACGAAGCCCGTCTGAACGCGGCGCAGAACCTGGGCCCAGCCGACCACCAGGCGCCCCACGCCATTGACGATGCCGTCGATGACGCTCAGGTCGAAGGCGCGCGCGCACCAGAGCGACAGGCAGTAAATCGGCCGGACGAAGAGCGCGTCGTAGAGCTCGTCCACGTAGTATTTGTTCAGCACCAGCGCGTGGACCGGGTTGGTGGGCGCGCCGATCGCCTCGGCCTTCACCGGCTGGCGGACGTACATCGCCCACGCGAGCGCCACGCCGCCAGCGGCGGCCGCGGTGGAGAGCAGGGCCAGGCCGAACACGAGCGCCGAGCTGTGCTCGGCCTCGTGCAGCGGCAGGACGGGCGCGAGGAAGCGGGCGAACAGCGTCCCCTGCGGGAACGGGATGCCCACGGCGAACCCGGCCGCGAGGGCGAGCAGCGCCAGGAGCACCAGCGGCACGGTCATCACGGCGGGCGACTCGTGAGCATGGTGGGCGACGTCCTTGGACATCCGGGGGCTGCCCGTGAAGGCGAGGAAGACGAGGCGGAACGTGTAGAAGGCGGTGAGAAACGCGCCGATCAGGAGCAGCGCCCAGAGCCCGATGTGTCCCTCGTGAAACGCGGCTGCCAGGATCTCGTCCTTCGAGAAGAAGCCCGAGAACGGAAAGATGCCCGAGAGCGCCGCGGCGCCGAAGATGAACGTCCACGTGGTCGTCATCATGCGCGGTGCCAGCCCGCCCATCTTGCGCAGGTCCTGCTCGCCGTGGAGCCCATGGATGACGCTCCCCGCGCCGAGGAAGAGCAGCGCCTTGAAAAAGGCGTGCGTGACGAGGTGGAAGATGCCCGCGGCATACGCTCCCACGCCCACACCCACGAACATGTAACCGAGCTGGCTGATGGTCGAGTACGCCAGCACCCGCTTGATGTCCGTTTGCGCGAGCCCGATGGTTGCGGCGAAGAGCGCGGTGAGCCCGCCCACCCAGGTGACGACGCTGAGGCTCAGGTGCGACATCTCGAAGAGCGCGTGACAGCGCGCCACCATGTAGACGCCGGCCGTCACCATGGTGGCGGCATGGATGAGCGCCGACACCGGCGTCGGCCCTTCCATGGCGTCCGGTAGCCAGGTATACAGCGGCAGCTGAGCCGACTTGCCGCAGGCGCCCATGAAGAGGAGCAGGGCGATCGCCGTCGCCGTCCCGCCGTCCGCCACCAGCGTCGTCGGCGCCTTGCCGAAGACCTCCGCGTAATTGAGCGTGCCGAAGGTCGTCCAGATCAGGATGATCCCGAGGCCGAAGCCAAAGTCCCCCACCCGATTGACGATGAAGGCCTTCTTCCCGGCGTCGGAGGCCGACTGCTTCTCGTACCAGAAGCCGATGAGCAGGTAGGAGCAGAGACCGACGGCCTCCCAGAACACGTAGAGGACGAGAAAGTTTCCGGCCAGCACCAGCATCACCATGGAGAAGACGAAGAGGTTCAGATAGGTGAAGTAGCGGGCGTAACCGGGATCGCCGTGCATGTAGCCCGCCGAGTAAAGATGGATCAGGAAGCCCACGCCGGTGACGACCAGGAGCATCACCGCCGTCAGCTGGTCCACCTGCGCCGTCACGGCAGTCGTGAACGGTCCGGCGCTGATCCACGGAAAGAGATCACCGCTCCAGGTCTCGCCGCTCCAGACGCGCAGGAACACCGAGCAGGAGAGCAGGAACGAGATCCCCAGCGCCGGCACCGCGATCCAATGGGCGTGGCGTCCGACGAGGCGACCGAAGAGGGCGTTGACGAGGCTGCCGGCGAGGGGGAAGAGAGGGATCAGCCATACGAGTCGTGACATGGTTGTGCTTTCGGGAACAAACCCCGCCCACTCTAGCGGAAGGGGATAGGGGTGTCAAGAAGACGGCGGCTAACTGCGCGTCACTGCGGGTCTTGTCCGCCTTGCACGTCCCGGTCCGACCGGATCTCAGCGGGGATCGACGAAGCGGAAGTACAGCAGCGGCAGCAAGTAGAAGAGAAGCAGGTGGCCCGTCAGGAGCCGCACGCCCCCGTGGCGCTCTCCGCCCAGCAGGATCGAGAGTACGAAGTTCATGAGCGTGTAGAGCGCGACGGCGGCCGTAGCCAGGCGAAGCGGGAGCGGCACGAGCGCCACGAGCGCACGCCAGTGGTACACCTCGATGCCCCGCCATGCTCGCGTCGGAGTCCCGGCGCGCCGCACGCGCGCGATCATCGCCGCCAGCGTCACGAAAGCGCCGGCGAGCAGCCCCAGGGCGACGAGGTCGGCTCCCGTCAGCGGCAGCGCGGTGAACGTGGCAAGGTGCAGCAGCGCGCTGGCGACGAACCCTGCCGTCGCGAGCGCGAGAAAAGGTCGACCCGCCCGCCGCTCGGTCACGGCTCCTTCTAGCACATTCTCCATGACCCGGCGAGACGCCTTGCTATGATGAGGTCGTGCCGCGCTCCCGTCTGAAGCCCTGGCTCATCATCACTCTGCTTCCAGCCGTCCTCGTCGCCGGGGCCGTATCCGTCCTCGCATGGCGGCAGAGCGTGCCCGGTGTGCGCGCGGAGCTCACGCCCACGCCGAAATTCATCGCGATCAAGACCCCGCTCACGCTAAACCTCCGGGCCGCGCGCGGCGGCATCCAGTCCGTCGAGATCCGCCTCGTGCAGGGCGGGGCCCGGGTCGTGCTCGCCCGCCAGATCTTCTCGGGCACCGTCGCGAACGAGCAGCGGGTGCAGCTGGTGGTCGCGGGAAATACCCTGGGGCTCCGCGAAGGCGGCGCCACGCTCGAAGTGCGCGCCCGCGACGGCTTCTGGCGCCCGATCCGCGTGGATGATCGTCCGGTCCTCTCCCTCCCCGTCATGGTGGACCTGACGCCGCCGTCGCTCGAAATCCTCGCCGCCACGCGCTATCTCCATCAGGGCGGCGGCGGCCTGGTGGCGCTGCGCACCAAGGGCGGCTCGCGCGTCGGCGTCAATATCGGCGACCGCTTCTTTCCTGCCTATCCGGCGGGCGCCGTCGATTCAGGCCTCGCCGTGGCGCTCTTCGCGCTGCCCTGGGACGTGCCCGTCAATACGCCGATCACGCTCTCGGCCCAGGACGAGGCCGGCAACGGCGTCTCGCGCGCGCTCCAGGTCGAGATCAGGGCCCGCCGCTTCCCCGCGGACACGGTGAACCTCAGCGACGAGATCTTTGCCAGCAAGCTGCCCGAGCTTCTGCCCGAGCGCGGCGCCATCCCGCCGGAGCAGTTTGTGCAGGCATTCCTGACGGTGAATCGCGAAAAGCGGCGCCAGGCGGACGAGATCAAGCGTCAAGTCGGCGCGCGCACCCAGCCGAGCCCGATCTGGGAAGGCCCGTTCCTCCAGCCGCGGAACAGCAAGGTCTTCTCGAATTTCGCCGAGGCGCGCTCCTACCGCTACCAGGGCCAGCAGATCGACACGGGCCTGCATATGGGCTACGACCTGGCCTCGGTGAAGCACAGCCCCGTGCCCGCCGCCAATGCCGGCGTCGTGGTCTTCACGGGCCCCCTCACGATTTACGGCAATGCCGTGATCATCGACCACGGGCTGGGGCTTCAAACGCTCTACGGGCACCTCTCGAGCATCGAGGTGAAGGACGGCGAGCGCGTGACGAAGGGGCAGGAGCTGGGCCGCACCGGGGCCACGGGACTCGCCGTCGGGGATCACCTGCACTACGAGGTGCTGATCCGCGGCATCCCGGTCACCCCGATCGAGTGGTGGGACGCCCGCTGGATCCGCGATCACATCGGCCGACCGCTGCGGGAGGCCAATATCCCGCTGCTGCAGAGCGAGCACCCGGCCGCCGAGGCCGACGAGCGGCCCGCCGTGGCATCCCGCAAGCGGCGCCCCTGACGGCGGCCGCTGAGTTCCCCCACAGGGCGACGTCAAATCGCGCCGGCGGCCGCGGCGGCCCTCAGGGCCGGCGGCTCGAGAGGTCCCGGGCTTCGATGAATTCCCGCGTCGCCATCTCCCCCAAGCCGATGCGCTCGTACACCTGCCCGAGCAGCACGTGGAGCGTGGGCTCGTCGGGATCCGCCGCCAGTGCCACGATGAGCTCCCGGCGGGAATCAGCGTAGAGCTGCTGCTGGAAGAGCCAGCCGGCGCGCATCACCGCCACGCTCGAGCGCGACGAGCCGGGCAGCGCAACCGGCGTGATGAGATCCATCGCCTCGCGGGCGCGGGCGGCGTCGTCCGGAGCGAGAATCTCGAATTCCGTGCGCTGGGCGGGCTGGCCCGCCGCCTGGACCTGCCACGAATAGCGCACGCCGGGCGAGAGCGCCGGCGCGCTGGCCGGATAGGTCAGCGGCTTTCGCGGCAGGTTGACCCCTTCCCAGAGGAGCCCTTGCGGCCCCGAGACCTGAACGCGGTAGCGCAGGCTGTCCGAGCCGCTCCATTCGAACACGACCGGCGCCGAGACCAGCCTGGTGTCGCGGGGCGAGAGCGGAAGCACGCGCGGCGGACGCACGGCGCGCACCGAGAGCGGCAGGTAGTTGAGGTCTTTCTGCTTCCCCACGAGGAAATCGGCAACGCTGCCGAGCACGCCGCGCAGCTTTTCCGAGGATCCGCCCGAGGCCGGCGCCTCCACGGTGAATGGGGAATTGGACGCCGAGACCGACTGGACACCCCGACCGCCCGTGAAGACGAGGACGGCGCGGCCCTCGCCCGCCGCGCGCAGCTGGTCACCGGGCCGGAGGGCCAGGAGCGGCTGTGGCACCGCCCATTGGCTCTCACCGGCGCGCTTGACCTGCACCTGCCCGCGCTCCATGCGGAGCTCGGTGAGCACGGCGACCGGATCGGCCGCGCGCGCCCAGCCGGGCAGCGACAGGCAAACCGCGGCCGCAAGGGCCGCGAAGCGAATCATCCACGTGGCCATCATCGGCGCACCTCCTCGGGCGGCGACGCCGCGTCGCGCAGCCCCACCAACTCGTACACGTGCACCGGCTCCCGTCTGCCCTTGACGCTCACGGGCCCGCGGTCCTTGACCTCGAGGCCGTCGCCAATGGCAAGACGCGTCGCTTCGGTCAAGAGGATCACCGTGCCGAACTCCTTGTTCAGCCCCTCGACCCGCGCGGCCACGTTCACCGCATCCCCGACGACGGCGTACTTCACTTTGCCCACTCCCCCCACATTGCCCGCGAAGACCTGCCCGGTATGGATCCCGACGCCCATGTTTAGGACGGGCAGACCCGCCGCTTCCCAGCGGCGCGTGAGCTCGTGGAGCGCCCGCTCCATGGCCAGCGCGCTCTGCACCGCATGCCGGGCATGATCGGGATCGTCCAGCGGCGCGCCAAAAAACGCCATGATAGCGTCGCCGACGAAATCATTGACCATGCCGCGGTGGGCGAAGATCGCCGCGGTCATCGCGTCGAAGTATTCGGTGAGCCGCAGCGCCATCTGCTCGGGCGCCATGCTCTCCGACAGCGTGGTGAAGCCACGCAGATCCGAGAGCAAGATGGACACGGCCCTCCGCTCCCCCGCGAGGCTCGCCGGGTCGGCCTGGATGCGATCGGCCACCTCGCGGCTCACATAGCGGGTAAAGGCCTCGCGGAAGCGCCGTCGCGCCAGGGTCTCGGCGCCCAGGCCGAGCAGGCAGGTCACGATCACCGGCAGCAGAAAGTCCACCCAGTACCCGCCGCGGCTGAACGCCAGATAGCTCGCCGGCACGCCCAGCACCAGAGCGCCCGCGAGGCAGATCAATGTCGCGCGCAGCGGTGGGACCGTCACCATCACCAATCCGGCGAGGAACACCACGCCGAGCTGGAGCGCCAGGCTGGTGAGCCACCCTGAGGGGCGGATGAAGCTGCCCGTCATGATCATGTGGACGACGTTGGCGTGAATCTCGACACCTGACATCTCTCCATAGGGCGTCCGGCGAAAGTCGCCGCTCTCCTTGAACGTGCCGCCGATCAGGACGATTCGTCCATGCAGGGCATTGTCCGCCGCCACCTCGCTCCCGGGGCTCGCGAGCGCCGCGACCGCGTCACTCGGAATCGGGATGAAGGTGCCGGCCGCCCCCACGAAGTTGATTTTGAGCGGCCCATGCGCGGGCAGGCGCTCCGCCTCGCCCGGATCCCATCCCACGAGGCGCCGGACCACGGCAAAGCCGAACGACGCCGCCCCGACACCCGAGCCGCGCGGCACGACGGGCACGACGCGCCGGATCACGCCATCCTGATCCGCCGGCACTTCGGCCGCCGCCAGCGGCACCTTCCCTTCGAGCGCGGCCCGGCCCAGCGGCCCCTGAGGCGCAAGATTGTCGAGCGCGATGACGCGGCTCTGGCCCTCGTCGCTCCAGTCGAGCAGAGCCTGGGCCAACGCGCGGTCGGCGGCGGGCGATGTTGGTGAGGCCAGCGCGACATCCAGACCGACGACGTACGCGCCCGCGCGCCGGGCGCCGACGATCAGCCGGGCCAGGTACTCGCGTGAGATCGGCTGAATCCGACCGAGCTTGTCGAACGCGACGTCGTCGATGGCCACGATGACCACGTCGGAGACCGAGTGAAGGGTCTGGCCCTGCAGCCACATCAGCAGATCGAGGCTGCGCGCCTGAAGGCCCTCGAGGTCTCCGCGCGCGGAGGCGGCCATCACCAGCAGCGCGGCGGCGAGGCCCACCGCCCAGAGCTGGAGCAGGCGCGCGCGTCGCGCACGCCAGCGAGCGCCCCACTTCATGCGCGACAGCACTCCACGAGTGGCGGGGGGAGCCGGGTCACGGTGGCTGAATGCTAGCCGACCGCTCCCGCCAACTCAAGGCGGCGGAACTACGCGAGCACGCGGCGGAGGTTGCGGGGGCGCAGGAGCTCGCGCGGCGGAACGAAATCTCCCATCACGCCCATGAGGGCATCGAGCAGAGCGGGCCGGGCCGCCAGAAGTCGGGCCACCCGATTGGCGAGGCTCCGCCGGCGGATGACGAACTGCAGGCCGCGCGTGACCCACTCCTTGTCGCGAAGCGCGCGCCGCCGGGCAGTGGCATAGGGGGCCAGCGCCCCGGCCGAGAGATCGCCACGCGCGAGTCCCGCATGGGCGACCTCGGCCGCGAGCTCGGCCGAGCGCAGGGCGGTAAAGAGCCCCTCGCCCGTGAATGGATCGAAGAAACCGGTCGCGTCCCCGACCAGCAGCACGCCCCCTGCGCGAGGCTCCGTCACACGGTACGCCAGCGGCCCCATGACCCGGAGCGGCCCGGCAGGCGTCATGCCGCTGAGTCGCGGGGCCAGATGGCGGAGCTGCTTGAGCCGCGCGTGGAAGAAGTCCTCCATGCGCCCGCGATACGGCCGGGCATGGGCGAGAGGAACGACGAGGCTCAGGTTGACGAGCCTCGGCGCGACCGGATTGAGGATGGAATAATCGGGCGGGTCCACGTAGATCTCGCCTCGGCCCTCGAAGCCCGTGAGTCCCTCCACATCCTGGATGAGCGCCAGCCGCTGCAGCCGGTGCGGGCGCACGAGCCCGAGTGCGCGCGCCACCACTGAGGCGCGACCGTCGGCCCCAATGACGAGGCGGGCGCGGGCCTCGAAGGGCTGGCCCTCCGTGTTCTCTCCGGTGACCCCGATGACCCGATCCTGCTCTCGGAGCAAGCCGGTCACGCGGTGGCGCTCGCGCACGTCGACGGAGAGGCTCCGGGCGCGCTCCAGCAGGATGGGATCGAAGACTTCCCGAGGAATCGACAGCCCGTAGTCGCGGTAGCCCCGCCACGGACCCGTCGTGGGATACGAGCCCTGGAGCGTGGTGCCGTCGGGGGCGATGATGCGCATGCCCCGCAGCGGCTGGGCGCCGGCCGCGTCCACGTCTTTGAGCACGCCGAGGCGATCGAGAAGCCGGGCGCCCTCGGGCGAGAGGTACTCGCCGCAGATCTTCGGCCGGGGGAACTCGGCCTTGTCCAGGAGCAGCACCGGCCAGCCGCGCTCGGCCATCAGGATGGCCGTGGCGCTGCCCGCCGGCCCTGCGCCGACAACGAGGACCTCGGCCGCGCTCACGGCTTGACCCGGACCGCGCACAGGCGCGCGAGCGGTCCGTAGCCGGAGAGGCGCACGTCGAACAGCCCCGCCTTCTCGCAGAGCCGCGCGGTCTCCGCGAGCGTGTAGGCCCGCCGCACCGACAAGGGCCCGTCGTGACGTGCCATGCGATTCCGCGTGAAGAGCCGCGTGACGAGCCAGACCATGCCGAGCGCCACTCGCCCGCGAAGCAGGTCGTTGACCAGCCACCCGGCGCCGGCCGCCGCATCGAGCTCGCCCAGGAATCGGACGGCGGGCTCGGGCTCGAGGTGATGGAGCGTGAGCGCCGAGATGACGATGTCCACCGATTCAGGCTTTACCGGCATACACAAGGCATCGCCCTGCACCAGCGTGATCTCCGGGCAGTCCGCGACGTACCGGCGCGCGACGCGCAGCGTCTCGGGGTCGCGGTCGAGGGCGATCACGCGAATGGGCCGGCCGGCGCGCCGGGCCCAGCGGACCAGCGCGCGCGGAAGATCCGCGCAGCCGGTCCCCACGTCGAGCACAGTCACCGGCCGGCCGGCAGGCACGCCGGCGATCAAGCGCTTGACATGATGGACCGTGAGGAACCGGCCGCCGAAGAAGGCGTTGAATCGCGCGATGGTGTCGAGGCAGGCCGACAAATCGGCGAAGGGCGCCGGCCGGTCGAGCATCTCGACCGCGTCAGCGGCGCGCGCGAGCGGAGCGAGCGGCATCGCTACGTCAGCCGCGCGTCGAGAGGCCGCGCACGCATCGCGATTCCCCGCGCGGGCCGCGCCAGCTCACGAGCCAGACGAGGCCCGAGGGAGGAGCCGGCCGCAGGCGTACGCGCTTGTACGTTGAGGACCGGCGACGACCGAGAACGTGGCAGTTCGAGCCGAGCGGCTCCGCCGCGAGGCGAGGGCTGAGTAGATCTGGCGACGTGAGATGGCACGGCCCACCTACCAGCGGAGGAGGGCGCCCTCGGCCGCAAATCCCGGGCCCAGCGCGATCATAAGTCCCCAGTCACCGGGGGCCGGCGCGGCCTCGCGCAGCAGCTCGTCCAGCACGAAGACGATGGTGGCCGAGGACATGTTGCCGAAGCGCTGGAGCACGCGCCGCGAATTGGCGATCTGGCCCTCGTCGAGGTCCATGAGCTTGCGGGCCTGATCGATCACGCGGCGGCCGGCCGAGTGAAGCACGAAGTGTCGGATGTCGTCCTTCTTGAGGCCGTGCGAGGCCATGAGCAGCTCGGCCATCTCCTTCATCATGGCCGCGCCGATCCGTCGCACCTCCTTGGACAGCACCACGCGCGGCCGGCCGCCGGGATACTCGAAGCCCATGGCGGAGAGGTGCTCCGGCCGGAAGAGCGTGCGGTGCTCGACGATGGCCGGGCCCTCGCCGCCCGCTCCGAGCGCGATGGCCCCCGCGCCGTCGGCGAAGATAGCATGCGCCACGGCGCTCTCGAGCCGATCGTCCAGGAAGTAGGCGGCCGAGCAGATCTCGGCCGCGACCACGACGGCGCGATGCCGGGGGAAGGCGCGGAGATGATTGTGCGCCTGCTGGAGCGCGACCATGGCGCTGGCGCAGCCCGTGTCGCCGACGTGCACCCGCTGGATCGAGGGTTTGAACCCCAGCACGCTGATCAGCTGGGCGTCGAGGCTCGGGCAGACGCGCCCGGTGCACGTTGTCGTAGCGAGGAAGTCGACATCGTCCGGTTGCCAGCCGACCCGCGCGAGCACGCGGCGCACGGCCTCAGCGCCGATCTCGATGGCGCCGCGCCGGAAGCGGTCGTTGAGCTGCTCGACGCTCTCGTCGGGAGTGAACGTCTCGGGATCGAAGTAGAGGTAGCGCCCCTCGATTTGACTGTTCGAAAAGAACGCCGCACGCTGGCCGCCGTAGCCCGACATGCGGAGCAGCGTCGCCTGATCGAAGCGATGACGCGGCGTGGCCGTGGCGACGGCGGCGATCTTCGGCCCGCTCATGGGCGCAGGATACGCCCAGCCTCTTGCCTTGTCCACCGCGCGCGGGCACTATCGGGGCGCCGCATATTCTCGACTCTGGAGGAGCCCGCGATGCCGCTCTACTCGTTCGAAGGAAAATCGCCGCGCATCCACCCGACCGCGTTCATCGCGCCTACCGCGTCCATCATCGGCGACGTGACGATCGAAGAGAACGCGTCGGTGTGGTACAACACCGTGATCCGGGCCGATTTCTCGCCCATCGTGATCCACCGCGGCGCCAATGTGCAGGACTGCGCGGTGGTCCACGTGACGCCCGCCGGCGGGTCCGAGATCGGCCCGGGCGCCACGGTCGGCCATCTCTGTCTGGTCCACGCGGCCACCATCGGCGAAGAGGCGCTCATCGGCAATAGCTCGACGGTGCTCGACGGCGCCCGGATCGGCGTCCGCGCCATGGTGGCCGCGGGATCGCTCGTCACGCCCGGCACGGAGATCCCCGACGGCATGCTCGCGATGGGCGCGCCCTGCAAAGTCAAGGGCCCGCTGGCCGGCACTCCGGCCGAGCGCTGGGTGCAGATCAACCCGAGCGGGTACCAGGCGCTGGCCCAGCGCCACCGCGCGGGCGTCAAGCCCGTGTGACGGCGGGTCGCGCTACTGCCAGCGAATCTGCGCCTTGATCTTCGGATACTCCGGCGCGTTCCCCTCGACATCAACGATGCGCAGCGTCTGATCCGCGGCTTCGAGCAGGAGATTGTTCTGGCTGTAGCCCACGAGCTTGCCCCAGGCCTTGGGCACGGACACCTGGTACTTGGGGGCGGGGCCCTGCGCGTACACCGGATCGGGACGAAGCGCCGGAAGGAGTCCGGACTCGGGGAGCCACGGACGCGCGGCGAGCACGACGAGCGCGGCGGCGATGATGGTGAGCACGGCCTTGGTGTAGCGGTCGGCGATCATGAAACCCTCCTTGTGAGTGGTGTGCGGCCTGCGACTACCCCGTACATATCGCACACGCGCGTCTCGGCGCGCAAGACCGCACGGCGCCGGCGGAGAACTTCGGCCGTGTGGCCTCATCACCCCACCCTGGGGCGATCGCGCCCCGTCTTCTCGGGTGCCTTCCCCGCCGGACTGAGCGCAAGTGTCGACAATCCAAGCGCGAGCCTTCCTGGCAATGCTTATGCACCCTCGAGACAGGGCGCGCCCCTGACCATTCGCCCGTCCGCGCGCTGGCCGAGACACCCACTGCAAGGAGACAGGGCATGAGCTGGAAACTGACGCGCCGGCAGCTTCTCAGGGCGGGGTTCACCACCGCGGTCGTGGGGGCGTCGGGGCGGCCGCTCAGCGCATTCGGAGCCGAGGAGCGCAAGGACTGGCGCTGGGATCGGGGCGTCTGTCGCTTCTGCGGCGTCGGCTGCGGAATCCAGATCGCGAGCGCCGGTGGGCGGGTCGTGGCGGTGAAGGGCGACCCGGCGAGCCCGGTGAACCGAGGGCTGCTTTGCGTCAAGGGCTATGCCCTGCCGCAAATCCAGTATGGCGCCGATCGCCTCACCCAACCGCTCCTCCGCATGAAGAACGGCACCTTCGACAAGGCGGGCGATTTCGTGCCGGTGAGCTGGAAAGCCGCCTTCGATGTGATGGAGCGCGAGTGGAAGCGCGCCCACCGCGAGCTCGGACCGACCGGGGTCGCCATCATGGGCTCCGGCCAGTACCTCATCCAGGAAGGCTACGCCGCGGTGAAGCTGGCCAAGGCCGGGTGGCGGTCCAATAATCTCGATCCCAACGCCCGGCACTGCATGGCCTCAGCGGTGGCGGCCTTCATGCAGACGTTCGGCATCGACGAGCCGGCGGGCTGCTACGACGATATCGAGCTCACCGACACGGTGGCGCTCTGGGGCGCCAATATGGCGGAAATGCACCCCATGCTCTGGGCGCGCATCATGGACAAGCGGCTGCGCTCGCCCGAGTACCGGATCTTCAATCTCACGCCCTTCTCGAACCGCAGCTCCGAGGGGGCGGACGTGGAGATCGTCTTCAAGCCCAATACCGACCTCGCCATCTGGAACTACATCGCCCGCGAAATTGTGGCGCGCGACGCCGTGGACCGCGCCTTCGTCCAGCGGCACTGCGTCTTCGCCACCGGGCCGGCGGACATCGGTTTCGGCATGCGCGGGACGGACGCCTTCGCCTATCCCGCGGAGAAGGACACCCAGGCACGCGAGCGCGTTCTGGTCCTGACCCGCGAGGAGGCCATCGCCCGGCGGCTCGATCCCTCGATGAATCACCAGCGGCCGCAGTCGAGCGCCGCCGGCGCCGGCTCCCACTGGCTCATCTCCTTCGAGGACTTCAAGAAAGCGCTCGAGCCCTATACGCTCGACTTCGTGGCCGAGCTCTCTCGCGGCGATCGCGATGAGCCCCTAGATGCCTACAAGGCCAAGCTCAAGGCGCTCGCCGACCAATACGCAAACCCCGGCCGAAAGGTGGTCTCGTACTGGACCATGGGCTTCAACCAACACACGCGGGGCACCTGGGTAAACGAGCAGGCCTACACGGTCCACCTGCTCACCGGCAAGCAGGCCAAGCCCGGCAGCGGCGCCTTCTCGCTCACCGGCCAGCCCTCGGCCTGCGGCACGGCGCGCGAGGTCGGCACCTTCTCCCACCGCCTGCCCGCCGACATGGTCGTGGACAATGCCGAGCACCGCGCCCACGCCGAGCAGCTCTGGAGGCTGCCGCCGAGGACGCTCAATCCGAAGGTGGGCAGCCACATCACCGAGATGATGCGGGACCTCGAGGACGGGAAGGTGAAGTGGCTGTGGGTGCAGGTCACCAATCCCTTTCAGTCCACGGCCAACGCCAACCACTGGATCCACGCCGCGCGGGAGAAGGACAATTTCATCGTCGTCTCGGACGTCTATCCGACGCTCTCGTGCAAGGTGGCCGACCTCATCCTGCCGTCGGCCATGATCTTCGAGAAGTGGGGCGGCTACGGCAATTCCGAGCGGCGCACCCAGCTCTGGCGCGAGCAGGTGCCGCCGCCGGGCGAGGCACGCAGCGATCTGTGGCAGATGATGGAGTTCTCGAAGCGCTTCACGCTCGCCGAGGTCTGGGGCCGGCAGCCGGTGCCCAGGCTCAAAGCCGCGGGCTTCGACGACGGCGTCCTGCCCGACGTGCTCGCCGACGCGGAGCGCATGGGGTACCGGCGGGAGCAGACGCTCTACGACGTCCTCTTCGCCACTGCCGAGAACCGGAAGTTCAGGTGGCCCGATTCGGTGGCGAAGGGCCACGAGAATCACACCGTTATGCACGCCGGCATCAATTGGTTCCCGGAGAAGGCGCTCTTCGAGGACTATGCGCGCTTCGGGCGCGGCCATGGCCACGATCTCGCTGAGTTCGATGACTATTTCCGGGACGACGTGCGCGGTCTCCGCTGGCCGGTCGTGAACGGCAAGGAAACGCTCTGGCGCTTCAACGAGCAGTACGACCCCTATGCCCGCAAGGGCGGCGGCTTCGACTTCTACGGCAAGGCCATGAAAGCCCTCCCTTCAGGCGACCTCGACAAAGCGACCAAGGCGGAGCTCACGTCCCTCGCCGGGAGGGCCAAGATCTTCTACCGGCCGTACGCGGCCCCGGCCGAGAGCCCCGACGCCATCTACGATCTCTGGCTCTGCACGGGCCGGGTCCTCGAGCACTGGCACTCGGGCACCATGACGCGCCGGGTACCCGAGCTCAACAATGCGGTGCCGGAGGCGCTCCTCTTCATGCATCCCAAGGACGCGGAGGCGCGGGGCCTGAAGCAAGACGCCGTCGCCTGGGTGGAGTCGCGACGAGGCCGGGTGAAGGCGCGCGTCGAGACCGAGGGGCGCAACCGCGTGCCGCGCGGCCTCGTCTTCGTGCCATGGTTCGACGAGGGCGTCTACATCAACAAGGTGACGCTCGATGCCACCTGCCCGATCTCGAAGCAGACCGATTTCAAGAAGTGCGCCGTCAAGGTCACCAAGGCATGAGCGAGGGAGGGCCATGAAGACCACGGTCATCGTATTGCTGGCAGCCACCCTCGCCGCGGGCTGCGCGAATCCCAGGCCGGCGCCTCTCGGCTCCTCCGGCGCGATCGATCCCACTCCCGACACGAGCCTCGGCCTCGCCAGAGGCAGCGTCTTCGACGTGCCGACGCCGCCCGCGGTGAAGTCCAACGGCACGACACCCGGCGAGCTGCCCGTGCTGCCCCGGGCCTATTCGCTCGCCCCGCCACGGATCCCGCATGGCGTGGCCGACTTCCTGCCCATCACGCCGAAGCAGAACAACTGCCTCGACTGCCACGGCGTGAAGGAGAAACAGGTGGGCGCGCCGACCCCGATCCCGCCGAGCCACTACACCGACTTCCGCAATGCTCCCGGACGGGTCGGCGGCGAAGTCGTCGGGGCGCGCTACATCTGCCTGTCCTGCCACGTGGGCAAAACCGACGCGCCCGATCTGGTGGGGAACCGCTTCCGCCCCTAGCCGCGGTCCTGTCTGCTCGCGCGGCACCAGAGATACAGCCGAACTGTGTGACCCTCGAAGATTTCTGACTGCGGTGATACCTTAGCCGCTGCGAGAGAGACAGAGGCCATGCACTTCGGAATCTTCCTCGAGGAAGCGCGGCAGGGCGTGAGCCAGGCAGCCGCCTTCCGGGAGACCCTCGATGTGGTGGATCTCGCCGAGGACTGGGGGCTCGACGGCGTGTGGCTGGGCGAGCTGCACTTCAACCCCGCCCGGTCCGTGCTCTCCGCGCCCATGGTGATGGCGGCATTCATCGCGGGCCGCACGCGGCGGCTCCGCGTGGGCACCGCCGTCCAGCTCCTCCCGCTGAACAATCCGCTCCGCATCGCCGAGGAAGTGGCGACGGTCGATCAGGTCAGCGGCGGCCGCTTCGACTTCGGCATCGGGCGCAGCGGGTCGCCGCTCGCCTACGACATCCTGGGCATTTCGTACACGGAGAGCCAGGCCCGCTTCCGCGAGGCGCTCGAGATCCTCCGCGAGGCCTGGAAAGGCCAGCCCTTCAGCTACCAGGGGCAGTTCTACCGCTTCGAAAACGCCGCGGTCTCGCCGCGCCCGTTTCAGCTCCCGCATCCCCCGCTGCGCATGGCCGCCAATACCCCTGAGACCTTCCCCGGCGTCGGCCAGATCGGGCTTCCGCTCTTCGTCGGGGTGCGCGATCTGGACCTGCCGGCGCTGCGCGCTCACCTCGACGCCTATCGCCGCGCCTGGCAGGAGGCCGGCCATCCGGCTCGCCCGAGCGTCTATCTCCGCATTCCCGTGTACGCGGGCCTCAGGCGCCCGGAGGCCTTCGAGGAGCCGCGCGAGAGCATCGCGTATTTCTTCAAGCGTCATGCGGAGCTGGTCCGCTCGAGGGCCGGACGTCCCGGCATGGGCGCCCCCGAGCGACACCACACCCAGGCAGACCATATCGCGAGCATGTCGTACGCGGAGATCCTCACGACCCGCGTGGTGTTCGGCACGGCAGCGGACCTGATCGGCCGCTTCACCGAGCTGCAGGACACTCTCGGCATCGACGGCATCGTGGCGGAGCTGAATGCCGGGGGCCTCATTCCCTGGGAGCGGGTGCAGCGGACATTGCGCATTCTGACTCAGCACGTGATGCCCGCGCTCAAGTGACTCACGCCAGCGGGCGCCTGACGGTCTACCCCCGCAGTTCCTGACTCGGCCAGCTCGACCAGCGCCTCCTACTTCGCCCGCCCGTACTTTCCCGTCAACGTCGCCTTGGCGATGGAATTGGCATTCACCATCGAACCGACGAGCGAAGCCTTTGCGTCCTTGGGCACCTCGAGCTTCTCGACCTTGAGCGCGTGCAGCGTGAAATTGTAGCGGTGCGGCTTGTCGCCCGCCGGCGGGCACGGGCCACCCCAGCCCGGCGCGCCGAAATCGGTCGCGATCTGCACCGCGCCTCGAGGCAGGTTGGAGCCGTCACCCTTCCCGGCGTCTTTCTTGAGCTCGGTGGTATCGGCCGGGATGCCGATCACGAGCCAGTGCCACCAGCCGGCGCCACCCGTGGGCGCGTCCGGATCGTGCACGAGCAGCGCGAAGCTTTTCGCGCCTTTCGGCGCGCCGGTCCACTGCAAAGCGGGAGAGATGTTCTTGCCGCTGCAGCCGAAGCCATTGAACACGTGCTCCTCGCCGATGGTGGCGTTCGGCTTGATGTCCGGGCTGCTCAGCTTGAACGGCTGGGCATGCGAGGCGGAGGCACTCAAGAGCGCGGCGACGGCGACGAATGTGGCAATGCGGACGAAAGCCTTACCGTTCATGTCGTCTCCTCTCCTCCATGGGATGAGGCCGATGGGGCGTGGTCAACGTGGCACGATCTTATCAGAGCACGAGGAACGGACGCCAGCCTGCCTACCGGCTCGGGAGGGAACCACGCTCCTCGACGGCGTTCTGGATCAGCGCCGCGTACCGGTAGAACACGTGGGCGAACTTGCCGTACGGCAAAGTGAGGAACAGCGCCGCCACGGCGCCGAGGTGAATGGCCAGCAAGGTTCCCATCGCGGACGTGCCTCGCAGGGCGAGGAGCACGAGGCCGGTGAGGCTGGTCAGGAGCAGCGACACGAGAAATGCGACGTCCATCGTCACCATTCGCGATTCCGCGGGCTCGCGGTCGCTCCGCGACTTGAGATAGAGGAGACCAACCGTCCCGACCACGAGCATGACGCCGCCGATTGTTCCCAGGACGACGGGCCAGCTCAGCAGCGGGTAGGGCGCGGGCCACCGCAGGAAGTGGGCGTAGACCGCGGCCACGGTCGTCGACGCGAGATCGAGGAGGAAGCCGTAGAACACGAGATGGTGGAGCCACCGGCGCGCGTGAGCGAAATCCGCGCCCGGGTAGTTGCAACCGGCCCCACCGCCTGCCAGGTAGCGGAGGCCGAAGGCCTCCCGCGTCGCGCGCAGGAAAGCGCGCGGATCGAGCACCTCGACCAGCCGGCCCCGTGTGTCGCGCCAGAAGCGGACGGTGCCGGTCAGCAGCACCGCCAGGCCATAGAGCGTGATCGCCAGAGCGGGCACGACCATGGCCGCATACGGGACGACCCGGTAGAACGCCCCCGCCGTCAGGTGAGTCGAGAACACCAACGCCGGGCCCTGCAGGATCAGGACGAGCAGCAGGACAGCGGCGGCGCAGATCGCGCTGCTGAGCCCGGCCGCTGCCGCGCGGCGCCGCCGCGGCTTGGAAAGGAGCCGCGGCCAGCCGTACTCGGCATAGGTGTCGGCCCGCAGCTCGGCGAAAACCTTGGGAACATTGATCGCGAACTCGTGCGGCGGCGCGTACTGGCAGGCGTAGTAGCAGGCCCGGCAGTCGAAGCAGAGATTGGCGAGGTAGCTGAGATCACCGGCCGAGAAGCTCCGGCGCCGCTCCATGGCGGGGAAGACCGCGCAAAAACCCTCACAGTAGCGGCAGGCATTGCAGATCGCCATCTGCCGCCCGGCCTCTTTGAGCAGCTCAGCCGAGGGCATGGCGCGCCGCCTCCTTGCCGGCGATCCGGCCGAACACCGTTCCAATCGTGAGCCCGAACCCCGCGAGATATCCGCGACCCAGGATATTGCCCGCCATCACTTCGCCGGCCGCGAAGATGTCCGGCGCCGACCGGCCGCCCTGCATGATCACCCGCGCGCGGTCGTCGACGGTGACCCCGAGATAGGTGAAGGTGATGCCCGGCCGAAGCGGGTAGGCCCAGAACGGCGGGCGATCCAGAGCCAGCGCCCAATGGCTCTTGGGCGGCTGGAGCCCCTCGGCCCGGCAGGTGTCGAGTGTGGACGGATCGAAGGATCCGGGCCGGACCGCCCGATTGAAGGCGTCGACCGTGGCCATGAGCGCCGCCGGATCGAGGCCGATCGCCGCGGCCAGCTCGGGCAGCGATCCCGTCTCAACCGGCGGGAAGACGGAGGGCATGAACTTCCCGAATGTCTTGGCGTCGCCGATCGAATAGGCGAGCTGCTCCGGCTGCCGCGCGATCAGGCCGCCCCAGATGGCGTAGCGCTTGGGCCAGAAGTCCTCTCCCTCGTCGTAGAAGCGACGGGCGTCGCGGTTGACCACGATCCCGAATGGAACGCTGTCCAGCCGGGTGACGATCCCGCCGTCGAACTTGGGCGCGCGCGCATCGACCGCCACGGCGTGAAACTCGCGCGGGTTGCCGACCGCCTTGGCCCCGAGCTCGAGGAGGTCCGCCAGCATCCGGCCCTGGTTGTACTTCGTCCCGCGGATCACGAAATTGTCGGCGGCTTCGCCCCAGTATTCTTTCAGCCACGGGATATTAGCCTCGAATCCACCCGATGCGATCACCACGCACTTCGCCCGGACCTCGTGTGACAGGCCGCCGAGCGCGACGACGGCCGAGCGGAACTCGCCGTCGTGGAGGTCCAGCCGCTGTGCCTCGGCCTCGTAGAGGATTTGCACGCCCAGCGTCCGCGCGGTGGCGTAATAGGCATTGACCATCGCTTTGCCGCCGCCTAGGAAGAAGGCGTTCGTCCTGGCGAGATGCAGCGTGCCCGTGAGCGGGCGCTGCCACCTGACCCCGTGCGCCGGCATCCAGTCGCCGAGCTCGGCCGACGCCCGGATGGTCAGGCGGGCCAGCCGCTCGTTGGTCTCTCCGCCCGTCACCCGCAGGAGGTCGTCCCAGAATTCCTCCTCGCCGTAGGGCCCCGTCACGAACGCATTCGCGCGGTCATGGGTGTAGCGGATGTCGCGGGTGTGGCGGCTATTGCCGCCGCGAAAGGTCTCGGGGGCGCTCTCGAGCAGCAGCACCCGCGCGCCCGCGCGTGCGGCTTCGATGGCCGCGCAGAGCCCGGCATTCCCCCCGCCGATGACCAGGACGTCGAACGTCCCGGCAAGATCGACCATCGCGCGCTGAATAGCTATGACCTCAGCCGGCGGGCCCAGAGCGACAGCCAGATCACGACGAGCGCCATTAGCCAGATGCACATCTTGAAGATGGCCATGATCCACCACCAGATGTTCTGCACGGTCGCCCAGGTGATGTCCGGGCCCCACAGCTTCAAGAGCCAGCCGGGCCTGGCCGAGAGGAGGATCTGGCTGGCCAGCCACTGGAGCAGCAGGAAGAGCGACGCAATCAGGATCGTCCACCACCCCGCGGTGGCGGCGGATCGGACGCGCTTGGCAAAGTCCTCGTTCATGTGGCGATCTCTGCTCGCAGCATCCCGCGGGCCGGCATTACTGGGCCGCTTCGGCCTTTTCGAATTTCGCCTCGCGGGTGTTCCCGCCCCGCGCCCCGGCGAACACATAGATCGCCCCGATCAGATGCTTGCCGTCCTTGAACAGCGTGAGCTCCATCGGGTGCATCTGGCCATCCGCCCCCTCGGGCACCTTGAACTTGAGGGCGATCTCGCCGCCGGCCTTCTCGACGCTCGCGTCCACCACGGGTGACAGTCCCCGGCCCTTGGTGCCATAGGCCGCGGCGAGCGTCCACTTGCCCTCCTGCTGCGTGACCGACCGGATGACGAGGATCCGATCTTGCACGCCCGCCGCACCCCTCTTGTGCTTGCCCACCTGGCCGTCCCAGCGGCCCACCAGGGTCTGGGCGAGGTCATCCCCGGCACCGCTTGGCATTGGAAGCCATGCGAGGAGCGCGAGAGCCACGAGCAATCGTCGAACCGGCCTCACCATGATGAGCCTTCTTACCTCGCGGTCGGGGCGCGCTGCCACCGGCCGGCCCTCTATCGGCCAAACAAGCGGATCACCGTCCCGCCTTCCGGATACATCCCCATGGCCACGCCGCCGTGCGAGAACACTCCCACGGCAACGCCGCCCACCGCCTTGATCCCGATGGCCAGACCGCCCACTGCGATTGCCCCCATGGTCACCCCTCCAAGCGCGATGATCCCCACCGTCATCCCGCCGAGGGCGATGACGCCAAAAGACATTCCGCCGATCGGGATGATTCCGAACGCGACGCCGCCGAAGGCGAGACCCCCCATCGCGACGTCACCGATCGCGATGATGCCTCGCGCCACTCCGCGGGCCTGATTGGAGGCGAGGTCGGGACCAAGCGCGATCGAGAGAACCGGCAAGCCAAACACTTGAAGCCGCGATTGGTAGCGCATCGATTCCTCCCATGAAGCGGGTGAACCTCGGCTGCGAACAGCTCACCGCGCGGTCACAGCCGGTTTCGCCCGATAGTGCGCCGGGCGCGGAGGCGCGTCAAGATCGCGGGACGACGCGCCTCACGACGCACCCGGTGTCGCCCGCATGGCGAGCATGGGACGGAACATCTTCCGATACGCCCAGGCTAGGTAGACCTCCAGGGCCAGAACGACAACGGCCAGAGGAATCCCGGATGGCGCGAGGAACACGTGGAACGCGAAGATATTGACGACGATCGGCGCGAGCAGGGTCAAGGCCAGCGGCACGAAGCGGTTCGACAGGAGCAGCGCTCCGGCGATCAGCTGCGTCCCCATGATCAGCGGGAACAGATAGCCCGTCTTCAACAGTGCTTCGGCGAACGCGCCGGCCCCTGCGGGCATGGTTGAGGGTTGGGGCAGGAAGTTCAGGAAGCCGTTGAGCCCGGTCACGCAAAAGATGAGCCCCTGCAAGACTCGCCCGGCGGTCGGAAGATGGCGAGCGAACGATCTCGCCTTTCGCCCCTCGGCTTCGCCTCTATGGAGCGTCATATCCGGTGTCATCGCGCCCTCCGTGTCGATCACCGATTTCTCGATAACGTCTCCGACAACCGGCCGCCACTCACGCCTTCCCCAGGTGCTCCTCGAGACGACCCAGAGTCTGCTTCAGCCCCTCGATGGCCCCGAATTGCTTGACCGCGTTGTCGCGCTGCGGGGCGGACTCGAAGAGCATCCGCACGGTCAGCTCGGTCTTATCGCCCTGCCCGGCGAAGGTCGCCGTCACGTCAAAGCGCGGGCCCGAGACATGGGAGTAGACCAGGCGCTCCGGTTTCAGGATCTCCTTATAGACGATCTTATTCTTATAGTCGACGCCATCCGGGCCATGCATGACGAACCGCCACACGCCGCCCGGCCTCACGTCCATCTCGTCAATCGTGCTCGTGAAGCCGTTCGGCCCCCACCATTGCGCGACGTGTTTCGGATCCGTCCACATCTTGAACACGAGCTCTCGCGGCGCATCAAAGACGCGCGCTGCGGTAATCTCCCGATCCGGCGTGCCCGTCGTGTCTCCTTCGCTCACGGGTGTTCCCCCTGTCATCGTTCGAGCCAATAGCGACGAACCGTTGCTCTCTCTGACCGGTCCTGATCCGACAAAGAAGCCCGGCCGCAGGTCGACACAGAAGTAATCCTAACCCAAGACGCTCACGTGTGGAGTCAGGCTGGATTCGGCGCAGCGCGGCTGATAGGCTTTCTGCGGATGCTGCCGAAGACGGCCGACATCGTCATCATCGGCGCGGGCGCGCTAGGCTCGAGCATCGCCTATCACCTGACCGGGCGCGGCGCCCGGGACGTCCTCGTGCTCGAGCGCGAGAGCATCGGCTCGGGCTCGACCAGCAAGGCCGCCGGCGGCATCCGCGTGCAGTTCGCCACCCGCGTGGAGATCGAGTTCTCCCTGCGCGGCATCACCTTCTTCCAGCGCTTCGAAGAGGAGATGGGCGTCCCCTGCGATTTCCGCCAGGAGGGCTACCTCTTCGTGCTCACGCGCGAGCAGGACCTCGAGCGCTTCCGCAGGAATGTGGCGCTCCAGCAGAGCCTGGGCGCGGACGTGCGCATCATCGCGCCGGATGACGCCCGCGCGCTCGTGCCGGCTCTCCGGGTGGACGACGCGATCGCGGCCGTCTGGGGACCGATGGACGGCTATGCCTCGCCCAATGACGTGGTCCAGGCCTATGCCGCCCGGGCCCGCGCGCGCGGCGCGCGCTTTGTCGAAGGCACGCCGGTGACGGGCATCGAGGTCGAAGGGGGACGCGTCGCGGCGGTCCAGACTCCGGAGGGGAGAATCGCAACCCGCCTCGTCATCAATGCGGCCGGCCCCCAGGCTCCGCTGGTCGGCAAGATGGTCGGCCTCGAGCTGCCCGTGGACCCGCGCCGGCGCCTGCCCGTGGACCCGCGCCGGCGCCACATCTTCGTCACCGACGCGTTCACGGAGATCCGGCACCCGCTGCCCCTCGTCACCGACCCGGCCACGGGCTTTTATTGCCGCAGCGAGCAGCAGGCGGTCCTCATGAGTCCGGGCGATATCGGCGCGCAAACGGAATACGCCGCCAGCGTCGACTGGAGCGTGCTCGAGCAGGCGGTGGAGAAGGCCGTCCGGCGGATCCCGGTGCTCGAGCGGGCCCGGGTGCGCCATGCCTGGGCCGGACTGCGCCCGCTCACACCGGACGGGCGCGGCATTCTCGATTGGGCGCCCGGACTCGAGGGCCTCTACCTCGCCGTCGGCTTCTGCGGCCACGGCTTCCAGCACTCCCCCGCCGCCGGCGAGATGGTGGCCGAGATTCTGACGACCGGCCGGACGAGCCTCGACCTGAGCGAGCTGCGACTCGGCCGCTTTAGCCACGCCGTCTAGCCGGCGGGCTCAGCCGATATCGGGCACGAGCCGGAGACCGTTATTGAACCGGTTCGTGAAATTCGCCACGCAGATGACGAGAGCCAGCTCGACGATCTGATCCTCGCTGAAGTGCTTCTTGAGCTCCTCGAGCGCGCCGTCGCGCAGCCCGGCGCCAGCGGCGCGCGTCAGCCGGTCCGCGTAGAGGATCACCGCCTTCTCCTTCTCGTTGAACAGCGGGCTCCCCTCGTAGAACGTCAGCGCCCTGATCTGCTCGTCGGTGATGCCGATCCGCTTCGACGAAGCGGTGTGGGCGCGGGTTCAGTACTCGCAGCCGTTCACCAGCGAGGTTTTCAGATAGGCCAGCTCCTTGTACTTCGCCTCGACCGTTCCCTCGTTCATCACCGCGCCGTAGAGCGCCAGAAGATTCTTCAGTGCCCCGGGACGGTGCGCCATCACGCTGAAGATGTTCGGAACCCGCCCGAATGTCTTCGACAGGTTGTCGTAAGTGGCCTTCACGTCATCGGGGGCCTTCTCCCTCGGGACGGGGTTGATGGCGGCCATGGCAACTCCTCCTCGTGCGTTATGGGTATGCTCCGCGGTCACGATGCCGCTTGCGCCTGCACCTGCTTGCGGAACTCCAGAGGCCGGGCGATCTTCTGAAAGGTCTCCCGGGTCCCGCCGGTGCCGATGACCACGATGCTGCCATAGCCGAAGATCCGGCCGGCGATTCCCTGATCCACCCCGACGCTCTCTACCTTGCTGAGCAGGAGCTCCAGCGTGTGCCTGCGCACCAGGCCTCGCTTGATGATCACACGCTTGTTGGTGACGGCAAACTCGGATGTGCGGGCGATCACCCAGCGCGAGAAGGCGAGCCCGGCGGCGGCGATGAGCAGGAGGCCGCCGAGACTGCCCAGCGGCATCCAGCTCTGGTATCCCAGTGAAAGGATCAGGAGCGCGAGGGCAAGGGCCCCGACGAGAATGGGCACCGTGTAGACCACCCAGTGGAGGTGGGTGCGATAGGTGATCTCTTCTCCCGGCATCAGGTTCGCTTCGACGTAGCCCATTCCGCGCTCCTTCCCACCGGCCGCTAGTGTCGCGCGGCGGGCGCGAAGAGCAGCTGCAGGTATTGGCTTTCGCCGACGGTGGCCTGGACCGTCTCGGGCTCCAGCGCCACGCGCAGCGGCGAGGCGGTGTGTGGGCGCGGCGGCCAAGACGACTCGAGGAACGACGCCCCCCGGTACACTTCCGCGAGAATGGCGAGATACGCGGGCAGGCGCGCCACGGCGGGGGCGGGGCGGCCGTCCACGAAGCAGCGCGGACACCAGCGCGCGACCGCGCGGGGATCGAAGAGCTCCCCGGGGATTCGCTGCTCCCTGAGCCGCGAGGTCACCAAGTACTCGATGATCGGATAATCGTCGGTGACCGCGGCGTAGGGCTCGCTCACGCTGGCGAGGTGGTCGCCAGAGGCGGCGAACGTGCCGATCAGCTCCGTCAGCGTGCCGAGCGAGATCTTCCTCAAGTCATCCGCCACCGCGGGCGCGGCGCGCAGCCGCGCCGCGACCACCTCCGGATCGATCTCGATGCGCGGTCCATTGACGCCCATCAGGATCAGCTCGGCATTGGACCCCGACAGGAGCACCGACTGCGGGAACACCTCGACGAAGGCGCGCACGATGGCGAGGGTGCCCTCGCCGGGCACCTGGTATGCAGGTAGCCACTGCGTGATCGCGCCGCCCGGCTTCAGGCGGCTGCGCACGAGCTGGTAGAACTCGCGGGAGTAGAGCGAGGCCACGCCGGCGAAGGCGATGGGCGGCGGCTCCATCGTGATGAGATCGTACGTCGACGGCGCCCGCATGCGGAGATGATGTCGCCCGTCATTGACATACACCGCAACCTGGGCGCTGCCGAGGACGCCGCCATTGGTGCCGGCGAACCACCCGGCGTGGCGGAGGATCTCCTTGGAGAGATCCACCACCTCCAGCCGCCGGAGCGTCGGGTGCAGCGACGCCGCGTGAAGCGTGTTGCCCACGCCGAAGCAGATGACGAGCGCGCTGTCGGGGTTCGGCATGGTGAGCAGCGGGATGTGGGCGAAGGCACGCATGTAGCGCTGGCTGCCGGGATCCGTCGCGGACATCGAATGGCTGTTGGTCATGAGCCGCCGCCCCTCGCCGGGCATCTCGACGACGCTCACGACCTCGTTCAGTCCCTCCTTCACCGTGAGCTGCCGCTCCCCCGGACGCAGGGGCCAGAGCATGTGGTCGGTCACGTAGCCCGACGGCAGGCTGATCCAGATCCCCGTGGCCGCGACCACGGCCACCACGGCCGTGGCGAAGCCCGCACGGGCGGCGCGGGACGACCCGGGGAGGTAGGCGACGGTGCAGGCCAGCACGCCCGCGACACCCGCCAGGGCCAGCACGCTGACGCTGCGCTGCAGACCGAGCCCCGGCAGCAGGACGAAGCCGGCGGCGAGCGCGCCCGCGACGGCGCCGACCGTATTGGCGAGGTAGAGCACTCCCGCCCGGCGGCCCACCGCGCGCTCGACATGCTGGATCGCCACATTCGCGAGGGGAAAGGTCAATCCCATCAGGAGCGCTGGCACTGCCACCTCGCGCAGCACGGGCGCCAGGCTCTGCTGGAGCAGGAGCATCTCCCGCCGCCATCCGGAGGCGGCGAAGATGACGGGCGCTGCTGTCTCCAGATCGAAGAGGATGCGGCGGATGTCGGCCTGCGCGAGGCCGACCAGCGCCGTCAGCACGAAGAGCGACTGCGCCGCGACATAGAGGAGCGCGCCGCCCCGCATCCGGAGGTTCAGGTAGCTGCCCGCGAGCGCGCCCAGGCCGATGCCCGCCAGAATGACGGTGAGGATGAGCGAGATCACCGCTCGGAAGCCGCCGAACAGCGCGCTCATATGGCGGAACCACGCGATCTCCATCCCCATCGCGGCGAATCCCGCCATTCCGATGGACGCGGCCATCAGGATCACGTCGCGCGAGCCGCGTGACGACGGAGCGCTGAGGGCAGCGGCCGGCCCTCCGGCATCCTCGGGAGCGATTCCGGCCGCCGGGAGCGCCGCGGCGAGACGGAGCGCGCCGAGCGCGGCGACCAGATTGAGGAAGACGGCGAGGAATTGGGCGACGTGGAGGCCGCCGAGGGGGATGAGGGCCTGATCGGTGAGCAAGCACCCCAGGGCGGCACCCACCGTATTGGCGGCGTACAGGGCGCCAATCCTCCGCCCGGCCACGGCGAGATCGCGCCGGACGAGGTGGCGGATGAGAAGCGTGAGCGTGCCGCCCATGACGACCGTGATGGGCGTGAGCAGCACCACCGCGATCGCATAGCGCGCGAGGTAGGAGACGGCGGATAGCTCGTACCACCCGTTGGACGCGCGGGTATAGGAGGAGATCGCGGCGGAGACGGCGCCCAGCTGGGGCAGCAGCAGCGAGATCCCAGCCCCCAGGGCCGCGATGACCAGCTCGGCGAATCCGTAGGTGCGAAGGAGCACCTCCTGCCCCGCCGCGTAGCGCCGATCCGCCCACACGCCCGCGAGATAGCTGCCGACGCCGAGCCCACACATGAAGACGGCGATGACAAGCGACGCGGAGTGGATGGTATTGCCGAAGACATTGCCGAACTCGCGGACCCAGACGATCTGGTAGATGAGACCGCTGGCCCCGGAGCAGAAGAACAGCGGGTACAGTCGCGCGCCGCTCACTGAACATTCACGTTCTCACGTCGGACACCGGGAGGGCAACAATTTTCCAACTGGAGTCTGGCACAAAGAATGCTGACCCATCCTCGCGAGGAGGTGCGAGTCATGGTGACAATCGTGACCGACGTGCAGGTGCGGGAGGGCGCTGAACACCAATGGGACGCCGTGATGCGCAAGCGCATGGCGGCGGCGAAGGGCCAACCGGGATGGATAGGCGGACAGCTCCTCCGCTCAGGCGAACACGCGAACAAGCGGATGATCGTCGGGACATGGAAGAGCCGCGGGGACTGGGACAAATGGCATAAAAACCCCCTCTTCGCCGATACACGCCGGCAGCTCGACGAGCTGGCGAGCGGGCCGGAAGAGCACGAGTGGCATGAGGTCGTTCTCGATGTCCGGAAGGGAGGGACGGCGACGAGGTCGGCCGGATCAAAAACAAGAGGCAAGCGGTCGTCAAAGAAAAAGGCCAAATAGACGGGTAAATCTTACCGGGCCTCGAAATATTTTCTTCCGGAGCCGAATGGATACCCATGCCGGCGGCCCGGATGTCAGAGCGATTCGGAGATCCGGAACAGCTCTTCGTACTCCGCCATCCAATAATTGTCGGTCCGGAACGCGGGGAACCCTTTCTGGAAGGACGGGTCATCCCACCGGCGGGCGATCCATGCCGACATGTAGATGATCCGCAGAGCGCGCAGCGGCTCGCACAGGGCGAGGGTGGACCGATCGAATTCGCGGAAAATCTCGTAGCCTTCGAGGATTTGCTCGCGCCCGTGCTTGGCCTCCTCCGAATCGCCGTACGAGAGAAGCCAGATGTCCTGGACCGGCGGCCCGATCCCGCAATCGTCAAAATCCAGCAGGATCGGCCCGCCATCGCCGCCCCAGATGATATTGCCCCGGTGCAGATCGCCGTGGATTCGCTGAGAGCGGGCGGCGGCGAGCGGCGTGGCGACCACCTCGGCGATTTGGCTCACGACGTCCCGGTAGCGCCCCGCAAGGGGAGCGGGAATGAATGCGCCGGCCAGCAGGACCTCGAGCGGCTCCGTCACGTACCGCTGCACCGTGACGCGCGGCCGGTGGGGCGCGTCGCGCGCGGCCCCGACGGCGTGCATGCGCCCGATGAGCCGGCCGATGCGGCGCAGCCGCTCATCCTCGAGCTCGTCGAGAATCCGGCCGCGCACCTTCGGGAAGGCCGCATAGAAGATCCCGTCGACATCGGCGAGGGTAGAGCCCGTGCCGAGGTCCAGCGGCGGCACCGCGGGAAGCTCCGCGGCGGCGAGCTCGGCGAGGAAGGCGTGCTCGTCGAGAATCGTCTCGCGCGACCACCGCCCCGGCCGGTAGAACTTCACGACCAGACGGCGCTGGTCCTCAAGCTCCACCTCGTAGACGCGGTTCTCGAAGGCCCGGAGCGGCAGACAGCGGCCGGTGCAGCGCAGGCCGCCGATCTCGACCGCGTCGAGGACGCGGTCCGGCGTGAGCGAGAAGAAGCTCGCCGTCACGACACCCCTAGTCGACCGTCTTCACCTGGTTCGGAGTGAGGAGCCAGCACGGCCGGCGGCCTGCATGGCGGAACAACGAGCGGGCGCACACCTCGGTCCGGGGCTGGTCGAAGAAGATCTCGAGGCGACCGCTCTTGAGCCGTGTCGCGTAATAGAACGTCACGTCTCCGAACGCATCACCGGCGTTTGGGTTGCGCATCCTGTACTCGATCCAGAGAGAGTCACACAGATAGACCACCGCCGGCAAGACCGCCGCGACGATGAGAAGCGCCCGCGTGACGAAGCGCGCACTCAAGGCCGATGACGCTCGGACGCGATGGTGGCCGGGCTCGGGGGTGGCGTCAAGGATCAGACTATACTCCCACGGGCGGCGCTGGTAGGCTCCTCTCCTGGCGCGATCATGGCTGACGAGTGTCTCTTTGTCGCCGATGGAGCGGAGTTCGAGCCCACGCAATGGGCGGTGGGGCCGTGGTCCGCCGACACCTTGCAGGGAAGCGCATACGGCGGCCTGCTCGTCAGGACGCTCGAGCGGGGCGACCCGGCGCCGGGCATGATCCTGGCCCGGCTCAGCTTCGATTTCTGGAGACCGGTCACCCGCGAGCGCCTCGTGCCGACCGTCACCGTGCTCCGGGAAGGGAGGAAAGCCCGGACCGTGGAGGCCTCGCTCTCGCAGGCGGGCAAGGCCGTCGCGCGCTGTACGGCCGTGTACCTCAAAGCCGACCCTTCCTCCAATCCCGCGTCCGCCGGGCCCGCCGCCCCCGCGCGGGGACCGGAGGTGGGACGGCCCATTCCCGCTCATGTCAAAGCGTGGAGCCCGTTTTTCACCGGCGTGGACACCCGCGTGGTGGACGGCGATCTGCTGAAGCCAGGCCCCGCGGCGGCGTGGTTCAACCTCACGCGCCCGCTCGTGGCAGGCGAAGAGACCGCGCCCTTCGTTCATGCCGTCTCCGCCGCCGATCTCGCCAGCGGAATCTCGGCCATCGTGGACCTGCGGGCCTGGAGCTTCATTAATGCCGATCTCACGGTGCTGTTCTGGCGCGTGCCGCGGCCGCCGTGGATCCTGCTGGATGCGGAGACACGCGTCGGCGACCGAGGGACTGGCGTCGCGTGGGGACTTCTCTCGGATCTCGACGGAGCGTTCGGCAGCTGCGCGCAGACGCTCGTATTCGAGCCGCGCCGGTGAGCGAGCTCCTCCTCGCCTAACGCCGCGCTGGCCCGACCGTGGCGGTTTTCGTCACCCCCTTGCCGTCACGGGTCCACGCAGTGCCTCGACCAGCGCAGCCGAGCACTACGAAAGGTGCTGAATCCTTGAGATTCTTCCAGTCCAGGCCGTGGCACGTCTGTTGCCTCTTCCTCAAGGCGGGGCACTCTTCCCAGAGGGGTGCGCCCAATCGACGGATGCGTTCTGCCGTCCGAGACAGCCTGGCTCTGGAAAGAATGAGGTGAGGCATGGCCTTGCGTGAGAACGTCTCAAAAATCGAGAGCGATTTCTTCTCGCTCTGGCGGCGTGAGCCTCCGAAGCGGCCGCTTGCCGCCTCCGAGCTGTCTGTGTCACTTTGCCGCACCTTCGTGGCGGCGATCGCGAGACACGCCCCCGTTGCCGTCAGGCTCCGGCCGGCCCCTGGCCGCCCGGCCGAGTCATTGTCGCTCATCCCGCTTGAAATCTTCGGGCGTGGCTCACATGTGTATGTTGATGGCGCGACGTATCCGGGGGGCGAGGACTGCACGCTGCGGTTGGACGATATCCTCGACACCGAGTCCGAGGTGCCGGTACCCTCGGACGAGGCCGTCGCGATTGGAAAGAGTCGCAGCTGGTCGCAGGACTCTCATCGGTATCGCGCCTGGGAGCGGCCGCCCGCTCCGAAACCCCCGTCCGCCCACCCGGGGCGCCGCCTTCGCATCTCGGCGATGCTGGCCGCGGGATTGACCGCCCTCGGCTGGCTCGTCCTGCTTCGCATCGCGCTGGGCCGGTAGCCCGGCCTTCGCCGGGCCGCGACGCCGCGCCGGCGTGGACGCCGCAACCGACGGCTGATAGGATTCCCCCGCGGGGACGCATGGCCGGCATTGCGCGACACATCCTGGTCACGGGCTTTGAGCCCTTCGCGGGCGATACCGCCAATCCATCCCAGGAGCTGGCCAAGAGTGTCGATGGGCGCGCGGTGGGTGACTGCGTCGTGCGCAGCCTGATCCTGCCGGTGCAGCACGAAGCGGCGCGCGATGCCGTCGCGGGCGCGCTCGGAGGGCCGGGGCTCGCCGCCATCGTTCAGCTCGGGCTGGCGGGCGGCCGCGCGCGCATCGCGCTCGAGCAGGTGGCGGTCAACGTGATGGACTATCGCATTCCGGACAATCAGGGCGATGTTGTGCGCGATACGCCGTGCGTGGCGGGCGGATTACCAGCCTACTTCAGCACCTTGCCGCTGCGCGGAATCCTGTCGGAGCTGACGGCGGAGGACATTCCCGCGTACATCTCCTACACGGCCGGCACCTATCTCTGCAACTACACGCTCTACACGACGCTTCATGCCCTGGCCCGCCGTGGCGCCACGATCCCGGCCGGCTTCGTGCACCTGCCCTATCTGCCCGCGATGGTGGCCGCCCACGGGCTCGAGGAGCCGAGCATGGATTTGGGCGTGATGACGCGCGCGCTCGACATCATCCTGCGAGTCGTCGCCAATCCCTGAGGCGCCGGAGCCGGGGCGCCGTTCAACTCAGCCCTCACCTCGTCGCGCTCCTCGCCTGCGGCTCGTCGGCCGCGCCTCGGCTCGAACTTCCTCGACCGCGAACGGCAGGCAACGGGTCTCGGGAGGGCATCCCCGCCCCGCGGCTCCCCGACAAACGCGGGCGCTATCAGCGGCCCTTGAACTTGGGCGCCCTCTTCTCCTTGAACGCCTGCACGCCTTCCTTGTGGTCCTCGGTGTCCCGCACGACGGCCATGTGCGACGAAACCAGATCGAGGTGGGTGCGCAGATCGATGCGGAGGGACTGGTAGACCAGCCGCTTGATCATCCGGATGGGCACCTGCGGCCCATCCGCGATCCTCTTCGCGAGCGCGAAGGTTTCCTCGGCCAGCCGCCCGGCCGCCACCACGCGGTTGACGATGCCGAGCCGCTCGGCTTCGGGCGCCTCGATGAAGTCCGCCGTCCACAGCAGCTCGAGCGCCTTGGCGCTGCCCACCAGCCGCGGAAGGAAATACGTATCGCCGTCGCCGGGCACGAGGCCGACCCGGACATAACCGGTCGAGAATCTGGCGGCGTCGGAGGCGACGCGCAGGTCGCACATGACGGCCATGCCCATCCCCGCGCCCACCGCCACGCCGTTGACCATGGCGATCACGGGCTTGTCCATCTGCTCGAGGGCTTTGGGCACGCGATGGATGTGCTCCCAGAGCGTGTTCTTGTGATCGAGCGGCGTGGGCTCGCCCTGCCCCATGCGCGCGACGTCACCGCCCGAGCAGAAGGCCTTGCCGGCGCCCGTCACCACCACGACATTGACATCGGGATCGCGCTGGGCCTCGTTCAGAGCCCAGGCCCAGCGCTCGATCATCGGCCCGGTGAACGCGTTCAGCTTGTCCGGCCGATTCAGTGTGAGTGTTGCGACGCGGTCCTTCACCTCGTAGAGCAGCTCGTCGGCCATGCCATCAGTCCTTGGGCAGGCCGAGGACGCGCTCGCCCAGGATATTGCGGAGGATCTCCGAGGTGCCGGCGCGAATACCGCTGCCGCGCGCGAGCAGCGCGTAGAACTCCCACTGGCCCTCGTCGGGCGCCAGGGGGCTCGGTGCCGCGATCTGCGAGTAGGGCCCGATCACCTCCGTGGCTACATCCGCCAGGTCCTGGTCCACCTGGCTCCAGAAGAGCTTGGACGTCGAGCCTTCCGGCCCCGGCGCTTTGCCGCGCAGGATCTGGGTGAGGCTGCGGTAGCCGTTGAGCTGCAGGCAGCGCTCGGCGACGGCAAGGCCCGCGATCTTCTGCCTCATCACCGGATCCTGGCTCACGGGCCGGCCGTTCTTGATCGTGCGCTTGGCCAGCGCGACCAGGCGCTCGAGCGCGGTGCGCAGGCTGATGTGGCGGATCATGGTGAGCACGTCCCGCTCGTAGGCCAGCGTCGTCAGCGCCACGCCCCATCCCTCGTTGACCTTGCCCACGACGTTGGCCGCGGGCACGCGCACGTTCTCGAGGAACACTTCGTTGAACTCGGCCTCCCCGGTGATCTGCCGGAGGGGGCGGATGGAGATGCCCGGGGCCTTCATGTCGATCAGGATGAAGGAGATGCCCTTGTGCTTGGGGGCGGTGGGGTCGGTGCGCACGAGGAAGAATCCCCAGTCGGCTACGTGCGCCATGCTGGTCCACACCTTCTGACCATTGAGCACGTAGAAGTCGCCGTCGAGCACGGCCCGCGTCTGGAGATTGGCCAGATCGCTGCCCGCGTTCGGCTCGGAGAAGCCCTGGCACCAGATCTCCTCGCCGGTGAGGATCTTGGCGAGGTGGGCCGCGCGCTGGGCGGCCGTGCCGTGCTTCATCACCGTGGGCCCGAGCATCGAGAGCCCGCCGCGGTTCACGGGCTGGGGGCTTTGGGCGCGGGACATCTCCTCATACAGGATGATCTGCTCCATGATCGATGCGCCGCGGCCGCCGTACTCGGCCGGCCAGTCGATGCCGACATAGCCCGCCTTGTGCAGCGTGAGCTGCCACTCGCGCAGGCGGTTCACCTCGGCGCGGTCGGCGCGCGAGGAGGCAAAGCCGCGGCCCTTGAGATCGGCGGGGACGTGCTCGGCGAGCCAGGCGCGCACTTCTGCGCGGAAGGCCTGCTGCTCGGGAGTGAAATCGAAGTCCATCGATCCCCCCTAGTGCATCACGGAGCCGCCGTCCACGTTCAGGGCCTGGCCCGTGATATTGCGGGCCTCCTCGCTGGCGAGAAACACGGCCGCCCAGCCGATGTCTTCGGGCGTCTGCTCGCGCTTCATCGGGATGATGTCGCCGACGCGCTTGTCGAACACCTGCCGTGGCGTCATGCCCTTGAAGGCCGGATTGGTGTCGGCGATGTACTTGGCCAGGTTCTCCCAGAACGCCGTCCAGAGCACGCCCGGGCAAATGGCATTGACCGTGATGCCGTGGGGCGCCAGCTCCTTGGCGATGACCCGCGTGAAGGTGATCACGCCGCCTTTGGCCACAGAGTAGGGCGGCATGGTCAGGGCGGCCAGGGGCCCCGCGATGGAGGCTATATTGATGATGCGGCCCGCCTTGCGCTCGATGAAGTAGGGGGCGATGGCCTTGGACATCAGAAAGACCGACTTGAGATTGACCGCATAGGTCTTGTCCCAATCGTCTTCGGTATTATTGGTGAACGGCATACCGGGGGCCGAGGCCATCCCCGCGTTGTTCACCAGGATGTCGACCTTGCCGAGCTCCTTCTTCGCGCGATCGAGCGCGGACTGCACGTCGCTCGCCTTGGTCACGTCACAGCGAAAGCCCACGGCTTTGCGGCCGAGCGCGAGGACCTCCTTCACCACCGTTTGCGCGTTGCCGTCCTGGATGTCGGGAATGGCGACGTCGGCGCCTTCCTTCGCCATGCACAGCACGATGCCGCGGCCGATACCGGAGCCGCCGCCCGTGACGACGGCCACCTTGCCCTGAAGCCTCATCGATTCTCCCCTCGTGGTGCGCTCAGTTCTTCCAGATGAACGGCGCGTAGTGAGCGTTGTTCTTGCCGCTTGTATCCTGCCACTTGAGTCCAAAGGCTGAAAGCTGGCTGCGGCTGGCCCGGGCGAGAGCCAGACGCGGGTTAGCCGGATGCATGGTGTTGTCCACGTAGAGCGGCTCGCCCGGCTTGGCCGGGCTTTCGACCCCGGCGAGCTCTTGCTCGAGCACGCCCGGGATGCTGACCGAACGGCGCATGCCATTCTTCGTGAACTGGATCGGCTTGCGCTCGACACCCAGGAACTTGCCGATCAGCGGTCCTAGCGCCGACATGGGGCCGCCCGCCTGACCGCTGGCGATGGCCGTGACCGCTTCCACTTGTTCGGCACTCGCCCGCTCGTCCACGATCAATCCGACCGACCAGTTGCCCTCCACCATGACCCCAGGCGTGTGGCCCACGACGGCGAACTTGAGACCATCGAGGCTCACGGTGCCATAGCGGCCCTCCGTGACATCGAAGCCGAACAGGAAGTAACAGTCCCCCTGGGTGGGCCGGGCCGTCAGGTTGCTGGGAATGCAGGGGCAGAGAAAGTCGCAGCTGCAGGTCTCGCAGTACTCGCCGCTGAGCTGCCATGAAGTCGCCATGCGTGCCTCCGTGACGCGAGGATGTCGGTGCCCTCGACGCGAAAGGACTATGTGCGCGGTCGATGGGCGGTGTCAAGCGCCTGGCAGGCAGCGCGGCGTCGATTATAATGACGCCCATCGACCCCCAAGGAGGCTTTCGAATGGGTGCCCCCACGCTCCGCAGCCGCAACTGGTTCGGCCGGCAGGATCTCGACGGCTTTGTCCACCGCTCGTGGATCAAGGCGGAAGGCTTCAGCGACCTCATGTTCGACGGCCGGCCGGTCATCGGCATCGCCAATTCATGGTCCGAGCTCACCAATTGCAACGTGCACCTCCGCCAGGTGGCCGAGGCCGTCAAACGCGGCGTGCTGTCGGCCGGCGGCTTTCCCATGGAGTTTCCGACGATCTCGCTGGGCGAAGTGCTCATGAAGCCCACGACCATGCTCTTCCGCAATCTGATGGCGATGGACGTGGAGGAATGCCTGCGCGCCTATCCGCTGGACGGCGTCGTGCTGCTGTCGGGCTGCGACAAGACTACCCCGGCGATGCTGATGGGGGCGGCCTCCGCCGACATCCCGGCCATCATGGTCACGGGCGGGCCGATGCTGCGCGGCAAATGGCGCACCGAGGAGCTGGGCTCGGGCACCGACGCCTGGCGGCTCTGGGCGATGCGGCGCGCGGGCCAGCTCTCCGACGAGGAATGGTGCGAAGCGGAGTCCTGCATGTCGCGCTCGGCCGGCCACTGCATGGTGATGGGCACGGCCTCCACCATGGCCTCCATGGTCGAGGCGCTCGGCATGACCTTGCCCGGCAATGCCGCGATCCCCGCGCCCGACTCGCGCCGCATGGCCCTGGCCGAGATGACCGGCCGCCGCATCATGGAGATGGTCCAGGAGGACCTCAAGCCGTCGAAGATCCTGACGGCCCAGGCCTTCGACAATGCCATCCGCGCCGACATGGCCATCGGCGGCTCGACCAATGCCATCATCCACCTGGTCGCCATCGCGGGCCGCGTGGGCGTGCCGCTGCCGCTGAGCCGCTTCGACGAGCTCTCGCGGACCACGCCGTTCCTCGTCAATGTCCGACCGTCCGGCAAGCATCTGATGGAGGACTTCTTCTACGCCGGCGGGCTGCCGGTGGTGATGAAGGAGCTCCTGCCGCTGCTCCATCGCGACGCGCTCACCGTCACCGGCCAGAGCGTCGAAGCGAACGTGCGCGACACGAAAAATTACGACGAGGACGTGATTCGGCCGCTCGCGATGCCGATCTCGAGCGAGGGTGGCACCGTCATCCTCACCGGCAACCTCTGCCCGAGCGGCGCCGTGCTCAAGCAGTCGGCCGCCTCGCCGCACCTGATGAGCCACCGGGGCAAGGCGGTGGTGTTCGAGGACCATGCCGATCTGCACGCCCGGATCGACGACCCGAATCTGCCCGTGGACGAGACCTCCGTCCTCGTGCTCAAGCGCGTGGGTCCCAAGGGAGCACCCGGAATGCCCGAATGGGGCGCGGCCCCCATACCCCAGAAGCTCCTGAAGAAGGGCGTCAAGGACATGGTACGGATCTCGGACGCGCGGATGAGCGGCACCTCCTACGGCACGGTGGTGCTCCATGTCTCGCCGGAAGCGGAAGCGGGCGGGCCGCTCGCCCTCGTCCAGAACGGCGACGAGATCGAGCTGGACGTCGCCAACCGCCGGCTCACGCTCCGGGTCGCCGATGACGAGCTGGCGCGCCGGCGCGCGGCATGGACACCTCGCCCGCCCCACTTCACCCGGGGATACGGCAAGCTTTTCCTCGACCATGTGCTCCAGGCGCACGAAGGCGTGGACTTCGACTTCCTGAAGGGCAAGACGCCGGTCCGGTCGGAGGACACCGCCGGGCCCAGCCACTCCTGACCACGAGGCTGCCGAGGCGGGCGGGTGGCGCGCGGGCGGCTCTGCGCGGGCGCGCGAAGTGGGACCCCCGAGGCCCGTCCGCAGCTCAAAGCAGTTCGAGCCGAGGGACGGCCGAGCGCCTCGGGCGCGAGCGTCACGAGGCGAGGGCTGAGTTGAGTCTGCGTTCGGGCGAGTGGGTGACGGAGCCGACCGCGCGGGGCCGCCCAGAGCGACAGGACCCGCCCGGTTCAGTCGCGTCACTCCTGAGCGCCGGAGCGCGAGCGCGGCTCGTTACGGGCGGGGCGTCGGCGTGGGAGCGAGCGGGTGGGGAGCCTGCTTGATGGATTCGTAGATCTCGGGCGTGATGTGGCGCATCTGCTCGGTGATCCGGCCGGCTTCGACGGCCGTGCCGACCACCCGAGGGGTGATCAGCAGGAGGAGCTCGGTCTTTTCGATCTTGTCTTCGATTGAGCCGAACAGGTAGCCCAGCACCGGGATCCGGTTGAGGAATGGGATCCCGGTCCGGATCTTGGTGCGCTTGTTCTGGATGAGGCCACCCAACACCAAGGTCTGGTTGTTCAGGAGCACCACCGAGGTCTCCGCCTCCCGCTTGGTGAACCGGGGCGAGTTGATGGGAGGCGGCTCCGCGCTCCCCACTTCGTTGACTTCCTGCTTGACGTCCAGCGCCACCGTCCCCTGCTCGCCGATCCGCGGCGTCACCGTGAGGATGATCCCCGCGTCGCGGTACTCGACCGACTGGGTGATGGAATTTCCCGTGCTCCCGCCCGCGGACACGGGCACCTGCTGCGCCGTGACCACCGGCACCGAGGTCGAGACATTGATGACCGCCTTCTTGTTCTCGGTGGTCATGATGGAGGGGCTCGAGAGGACGTTGACCTTATTCTCTGTCGCCAGCGCATTGAGCGCCGCCAGGAACTTTTCAGTGGCGAACGTAAAGAAGTTGAGCCCCGGCGGCACGATGCCGCCAAACGGGATGATGCTCGTGGGGGGGCGCGAGGGAAGCGTTCCGGACGGCGAGGAGCTGACGTCGAAGCGGCCGCTGCGCACGGCCCACTCGATGCCGAGCTTTGTGTCATCGCTGAGGGTGACCTCGGCCGCCAGAACCTCGATGAGCACCTGCCGCGGCATCTTGTCGAGCTTCTTGATCGTCTCCTCGATTTCCTTCCACAACCGCGGGTAGGTCGTGACGATGATCGCATTGGTGACTTCGTCGGCGATGAATCGGAGCTCGGTCGTGGGCGGGCCGCCCTCACCCGAGAGCCCCGGGAAACCGGCCGGACGCGCCGCGGGGGTGGATGTCGTCGGCGCTGAGAGCGGAGCCGGGAAGGCCGGCAGCCCTGGCCCGCCGCCGGGCTGTCCACGAGACGGCTGGCTTCCTGCGAGCCCCCGCTCGCGACTGTAGATGGCATCGAGCGTAGCGGCCAATTCCTTGGCCTTCGCGTTCTCGGCGAAGTAGATGAAGACCTGCTGGCCGCCGTAGATGTCGACGTCCAGCTTCTCCACCAGCCGCCGGATCGTCTCCATCTCCTGCTTTCGCGCGTGGACGACCAGCGAGTTGGAGCGCCGCTCCGGCACGATCAGGGGGGGCCGCTCGAGCGCCCCCGTCTCCTCGCCCGGCGCCGGACGCCGGACAGCGCCCTGAGCCGCCGCGCCGGGCACCGCGGGGAGCGTGCCCGGAAGGCCGAGGCCCGTTCCGGCGCTGATGCGACCGGTCGCGAAGAGCTGATTGAGGAGCTGGGCGAGCTCCGCGGCATCGGCGTGCTTGACCGGGATGAGCTTGAGCTCATCGAGCGCCACCTCGATGTCCACGAGCTTGAGGATGTCGAGGATGCGGCGCACGTTGGCCGCCGAATCGGTCACGACGAGGAGATTCGTTTCGCGGTGGGCCGCGAGGGTGCCCTGCTGCGGGATGAAGGGCCGAAGCAGGACCACCGCCTCGGTGGCATTCACGAACTGGAGCGGGATCACCTGCGTAATCACCTCGTCGCCCGGGATGCGGGCATCGAGCTGGCGGCCGACCACGGTCCGGATCGACGTTTGCGGCGCGCCCTCCTTGGGAATGATCCGGTAGATGCTCCCCGAGCGGACGGCGGCCAGCCCGTTGACGTCGAGAATCGTCAGGAGCACCGGGAAAATTTCGTCGATCGGGATGCGACCGGCCGTTTGGACCGTGACTTTGCGTCCGCGCGCGCCTCCTGCCAGCACGTAGTTGAAGCCGAGCAGATCGCTCGCGGCCTGGACGACGAGCTCCACGTCGGCATTGTCGAAGTTGAAGGCAACGAGCCGCGGAGCAGAGCGGGGCGGAGCAGGCGTCGCCCGCTGCGGCTCAACCGGCGGAGCGGGTGCGGCCGGGACCGGAACGGGCGCGGAGGGAGACGCCGGCTGGGGCGCCGCGGCACCGGTCGGCCCGCCGGCCGGTGATGCGGGCTCGGGAGCGGTGTCGCGCCGAGCAGGATTCAGGGTCACGACCGTCGGTTCCTTGGGCGGCGCGGCGGGCTGGCCCTCGGCGCCCAGCCCGGGCGGCGCGGCCACGGTCACTCGCGCGGACTGCGGCGGCCGTGGCGAGCCGGCGGTGGAGCAGCCGGCAAGCCAGAGCATCAGCAGCGCCTGAGACGCCGCGAGGAGGCGCGGACTCACCGTCTCACTTTCCTTCCCCGCGGAGCCCACCCGGGCGGACGAGCTGAGGCGGAAGCCCTTGGGGCACGCCGGGCGGCAGCTCCGTCCGCGGTCCCTGAACGGTCGGGGGCGCGTTCTCCGGTGAGGGCGTCGCGCCCGAAGGCGCGGCCGGAGTCGCAGGGGGTGGCAGCGCCTCCGTCGGCGCGGCTGCCGCGGGTAGCGCGCCGCCTCCCCGCGGCTTGGCCGGATCTCGCAGCGGCACCTCGAATCGGCCGGTTTCTGGCCCGATCATGATCACGCGATCCTCGCCGATCTTCTCGAGCCTCCAGCCATTGATAGCGTCCCCGATCTGGTAGCCCCGCACGCGCTGCGTGACGGGATCCTGCAGATACGCCCGGCTTTGAAACCCGTCCACGATGACGCCGTACAGGAACGGCCGACCGCCCACCGGCATGGCCGCGTCGACCGCGAACACCCGGTCGCTCCGCGCGGGATTGAAGAGGTGGCGGGTCACGATGACGTCGTAGGCGGACAGCTCCTCTGGCGCGGGCCGCGCCGCCACCGCCGGTGCCGCCGCGAGGCGCGCGAGCCGAGGCTCGGGCGGCGGCGGGAGGCGGCGGGGGAACGCGATCTCCCGCACGAACAGGACGGCGAACACGACCGCGAAGGCGCCGAGGAAGAGGTTGAGCGCAACGAGCCGCTTCGGCATCGCTCAACCTCGTGGCGGGGCTGGCGAATTGTCTCGTTCGCTCGGCGCCGCCGCGCCGGGAATGAGATAGCCGGAAACCGTGAGAGCGGTAATCAAATCGCGGGGTAGACCCGGACCCACTTTGACACTCAGAGCCTGCACGGTCAACAACTTCTGGCTGCGTTCCAGCTCATGGAGCAGGCGAACCACTTCCTTGAGCCCGCCCGCCACCGTGATCTCGATGGGGATTTCCTGCAGTCCGTCCCGCTCGACCGGCGGCAGGATGCGAGCGCTGCGAACGTCGGCGCCCGCCTGGCGCGCGACCGCCTTGAGCAGGGCCTCGAGCTCCGAGGCCGCGACGGCGGGCGTGGCGACCTGGAGCAGCCGGGGGCTTTGCGTCCCGAGCTGCCTCTCGAGCCGGGCCAGCTCGGCCTTCAGCGCGGGGTCCTGCGCCGCAACCAGCCGGCGACGCTCCAGGGCGGCCTCTCGGGCCGGCGTGAGCTCGGCGGCCATCCGTCGGCGCTCGAGAAGCGGTTCGACGATGTACAGGTAGGTGCCCAGGAAGATAAGGATCACCACCCCCAATTCGATCAGCGACCGCTCGCGTCGGCTGAGCATCATGAGCTAGTGTCCGGGCGTCGCGGGGCGCTCTGGCCGGCCGGCTCGAGGTTGCGGGAGAGCGGGAGGCGAAGGTTGGCTCGCCGAGGGGTGCTCCCACATCGCCCGGATGCTGAACTGTTCGCGTGCCCCGGCTTTGACGACGGACGAAGTGAGCTCAACTCGCTCGAGCACAGGCGATCGCTCCAGGATCGGGATCAGCTGATTGGCGGCGGCGGCTTGCCCCGTGATCTCCACCCCCCGAGCGTCCAGAGTGAGCGCGCTCAGCCACGCGTCCTGCGGGAAGAGCTGAGTGAGATCCCGCAGCGTCAGAAGAGGGCGCAGCCGTCCCTCCTCGATAGCCTGAATCGATGTCAGCGCCTGTTTCTTTGCTTCGATTTCGGCGGTGAGGCGCTCGATGGTCTTGACCTGTGGCTCGAGCGCTCGGCTGGCCTCGGAAAGCCGGTCGAGGTAGCGCCGGGCTTGATGGTCCTGGGCGAAGAGGAGCGCCAGCCCGAGCACGATGGCCGCCGAGGCCGTGCCCAGCGTCACGAGCTCGCCGACGGAAAGAGTCCGGGGGCGGAGCGGCGTCGGCAACAGGTTGAGCTCAGGCGAGCGAGAGCCGAGCGCGACCGCCAGCGCCAGCGTCGCCGCACCCGGTTCCTCGCGCGGCAGGCCCTCGAGCAGCTCCTCCGCCTGCGCGCTCCAGGGCGGCTCTGACACCGAGCGAACGAACTCACCCAGCACCGGGGACGTCAGGAGCTGCGCGGCGCGGTCGCCCGAGATCCAGAGAGCCTCGCAGTCGCGCCACTTGACCAGACGCAGACTCGCGCGCACCTCGGCCACCAGCTGCTCGGCATTCTCGATCGGGACGCTGCGGCTCAGCCGGAGACGCCCATTGCCAAGGAAGACGAGATCGGTCTTGTCCCCCGCGCGGTGCGCCCAGACCACCCGCCGGCCGACCTGCTTCCGGTCCAGGAGGACCGGAAGGTCGTGACAGGCGACCGTGACCGCCGCGGCTCGGCCCTTGACGTCCTGGAGGACCCGGAGGGCTCGGCGGACGCTTCGCCGCTCGCAGGCGGCGACGAGGACACGGTGAGGTCGGCCCTCAGCGCCGGGCAGCTCGAGAAAATCGGCCACGGCCTCCTCGGCCTGGAATGGGAGGTGACGCTCGAGCTCGAAGCGCACCATCTGCTTCAGCACCCCGCCCGGGGTCCGCGGCAGCTCAAGGACTTTCACCGTGACCTGCTCACGGGCCAACCCGATCCGGACGCGCCCGACTTTGAGGCGGCGGGCATCGAGCTCGGCCTTGAGCCGGGCGGCGGACTGATCGCCCGTCTCCATCGTGAACGTCTCGATGGCTCCGCGCCCCGTGAGGAGCAAGGCGGTCAGATGGCCGTCGTGCAGGTACAGCCCGGCGCGCGTCCGCATTACCGTCGCTCCCCTCCCCCGGGAGGAAGGGCGCGCCAGGACTGGATCATGATCGTGGGCTCGAGTCCCGGCTCACCCGGAATACGCTGGACGACGGCGACGACCCGGGCGCGGATCTCGCCCTCGACGGCCCCTTCGGCCTCGATCCGGAAGGTGCTGCTTCCCGCGTGCAATCCTCGACCGCCGAATCGCGGTGGGACCGAGGCATACGGCGCACGGCGCCGGGCCTGGAGAATCTCTTCGATCTCGGCCTCCGAGAGGCCGAGGGCCCGGAGCACCGGGGGCGGCCCGGTATTGAGATTGACCGTGCCCGGTCCGCGAACCGTGATCAGGTCGGCCAAGGCCGTCCGGCCGGCGGCCCCGTGGTAGAGGACCGGGGTCACGCCCCTGACCTGGAGCAGCTCCGTCTCGTCCTGGAGGTCCGCGTTCCGCGCGCGGTACGGCACGGGCAGCTTGAGATAGGTATCCTCGCTTTCGGCGCCGTTCACCCGGTGGGTCTCGTCGGCGTCGCGCCAGTCCTCGACGGAATCCGTGATGATGTCCCGTGCGAGCTTGTCCACGCCAAGCGCCGTGAGGAGCCGGTCGAGCTTGGCCCGCCCGGCCGTATTGACGTTGAGTCGGCTCTCCTCGTCGGTGATCCGATACGAGAAGGCGCCGCCGCCGAGCGGCACCCCTGTCCGGGGCAGCGCGGGCAGGCGCGTCATCAGCGCGCTGCCCGTCGCGATCCGGTAGAGAACGAGCTGCCCGTCGGCCTCAAAGCCCTGGATCTGGGTGTCACTCGACAGCTCCCGCATCGCCTGGTGTACGGCGGCCTCGGCCAGATGCTCGCTGCGCACGCCCTCTCTGTAAGCGCGGACCATCGAGGCCTCGAGCCGCATCGAGAACACCAGCTCGGTCACCACGACGCTTAGCAGGGCCACGACCAGGATGACGGCCAGCAGCGCAAACCCCCTCTCGTCCCGGATCGCCGCGCGGGGCTTCATGGTATCGCGGCCCGAATCGTCACGACGATCGGCGATTGGGGACGGAGCTGCCCCGCCTCCGCGGTGGTCACGGCGATCTCCACGACGCGGGGAAGCGCGCGCTCCTGCGCGGCGTCCCATTGCTCCTGCCACGGCGCGCTGGGCTCCCGCAAGTAGCGGAAGCGAATCCCGGTAACGGCTGGGTCCTCCACTGCCGCCGGGGTCGGCCCGAACGGATCCAGGTTGGGCAGCGCCTTCGCCCGGATCACGAGGGCGGGCGCGCGCTGGCGCCGCATTTCCAGCGTGACGGCCGTGAACGCGATGGAGGGCGAGAGGAGCACGGGCGGCGCGAGGGTCACGAACGCCAGCCGGTCCGACTCGCCCTTGAAGAAGATTGCGCGTGCGCCGGCCCGATCCGCGGCGCCGAGATATGGGAAGGCGGCCGCCAGCGGACGGGACAGAAGCTGCGCCAGCCCGCGCTCACGCTCGAGTCCCTCGGCCCGCGCCTCGCCCTGCCGCCAGGCCCTCACTCCCACGCCCAGGCCGGCAAAGAGCACCACGAGCATGGTGGCCACGATGCTGAGCGCCAGCAGGAGCTCGATGAGCGTGAAGCCGCGCGCTGCCAGGCGCCTCATCGGCCGCCGACCTCGAACGAAGACGTGCGCAGTGTGGCGATCTCGAACGCGTGACCCGTGCCCCATCGCACCGTGACCGCCACCGAGTAGAGCCCCGCCGTCCTTCCGCCCACTGGGCGGAGCTCCTCGGGCAGGCGGACCGGCATGGTCCGCCGCTGCCACTGGAACTCGCCATCCTCCCCACTCTCCACGCCTTCGCGGGGGATCGACGACTCGCGGGCAAGCCGATCGGCCAGCAGCACAGCCTGCTGGTGGGTGTCGGTGAGCGCGATCAGCCTGAGGCTCTGGGAGGCAAGCTGCATCAGCGTCACAACCGCCAGCCCCAGGATGGCGACCGCGACGAGGACCTCGAGAAGCGTGAAACCGGACTCGGATCCCGCCCCGCCCGGTCTCACGGTCACTGGCCAGCCAGCCGGGAGCTCACCCGGCCGGTGAGCGGGTCCACGCTGACGATGTAGGGACGGCCACCCGGGGCATGGATCGAAAACCTGCCGCCGCTCGACAAGCCCTGCGGGGAGAACGCCACGGCGGTGGCGCCGCGGACATCCGACGCGATCTCGAACCCCGTGGAGAGCCGCCGGCTGGCGCGCACCGTCTTCCGCTCGCCACCGGCAACCAGCATGAGGGCGCGCGCCGCAGGATCCACGCGCACCTCATAGACCTCGCCGCGCGTGATGGCCTGCTCGCGGGCAGCGCGGAGAAAGCGCGCCACGCCGGCGACCTCGACGCGAGTCCGAACCGAGTCCAGGCCCCGGCCGAGCGCCGGCACGACCACCGTGACCGCGAGGGCAAGGACGAACAGGACGACAACGAGCTCGATCAGGGTGAACCCTGATGACCGGCCATACCTCACTTGACGCTCCACGAGGTGATATCGGCGCTTTCGCCCTCGCCGCCCGCCTTGCCGTCGGCGCCCTCGCTCCACAGGTCGTATTCCCCGTGCTCTCCGGGGCAGCACCGATACTGATAGGGCCGTCCCCAGGGATCCAGGGGAATCGCGTTCTTCTTGAGGTACGGGCCGTTCCAATTGGAGAGGTTCGGATTCCGGACCAGGGCTTCCAGGCCAACGGAGGAAGGCGGGTAGGCACCCACGTCCAGCCGATACTGGTCCAGGCCGGCGCCCAACAGCTCGATCTGAGCCCGGGCCGTCGTCTGCTTGGATTGCCCCACGCGGCCGAAGAGCCGCGGACCCACCAGCCCCACGAGCAGGCCCAAGATGATCGTGACCACGATCATCTCGATGAGCGTGAACCCGCGGTCATCGTTCAGGAGGCGCCTCACCCGGGTCACAGGGCCACCTCCGTCAAGGAGAAAATTGCCATCAGCAGGGCGACCACGATGAATCCGACGAGCACCCCCACGACGAGGATGATACCGGGCTCCAGCAGCGCGATCAGCCGCTTGATGAGGCGCCGCACGGTCGACTCAAAGTCGGCCGCGATCTTGAGCAGCATGTCCTCGAGCCGTCCCGTCTCCTCTCCCACCCGCACCAGATACACGGCCATCGGTGGGAACGCCTCCGACCCGGCCATGAGCGCGGCCATCCCCACTCCGCGCCGCACGCCGTCGGCCAGGCGCGCGATGCCCTGGACGACGATTTGGTTCCCGCTCAGGTCCGCCACCACCTCGAGCGCCGTCAGGACCGGAACACCGCTCTTGAGCAGAGTGCCGAGCACGCGCGCGAACCGGGCCATCTCCGTTTGGAGCATGAGGGGGCCCACGAGCGGCAGCCGGAGGAGGAAGCGATCCCAGTGCCAGCGCGCCCAAGGCGTGGCGAGCGCCAGGCGGCATCCGGCGACGGTCATGATGGCCGCCGCCGCCAGCACCCACCAGTACTGCTGGAGTGCTCCGCTCACTCCGAGCAGAACCTGAGTCGACACGGGCATGGCCTGGCCGAGATCGCGGAAGATCTCGACGAAGCGGGGGACCACGAAGGCGAGCAGAAAGACCACGGCCGCCCCGCCGACGGCGGTGAGCACGCACGGGTAGATGAGCGCTGAGACGATGGCATCCCGCAGCTCCTGGGCGTCTTCGAGGAAGCCGGCCAGGCGCCTCAGGGTCTGCTCGAGCACGCCGCCCCGCTCTCCGGCGCGGACCATGTTGATGTACAAGCGCGAGAATGGACGCGGGTGATGCTTGCTGAGCGCGTCGGTCAGGGAGGAGCCGCTCCGGACGCTCCGGAGCACGTCGCCGACGACGGCCCGAAGCCGCTGGTTGGGCGTGAGCTCCTCGAGCATGGCGAGCGCCCGATCCAATGGCACGCCCGCCTCGAGCAGATTGCTCAATTGCTGGGTAAAGGCCAGGAGGTCCGATCCCCGGACCCGCCCGCCCAGTAGCGACAGTGGCAGAGCGAAGAGCCCGGCACCGGATGACTGAGCGGAGACTCGGATGGGAAAATAAGCCGCCCGCTGCAGCTGCTCGACGACCGCGTGGACGTCCGAAGCCTCCATCACTCCGTCGATGGTCTGCCCCTGTCGGTCCGCCGCGCGGTAGACGAAGATTGCCACGGAGCTCTCAGCCGTCCTCCTGCGTCACTCGAAGGATCTCTTCGACGGTGGTCAGCCCGGCGCGCGCCTTGGCCCAGCCGTCCTCTCGAAGCGCGACCATACCGTGCTCCACTGCGTGACGGCGGATCTGCCCCGTCGAGGCGCGCCGTAGGATCAAGCTTCGGACCTCCTCGGTGATCGGGAACAGCTCGTAGATTCCGGTGCGGCCGCGGTACCCGGTCTTCCGGCATGCCTCGCAGCCCTTGCCGCGGACGAGCTCGGCGTCGCCGACATCGGGCACCCCGAACGCGAGCAGGTCGCCCGGATCCGGGTAGTACCGAACGCCACACTTGGCGCACACGCGGCGCACGAGCCGCTGGGCGAGCACGCCATTGAGCACCGAGGCGATAAGGTACGGCTCGACACCCATATCTTGAAGACGGGCCACCGCGCCCGGCGCGTCGTTGGTGTGGAGCGTCGAGAAGACGAGGTGCCCCGTCAGCGCGGCCTGGACGGCGATCTCGGCAGTCTCGAGGTCGCGGATCTCGCCGACCATGATGACGTCGGGGTCCTGGCGAACGATGTGCCTGAGCCCGTTCGCGAAGCTGAGCCCGATCTTGGGCTTCACCGCGATCTGGTTCACCCCACTGAGCTGGTACTCCACGGGGTCCTCGATCGTGATGATCTTCCTGTCTGATGCGTTGATCTTGTCGAGCGCGCCGTACAGAGTGGTCGTCTTGCCCGAGCCCGTGGGCCCGGTCACCAGCACGATGCCGTGTGGCCGGCGGATCAGCCGCTCGAAGGCCTTGGCCGTTTCCGGCCGGAGCCCCAGCTGGTCGAAGGGCAGAAACATCGAGGAGCGGTCCAGGAGGCGCATGACGATGGATTCGCCGTAGATGGTCGCCACCGTGGAGACCCGGATATCGAGTCGACGGTCGTTGACTGTCATCCGGATCCGCCCGTCCTGGGGCAGGCGCCGCTCGGCGATATTGAGCTCCGCCATCAGCTTGATCCGCGAGGTGACCGCCGCCTGGAGCCGCCGAGGGGGGGCCTCCTGATCGTAGAGCAACCCGTCGATCCGATACCGCACCCGCAGGCTGTCCTCGAACGGCTCGATGTGGATATCGGACGCGTCAGCCGCGACTGCGCCTTCGATCAGCAGGTTGACCAGCCGAACCACCGGCGCCTCCGACGCCAGGTTGCGCAGGTGGCTGACGTTGTCGTCCGATTCAGCCGTGGGCTCCACAGCGATGTCGTCCACGATCTTCTGGAGCGCCGTCGACGCGCCGTAGGTGCGCTCGATCGCCTCGAGGATCGCGTCGCGCGGCGCCACGCAGAGCGCGATCGTCAGGCCCAGTGTCTGGCGCAGCTCATCCACCATGAGCGGATTGTCTGGCTCGGCGGTGGCAACCATGAGCGTCGAGCCGCTGAGGAAGATGGGACACGCGGCATACTCGCGCAGGTACTTGGGGGACAGCCCCTTCATCACCGGCAGGATGGAAGGAAACTCGACGGCGGAGACGAACTGCAGATGCCGCTGCTTGGCGAGGGCCCGGAGGACCTCTTCCGCCGAGGTGGCCTTCATGGCGACAAGGGTCCCGCCGATTTCCTGCTTGCCTTCCTCCGCCCGCGCCAGACCGGCCTTCAGGCCGTCGGCGGTCACGGCGCCGGCCTCGAGAAGAATCTCCCCCAGGCGAGCTGGGCGCGGTCGTTTGCCTCGGCCGGCATCGCCCGATTATCCTCCACGGGCTGAACGCCCGTCAACGTACCGAGGAACTTTCCCGCTCGAAAAGCCGCCTGAGCGCGCCCGGTCGGCGGTCCTCGAGCCGCCGACCGGGCCCTCAGCCGCCTACTGGGCGCTGAAGCTGGTCGTGCCCGTGCCCGAGACGTTGCCCAATGTGGCCGTCGCGGTGACCTGGTAGGTCCCGGCCGGGTCGTGTTTCTTGACCCGGAAGCTGTAGCGGGCCTTCCCGCTCGAGTCCGTGGTCGCCGTGCCCTTCACGATCGACCCATTCGGCTCGACTATCGTGAAGCTCACCGACGCTCCGGACACCGGCGCCCCGGCCGTGACGGTGGCGGTCATGGAGACCGGCGAATTCAGCGGATAACTCGGCTTACTCGTCGCAACCGACACCGTCATTGCCGAGGCGACCACGTAGGTGGCCTGGGCCGAGCCCTGATAGCTCGACGCCATATTGGTCGATACGTCGGTCACCGTATAGAATCCGCCCGGGGTGCTGCCGGGCGAGGTCACTTGGAGGCTCGTGGAGCCCGCGGTCCCGGGGTTCAGGGTAATCGCCGAACTGCCGAGAGCCGCGCTCCAGCCCGACGGAGCATTGGCCTGCATCGAGAAGCTAGAGCCGGTGCAGGTGCTGCTATCGGTATTCGTGACGCTGACCGCGTAGTTCACCGCCGTCCCCGCCGTGACCCACTGGCTCTGCGACGGGCTGATGGCCACCGTCGGCGTGCCACGGACGCAGGGCTGCGGGGCCGTGGCCACATTGACCGTGGCGCTGGTTGCACTCACTGAGACGGGAGTGATGGTAATCCCTGCCGCCGGGTCACTGTAGCTCTGGTTCACCGTCAGCGCCGGGTCGGTCCACGAGCTGGTGGCCGGCGTCATGTCCAGGAGGTAGTTCGCGTTCCCGTTGTTGTCCGTTCCCAGGTGGAGAACCACGCCGTTGAGCACGTTTGTGTTGCCGGCGAGGAATCCGTCATAGCCCAGCGCCTGCCGGAATTCCACGTAGTACCAGGTATTCGAGCCGTTATTGATGGACTGCAGGATCTTCAGGGCCTTGGGAGTCGAACCGGCGGTCTCGAAGGCATCGATCGTGTAGGTCCCCGCCGACTGGACCGTGGTCACGGGCGGTGAGGCGCCGTAGTTCAGCCAGCCCAGGCGCTCCTTCTGGTAGGCGTTGAAGTGGCCCGCCGAGGGATTCCCCATGATGTCGAGGGTGTCGCCGTACTCGATCGAGCTGCAGGACGTGCCGAGCACGGTTGTGCCGCACTCGAGGGCGTGGGAGTGCCAGAGGCCCAGGTTGTGACCCATCTCGTGGCCCACGACCTTCAGCACGAACGAGCCGGTGATCCAGGCCTGGGAGGGATTGCCGCCCACCGTGCCGAGGCCCCACCAGCCGCAGCCAATGCTCGGGAAGCCGTAGACGTATCGGTTGTAGTTCGAGAGGTTGTATCCGGCCGCCTGCGCTGCCTGGTTTGCCTGACTTGCGATCTGGCTGTAGTTGCAGCCCGACGAGGACATCGGGAGCGTCATCCAGGGGGTGACGGCCCCGGTGAGCGAAGTCTGTCCGGCAGAATTCTCTTGGTAGAAGCCGCTGGTTGTCGAGAATACGACACCCTGCGCGTCGCTCGGTGTGTAGGGCTGAGAGGTATTGTCCAGGAAGTTGACCAGCATCACGAGGGTCTTCTGCGGGCCGAAGGTGTTCGGCGCGGCCAGGGCGAGGGTCTGAACGCTCGTGGTTCCAGACTGCGCCGCGACCTTCCCGTTCAGCCGCACGCCGCTCACCCGCACCCGGGTGCCGGTGTGGAGCCGCGGCGCGTCTTTGGCGAAGTGTAGGGACAACCGCTCGCCGGCCGAAGTCTTGAGGAAGTAGGTGTAGCGACTCGAATTGGCCCAGTCCTCGTGCAGCACCTGGAGCTCACCGTCGGTCTTCACGTCTTGCTCGACGTACGCCTGCACCTGGGGCGGCAGGCTTGCCCGCACGGGGGACGGCACTGCCACGCGCAGCACGGCCGCCGGGTTCGTCTCGACGAGCGTCAGCAATTGCTTCTGGCGATCGGCCGCGACGTTCAGGAGGTTTCGAAGCGCTTGGGCCTGCTGACCCGGAGCCGCGGCGCGGTGCTGTGCGCCGAGCGAGATGAGGTTCTGAGTGAGCGTCTCCGGGGACGACGTGGGCTGCGCCCACGCGGGCGCTCCCGCCGCCACAAGCAATATCGCCAGCAGAACAGCGGCCACCGCGAAGCGGAGCGGGGTGAACGGATGACTGCGACCGGCTGTGATGAGCGGGCGAAAGCGCATGGGGAATGCCTCCTTGGCTCCGGAGGTCCCCCTCGACGTCGCGTTAGCGCGACGACGCTCCTCTTTCGGCAGCCCGGCCATCCCGGCTTCCCTGGACCCGAGGCTTTGCGTGCCCCGATTGCTCGGGGTTTGCCCTGTCGAGAGGAGACCTTCCGAATGGGTCTTTGTTTGCCGCTTTGACGCTGTCCCTTTGAGCAAGGCGGGTGCCATGCTTCGGCAAGACCGGCGGTATGGTCAGCATCAAACTAAGAGGCCGGAATATATGGGCTTTAGGCCTTGTCTTCTCGGGCCGCCAGGGTGGGGTCCGGCCTGGGTCAGTCAAGGCTCTGACGAAGTGGCATCGCGCAGCGTCAAGCCAGCAACGGATTTTGATGCCCCGCGGAGGGAGTGGGCCGGGTGAGGGCTCTCAGGCTCCCGGGCGGCCCAGCGTGGCGCGGAGGACACCCCCCGATGCCTTGAGAAGACGCCGGGCCTTGGAGGGCGAAACCTTCAAACGAGCCATCACGATGGCGAGCGTGGTACGTCCGCCCGCCCGCGCGAGAAATCGTTCCGCCTCGCGCGCGCTCACCTTGCCGATTTCGCTCACCAGCTTCAGGGCCCGCGCGCGGAGCTTCGCCGAGCGCGGGCGCAGGTCTACCATGCGATTGCCGTAGACCTTGCCGAGTCGGACGAAGACCGCGGTCGTGAGGGTGTTGAGCACGAGCTTGGTCGCCGTGCCCGCCGCAAGACGGGTGGATCCGGCCAGCACCTCCGGCCCGGTGGAGAGCGCGATGACCATGCGGGCGGCCCGCCGGGGCGCGCGCGGATTGCACGTCACGAGCACTGTGGCGGCCTTTCTGCGCCGAGCCGCCTCGAGGGCGGCCCGAACGAACGGCGTCACGCCGCTGGCCGCGATGCCCACTACCACATCGCCCCTCCGCACTCGGCGCCGGACCGCTCTTGCTCCCTCGTCGGCATCGTCCTCGGCCCCCTCCGCCGAGCGGAACACGGCCCGCCGCCCGCCAGCGATCACCGCCTGGACGAGAGCGGGCGGGGTATCGAAGGTCGGCGGACATTCGGCGGCTTCGAGCACCCCGAGCCGCCCGCTGGTGCCGGCACCGACGAAGAGCAGCCGCCCGCCGCGCGACAAGCGCTGGACGACGACGTCTACCGCGCTTCCGATGCCGCGTGCGGCCCGAGCGACGGAGGCGACGGCGGCGCGATCTGCACGGTTCATGAGCCGAGCGATGCCCACGGCCGAGAGACGATCCAGATCGCGGCTTCGCGGGTTCGGGCGCTCGGTGGGCAGGCGGTCGTAGCGGATCTTCTTCCCCATCGCCGTGCCGCCTATCCTATCCCATCCACCGCGTAATCCTTTCCAGCCCCCTTGGCAAACATGACTGGTCGGCATCGTCATGAAGGGGGTCGCGACAGTGGCGAGCCATTCGAAACCGCTATCGAAACGGTGATTTTCACCACGGGCGCTCGCTCGTCTCGTCCATGGCACAAAAGATGCGGCGCTGGCCTCTGAACGAGCAATTCGGTTAGACCGCGAGGGAGAATCCGCCATGCCGGGGGCCAGACATGTCAGGGGAGTGGGGACAAAGGAGCAGCGCCAGTACGAGCACATCAAGGAAAGCGCCCAAGCATCGGGCCGCTACGGCAGACGCGCCAAGGAAGTCGCCGCCCGCACCGTGCTCAAGCAGCACCGGCGGAAGCGGCATGCCAAGGGCCGGTAGCGCGAGGCCTTCATGGCACGGACGGCGGCTGACCTCATCATCGACCGGCTGATCGACTCGGGCCGGCCAAAAGGGTGACCCTCATGAACGACGATATCGATCTGGCGCTCGCGCTCGCCGTGCTCACGAAGGGACTCATGGTCCTGGCGAGGCGCCAGGCGCTGCGCGTGGTACCTCCGGCCCCGCCGCTCGAGCCCGCGCTGTCCGCCGTCCGGGACGAGCGCTGGATGGAGTATCAAGGCGCCAATCGCCCCGACGGCTCGGCCCCGGCGGCGGGCTAGCGGGCGGCTCTCGACGGCTGGACGCCCCCGCGGCGCGGGGCGAGGCCCGGGTTCCCTTGGCTTCGGTGGAGGGAGAACCTACTATAAGGGCCCATGGCGCGCGTCCGCTCCGGCCTCGACGTGCTCGCGAGTCGGCTCCCCGCGCTGCTCCGCGGGCGCCGCGTCGGGCTTCTCTGCCATCAGGCTTCAGTCACCGGTGACCTGACTCACGCCGCCGCCGCCATCGCGCGGCTGAGCGGGGTCCGGCTCGTCTGCCTCTTCGCCCCCGAGCACGGACTCGCGGGAGCGGCGCAGGACCATGCCTGGGTGGCCTCCTCCCGCGACCGGCGGACGGGCGTGCCCATCTGGAGCCTCTACGGCCGTCGGCTCGCGCCGACGGACGCCATGCTTCGCGGCCTCGACGCCCTCGTCGTGGATCTTCAAGACGTCGGCGCGCGCTACTACACCTTCGTGTGGACGAGCGCGCTCGTGCTCCGCGCCTGCGGCGCCGCCGGCATCCCCGTCATCGTGCTGGACCGGCCGAATCCGTTGGGCGGGCTCCGGATCGAGGGGAACCTCTCCGATCCGCGCTACGCCTCGTTCGTCGGCCTCTACCCGCTGCCCGCCCGCCACGGCATGACCATCGCCGAGCTTTCGGCCTACCTCAACGAGGAGCATGCCCTCGGCTGTGACCTCACCGTGGTGCCGATGAGCGGCTGGCGCCGTGCGATGACCTGGCAGGACACGGGGCTGCCGTGGGTGGCGCCGTCGCCCAATATGCCGACGCCTGACACGGCGGCCGTCTACCCTGGCGGCTGCCTGATCGAAGGAACCAATCTCTCCGAGGGACGCGGGACGACGCGGCCCTTCGAGCTGGTGGGCGCGCCCTTCCTGGACGGCGGGCGCCTGGCCCGCGCGCTCGAGCGGCGGCGGCTGCCGGGCGCGCGCTTCAGAGCCGCCGGCTTCGAGCCCGCATTCCACAAGTGGAAAGGCCGGCGCTGCGGCGGCGTGCAGGTGCATGTCACCGACTTGGCCCGCTTCAAGCCCTTCGCGACCTATGTGGCGCTGATCGCCGAGGCCCGCCGCCAGGCTCCGCGCCACTTCCGCTGGCGCCGCCCGCCCTATGAGTTCGAGCGGCGTAAGCTGCCCATCGATCTGCTGGGCGGGGGCGAGGGCATCCGGCGGGCGATCGAGCGGGGCATCCCGCTCGCTCGGCTCGAGAGGGGCTGGCGTGCCGACCTGGCGCGCTTCCTTCGCGCGCGCCGGCCGTATCTCTTGTATCGATGACCCCGCTGGTGCTGCTGGTCACCCTGGCCTTCATCGTCGGGGTGGACGTTCGAATCATCGCGCCCGTGCTGCCCTCGATCTCGGAGTCGCTGGACTCCACTGCCGGCGCGGTAGGCTTGGCCATGACCACCTATGCCTTCGCCTACGGCGCCGGACAGCTGGTCTACGGGCCCGTGTCGGACCGCTACGGCCGCCTCGCCGTCGTGCGGGTGGCCGCGCTGGGCTTCAGCCTCTCTACGGCGCTGTCGGCCGCGTGCCTGACGACCTGGCAGTTCGTCGGGGCGCGGCTGATGGCGGGCGCCTTCGCGGGCGCCGTCATCCCGCTGACCCTCGTCTATATCGGCGACTCCTTCGAGTACAGCGAGCGGCAGATCATGCTGGGCCGCATGTCGGTCGTGACCTCCGCGGCTCTGGCCTTCTCGGCGTCCATCGGCGGCACGGTGGCGCACTTCGTATCCTGGCGGATGATGCTCCTGGGCTACAGCCTTCTGGCGCTCGCGCCCGCCGGCCTGATGTTCCGGCTGGATCCTGCGCGGCCCTCCATCCGGCCGGAGGGCGTGGACCGTCCGGCGCGCTTCGCGGACTTCCTCGCCGACCCGCGGGCGCGGCTCGTGTACCTCGACGTCTTCGTGGAAGGCTTCTTTCTCTGGGGCACCGTGACCTATCTCGGCGCCTTGGCGGTGAGCCGACACGGGCTCGACCAGTTCGCCGTCGGGATGCTCATCGCGCTCTTCGGCGTGGGCACCATGGTGGGCGGCTCGCTCATGGCGCCCGTCCGCCGCCGCGTATCGGAGAACGCGCTCGCCGGTGGTGGCGGGGCGCTGATGTCGCTGGCCTTCCTCGCCCTCATCCCCCGCTGGCCGTGGCCCGTCTTCGGCGCGGCCATGCTCCTGCTGGGGCTCGGCTTCGTCGCCCTGCACACGACGCTCCAGGTCCGCGCGACGGAGATCAGCGCCGCAAATCGGGGCAAGGCCTTCTCGCTGTTTGCCTTCAGCCTCTTCGTGGGAATCTCCGCGGGCACAGCCGCGCTCGGGAGGCTCGTGGACGCGGGCCAGGAGAACGCGATGCTCGCCGGCTCCGCGCTGGCGCTCCTCGTCGTCGGGGCCACGGCCGCGCGCCCGCGGCGGCGGAGCCACCCGTGACGCGCGAGGAGCTGGTCGGCCGACGCTTCGTGTTCGGGCTGCCCGGCCCCGACGTCACCGATGCCGACATCCGGCTCTTCCGGGATACGGGGGCCGGCGGCCTCATGCTCTATCGCCGGAACTTCGAGAGCCCCGAGCGGCTCCTGCGGCTGCTGGCGAGACTGGAAGGGGCGCTGGACCGCCGGCTGCTGGTCGCCACGGATCACGAGGGCGGACGCGTGATCATGCTGGGCGGCGGAGTGACGATCTTCCCCGACAATCTCGCGGCCGCGGCCGCGGGCGAAGCGGCTTTCGTGAGCCGCCAGGGCGCCTTCGAGGGGCGGGAGCTCCGCCGCCTGGGCGTGGACGTGAACTTCGCGCCCGTCCTCGACGTGCTCACCGAAGCCTACAGCCCCAATATCGGCATCCGCTCCTACGGCAAGGACCCGGCCCTGGTGGCGCGCTGCGGAGTGGCCCGGATTCGCGGGCTGCAGTCCTCGGGCGTCTCGGCCTGCGCCAAGCACTTCCCCGGCAAGGGCCATGCCCCCGTGGACGCTCATGTGGGTCTGCCGGTGATCGATTCGGACTGGGGCGAGATGCACGCGAGCCACCTGCTGCCCTTCCTCGCGGCGATCGAGGCCGGCGTGGACTGCGTCATGACGTCCCACCCGCTCTACCCGAAGCTCGATCCGGCGCCGCGGACTCCGGCGACATTCTCGCGGCTCATCGTCGAGGACTATCTCCGCGGCCAGCTCGGCTACCGCGGGGTCATCGTCTCCGATGATCTGGAGATGGGAGCCATCGCCGAGCTGGCTCCGGTAGGCGAAGCGGCCGTGCTCGCCGCGGCGGCCGGCCACGACCTGCTCCTGGTCTGCCATACCGAATCCGCCCAGCGGGCGGCCCACGTGGCGGTGCTGAACGCCTCTCAGCGCGGCGCCCTGCCGCTGCGGATGCTCGAGCAAACGGCTCAACGGCTCGACGCGCTCCAGGGGAAGCGGCCCAGCCGGGCCGCCGGCGGCCCGCCGCGTCCCGAGCGGGACGGCGAGCCTCTGGCCAAGGCGCTGGCGACGCGCTCGGTGACCTTCGTCGCCGGCGCCCCGGCCGATTGGCGCTCGAGCCTCAACGGCCGCGTCGTCGCGGTGTTCCCGCGGCTGTCGGCCCTCGCCGACAGCATCACCGTGGAGCCCATCATGCTGGACGAAGCCCGCTACGTGCGGGACGCCATGGCGCTCTACGGGGTCGAGCCCGAGGTGATCGTGCCGGCGGTGGAGCCCACCGAGGCCGAGATCGCCCGGGCTCGCGCCGCGGCCACCGCCGCCGACGCGACCGTTCTGTTCCTCTACGACGCCCACCTCTACCGATCGAATCGCGCGCTGCTCGACGCGCTTCAGGCGAGCGCGCGGCGGCTCGCCGTGGTACTGATGCGCGATCCCTACGATGCGGAGTATCTCGCGCCCGGCGTCGCCGGCATCACCGCCTATGGCTGGCGGCGATGCCAGCTGGACGCCGTGCTCGCGCGGCTCCTGATGTAGCGAGCCGGGGCGTTCGTCAGCCTACGGGGACTGCTTCTGGCTCAGCATGGCGCCCTCGACGCCGAGGCGCGCCATCGTCTCGGAATCCGCGCGGCTCGTCATCTGGAGCCCATGATCCTTCTGATAGCCCCGCAGCGCCGCCGCGGTCCGCGGCCCCATGACGCCGTCCGCGGGACCAGGGTCATAGCCTTGGCGCTTCAGCGAGTCCTGCACCGCCTTCATCTCCTCTGAGGACAGCGCGGGCTCGGTCGCTCGTTTCGAATGCAGGCGGCTCGTGTTGTCCGAGCCGTGGCGACTCATCTTGGAATGGACCTGCTTGGACTGGACCTGCACCTCGTTCTTGACCGACTGCACACCGGACACCTCGCGGGCCATCTCCGAGGCGCGCGCGCTCGCGGTGAGACTCGGCGCCTCGCCGGTCAGCGTCACCACGCCCGCGTCCGTCCGGGCGGTGATCTTCTTCAGACCGGAATCCTGCGTCAGCCGCTTCTCGACCCGCGCCGTGATGTCCTTGTCGCTGATGTCAACCGACCGGCGCTCCTTGGGCTTCACGACCTGGAGGTCGTTCTTCACGCCTTTGACGTGATCAACGCCCTTGACGACTTCGCCCGCGGCGGTCTTGGCATCGTCCGAGTCGACCTTGCCCCGCAGCGTGACCACACCCTTCATCGTCTCCACCGTGATCTGGCGGCCCTTGACACGGCTGTCACTGAAGAGCGCGATCTTGGCTCTCGATGTCACCCAGGAATCCGTGACCTCGGTTTTGGCTTCTCGCGCGGTTTCCTTGACCGTGTCCTTGCTCTTTTGCATCATGCCCGGGCTGTTGTCCCCCGCGGCCAGCGCCGGCGCCCCCGTGAGCGCCACCGCGGCCAGCAGGGCCGCTCCCGTGATGATGGAATGTCGCCTCTTCATGCTTCGCCTCCATAGCCATGATGGCTGTGAGATCAAAACCTGACTCCGGCTTTTCCTGCTTCGCGCAACGTGGTCCGCCCGTGACTCAGAGGCGGCCCATCAGAACCAGGAGCAAGACGATCAGCAGGATGAGGCCCACGCCTCCGCTGGGGTAATAGCCCCAATCCCTGCTGTACGGCCAGCTCGGCACGGCTCCCACCAGGATCAGCACCAAGACCACTAACAGGATCGTTCCCAGCACACGCGCACCCCTTTCCGGTTTCCTGCGTCGCGGGCGGAGTAGGACCGCCGTCCCGCGGTGTCACTGCCTTCGCCCTACTTCGCAGGCGTTGTGTCGTTCGGGTAACTTGACTTCTCGCGGTCCAATTGAACGGGCCGGTCGATCGCTTCGCGATCGCTGCGGTCCCTGCCGTCACCGGGAATTCTCCGGCCCGGCTTCTGCTCCGAGCCCTTCGGCTCTTTGCGCTTCTCGCGCGGACCGCTTTCCGGCTGCCGCTGACGCGGATCCGGATTCTCCGCGGCGGGCTTTCGATTTTTCTGCATGACTCAGCCCTCCCCGTCACCTGACCCTGGCGAATCCCTGAATATCGACGGCGCCGATCCGGCCACGGTGACTCACGCCACTGAATGGGCAATCAATGTGCCAGCCCGGTGGATGCGTGAAGAGGGGGAGCCCAAGGTGGTGAAAACTAAGCCGCGATGCTTGGCGGGGGCGGAGGGCGATTTGCTCCGACCCGCGCTCGGCTCCGCCGTAAACCTTACCCACTCGCTTGGTAACTTTGACCTGATCCGGTGAGCCCAAAGCCTTCAATGCGGTCCTGGAACTGGGAGCGCTCGAGCGGAAAATGATCACAGTGTCCACTAGTTCCGCATCGCGCCACGATCAACAGTGGGACTGGCATAGAAGATGCGGCCGTATCGTGCGGGTATGGCGGGGTTCGTGCGACTGCGGCGCGCGAGCAGGGTGCGAAGAGCGGGAGGATGCTGGCGATGAGTTACATTACGCGGCCACGCATCAAGTCCGAGCGGGTCAAGGACGTGCTGGCTTTCCTGGTGGCGCTCACCCTGACCCTCTTCATCAAGTTCCTATAGCTGTCGCGTCATCCGTGGCCGGCGCGGCCACGCCGCGCCCGCAATCCACGATGAGGAGGCCCGGATGAATTCCGATGTGTTCGCTGGGAAGTGGAAGCAGGCCCGCGGCCAGGCCAAGGAGTGGTGGGGCAAGCTGACAGACGACGATCTGGAGCGCGTCGAGGGTCAGTTCGACCGCCTGGTCGGGATGCTCCAGGAGCGCTACGGCTGGGCCAGAAAACAGGCCGAAGGCGAGATCACCCGGCGCTTCGATGCGTCTCACTCGAAGCATTCGGCACACCGCTGATCCGAAAATAAGCGCCGGAACGTCCTAGGCGTCCGGCGCATTTCGCGGGCCGGAGCCGCGCCGCGCGCACGGCGCATGCTCCGGCCCGCGTCTCACTGTCACTCCCCCGATTGCCGGTAGCGCTGCAGCTTGTTGTGCAGCGTCTTCTGGCTGATCCCCAACACTTCCGCGGCGCGGGTCTTGTTGTTGTTCACGGAGGCGAGCGTGCGGAGGATGACCTCGCGCTCGATGTCCCGGAGGCGCGTCCCGAGCGCCAGGGTCACCGTGTCGCCAGGCTGCTCCGGTACCGCGGTGCCGGGCAGGGGGCTGAAGGTGAGACAGCTGCTGTCGATCAGCTCCCCGGGACAGGCGATCACAGCCCGCTCGATCGTATTGCGCAGCTCGCGCACATTGCCGGGCCAGGGATGGGCCATGAGCACCGTGAGCGTCTCCTCGTCAACCGCCTTGACCCGCTTCTCGTACTTGGCGCTGAACTCCTCGATGAATGCCTCGATAAGGACCGGGATGTCCTCCTTCCGCGCCCGGAGCGGAGGGAGCAAGATGCTGAAGACGTTGAGCCGATAGTAGAGGTCCTCCCGCAGCGAGCCGTCCTTGAGCGCGGCCAGCGGATTCCGATTGGTGGCGGCCAGGACGCGGACATCCACGCGGATCTCGCTCTTGCCGCCGACGCGCGTGAGCACGCCGTCCTGGAGAACGCGGAGGAACTTGGCCTGCAGGGCACCGCTCATCTCCGCGATCTCGTCGAGGAACAAGGTGCCGCCATCCGCGTGCTCGAAGCAGCCGATCCGCCGCTCGACGGCCCCCGTGAAGGCGCCCTTCTCATGGCCGAAGATCTCGCTCTCGAGGAGCGTTTCGGGAATCGCCGAGCAGTTGATGGCGACGAACGGCCCCTTGGCGCGTGGCGAGAGGTCGTGCATGGTGTGGGCGACCAGCTCCTTGCCGGTGCCGGTTTCCCCCGTGATCAGGACGGGGGCCGGCGTGGGGGCCGCCACCTCGATCAGGTGCTGAACCTCCTGCATGGCCTTGCTGCGCCCGATGAGTCGGCCCAGCCCCCAGACCTGTTTGAGCCGCTTCTGGAGGCGGCTGACCTGCCGCAGCACCTCGCCCTTCTCCAGCGCCTTCTCGATGAGGAGCCGCAGCCGCGCGACGTCGACCGGCTTGGTCAGATAGTCGTACGCCCCCTCCCGCGTGGCGTTCACGGCCGAGTCAATGGTGCCGTGGCCGGTGAGGATGATCACGGGGACGTGGGGCTGGTCCTTCTGCAGCGCCCGCAAGAGCCCTAATCCGTCGAGGGTCGGAAGGATGAGGTCGGCAATGACCAGGGCGGGACGAAACTTCAGCGACTTCTCGAGGGCCTCCGCGCCGTCGACCGCCCCTTCGACTTCATAGCCCCAGCCCGAGAGCAGCGTCTTCAGGCCCGACAGTGTCGCTTCATCGTCATCGACCACGAGAATCCGCTGAGTCATGATCACGGTCTCCGGGAACCGGTGCGCGCAGCCTTACCCATTGTCAGTACCACAGGTCAGGTCGCGGAGAGAATCAGGTACGTCGCCCTCCCCACGGCCAGGAGTTTTCCCGAGGCGTCGGTAAGGGTGGCCTCTCCGAACGCGATGGTCCGGCCCCGGCGCAGAATCCGGCCTTCGGCGAGAATCTCCTCACCTCCCGCCGCGGCGAGGAAGCTCACGTTGAGATCGAGCGTGGTCTGGCCCACGCCGCCCGCCGAGGCCTCGTGGGTGGTCCCGAGGGCGCAGCCCACGGCCATATCCACGAGTGCGCTGTACACGCCGCCGTGTACTGGCGCCCCGGGCGCATTGCGCAAGTCGTCGCGGAGCGGCACGCGCAGCCGCACCCAGCCCTCCCTGGCTTCGGCGACTTCGACGCCGAGGTAGCGCCAGAAGCGGTTGGCGCGGGCGCGCTCGCTCACCCGGGTCAGCAGGCTGTCGGCCATGGTCTCCGCGGTCAGAAGGGCGCGGGCATGCCCTCGGGCAGCGGCGTGTCGAAGCTGAAGAGGATTGCCGCGATCAGCTGGTAGTAGCCCGCGAGCACCACCAGCTCCACGAGGCCGCTCACACCGAGCGCGCCCTGCACCCTGTCCTGAAGGTCCTGGGGAATAGACTCGCGCGCCAGCACGCACCGGACCACCCCCGCCGCATCGGCATAGCGCGGCGGCAAGGCGCCGCGATCAGCCCGCGCGCGGATCTGGTCGATCACCGCGTCCGGCATCCCGGCCGTCCGCGCGATCGGCGCATGCATCACCCACTCGAAGGGCTGGGCCGCCGCCCGCGCGGTCATCAGAATGGCCAGCTCGCGGATGTCGCCGGGCAGCGTGCCGTCGAAGCGCAGGAACTCTCCCAGGTCACCGACCAGGCCCGCCAGGGCGGGATGGTGCATGAGCGGAGCGTAGGGTCCGCGGATCGCGCCGCGTTTGGCCTTGATGCGGTCGTAGACCTTCTGCGCCTCCGGGCTGAGCGAACCGATCACGTCGGGCAGTCGGGCCATGGGAGCTCTCCGGTCAGGACCAGTGCGGCATGTCGGGTTGAACGGCCTCCTCCAAGGTGAGCGGCGGCCGCCCACCGAATGGCTCGCGGCGGATCGAGCAATCGTCGAGATCGCACATCGCGCAATAGATGCGGTGGCACGGGTCGGTGTGGAACACCAGCTCGCCCTCGACGCCGAGGTCCCGGATCACGCGCTCGGCCAGGTCTTCGGCCATCTCGTGCGCGTGCTCGACCGACCAGAACTCCGGAACGACCAGGTGGGCGTCCACGTGGTGGAAGCGGCCGGCGCGGATCGCGCGCAGGTGGTGGACGCGGATGACTCCCTGCCCGACATAGCCGCGCAGGACCCGGAGCACGCGGCCCAGCAGCTCGGGGTCTTCCTCGTCCAGCAGCCCGCCCGCCGCATGGCGCACGAGCCGGAAGCCCGTCCACATGAGGTTGCCCGCCACGACGGCGGCCACCAGCGGGTCAATCCACCCGATACCGGTGAAGCGAACGAGCAGCAAGCCGACCGTGATCCCGGCGCTCGTGTAGAAATCCGACAGGACGTGCCGGCCGTCGGCCACGAGCGTCAGCGAGGAATACCTCCGCCCGATGCGCAGCAGATACCAGCCCAGCGCGAGGTTGACCAGACCGGTGGCGAAGACGATCGCCACGCCCGCGTCCAGCCGGCGCACGTCAACGCCGTAGAGCAGGCTCAGAATCACCTCGTAGATGATAAGAACGGCCGCGAAGGCGATAAGCCCGCCCTCGAAGGCGGCGGAGAAAAACTCGATCTTGCCGTGGCCGTATGGATGGTTGCGGTCGGCTGGACGCCCTGCGAAGACCAGTCCACCGATCGCAAAGACCGCGGCCACGACATTGACGATGGACTCGAGCGCGTCGGAGAGGATGGCCGTCGAGCCGGTGAGGCGATAGGCCTGGTACTTGGCGCCCAGCAGCACCACGGACACGACGAGGGACAGCAGGCCCGCCCGGAGTCGAATGGCCGCGTCGTCGGTCACCGAAACCGGAAGCCCCATGCCCTCGATGATACGCTCTCCGGCAAGCGGGCGGAACCGCTTACGCCGACACGCGCCCGTCGAGCGCCGGCGCCAGCAGCGGCGCCAGCACCATCGTGCCGACCGTGCCCAGGATGACGAGCCAGGACCATCCGAGCGCGATGAGGCCCGTCTCCGCCGCCACGAGCAGCGCCAGGTTCACCAGCGCCATGATCACCATCGCCGCCACGTTCGCCCGGTTCGCCCGCAGTCGGGTCACGAGACCGAGCAGAAACACCCCCAGCAACGAACCGAAGGTCACGCCGGCGATCTTGAAAGCCAGCCAGAGGATCTTGTCGAAGAAGGAGAAGCCCCAAGCCAGCGCCGCCAGGATGAGACCGAAGACGACCACCGCGAGGCGGGACACGAAGAGGTAGTGGCGGTCGGGGCGGCCGCGGACGAGGATCGGCCGATAGATGTCGGTGACGAATGATGCCGCAAGCGACCCCAGCGGCGAGTCGATGGAGGCCAGTACGATAGCCGAGAGCATCAGGCCCCGGAGCAGCTCGGGCATGGCGGTCCGAATGAAGAAGGGGAAGATCTCGTCCGGTCTCGGCATCGGCTGCGCCGGGTGCTGGGCATAGAACGTGTAGAGACCCGCGCCGATCCCGAGGTAGATGAGCAGGGTGACCAGCGTGCCGATGGGCGTGAGGGACAGCGTCCGCTGGCTCTCGGCCCGCGTCTCCACCGTCAGCAGGCGCTGCATCAGGTCATGATCGGTGCCGAAGGCGGCTGTCGAGCCGACGAGCCCGTTCAGGACCGCGAGCCAGACGATATTGGGATCGGTGAGCACGCGCCGCCCGAAATCGGCATCGCCCGGCGCCGGCCCCCAATTGATCACCGACAGCCGACCGGCCTCGGCCGCGGTCCCGAGCATCGCCGCGACCCCGCCATCGATCTGCCGGGCGAGATAGAGCAGGGTGAGGAAACCTCCCACGAGAAAAGTGCCGGCCTGGAACACATTGGTCCACACCACGGCCTTCACCCCGCCGAGGGCGATGTAGACAATCGAGACCACCGTGAAGAGCGCGATCGTCGCCGGCAGGGGCCAGCCCACGAGCACCGCGACCGCGAGGCAGGCCGCCATCAGCCGCACGCCCGAGCCCAGCAGCCGCGTGACGAAGAAAAAGACCGAGCCCGTCACCTGGCTCGCCGCGCCGAAGCGGTGCCCGAGGAACTCGTAAATAGTGGTGCAGTCGTAGCGATAGAAGGCCGGAATGAACAGCAGCGCCACCGTGAACTTGGCCAGGCTCGAGCCCACGAAGAACTGAAAGTATTCCCAGTTCTCGCTGTACGCGGTGGCTGGAACCGAGATGATGGTGACCGCGCTGATCTCGGTGGCGAGGAACGACAGGCAGGCCGCCCACCAGGGGATGCGGCGACGAGCGAGGAAGAAATCGGACGTGCCCCGCTGCTCGCGCGTGAAAGCCCCGCCGATGACGAGAAGCGCGAGCAGCGAGGCGGCGACGACCGCGTAGTCAGGCCAGGTCAGCGCGCCGCCAGCGGGTGAGGCCATGGGCTCCAGCCATTATGCCTCACCCGCGGGCGCGGACCGGCTAGAGTGCCTGCTCTTTCTGGCGGAGTCGCTTGAGCAGCGAGGCGAATGACTCGGTCCTGATGATCCTGTCGAACTGGCTCTTGTAGGAGCCGACCAGGCTCACGCCTTCCACGTAAATGTCGTACACCGCCCACCGATCGTTCATCTTGTGGAGGCGGTACTCGACGGGCACGCGCGTGCCTTTCGGCGTGATCACCTCCGACTGGACCACCGCCTGGTCGCCGTCCACCCGCTCGCGGCCCCAGGTAATGGGCTCACCGCTGTACTTGTCCAGCTTGCCCATGTAGGCGCGCGCCATGAGCTCCCTGAACAGCCGGACGAACTCGTCACGATCGGCCGGCGCCGGTTCGCTCCAATGCGGCCCCAGCGCGCGACGCGACATCTCGCTGAAATCGAAGAGCGCGTTCGCGACGCGCCGGAACTCCGCGCGACGCCGCTCGACATCCCCCGAGCCGCTGGCCGCGGCCGACTGAAGCACGTGGTCCACCTGACCACGGACCGTGTCGGTAGGGTTGGTGCTCGCGAACGCGGTGCCGGCCATCAGCACTACCAGACCAAGCGCAACAAAAACACGCATTGAACCCTCCTTGCCAAAACGGTTTCCCTTACGACGGGCGCCCCGAAGGCCTATTCCGCGCGCCCGCGAATTCCTGCACAATAGCGGCCGTGCCTCGCTCCACGCTCACGCCCGGCCCCGTCCCTGCCGCATGGGTCGCCGGCATTGATCTCGGCGGAACGTCGGTGCGTGTGATCGCCCTCGACGACCGGGGCCGGCGCCGCGCGTATCTGGGCTCGACCCCGGGCCTCGCCAACCTGCCGCAGTTCATTGTACGCCTCTGGAAGCGCTGGGGATTCGTTCCGGCCGATGTGGCGGCACTGGTCGTCGCCTCACGCGGTGTCTGGACCCGGGCGGAGCGTCGCGCTCAGCGGCGCCGCCTGCGGAGGCTCGGGCGTCGCGTGCAGGTGATCTCCGACGTCGAGGCGGCGTATCACGGCGCGCTGGGCGAGCGGGCCGGTGTGCTCCTCCTCGCGGGCACGGGTTCGATTGCCCTCGGTCGCGACGCCCGCGGGCGCTGGGCGCGGGAGGGCGGGTTCGGACCGCTGCTCGGCGACGACGGCTCGGCCTTCTGGATCGGCCGCGAGTGGCTGAGGGCCAGCGCGCGGCGGCGCGGGCGCCGGCCTGCGCACCGGCTCGGTCGCGCCCCCGATGCGGTGCGCCGCATCGCCGCTCTGGCACCATCCGTGCTGAGGCGCGCGCGGCGGGGTGATCGCGCCGCGGGTCTGATCATCGCGACCGCGCTCAACGCCCTGGCGCAGCTCGTGCACTGGACGGCGGACGATCTCCGCCTGCGCCGCCCCGTCCCCGTGAGCTGGGCCGGCAGCCTGCTCGGCGATGCGCGCTTTCGCGGCGGTGTGTGGCGCGCAGCGCGGCGCCAGGGCCTCCGGCTCGCGCCCGTCACGCCGCGCCATGATGCCGCCGTCGCGGCGGTGCGGCTGGCCGCGCGGCTCGCGAAGCGCGGCCGAGAGGCGGCTCAGCCGGACGCTCGACGCCCGCTTCCTCGATCGCGCCAGGCCAGGTAGGCGGCGGGACCTGTGAGGGCGGCGGCCGCGCCGACGGCGGTATCGAGCCATCCGGCGGTGGCCATCGCGAGCAGGCAGCACGCCGCCGGCAGCGCCGCCGTCGCCCAGAGGCCCACCGCCCCGCCCCCCACGCGCCAGGGCCGCGAGAGATGGGGCTCGCCCAGGCGCAGCCTGATAAAGGCCGCGAGCTCGAGCAGCAGCGCCAGCGAATAGAGCCAGATGTTCAGGACGATGAGCTCCTTGAAGCTCCAGAAGGCGCAGAGGCTGTAGCAGGCGCTCGAGAGCACCAGGGCGGCCCACGGCGTGCCGAGACGCGGATGCACCCGCGCCAGCAGCGCCGGTAGCTGCCCGCCGCGCGCCAGCACGAAGGGCAGCCGCGAATTGGTGAGCAGCAGGGAAAGGAAGAGTCCGGCCGCCGCGACGAGCGCGCCCGCCGTGACGGCCGCGGCGAGCCACGGTCCGCCGAGCTGCCCCGCGACAACCGGGAGGTGGCCCGTCTTCCACTGGCTCCAGTCCGGCACGGCGGCGAGCGCCGCGCCCACCGGCAGCAGGTACGCGAACGCGATCAGCGGGATCGCCAGCCACAGCGCGTGGCGAAACGCTCTAGCCGCATCGCGCGTCTCGCCCAATACCGTAGTCGGCGTGTCCCAACCGGAGTAGTTCCACATCATCACGGCGATGCCCACGCCGAGTCCGGAGGCCAGCCCCTGCCCATCCGCGGCCAGCGGCAGCCATGGCGCCCGATCGGCGCGAGCGCCCGCCACCAAGGTGAAGAGCGCCACCGGCGCGAGCGCGCCGGCCCCGAGCGCGACGGCGCTCCAGCCCGTGACACGCACACCCGCCAGATTCAAGCCGGTCAGAATCCAGATGAAGCCGAGCGCGACCAGCCAGCGCTCGAGCGGCGACATGCCGGGCCATCCGTACCGCAGATAGTCGGCGAAGAGCGCCGGGTACACCGCCACGTCCACGAAGCTATTGATCCAGCTCCACCAGCCCGCCTGGAATCCCCAGAAGGGGCCGAACGCGCGGCGCACCCAGGCCACGTAGCCGCCCTCCTCCGGCAGCGCCGAGGAGAGCTCGGCCATCGCCAGCGACACGGGCAGGCTCCACACGAGCGGGGTAATGACGAGAAGCAGGAGCGTGAGGCCGGGACCGAAAGAGGACACGGCGTCCTCGATCCCGTACGGGCCGCCGCTGACATTGAAGAAGAGGACGGCGACGAGCGGCAGGAAGCCGAGCTCCCGGCGAATCCGGGCGCTCACCGAGTCGGGGCGTTCACGGGGCCGTCGCCGCCCGGATCAGGTCCGGCAGGCCCGTGAGCCACTCGTCGATGGGCGTCTCGGCGTCGACGACGATTTCGAGCTTGCCATTGAGCAACTTCCGTACGCGGCCTTTCCCGGTGCCGAGGGGAATCACCACCGCCTCGCGGTGAATGCCGAGAGCGTCGGTCACGGCGAAGATCTTGTTGATCTCGTCCATCCCGACGGCTTCGAGCATGGCGGGCAGGTATTGTCGAGAGAACCGGGGAGCGCTCAGGGCCCCTGGCGCTGATCGGCGGGCAGACGCTCGCCGCCGGGCAGGGTCACCGTCGCGCCGGTGCGGGGATCGACCACGGTCAGCGGGGGCGCCACCATCCGCTGATCGGTGACTCGGCGCTCCCAATGGCCGGGCACGATGACCTCGCGCCGCAGCTGCGGGGAGAAGACGCGGCGCTCCGGCACATAGACCTGGGCTGGAGCAGACGGCACGGGCAGCGTGGTATACGGCCGGGTCGCCAGGCCTTTCGCGTGGTCGATGGCGTCGGGCGGGCGGCCGCCCGGCACCCCGCTCTGGACCTGAGCCTGAGCGGGCGCCGCGGCCGCAAGCCATGCCGCGCAGGCGAGCACTCCAACCATCCCCTTCATGATTTCAGCCTAGCGGAGGCCTCCGCCCTGCGCAAGACGGCGGGCCGTGGTAGGCTCGGCGTCAATGCGAAGGAGCGCTAATTTCGGATTGTTCGGTTTCATGGTCCTGCTGGGAGGCTCGGCGACTTCGGGCGCCCAGCCCGGCGACCTGCCGCTTTTCGACGGTCATATCCACTACAGCCGGCCGGACTGGAGCGTGTACGCGCCCGACCGCGTCCTCGGCATTCTCGAAAAGGCGGGGATCAAGCGCGCGCTGGTGTCGAGCACGCCCGACGACGGCACGCTCGCGCTGTACGCGAAGGATCCCAAGCGCATCATTCCGATTCTGCGGCCGTATCGGACGCGGGACGACATGGGGAGCTGGTGGCGGGATCCGAGCATCATCCCGTATCTCGAAGAGCGGCTCAAGCGCGGCGTCCATCGCGGGATCGGCGAGTTCCATGTGAGCGGACGCGACATCAAGACGCCCGTGCTCAAGCGCATCACGGAGCTGGCGGTCGAGCGCAATCTCTACCTGCAGGCGCACTCGGACGACGCGGCGGTGCAGGCGCTCTTCGAGATGGAGCCCCGGTCAAAGATCATCTGGGCCCACGCCGGCATGTCGTCGGGGCCCGCGGCGGTGGGCGCCCTGATGGACCGCCACGCAAGCCTCTGGGCCGATCTCTCTTACCGCTACGGGGATGTGGCTCCGGGCGGCACGCTTGATCCGGAGTGGAAAGCGCTGCTGCTTCGCCACTCGGATCGCTTCATGCTGGGCAGCGACACCTGGACGACGTCGAGGTGGGAGTCCGTGGTCTCGATGGCGGAGGAGGCGCGGCGCTTCCTCGGCCAGCTGCCGCGGGAGGTGGCCGAGAAGGTCGCCTACCGAAACATCGAGCGTCTCTTCCCCTAGACCGGCCTCACCCCGAGCTCTCTGGCGGTTGATTCGATCTGGGCCCAGGTCGCCTCGTCGATGGGAATGCCCTGCGTTCTCCGCTCGGCCTCGAGGCGCGCTTCGGGCTCGCCGGGAATGAGAATCTCGCTCGCGCCCTGGGCGAGCGGCGCTGACCTGACCCAGTCGAACAGCGCCGCCACCTGATCATCGAACTCCGCCCTCGGCAAAAAGCGCTCGACGTCGAGGCAGACCATGAGGGTCCCGTTCTGGAACAGACCCGGCCCGGGCCCGGCCGCGCCGCTGCCCGAGAGAATGCCGCCCAGGATCTCGACGGCGAGCGAGAGACCGTAGCCCTTGTGCTCGCCCGCGGTGAGCAGCGCGCCGGGAGGATCACCGTAGAAGGCCTCGGGATCCGTGGCGGGGCGGCCCTGCGCGTCGACGAACCAGCCGAGCGGAGCCGGCTGCTTCCGGTTTTTCTTCACCCGCATCTTGCCCTCGGCAACCACGCTCGTGGCGAAGTCGAGGAGCATGGCGGCCCCGTCGGCCCCCGGGATCCCCACCGCGTGGGGATTGGTGCCGAGCCGGCGCGCGGCGCCGCCCCACGGCGCGACATTGAGGCCATGCACCGCATTGACCCAGAGCATGCCGACGAGCCCGGATCCGGCCGCCATCTCGCAGTAGTCGGCCAGCCGGCCGACATGGCTCGTGTGCGAGAGCGATACCGCGCTCAGCCCCGCGGCCTTGGCCTTGGTGATGGCCAGCTCCATCCCGCGCCGGGCCACCACCTGGCCGAAGCCCCGCCCGCCGTCGAGCCGCGCCGTCACGGGTGTCTCCGCCGCGACGGTCACCGGCGATTTGGGATCGACCTCGCCCTTCTTCACCCACTGCCAGTACTGCGGGATGCGAATCACGCCGTGAGAGTCGTGCCCGCGCAGGTTGGCGCGGACCAGCAGCGTCGCGATCCACGCGGCGTCGCCCTCGGGCGCGCCCATCGCGGCGAAGATGCGCGTGCCCGTCGCCTCGAGCCGGGCTGGATCGATGGTGGGCATGCCGAATACAATACATGGGCCTTCCGCTCGGCGACGGGCTGCCTCAACTTCGAGGTCCGCTACCGCGTCGGCTGACGGCGGCCGCCCTCCCGGCCTGGCCCATCGCCCGCGTTAGGCATTGCCTACGTTAGGCATTGCCTATATGTCCGATCAAAATCTGTCTTCCGACCGAAGGAAGCTGAGACCGAAATCTTCAGTTGAACCGCTGCCGCCGCACTTCCTAAGCGATTGATTTTTAATGTCGTATTGAGGCCTCCCTACTCTCCCGCTGGAGAGGAGCTCCTCATGCCTCCCAGGGCCCTTAAATCTTGTGTAGCCAATTGGATTCTCGTATGCTTGCGGGACGGGCTCCCCATGCTGAAGGGGTTACTGTCCCAACAAGGACTGCCCAAGGACGGCGCGAGGTTAGCGGGCGCTGCGCCTCGAGCGTGGAGGCCCGCAGCAAGAGCCGGCGACGAGTTGCGCGCATGAGCATCCGCCGCGAGCCCACCAGGCTGAACAAACGAGCGGTGCGGGAGCCGCTGGGCCACTTCTCTGCGCGCCGCACCGAGGTCTCCGGCGGTTTCCCCTGGGCCTATATCCTCGCCTTCCTCCTCGGCACCGCGCTGGTGCTGGTCGCGTTCTGGTATCACATCAATAACCAGCGCCAGGACACCGTGGCCAACTGGAAGGCGCGGGTCTCGACCATCGCCGACGACCGGGCCCGGCTCGTCGCGAATTGGCTCAACGCCCGGCGCGCCGACGCCGAAGTGCTGGCTTCATTCCCGTCGGTGCGGGCGGTGCTTGCCGGCCCCGGCAGGGGCGACGACTCGGTGGTGCAGATCCTCAATCGCGTCGCCTCGGCCTACGGCTACACGGCCATCGCCGTTTACGACGTGCAAGCGCGCCCCGTGGCGCGCTCCAGCGGGGCCGCCGACCTGGGCGCGGAGAACCCCGATCTCATCTCGACGGTGACACGGACGCGCCAGGTGGGGATCGACCTCTCCGGCGAAAAGGTGGGCCGCCGGATGCTGACCATCGCGGTCCCCGTCTTTTCCGACGGCGCTCCGGGCCGCGGCGAGCCCGCGCCCACGCGACCGGTGCTGGGAGTCGTATCGCTGCGAATGAAGCCCGAGAGCGGGCTCTTCCCGTTGCTCACCGACGAGACGGTCCCGACGCAGACGGGCGAGACCTTGCTCTTCCGTCTGGACGGCACGGAGCTCTCCTATTTGTCGCCGCTGCGCCACCCACCGGCCGGCTGGGCGGCGATGAGTCGCTCGCTCGAGACCCTGCGCGAGCTGGCCAAGCGCGCCCAGGAAGGCCGCGATACCTTCGGCGAGATCACCGACTATCGCGCCGTGTCCACGTTCGCCGCGACGCGGTACATCCCCCCCGCGGGCTGGGGGCTCGTCCTCAAGGTGGACCGTGACGAGGCGCTGACGAGCTTTCATGAGCAGGGGCAGCTGGCGGGCGCTCTCGCTGCCTTCGTGGCGCTCGCGTGGCTGGGCTTTCTCATCGGCCTGTACCGGCAGCAGCAACGAGCCCATCTGCTCAAGGCGCAGATGCGGCAGGAGCGGGCGATCTTCAACTTGAAGGGCTACGCCGAGAAGATCGTGGCCAGCGTGCCGTCGGGCCTGCTCCTACTCTCCTCGGAGATGCGCGTGCTGTCCGCCAACCGGTCCTTTTTCGAATCCTTCCAGCTCCATCAGGACGATGTGGTGGGCCGCGACCTGAACGACGTGGTGCGCGCGGAGGGGCTCGTCCGGCGCGCGCGTGAAGTCCTGCAGACCGGCGCCCCCCAGCACGACATCCTCTTCGACCTGATCGTCAGCGCCCGGCAGGAGACGCGGCCGGTGCGGATTACCATGACCGCGATCCGGATGGCCGAAGAAGAACCGGCCCGGTTGCTGCTGATCATCGAGGACCTGACCGAGGAAGAGCGGCTGCAGTCGGCGCACCAGGCGTCGGAGCAGCGCTTCCGCGACCTCGTCCAGGGGCTGGACGCCATCGTGTGGGAGGCCGACGCCGCGTCGCTGAAGTTCTCCTTCGTCAGCCAGCGCGCCGAGGGCATCCTCGGCTATCCGGTGGATCGTTGGCTGCGCGAGCGCGATTTCTGGATCACGCGCATCCATCCCGACGACCGCGAGCGCTGCATGACGATCTGCCGTGACGCTATCGCCAAGGCCACGGATCATGAGTTCGAATACCGGAGCGTTGCCGCCGACGGCCGCGAGGTGTGGCTGCGCGACATCGTGCAGGTGGTGCCCGACTCCGACGGGCGCGCCGCGCAGCTGCGCGGGCTGACGGTGGATCTCACCGAGCTCAAGCGCTCGGAGGACGCCCTCCGCCAGAGCGAAGAGCAGCTGCGCCAGGCGCAGAAGATGGACGCCGTCGGCAAGCTGGCGGGCGGGATCGCGCATGACTTCAACAACCTGCTGATGGTGATCCGCGGTGATAGCGATCTCATCCTGCGCCGCCTGCCCCAGGCTCACCCGCTGCGCCAGAACGCCGAGGGCATCCGGGAGGCGGCGGATCAGGCCGCGACGCTCACGCGCCAGCTGTTGGCCTTCAGCCGCAAGCAGGTGGTCGCGCCTCAGGTGCTCGATATCAACACCATCGTGGGCGGCATCCACAAGATGCTCCAACGGCTCATCGGCGAGACGATCAACCTGGTCACCGTGACCGCGCCGGATCTGGGGCGCGTCAAGGCGGACCCGGGCCAGGTCGAGCAGATGATCCTCAACCTGGCCGTGAACGCGCGCGACGCCATGCCGGACGGCGGCCGCCTGACGCTTCGCACGGCCAACGCGGAGCTGGACGAGGCGACCGCGCGCCGGCGCGGCAGCGCCAAGCCCGGGCAGTACGTGATGCTCGAGGTGAGCGACACGGGCGTCGGCATGGATCCCGATACCAAGTCCCACATCTTCGAGCCGTTCTTCACGACCAAGGACCACGGCAAGGGGACGGGGCTCGGGCTCAGCACCGTCTACGGCATCGTGAATCAGAGCGGCGGACATGTCTGGGTGGAGAGCGAGCCGGGCCGGGGCACGACATTCCGCGTGTACCTGCCGCGGATCGAAGCCGCCGCCGCCGCGGCCGTGGCGCCGTCACCGACCCTGGTGGAGATCCCGGCGCCCGTGCCCATGCGCCGTCGCGAGGATCTCGCCGCGCAGCGCCAGCGGGAGGAAACACCCTTGCCCGCGGCCCCCGCGCCCGCTCCCGCTCCCGCGCGCCGCTGGGTGGAGATCACGCCGCCGTCTCCGCCACCGCCGCCCGTCGAGGTGCCCGCCGCGACCGCGGCCGCAGCGCCCGCGGCAGTCGAGGTGCCCGTTCCCGATTTCGTGGACGACGGCCCCAAAACGGCGCGAGGCGAGACCATCCTGCTGGTCGAGGACGCCCAGCGCGTCCGGGCCGTGGTACGCGAAATCCTCGAGATGAACGGCTATGCGGTGCTCGAGGCACGACACGGCGCCGAGGCGATCGAGATCAGCTCCCGGCATCAAGGCCCGATCCACCTCATGGTCACCGACGTGGTCATGCCCCAGATGAGCGGGCGCGAGCTCGCCCAGCGATTGGCGCCGCTCCGGCCCGACATGAGGGTGCTCTACATGTCCGGCTACACGGACGACGCGATCGTGCGCCACGGAGTCCTGGGGGCCGGCATGGCCTTCCTGTCCAAGCCGTTCACCCCCGACGCGCTGGCCGTCAAGGTGCGCGAGGTGCTCGACACCCCGCGGGCCGGCGGCGGCAACGGCAATCCGGGGACCACGCGGACCGAAGCCGTCCCGCGGCTGGCCGATCGCCCGGAGACCCTGGGCAGCAAGCCGTCCCGCGTCTAGCGCCGTCCCGGTTCGCTCCGTCTCCGATGATCGATCCCGCGCCTGCCGCCGAGCGACCCATCCGGGTGCTGGTCGCCAAAGTGGGACTCGACGGCCATGACCGCGGCGTCAAGATCGTGGCCCGCTGCCTCCGCGACGCCGGCATGGAGGTCGTCTATACTGGGCTGCACCGGACCCCGGAAGAAGTGGTGGCCGCGGCGGTGCAGGAAGACGTCGACGTCCTCGGCATCAGCCTGCTCTCCGGTGCGCATATGACCATCTTTCCGCGCGTCCTGGACGTCATGCGCGCGATGAAGGCCGAGGACATCCTGCTGATTGGCGGCGGCGTGATCCCCGACGAGGACATTCCCACGCTCAAGCAGATGGGCGTGGCCGAGCTGATCCTGCAGGACACTCCGCCCGCGCAGATCGTGTCGCGCGTCCGCGAACTGGTCGCCGCGCACCGCTCCCGCTGAGCCCATGACGGCGCTCGACCTGGCCGCCCTGAAGCGCGCGCGCGGCATCGACCTGACCGCCTGGCCTCCCGCCTACGATTCGGCGTACCATCCCGCGCCCGCCGCTGAGCACTGGCTGCCCGAGATCGAGTGCGCCGCGCCGGCCGCCCGGGACGAATTGATCTTCGCCAAGCTCCAATGCCAGCTCCGCTACGCGTGGGAGCGCAGTCCGTTCTACCGCCGCAAGTGGCAGGACGCCGGCGTCTCGCCCGACACGCTGAAGAGCCTGGATGACCTGGCCCGCTTTCCGGTGGTGCAGAAGGCCGAGCTCCGAGCCGCCCAGGAAGCGGCCCCGCCCTTCGGCGACTATCTCTGCATCGAGCCCTCGGAGGTCGCCCGCATCCACGGCACGAGCGGCACCACCGGCCGGCCCACCGTGTTCGGCATCGGCGCGGAGGACTGGCGGCGCATCGGTGAGGCGCACGCGCGCGTTCTCTGGGGCGCCGGCCTCCGGCCTGAGGACCGCGTCCTGATCTGCTCCTTCTTCAGCCTCTATCTCGGCTCGTGGGGCGCGCTGGCCGGTGGGGAGCGGTTGGGCGCCGCCGTCTTCCCCTTCGGCGCCGGCGTGCCGGGCCAGACGCTCATGGCCGTCGAGTGGGCGCGCGACCTCAAGGCCACGGCCTTCTACGGCACGCCTTCCTACGCGCTCCATTTCGCTGAGACCGCAAGACGCGAGGGGATCGACCCGCGCGGCTTCGGCTTCCGCATTCTCTTCTTCTCGGGCGAGCCCGGAGCCGGCATTCCGGCCACCAAGGCGCTCATCGAGAAGACGTTCGGCGGGATCTGCGTGGACATGGGCAGCATGGCCGAGATGAGCCCGTGGATGACCAATGGCGAGTGCCGTCATCGCACCGGGATGCATCTCTGGCAGGATCTGGTCTACACCCAGGTCTGTGATCCGGAGAGCTTTCAGCCCCTGTCCTACGGCGCCGAGGGCACGCCCATCTACACGCATCTGGAGCGCACCTCGCAGCCCATGATCCGGCTCGTCTCCGGGGATCGCGCGCGCTGGGTGAACGATCCCTGCCCCTGCGGCCGCACCTATCCGCGACTGCCGGACGGCCTCTATGGACGCTTCGACGATATGGTCATCGTGCGCGGGGAAAACGTCTACCCGAGCGTCGTCGAGGACACGCTCCGGGCCATCGACGGCTTCGGCGGCGAGTTCCGCATGATCGTCTCGCGCCGCGAGGCGATGGACGAATTGCTCATCCGCGCCGAGTTCTCGACGAGCCATGCCGAGCCGGCGCGGCGCGAGGCGGTCGCGCGGACCATGAAGGAGAAGCTCCGGGCGCGGCTCGGCGTGCATCCGATCATCGACCTGGTGCCCGAGGGCACGCTGCCCCGAACGGAGTTCAAGGCCCGCCGGGTGATCGACGACCGTGATCTCTATCGACGCACGCTGGGAGAGAGCAGCCCATGACAACCGATAACCTCTTCGATCCTGAGGCGCTCAAGCGCGCGGCCGCCGAGCGCGCCGACTGGGAGGCCGCGGAGCTCAAGGCCTTCCTCGCGCGCCAGCCGGAGGCGCGCCCCGAGTACCGGACGCTGTCCGGCTTGCCGCTCAAGCGCGTCTATACGCCGGAGGACGCCGCGGGCACGCCGAGCGCGGACATCGGGCTGCCCGGCCGCTATCCCTTCACCCGCGGCCCCTATCCCACGATGTACCGCGGGCGGCTCTGGACCATGCGCCAGATCGCCGGGTTCGGCACGGGCGAGGACACCAATCAGCGCTTCCGCTATCTGATCGCCCAGGGGCAGACGGGACTCAGCGTGGACTTCGACATGCCGACGCTCATGGGCTATGACTCCGACGACCCGCGCTCGCTCGGCGAAGTAGGCCGCGAGGGTGTGGCGGTGGACACGCTGGACGACATGGAGGCGCTCTTCAACGGCATCGACCTCGAGCGCATCTCCGTCTCCATGACCATCAATCCCACGGCATGGATCCTGCTCGCCATGTACGTGGCCCTGGCCGAGTCGCGGGGCCTCGACCTGAGCAAGCTGTCGGGCACGGTGCAGGCCGACATCCTCAAGGAATACGTTGCCCAGAAGGAGTGGATCTTCCCCATCCGCCCATCGATGCGGATCATGCGCGACATGATCGTGTACTCCGCGCGGAATCTGGCGCGCTACAACCCGATCAATATCAGCGGCTATCACATCTCGGAGGCCGGCGCGACCTCGGTCCAGGAAGTGGCCTTCACCATGGCCAATGCCGTGGCCTATGTCGAGGAAGTGGCGCGCGCCGGCGTGCCCGTGGACGAGTTCGCGCCCCGGCTCGCCTTCTACTTCGTGGCCCAGGCCGACTTCTTCGAAGAGGTGGCCAAGTTCCGCGCCGCGCGCCGGATCTACGCCAAGCTCATGAAGGAGCGCTTCGGCGCGCAAAAGCCGGAATCGATGCGACTGCGCTTTCACTGCCAGACGGCGGCGGCCACGCTCACGAAGGCCCAGCCGATGAACAATATCGTCCGCACTGCGCTCCAGGCGCTCTCCGCCGTCCTGGGCGGCGCGCAGTCGCTGCATACCAATGGCATGGACGAGGCCTATGCCATCCCCTCGGAGGAGGCGATGAAGGTGGCCTTGCGCACTCAGCAGATCCTGGCGCTCGAGACCGGCATTCCCAACGTCATCGACCCGCTCGGCGGCTCGTATTATGTCGAGGCGCTGACCAGCCGGATCGAGGGCGAGGTGTTTCGGATCCTCGCCAAGGTGGACGCCATGGGCGGCACGGTCAAAGCCATCGAGGAGGGCTACTTCCAGCGGGAGATCGCCGACTCGGCCTACGAGACAGCCCGCCGCCGGGCCTCGGGAGAGCAGCCGCTGGTCGGCGTCAACCTCCATGTCGAGCCCTTCGAGCCGCCGCCCATTCCGCTCCACAAGCTGGATCCGGCGGTTGAGGCGCGCCAGATCGCGAAGACCCGGGCGGTGCGCGCGAAGCTCGACGGCGGCCAGGTCGCCCGGCTGCTGGACCGGCTCGAGACCGAGGCCCGCGATCCGTCGGTGAACCTCATGCCCGTGACGATCGAGCTCGTCAAGGCGCGCGCGACCATGGGCGAGATCGTCGCGCGGCTGCGCCAGGTCTTCGGCGGCTACGTCGAGCGGCCCGTCTTCTGATGCCGCCTGCCCCATTCCGCGTCCAGGTGCCGGACGCGGTGCTCGCCGATCTGCGCGAGCGGCTGGAACGCGCGCGGTGGCCCGACGAGGCGCCCGGCCCGGCCTGGAGCTATGGCACGAGCCTCGCGTATATAAAGGAGCTCACGGCCTACTGGCGTGAGCGCTATGACTGGCGCCGGCACGAAGCCGCACTGAATCAGTTTCGCCAATTTACCGCGCCGGTCGCCGGCATCACGCTGCACTTCATCCACGAGGAAGGCCGCGGGCCGCGGCCGCTTCCGCTCCTGCTCTCCCACGGCTGGCCGGGCTCGGTATGGGAGTTCCACCGCCTGATTCCTCTGCTCACCGATCCGGCGCGCTCCGGTGGCGATCCCGCCGACGCCTTCACCGTGGTCGCGCCCTCGCTGCCGGGTTACGGTTTCTCCTTCGCTCCGGGCCAGCCCCGCTTCGGCATCGTCGAGATCGCCGACGCCTTCGCGGCGCTGATGACCGAGGTGCTGGGCTACCGCCGCTTCGCCGCCCAGGGCGGCGACTGGGGTGGCTTCGTCACGTCGCGACTCGGCGTCGCCTACCCGGAGCGCCTCGCTGGCATCCACGTCAACCTGCTCGCCGTGAAGCGCGATGTGCTGCGCGGCAGCGCGCCGTCCGACGAAGAGCGCGCCTACTTCGACGATCTGCGCCGCTGGCTGAACGAGGAAACGGGCTATCAGTGGATCCAGGGCACGCGCCCGCAGACGCTCGCCTATGGGCTCACGGACTCGCCGGTCGGTCTGGCTGCCTGGATCGTCGAGAAGTTCCGGGCCTGGAGCGACTGCGGCGGGGAGGTGGAGCGGCGATTCTCCAAAGACGTGCTGCTGACGAACATCATGATCTACTGGATCACGGGCGCCATCAACTCGTCCTTCTGGCCCTATTACGCGCGCTTCCACCAGCCGTGGCCCATCCCCGACGGCCAGCGCATCGAAGTCCCGACCGCCTATGCGGCCTTCCCAAAGGAGATCGTGCGACCGCCCCGCTCGCTGGCCGAGCGCATGTACAATATCCGCCGCTGGACGGCGATGCCCGCGGGCGGCCACTTCGCCGCGCTCGAAGAGCCCGAGGCGCTGGCCGCCGACATCCGCACCTTCTTTCGCGACCTCCGCTAGCGGGCTGGATTTCGCCCGGCCAGCCCGCCGGAGCGATCAGCCTTCCAGGATGAAGGTGATCTCCATGGTCGCGCGATACTCGGTGATCTTCCCTTTCTCGACATGCGCTTTCATGCTCACCACTTCGACCCCGGTAATCCCCCTCAAGGTCTTGCTGGCCCGCTTGAGCCCCTGCTCGACGGCGTCCTGCCAGCTGCTGGACGATGCGGCCGTGATCTTGCTGACGCGCGCGACGGCCATGGTCCACCTCCGGGTGCTGGGATGGGAGCGTGTGGCCGCCGGATAACACCGCTCGGGAAGCACGTCAAGGGCCGAGTTTTGGGCCAGGTCGGAAGGGCTGGCGCCCAAGGACGGCTTCGTTACAATGCGCCCCATGAAGCTCGGATTTTCGCTGCCGACGGCGGGGGCCTGGGCTACGCCGGAGAACCAGCTTCACATCGCCCGGCGCGCTGAGGCCTTGGGCTATCACTCGCTCTGGGTCTTCCAGCGCCTGCTCTACGCGCTCGAGCCGAAGAATCCCTACCCGCCGGCGCCCGGCCCCACCTGGCCCAAACCCTTCCAGCGCGTGGCGGATCCCATCGTCACCCTCGCCTATGTGGCGGGCGCGACCTCGCGGATCAGGCTCGGCACGAGCGTGCTCATCATGCCGTACTACACGCCCATCCTCGTCGCCAAGCAGCTCGCCACGCTCGACATCGTCTCGGGCGGCCGGCTCGACGTGGGGCTGGGCATCGGCTGGTCGATGGACGAGTACGAGGCCGTGGGCGTGCCCTATCGTGACCGCGGCCGGCGGGCCGACGAATTCCTCAAGTGCCTGAAGGCCATCTGGACCGAGGAGATCGTGGAGTTCAGCGGGGAGTTCTACCGCATCCCCAAGTCCCGGATCGAGCCCAAGCCGCTGCAGAAGCCGCATCCGCCGCTGACCATCGGCGGCTATGCCGGCGCCGCCGTCGTGCGCCGCGCCGTGACGCTCGGCGACGGCTTCAACGGCGGCAATATGCCGCTGGCCGACGTCGCGCCCCTGGTGCGCGAGGTCAAGGCCGCCGCGGAGGGGCGCTCGAAGTCATGGAAGCGCTGGCGCCGGCTTCGCGCTAACCACGTCGCCTCTTCGCGTGCGGTGCGCGCCAGTTAATGATCGGGCCGGTGAGGTAGAAATCAGGTAGCACTGTCCCCGGGCCTGATCCAGACACTCGGCGGAGATAGTCCCTCAGGCGGCAGAGGTCCTGGCGCTCGGCGGGCGCTCATCCTGACCTGCACGAGTCGGATCTGCCGCAGGACGACCCGCGGGCCTGGCACGGACATTGCCATCAAGTCTCAGAGCGGTCCCAGCGGGGTGCCGGGCGGCCCCGATTGCACAGAATTGGCACTCGCGGTGACGAGGAGCGTCTTTGAGCGAGCGTGACGGTCTTCCCTTGGCCGATCCGGGGCATGTGGACATGGCGACTCAGCTCTTCGGCGAGGGGCTCACGCCCGAGGAGTTTGCCGCGCGCTACGCGCATACCATCCTGTGCTTCTCGCTCGACGACGTTCGGTACGGGGACCCGGCTCTCGACCGTTGGATCGGGCGACTCGGGGACATCCTCTTCAATCGGAATGGAGCGCCGACGGTCGACGAGCTGCGGGCGCGGCTGCTGTCGCCCCCAGAGCGCCTTCGCATCGAGCGCGAAGAGAAGGGCGCCTTCTAGCGCGCGGCGGCTCGGCGAAGACTATCGGAAGAGGCTGCGGAGGAGCATCGACGCGATCCCCGGCTCGCGCAGGAGAGCCAGGATCACGCCGCGATGCCGATTGAACCGCGCCGTGCGGCAGATCACCGCCTGGACCGCGTCCGAGCTCGAGGCGCGCACGAGCCGATCGATATCGGCGTCGGTCCGCCCCGTGAGGAATTCCCGCAGCCAGCCCGCGACGCGGAACTCCTGCCCCAGCTCGGCCTGCCACCGTGTCTCGTAGCGGCTCATGCGCTCCTCGTCGAGCGCGCCCTCGTCAAAGGCTTCGAGCAGCGTCTCTACCGCCAGTGAGGCCGAGAGGAGGCTGTAGTAGATGCCGCCGCCCGTGGTGGGCTTGGTGAATCCGCCGGCATCGCCCACCACCAGCAGCCGCTCGGCATAGGTCTTGGCGATGGGCTGAAGCGGCAGCAGCCGGCGGACCGGCCGGCGAGGCGTCGAGAGGAGCCGCGCGCGCACCTCGGGGCGAGCGAGGAACCGATCGAGACAGACGCCCGCGTCCCCCCGGGTGAGCACGCCGATCTTGAGCCCGGGGCGCCCGCCGCGGCTGATCGGCACCGTCCAGAGAAATCCGTCGGGCGCGACATCCCTGCCGAAGTGGAGCTCGACCACGTCGGCGGCCTCAGCGTCCACCTCGATCTGGGCCGTGTGCGCCAGTCGGCCGGGCAGACCCAGTCCCAGCTGGCGCTGGAAACGATAGGACACGCCGCAGGCCAGGATCACCGCCCGCGCCTTCACGGTGCGCGTCCCGACCGTGAGGCTCACGCCATCGTCGTCCACCGCGAGGCCATCCACGCGAGCACCCGTCTCGATCAGCGCACCTGCCACCGCGGCCTGCTCGGCCAGCTCGCGATCGAAGGCGTCCCGATCGATGACGAGAATCTCTTCGCTCCCCTCGCCGTGCCAGCGCAGATCGCAGCGGGCGCCGCCGGGAGAGAGCAGGCGCGCATGGGTGAGCCGCTTGAGAATGATCTCATCGGGGATCTTGGCGAGCGCCGCGGTCTCGAGCGAGATGACGCCGGTGCAGTGGGTGGGGCGGCCGACGGCCGGGTGCTCTTCCAGCACCGAGACGTCCAATCCGGCTTCGGCCAAGCGCCGCGCGGCCAGCAAGCCGGCCGGGCCCGCGCCGATCACCGCGACGTCGCGCATGCCACATCATACGGGGGCGCCCGTCCCCGGGCCAGCACGTTTTCTGACCGGGCGCGCCCGATTAGACCTTTCGGCCCCGCGCCTCCCACTTCCCGCGGAAGGTGATCCAGAAGGACAGGGCGATCAGCCGCAGGTCCAGCCCGAAGCACTGCTTCCTTATATATAGGCGGTCGAGCCGGAACTTCTGCCGGCGGGGCAAGTCCCGGCGGGCGTAGATCTGGGCGATGCCCGTGAGCCCCGGCCGCACCCGATGCCGCGCTTCGTATCCCGGCACCTTCTCCAGCGGCACGACCTGCCTCGATCCCTGCACCTCGATCTCGGCCGGGGCCAGCGCCCGCGGCCCGACGAAGCTCATGTCGCCGACGAAGATATTCCAGAGCTGGGGCAACTCGTCCATCGCGGTGGCCCGCAGCAGCCGGCCCACCCGGGTGATGCGCGCATCGTCTTCGGCGGCCTGCAGCGGGCCGAAGCGCCGGTCAGAATCCGGAATCATGGAGCGGAATTTCCAGCTCTTGAAGCGCCGGCCGCCCCGGCCCACGCGCTCCTGGCCGTAGAATACGGGCCCGCCGTCGTCGAGCTTGATGAGGAGCGCGATCATCCCCCAGAGCGGCAGCGAGCCCAGCAGGCCGAGCCCTGACAGCGCCACGTCGAAGGGGCGCTTGAGCACAGGCTCGGGCCGTGGAGGATCCGCGGCCAGCGCCCGGAGGAGCCGCGAGTACTTCGCCACCTGGAGCGGGCGATCGAAATCGAGCGCGGCACGCCGGGCATTGGCGCCCAGCCGGCGCGCGAGGGTGCGGTCGCCATGCAGACGCCGGATGGCCGCGGCCAGCGCCTTCGCATCCCCCGGCGGGACCAGCAAGCCGCAGTCGTACGACTTGGTGATGGCGGCGACCTCGCTCGGCTCCTCGACGGCCGCGACATACGGCCGGCCCGCCGCCAGGATGCCGTAGAGCTTGCTCGGCACGATGCAGCCGGCCAGCCCCGGCTTGAGCGAGACCACGAAGACATCCGCGCTGGCAAACGACTCGGCCAATCCCGCCCGCGGCTGATACGGCAGGAAGCGCACGTTGTCGAGGCGCTCGGCCCGCGCGCGCCCCTCGAGCCGCGCCCGGCTGGCGCCGTCCCCGACGATGGCGAAGACGAGATCGCGATGGCCGCTCAGCCTCGCGGCCGCATCGAGCAGCGCATCGAGATTCTGGGAGAGCCCGACATTGCCCGAGTGCATCACCACGAAGGGCTCGGCGAGCCCGTTCGCACGGGAGAACGGGTTCCGCTTCTCTCCGGGATACACGGCCGCGCAGTCGGCCCAGTTGTGGATGACCTCGACCTTGGCGGGGTCCGCGTCCTTGCTCACCACCAGACGGTCCCGCATGGTCTCGCCGAGGGCGATCACGCGATCGGCGCGCTTGACGAGAAAGCGGCTCGTCCGCTGGAGCGCGTCGTTCACGGCCTCGCTCTGGAAGTCTTCGACGAGCCGCGCGACCTCGGGAAAGACGTCCTGGCAGAGGAAAACGAAGCGCGATCGCAACCGGCGCGCGGCCCACAGGGCGGCCAGCCCGATGATGGGCGGATCCGTGAGCGCCACCACGATGTCCGGGCGCGGCGCGCGGCGGCCCGCGAGACAGGCCGAGGCGAAATAGGTCAGGTAATTGGCGGCGCGGCCGGCAAATCGGCGGGGGGAATGGGTCGTACCGCGGCAGCGCAGGATCTCGACGCCATTGTGCCACTCCCGCCCCACGAAGCCCCAGCCTGGCCGTGGCCGATCAGCGCCGAGCGGCAGTCCCGCGACGACGGAGACCTCGCAGCCGTGCTTGCTCACCAGATCCTCGGCGAGCTCGGTGAGCAGCTGGCCGGTGGCGCCGAAGTCCGGCCAGTAGGACCGGTTGAAGAACCGGATCCTCACGCTCTGCGGTGCTGGCGGTACCATTCGATGGTGCGCTCGAGCCCTTCGCGAAAGCCCGTCTTGGCGCGGAAGCCGAAGCGCTCCCAGGCGCGCGTCGTGTCCAGGCACCGCCGGGGCTGGCCATTGGGCTTGCTCGGATCCCACACGAGGCGCCCCGTGAAGCCCGTCAGCTCGGCGATGAGGCTGGCCAGGTCCTTGATGGAGATCTCGACGCCGGTGCCGAGATTGACCGGCTCGGGGCCATCGAAGTGCTCGGCGGCCATCGCGATCGCCTCGGCACAGTCCTCGGCGTAGAGGAACTCCCGGGTGGGCGAGCCGTCGCCCCAGCAGACGATCTCGCCGGCGCCCCGCTCCGCCGCCTCGAGGCACTTGCGGATCAGCGCCGGGATGACATGGGAGGATTCCGGGCTGAAATCGTCGCCCGGCCCATAGAGATTGACCGGCAGCAGGTGGATCGCGTTGAAACCGTACTGCCGGCGGTAGGCCTGGGCCTGGACCAGCAGCATCTTCTTGGCCAGCCCGTACGGCGCGTTCGTCTCCTCGGGATAGCCGTTCCAGAGATCCTCTTCCTTGAACGGCACGGGCGTGTGCTTCGGGTAGGCGCAGACCGTGCCCACCCCCACGAACTTTTCGACTCCGAGGCGGCGCGAATACTCCATCATCATCACGCCCATCACGAGGTTCTCGTAGAAGAAGCTCCCGGGATTGGCCATATTGGCGCCGATGCCACCGACCTCGGCGGCCAGATGAATCACGATGTCGGGCTTGGCGCCGGCCAGGAGGCGCTCGACATTGACCTCGCGCGTGAGATCGTCATGCGCGCGCCGCGGGACGATGATGGAGCGGCAGCCGCGGGCCTGCAGCGCCCGGACGACGTGGCCGCCCAAGAATCCCGCGCCGCCGGTGACCACGAAGCGCTTGGACGCGATGTCCGTCATGATGGGCCGCCGTCTCCCTTTTTCTCTACCACGGTTTGCCCCAGCACCAGCGCATCCATCTGGGTTCGGAGAAAACAGTCGATGGCTTCGGCCGGCTCGAGCACGATGGGCTCGTTTTCGTTGAACGAGGTATTGAGCAGCACCGGGACCCCGGTGCGCTTCTCGAAGGCGCGGATGAGCTCCCAGTAGCGCGGGTTGGCCGCCCGGCTCACCGTCTGCAGCCGCCCGGAGCCGTCCACATGGGTGACCGCCGGGATCACGGCGCGCTTGTCCGGCCGCACGGGGTAGACCTGGATCATGAACGGGTCGGGCGCCGCGCCGACGAAATACTCGTCCAGCGCCTCCTCGAGAATGGAGGGCGCGAAGGGGCGGAACTTCTCCCGGAACTTGATCTTCGTATTGATGATCTCGCGCATGTCGGGCCGCCGGGGGTCCGCGAGGATGCTCCGATTGCCCAGCGCGCGCGCTCCCCATTCCATCCGCCCCTGGAACCAGCCGACGATCCTGCCCTCGGCGATCCGCTCGGTCGTCCAGCGCGCCAGCTCCTCGCCGTCGGCGATGTCCCGCGAGCGGCAGCCGGCGCGCGCCAGGTCCCCTCGGCGCGCGTCGAGCGCCGCGCTTATCTCCGCCGACGAGAACTCGGGCCCCCAGGAGCCATGCTCCATCACGAAGCCCCGCGGCCGGCCCAGGACCTGATGCCATACCCAGAAGGCCGCGCCCAAGGCCGTGCCATTGTCTCCCGCCGCCGGCTGGACGTAGACCTCACGGAAGGGTGTGAGCTGGCGAATCTTGCCGTTCATCACGCTGTTCATGGCGCAGCCGCCGGCCAGGCAGAGCCGGCTGAGCCCCGTGCGGCGGTGTAGCGCCGTGAGGATGTGCGCGGCCGCGTCTTCGAACACGGCCTGGAGCGAAGCCGCCAGGGCCTCGTGCCGCGGTGTGAGCGGCTCGTCAGGTCGCCGCGCGGATCCCAGCAGCTGCTCGAGCTTGGCGGTGTACACCGGGCCGATCTTGGGCTCGCCGCCGTCCCAGGTCATGTCCACGCCGCCCGACCAGTGGCGGAAGTAGTCCAGGTCGAGCGCGAAGCCGCCGTCGGCCGTGAGGTGGATGAGGCGTCGGAGCTCACGCGCGAAGTCGGGGGCGCCGTACGGTGCCAGCCCCATGACCTTGAATTCGTCTCCGTAGTTGGGAAAGCCCAGGTACTGGGTGAGGGCCAGATAGAGCATGCCCAGCGAGTGGGGGAAGAAGATGCGCCGGCCGACGTCGAGCCGGGCCGCGCTACCGGTTCCGGACGAGGTGCTGACAAAATCGCCGAAGCCATCCACCGCGCAGACCGCCGCCTGATCGAAAGGCGAGACGAAAAAGGCGCTGGCCAGATGGGCCGGGTGATGCTCTACCCAGTGCGTCCGCCGCGCGACACGGTCGCGTTCGAGACCGAGCGCTTCCGCGATTGCCGCCGCGACATCGCCGACCCGGCCGGCGTTCTTCGCGCGATCGGTGATCAGACGGAGGCTTGGCCGGTTCCTCAGCGCGAAGGCGGCCTTGCGCCAGAGGTTGGCGCGCGGGTTTCGTCCGATGGCGAAATGATCGATGTCGCGCGGCTCGAGCCCCGCGATGCGGAGGCAGCCCAGGGCGGCCTCGCGCGGAAAGCCCGCCCAATGCTTGATCCGGGTATAGCGCTCCTCTTCCGCCGCCGCCACGAGGCGACCGCCCACGATCAGCGCCGCCGCGGCGTCGCCGTGATAGGCGCTGATGCCAAGCACGGCGCTCATGGCGTCGCCGCGCGCTCTTCGAGCAACCCGCGGAAGCGCTGGCTGAAGTGGGCTTCGCTGTAGCGCGCGGCCACGCGGGCCGCGCCGGCGCGCCCCATGCGCTCGCGGGTCTCGGGCTCGCGGTAGAGCCGCAGCACAGCCTTGAGCGCCTGCTCGGGATCGGCCGGATCCACCACCAGTCCCGTGACGCCGTCCTCGATGATCTCGGCGGCCGCGCCTACGCCGCCGATGCAGGCCTTGGCCGCCCGCATGGCCTCGAGGAAGACCAGGCCGAAGCCCTCGTCGCGACTCGGCATCACGAAGAAGGCGCAGTGCCGGTAGAGCGCGGCCAGCGTCTCATCGGACACACGCCCAAGGAAGCTCACGCCATCCTCGAGCGGCGCCGCTTTGCTCTCGAGCCGCGCGCGGTCATTGCCCTCGCCCGCAATCACCAGACGCGCGCCGGGCACCTCGGCCGTGACCCGGGGCCAGAGATCGATGAGCATGTCGTGGCCCTTGTAGCGCTCCTCGGCGGCCATGCGCCCGACGATGAGGGCGAAGGCCGCGGGAATATCGGGCGCCTCGCCCGTTCCCTCCGGCGACATCTCGTCTCGCACGGCCGGCTGACAGATGTCGATCCGCCGCCCCGCGAATTCCGGGTTCGCGTCGCGGAAGCGTCGGGCCGTGTGCTCGGAGATGGCGATGAGGGCATGCGAGCGCCGTATCGCCATGCGCTCGAGCCAGCGGAGCGGCCGCCAGGCCTCGATGCCCACGAGAATGGTCGTGAGCCGCGAGCGCCAGCCCAGCATCAGCTCGGCCAGCGGGCTCAGGTGCAGGTGCACACAGATGATGTCGGTGGGCGGCCGGCCGCTCACCGTCGTCCGCAGGGCGCGCGCGATGAAGCGCAGCTTGTCCAGCCGCCGGCTCCGCCCGGTAGTCAGTAAGGACAGGACCCGCGCGGGTCCGAGGGCACGGGCGATCAGGCGGGAGAGCATCGAGATGCCATCGGTGCCGTTCATCCCGGGGGTGAGCACGGTATAGCGCCGCCCCGACGCGGCGACCCGGTACTGCTCGGCCATGGCCGTCGCCACCGTGTCCCAGTCATAGCGGCTCTGGACGAGCTGCCTCCCGCGCTCGCCCATTTCCCGCGCCTTCGCCGGATGCGCCAGGATCTCCCGCAGGCCGTCGGCTACCGCCTCGGCCTCCTGCGGCACCCAAAAGCCCGCGCGCGCCGTCTCGATCTCCTCCCACGGGCAGGTTTGGGTGACGACCACGGGGAGGCCGGCCGCCATCGCCTCCACCACGCTCATCCCGAAGCTCTCCGAGTCCGAGCACACGCCCAAGGCGTCCGCGTCGGCCAGCAGAGACCACTTCTCCGACTCGCTCAGCTCTCCGGTCCAGTGCGCGGACGACCCGAGGCGAGCGAAGTGAGGCTCGAGCGCGCGGCGATGGCCCGCTTCGTCGGGCCCGGCGATCACCAGGCGGACATCCGGACGGGACGCGCGCAAGCGCTCGAAGGCCGCCGCCAGGAGATCCAGCCGCTTGATCGGATGAATGCGGCCGAGGTACACGACCAGCGGCGCGCCCGGCGGGATGCCCAAGCGCGTTCGAAACGCGCCGCGCGCGGGCAGACCGGCCGCCGGCGCATTCACGCCATTGGGCAGCGTCATCACCGGCGCGCCTGCGCCGCGGGCCTCGAGCGCCTCGGCCTCCGCCGCCGAGGTGGCGTGCAGGAAGGCCGCGCCCGCCAGGTTCCTGCGCTCCACCGCCCAGTAGGCAATCCATTTCCTCGCCGCGTGGTGGGCGAGCGATCCCGCGTCGAGCATGCCGCGGGGCGAGATGACGTACGGAATGTCGAGGCGCCGGGCGATCCGCGCCGCCGTCCAGCCGGGCAGATTCCACAGCCCGTGGATATGGATGAGATCGGCCCGCGCCGTGGCCGTCGCGAGCGCAGCGCCCAGGCCTCGGGCCTGGAACATCCGGCGCGGGGCGCTCAGCGGGAAGTAACGCACGAGCGCGCCGTCAACGCGGTCGCCCTCGGGGGGCGAGGGCCGCAGCTCGCGCGCCCCGTCGGCGGTAGTGGTGAACACCTCGACCTCGACGCCCGCGGCCTGAAGTGCCCGGCACAGCCCGAGGATGCTGCGCGGCGGGCCACCATAGCCAAAGGCCGGCGCGAAGTACGGGGTGACGTGGAGAACGCGCATGGTCCCGTCAGCCTCTCGCCCGCCGGGGCGCGGGCTCCGGCCGGACCGCCCGGGGACTGCGCTGCCAGAGCAGTATCCGGTCGAGGACAAACGCGGCCCCGCCCAGATAGACCATCATTGTCAGCGTGAGCCCCAGTGTCTTGATCCAGGAGCGCTCGAAGAGATAGAGGCACATCCAGAACGTCACGGTCACGAAGGCGATGGCCAGCTCGCGATGTCGGATCACCCTCAGCCACCCGTGGTAGGCCATCCCGATGAGAAAGGCGTAGACGAGGATCGGCAGGAACATCAGCGGCACCCCGAAGTCCACGTAGGACTCGGCGGCGTACCCGAATGCGATACTGGTGCCCTTTTCTTCTCCTGCCGCCCAGACGCCGGCGTATCGCATCACCATCTCGCTGTCCGACTCGAGCACGCCCTTGTCGGGGAAGAGCACCCGGGGCGTGACGACATGAAGGAGCGCGCGACCGAGGATCGCTCCGTGCTCGTGCGGGACGACCGCCGGCACGCGGGTCACCGCGAGCGCCGGATAGTAGATCACCCAGAGCCGGTCCACGAAGAAGTCGAGGTCGAGCAGCATGGTGCCGAAGTCGCGGCGAAGCCATCTCGAGGTCAGGACAACGACCCGCTCGACCCGCGCCTCCCGCGACTGGGCGAACACCTGGCTTTCGAAATCCTGGCGGTAGTCGGTGCGGATGGCCATCCACATCAGCCCCGTCAGGAACATCACGACCGCGAACACGCCAAGCGCCAGCCAGTGGCGGATCTTCCGGCGGTCGAATGCCGTGAGCAGGGCAACGGCCGCCAGCATGAACGGCTCGCGGAAGCCGGCGAAATAGCCGGTGAAACCCAGCACGACCTCCATCGCCAACAGGAGCGAAAGCCAGCCCCAGCGCACCCGGGGCCGGGTCAGGCGATAGAACATCATGAAGACCGTGGCGAGCCTGGCATAGGTCAGCGCGAGGATGGCCTGGGTGAGCGCCGGAACCTCCCAGGCGAGCTGCTGCACCGTCCCCGTCACCGTCACCGCCACGGCGTAGGCGACGAGCAGGGCGGGCCAGCCGAAGGCCTGCTCGGGCCGCGGCCCGTCCTCCGGCCGGGGCCCGCGCACCACTCGCATGCCGAGCCTCAGGCCGACCAGGAGGGCGAGGATCCACCCGAGGCCGATCAGGACCATCGGCCGGTAATCGCTCAGCTCGATGGCGTCCAGCGACCGCCCGGTGAGGGCATGGTAGTAGAGCCCCGCGTTTACCTGGACCCACTGGAAGGTGAATGCCATGGCCAGGACGGGCGGTCCCTCATCGAGGACCAGGTAATGCCACCCGAGCCAGAGAACGAGGATGCCCGCGGCCGCCAGCCAGTCGCGCGCGACAAGCCACGCTGCCGCCGACGACAGGATGAGGACGAAGTACCTCGCGCGCGGGAGAAGCGGCTGCAGGGGCCGGGGCCCAAGTGAGCGGGGAGCGAAACGCTCAGACACCTGGCCGCGCGAGCCGAATCCTTCCCTCACCGCGCCACCACGACGGCTGCGGCGCCGTCAAGCCGAAGCCACACCCGCACCCGCACCCCGCCCGGCAGGCGCTCGAGAAGCTCGGCGAGCGTCCGGGGGAAAAACCCGCGCAGCGCGAGCATCAGCCCGAGTCCGAAGGACGCCGTGTTGACCATGAGCCGAACGAGAAGAGGCATCGAGTCGAGCGCGGCGCCGGTGACGAGCACGATGGCCGCAGCCAGCGCGGCGGCCGCCGCCGGAGGAACGATCACCGTCCGAATCCACCCCTTGGCCAGCAGCGAAGAGCTCGCGGCAAGCGCGATCACGCCGGCGAGTCCCTGCCCTCCCATCACCGCCCAGGCGTAGGCGACGACATCGCCTCCCGCCCATGCCACGGCCAGCGTGGGCAGCGCGATCACGGCGCTCAAGAGATCGAGGAGCAGGCAGGCGCGCAGTCGGCCCGCCGCCAGGAGAACGGCCGAGCCCACGAGGAAGGCCATGGCCCCGAGGCTCGTCAGCGCGACCGGCCAGATCAGCGGATCGGCGCCGATCCAGCGCTCGCCGTAGAGAACGCGGGAGAGGGCCCGGCCCTCGAGCCCGATATAGATCGCGCCCGGCACCCCGATGAGGAGGACGACTCGCGCAAACAGCGTGGCCTTCTCCGCGTACGCGCTCCGCTGCCCCGCATAGCGCGGCAAGAGCGGGGAGAAGGCGTCCTGCAGGATGGTCGCGCCCCGTCCCACGGTGCTGCTGAAGAGCACCTGTGCGCGGCCCAGGTAGCCGATGGAGGCGTAGCCAACCACCCCCGGCAAGACGGCGGCCTGCAGCGCCCCTCTCGTGCTCGCGAGAAGGGCCGAGCCGGCCTGCTGGCATCCGAACCTGAGTGCCGGCGCATAGGCGCGCCAGTCCGGCCATCTCCACCATCCCGAACGGGGGCGCCATCGCCGCACCACGAGCAGATCAATGGCGAACGGCATCCCCACCACCACATTCGAGCCGAGGACGATCGCGTAGGCCCCGCCGCCCGCGGAGGCCACGGCCAGCGTCACGGCCGTGCTCGCGAGCGTCCCGGCGCCATAGATCACCTGGTATCTCCGGAGCTCGAGCTCCCGTCTGAGCATGGTCGTCGCGACGCTATTGGGCCAATCGAGCATCACCCCGATCGCGGCGAGGTGAAGCAGGGGCGCGATGGGCCGGTACGCCTCCACCAGCCAGCACAAGGCAGCCGCCGCGTGGCACGCAAGGCTCAGCCCCCCTTGAATGTAGAAGGCCGCCGACCAGTGCAAGGACCAGTCAGGCTCGGCGCCATCGCCGTGCTGGAGGGCGTGGGCGAGGAACATCCCGCACCCTCCGGCATTGAGGAGGGTCAGAAAGCCCAGCATCACGCCGACGCGCCCGTACTCGGCCGGTGGGATGATCCGAACGAGGACCAGCATCGCGCCGAAGCTCAAGACCGCCTGGAAGACCTGAAACGCGGCGCTCCAGGCGATCCCGCGAAGGACCTGGGTACGGCGGCTCGGCAGTCGAAGCTCAGCCACGGTCCGCACCGCCGTCGAACACGGCCCACCACGAATCGGCGAACCGCTCCCGACTGAATCGCTTCAGTGACTGCCGAGCCGCGGCGCCGGCCTTCTCGAGCCGTACCGGATCCTTGAGGAAGAACTCAATCCCCTCCGCGATGGCTACCGCCGTCGCCTCCGAGCACACCCAGCCATCGACGCCATGGTCGATGAGCTCCGGCAAGGCGCCAGTGGGGCTCACCACCGAAGGAATTCCCGCATCCTTCGCCTCGATGTTCACGATCCCGAATGCCTCCCGCTGCTCCGGGCGCGAGGGGCAGCAGTGGATCGCCGCGGCAGCCAACAGCGACGGAATATCTTCGCGCCAGCCGAGGAATCGGACCTGACCGGCGAGGTCCGGGCTCGCGGCCCGCCGCTGAACCCGCTCGTGATAGCCGATCCAGCCCGGCGGCTCCCAGCCCTCGACGTTCCCGACGACATCGAGGGTCACCTCACGGCCCGCCGCAAGGAGCAGCGCCACCGCCTCGAGCAGCAGATCGAGGCCCTTGGGCGGGATGACCTGGCCGACGTAGATGATCCGTCCCGCGAGCCGTTCGGCCGGCTGCGGCGGCGGCCCTCCGCGCTGAGGAACACAGTTGTAGATCATCGAGACCTTCGGCTCGGGCACGCCGTGGGCAAGCAGCTCGCGCATCGTGAAGGTCGAGTTGCACAAGAAGCGATCCGTCATGGGACTGACCAGCCATCGCCAGAGCCGACGATAGAACGACCGCGGGTCCGGAGCATTGCCGACCCGGCACACCACTCGCGTGCCCAGCATCCGCAGCAGCAGCAGCGCCGGGCCGTTCCTCAAGACGCTCACGAACTCGGGAACCAGCACGTGGGTGGGCCGAAACCGGCACGCGTCCCGGAGCAGTCCCAGACTGGTTCGCGTGATGTCCCAGGCGAACTGCAGCCACTTAAGCGGATTGCGCGTGTGGCGGTCGAAGCGATACCAGTAGTAGCCGGTCGACCAGCTCGCGCCGATCTCCTCCGCGAGCGCCACGATGCGGTGGTTCTCCCAGGAGTTCACGACGCAGTGAACCTCGGCGCCCCGCTCACGGAGCACGCGTAGAACCTCAAAGGTCATGCGCTCGAGACCGGCAACGATCACCATGCCGCCGCAACACACCAGAACGCGGGGCGTCCCGCTTCCGCGGCCCGAATCTCGAGCGCGGGAGGGCTGGATCCGCAGCTCACGGCAGGCCTGGAGCAAGCCATCGGAGGCGCGCTCGATCGAGTGCTCGGCAGCGCGCTCGCGGCACGCTGCGAACCAATTGTGGCCGGCCCAGCTCTTCTCCCGCACGCGGTCGAGCGCCGCCCCGAGGGCGCGCGCATCGCCGGCCCGGTAGATTTCACCCGTCCGCCCGGGAGTCACGAGGTCCGATGCAGAGCCCACTCGATCGCTCACGACGCAAGGCAGCCCTGTCGCCAGGGCCTCGTTCACCACCAGGCCCCACGACTCGCTGCCCGGAAGCGCCAGGCAGTCGGCGGCGGCATAGGCGCGGCCCAGCTCACTTTGGTTCAGGAAACCGGCCCAGGCGGCGTCCACGCCTAATCGCTGCGCTTCGGCCCTGCACTCGTCTTCAAGCTCTCCTCCGCCGACCATCAGCAGCCGTGGATGCGGCTCCACGCACGCGGCGCCGCGGATCAGGTCGAGGGGGCGCTTCACACGCTCGAGCTTGCCGACGAACAGCACCACGAAGTCGCCAGGAGCGAAGCCCCATGCGGCACGGGCGGCCGCGCGCCCGGCAAGCGACTGGTGCGGGGCGGCGGCGCGAGCGAAGAACTCATTGTCGACACAGTGAGAGGCTTGCCAGATCCGCGAGCCGCTCACGCCGAACCGCCGGAGATATTCGCGGGCCCGTTGGCCCACACTCAGATAGCCGTCGAATGCGCTGAGCAGCGCGCGGGTCCGAAGCTCCCAGAGGGGGCGCCGCCATCCCGGCGGCCTCGCTCCGAGATTCGTGTCGCCCCGGTAGAGGACCGGCACGCCCTGGCGTCGGCATGCCCAGAGCGCCCGCAGCAAAGTAATCGAGTGCCAGCCGGGGATCAGGACCACGTCGGGACGGCTCTCCCGGATGGCGGCTCCGATCTCCGGCACGTTCAGCCCCCAGAAGCGATTGCTGTCCACGCTCTCGCCGGGTCGCGTCGAGCGAAGGATGCGGCAGCGGTAGCCGTCCGTCAGTGGCACGTCCCATTGGAACGATCGGCCGAAGCCGACACCCTGCTGCTCCGGCGTGGGCTGGACGGCGTAGAGGATCGTGAGATCGATCTCCGGGCAGTGCTTGGCCACGAACCGGAACCACGGCGCGTAGTACTGCACCGGATGCGTGAGCACAGCGGTCAGCCGGATCGGCGCGCTCATGCCCACGCTCGATCGGCCAGCAGGGGACTGTCCCGCCGGACGAAGATTACGTCACCCATGCGCAATCTCCGGTCCCGCGGGCGCGCGGAGAGACACGCCAAATCGTAGAGCTCGAAACCACGCTCCTCGAGGAATGTCGTCAGAGCGGTGAACGTGGGGCGCGCGTTGCCGTCGATCTCGTAGAATTGCACCTCGGTGATCACCACCTCGATGTCGAGGAGAAGGCGCCGTCCACCCGTGAGCGCGCTAACCTCGTGCCCCTCGAGATCGAGCTTGAGCAGCGCACGATCGGCGCGCGTCACCCGGTCGGCCAGGAGCTCATCAAGCGTCGTGGCCGGGCATTCCGCCTCACCCTGGCCCGCCTCGTCGGGGCGCGCCACGAAGGCGCCGGTTGTCCCAATCCCAACCATCCGAACCTGGGCCACGCCGGGCTCGGTCACCGCCACCGAGTGGACGACGAGGTCGGGCGTCCGCTCCGCAAGCTCGCGCAGCCGCGCGGCCCACACGATCTGCGGCTCCACGAGATGGAAGGCTGCCCACCGGAAGACCGAGCGCGCGAGTCGGGTCCAGTCGCCACGGTTGGCGCCGCAGTCGATGATGATCCGCGGCGCGTACCCGGCGTCGCGCAGCAGCACGAGCGCATCGCGCATGCCGTCGAAGCGATTCGCAGGCCAGCGGTGAACCGCGTAGCCGAGAACTCCCAGTGCCCGATGCAGCAAGTCACTCCACGCGCTCATCGCGAACCGCTTGCCCGGTCGAGGACCGCGGCCAGCCGTCCAGCGAGGAACGCGGCGGAGTACTGCTGTACCGCCTCGCGACTCACGTCGGCCGGGTCGAAGACCGGACGCTCGACGATCGCCAGCAATGCCTCGTAGATCGCCTCGACCCGCGCTTCTGCACGCTCAACGTCGCCGTAGGTCACGAGCCGTGCCGTGGGCGGTCGGGTCGCGCGGCGCAACACATCCACGACGGTGCTGGCCTCGTGGTAGACGGCGACAATGGGCCGCTCGGCGAGCAGGCCGGGGTAGAGCTTGCTCGCGGTGTAATGCCGCTCGGCGCTCCCCATCATGAGGATGGCTGTGGCCTGCACCTGGACCCTGAGACCGTCCAGGTAGTCCAGGCGCGGGGCGATCTCGGTCACCGCGTCGCCGACGCCGAGTTCTCGCGCGACGGGGAGCACGCGGGACGGTGCGTCCGGGGTCGTCTGATTGCTGGTTCCGAAAAAGTGGAGACGCAGACGCCGAAAAAGCGCCGGTTTTCGGCCCTGGAGCAGGGCGGCGGCCGATAGCACCGCGCGAAGCGTCTCGAAGCCCAGGGGCAGGAGGGTGCCGACGTAACAGACATGCGCCTGCCCGTCCTTCGGGTCGAAGTACGGGTTGGCCCAGAACTGATCCTTCACCGAATCGAAGTCCGCCGGCTCGCCTCCCAGCGGGATCTCCGCGCACGGGATGGTGCGGGTCCACGGGTATTGCGCATGAATCTGCTCATATGTTCCCCGCGAGACCGCGGTGATCGCGTCGGCCGCGCGAAGCGCCACGGGCTCGAGCACTCCGGCCACAGCCCGGCTGAGGCGGCTCCTGAGATCCGGCCGCCCGTTCCGGCCCCCGCCCACGGACCGGCCCCACGCCCCGACCCACGGGTCTTGGTAATCCAGCACAAAGGGGATCCGGTATCGCGGCTTCAGGATCCGGCCGAGCAGCGCGGGATACGTCGGATAGATGGTGACGAACAAGGCATCGAACGGCTCCCGGCGAAGGAGCGCCTCGCACGTCGCGCGGAGGCCGGCGAATGCCCGTAGGCCCAGGTCTCCGAAACCCAGGCGCCGCGTCCTCCGTGGGGACCACGCCCGGCAGCGCACCACCCGAAGATCGGAAGGCAGCAGTCCCGCAAGGCCGGAGTCGAGACGTCCCTCGTAGTCCCGTGGGTCAACGCTCACCACGGTCGGCTGCCAGCCGTGCCCGGGGAGATGAGGCGCGAGCAGCCGCACGCGATGCGTCCCTGCGCTCGGATCGGGCGGGAAATGCGGGCTCACCATCAGGACGCGGCGCGCCGCCATCACGTCCTCACTAGCTCGCGATAGAGGTCTTCGTAACCGTCGACGATGGCGCCATCTCCGAAGCGCGCCTCGCAGTCCCATCGCACCTTCGCCCTGTCAATTTGATCGAGTCGACTGACGGCGTCGACCGCCTCCTCCACGGTGCGGCACGCATAGCCATTGAATCCATTGCGGACGATCTCGGGAATGCTTCCCCTGGCGAAGCCGATCACCGGCGTCCCGCAGGCGAGCGCCTCCGCCATCACGATGCCAAACGGCTCTTCCCATTCAACCGGCATGAGCAACGCGGCGGCCGAGCCGAGGAGCGCGTCCTTCCGGGTATCGTCCACGGGACCCACGTATTGCACGAGCTCCCCGTCGAGCTTCGGCTCAATCTCCCGCTTGAAGTAGTCCGCCGCCGCTCCTGCTTCCACGCGATTTCCCGCGATCACGAGACGGCGCTTCGCCGCGCGGGCGATGGCGATCGCGTGGTGCGCGCCCTTGCACGGCTCGAGGCGTCCCAGGAACGCCAGCGGCGCGTCAACTGGAACGTCCTGAACCAGGGTGTACTTGGCCACTTCGACGCCGTTGAACACGGTCTCCCACCTACCGCCGCCAGGGCCCTGACGCGGCCGCTCGCGATACACGCTCGCCGAGCATCCCGTGAAGCGAATCGACTCTCCGGCGAGTCGAACCGCCATTCTCACCCCGCGCCACGGCACCTCGTCACGCTGATAGCTCTGGACCTTCGCCAATCGGCGCACCGGAAGCACGGGGAGCAGGGCGGCGAGGCGGCCGAAGCTATGGATGACCTCAAATTCCGCTCGGCGATGCCAGAGTCTGGCGCCCACCTGCGCCAGCTCCACCGACCGGTGCCACGGGCCCCAGTGCGGCGGTGACCCGTATGGGAGCAGGGTTCCGCCAGTACGGCTGTCCGGATGGGCGAAGAGCGTCACCTCGTGGCCGCGGTCAACCAGCCCCCGGACGAGGAAATCAATGACCCGCTCAATACCTCCGTAGAGGCGCGGCGGAACGGGGAGATAGGGATCGGCCGTAATCGCGATTCGCATCGTCACGCTCGCTCCAGGGCTTTCTCGACGGCGCCAAGCAGCGCGCCGCGGTCCTCGGGGTGCTCCCAGTGCCAGCGCCTCACGGCGGCCTGCCAGGCGGCAGCCTTCGCGCGGGCAAGCGCCGCGGTATCCGCGGCCCAGCGCCTCAGACCCACCGCCAGTCCCAAGGCGTCTCCAGGCGTGTAGACGAAAGCCGCCGTCTTCACATCGGCCGCCAGCGCTCGCTGGCCGGGCGTGTCGGTGAGCACGATGGCCAGCCCGCCGAGCAGATACGTAAAAGCCTTGTTCGACAGGGCGATCAGATTGTTCGGGCTGAATCCGGGTTCCACCGCGAGCCCGACGTCATACCCGGCGCACGACTCGACGAGGGCATCGGGAGGGACGGGCTCGTGATGCACGATCTTGAGCGTCGGGGCGACCTCCTGAGCCAGCCGCATCAGTCCGTCGAGGTAGTCGGCGATCGCCCGGCCGCGCAGGTGCAGCTCCGCGGCGATATCTGCCAGGCTCACGGCGCGAACAATGTCTTCGAGGCCACGATCGGGGCCCACCGTTTGGCTGAACCAGTAGAGCCTGAGTCGATCGCCCGGGCTCGGCCGGAGATCCGGGGGCATGGGCGGCAGCGGGAACGTATTGTTGATGATCACCGGCCGGAGCCCGTACGTGTCGGCATAGGCCCGCGCGATAGCCGGGCTCGCTGCTGTCAGGAACGCCGCCTGCGGCAAGACGGCGCGCTCGATCCGCTCCGCGAGAGCATGGGCGAGGCGCGCCGGCGGGGAATCATTCTGCTCGGCGCTGTGGAAGTCTTCCAGGTCGAGCGCATACGGAATCCCCAGGCGCTTCGCGGCCACGTAGGTTGAAGCCAGGGCCCCTCCACCGCCATAGAGAAAATCGGCGGGCTCGGCCGCCGCGAGTCGGAGGAGCTCCGCGTGGACGCGACCGTAGCCACGGGCTGCGATGGCCAGGGGCACCCGGCGGGGTCCCAAGCTGGTGGCGAGGCAGCGCGAAGCGCGGAAGCGCAGGCCGCTGCGGAGATAGGTGACCGGGGCCGACTGCCGTCCGTAGTCCACCACCGACCAGTCCCATTTGCCCGGCCGCCGCCGCCGCACGTCCTCATCCGTCGAGGTCGCCCAGTCCACGAAGCGCGTGCTGACCACGCGCACGCGATGCCCCGCCTCGGCCAGCGCATCCGCGGCCTTGAGCATGCGGGGGCAGGTCGAGAGATGTCCCGCTGTGACGACGCAGACGCGGGCCATCACCGCCTCCAGGAGTAGGCCAAGCGGTGAGCCAGCTCGGCGGACGAGATGCCGGTAAGCATGAGGAAGCGGGAATGCTCGAGCGATGCCTCGGACGGTGTGGCGAAGCCATGGCGGGTCGTGAAGGCGAAATCGAAGCCGGCCGCGGCGACCAGACGGACCGTTTCTGCCGTGTAATCCTGGCCCGGCCGGCCATTGGGATAAGCGAACGCCCGCACGGGCCGTCCGGTCCACGATTCGAGCGCGGCCTTGTTGGACACGATCTGTGCCCGCTGCTGCTCCAGGCTCGCGCGGGCGAGGATCGGATGCGCCGCGGTATGCGCGCCGATCTCGAACGGGAATCGGGCCATCGCCTGGATCTCGCTCGCGGACAGGGGCGCCAGGGCATCGTCCGTGCTCGCGGCCGTCCGCGCGGCCTGCGCCACTTCAACCCACCGGTCGAACGACAGCGCCTTCGCGCGCTCGACCTCGGCCTCCCCGCGGGCGCGCGCTATCGCGTCGTACCAGAGGAGCTCATGCCGCTCGACCGGGTCACTGCACACGAAGGCCACGGCGGGAATCCCGTAGCGCTCGAGGATCGGCCGCGCCAGCGTGTACACGCTGCGGTAGCCGTCGTCGAAGGTGAAGAGAACGGGGCGGGATGGCAGCGGCGGGCCTCCGGCCAGGGCCTGGCGCCATTGGTCCAGGCTGATCGGATGGCAGGTCTTGCGCGCGAGCCCGCAATGGGCCTCGAGCTCATCGGCCGGGACGTGCAGCCCCTCGAAGGCAAGATGGCCATTGAGCGAGGCCGCGGGACGAATTCCGTGATAGCAGAGCACGGCCACGCCGGAAAACGCATCCCGCCGCAGCCGGCGCGGGTAGTGGCCCGCCCCGAGCAGGCTCCATTTGACCAGCGACGCGAGCGCGGCGTTCATGGTCGCGGGCCCGAGCGCGGCTTGTGGCAGGTGATGGTGACCAGGACGGGGTATCTCGGATCCCGCGCGTCGAGCTCGGCGGCGGTCAGCTCCTCCAGCGCGAGGCCCAGCATGGCGGCGACGGCGGCCAGGCAATTGCCGTGGCTCTCCACCGTGATGTCGCAGCCCGACCAGACCCGCCCCAGCAGCTCGCGCCAGCCCTCGGCGCTCAGGCGCCAGTAGTCGGGGCCGTCGGGGATCAGCGGGAGCAGACCCGCCGCGCTCGCCAGGATGGCGCCGCCCGGCTTGACGACCCGCAGCGCCTGGCGCAGGCAGGGCGCGAGCGCGCGCAGGTGCTGGAAGGTATTGGGCATCAGGAAACAGTCGTAGGTATCGCTGGGAATCACGCCCTCCGACTGAGCGAGATCGCAGAGATAGGTCGGCCGGAACTGCGGGTTGATGTCGACGCTGTCGATCCGCCGGAGATCCCGGCCATAGCGCCGGGCGTATCCGACCGCCTGGATCTCCAGCACATCGCCCCGGATCAGGCCCGCATTGGCGTCGAGGAACCGGTGCAGGTAGTACCGGTCCACCGGTGTTCCGCGATCGAAGCCGAAATTGATCGAGAACGGCTCGACGCGCCGGAGATTGCCCCAGCGCGGCAGGCCCTTGCCCCGCAGCAAGCTTCGCAGGCGCGTCGTCCAGCGCGGCCCGAGCACATGTTTGAGCTCCTCGCGCATCGTCGTGCTCATGACGCGTAGATCGCGAGGTAATCGGCCGCGATCTGGTCCATCGTTCTAACAACCGGGAGGGCCCGCCGCCACCGATCCACCGTGCCCGCCGGGTCCGCGGCGATCTCGGCCAGCGCCGCGGCCAGCCCGCGCCAGTCGCCGGGAGCGACCAGCCGACCGTTGAGGCCGTCGGTGACCAGCTCGGCCAGCCCGCCGATGCGCGCGCCGATCACCGGCGTGCCCATGGCCTGCGCTTCGATGGCTACCGTGGGCCCGCCCTCCAGCGTCAGCGACGGGCAACAGACAACGTCGTATGAGGCCAGCACGTCGAGCACGTGTGCCGGTGGCACCGGCGGGGCGAAGGTCACGCGGGAATCGTGGCCCAGGAGCGCTCGGAGCTCGCCCTCGACCCGCCGCTCCTCGTCGCTCGCGACAGGCCCCCGAAACTCGATCCTGATCGGCAGGGAGGAGGGCGTGCCGGCCACCGCCCGGGCCATGTCGCTCACGCCCTTGATGTGTTCGTACCGGCCGAGGTAGCCCACGAGGATCGGAGAGCGCGTCGGCCGCTCGCTCGGGCCGGGCTTCGGCACGATCTTGCCGTGGCTCAGGCCGAGCCGGTTGAGCGCCAGCTTTTCGCGCGGGGCCCCATTCGCCGCGGCCGCCTCGAGCGCCCACTCCGTCAGGAGAACGAACCGGTCGACGAGCCGGAGCATCTCGCGCTGCATCGCCTGGTTCCGGGCGATGAGGTCGGCCATGCCGAGCGCCGTCCCGAGCTTGCCCGGCAGCGAGCGCGCCGGGCGGCCGAGGGAGGGAAGAATGGCTCCGAGCGCGACTGCCAGCGCTTTCGGCAAGCCGCGGGCCTGCAGCACGCAGGCGGAGCACTTCATCGGCCGGCAGAGCCCATCGCAGAGCCTCTCGCCCCAGCGCATCATGGTGCCGCGCTGGCAGATCCAGCCGAGCGCGGCGGAATGCGTGGTCACGATCACGCGCGCTCCCGCCTGCTTAGCCGCCTTGAGCTCGGCCAAGCCGAGGCCGGTGACGAACGTGTGCGCGTGCACCACGTCGGGATGCTGCGCGGCCAGCCAGCGATGAAAGCGCTCCGCCCCGCGCACCGGCACGAGGCCCTGGCTCTCGGCCCGATTCGGCGCAGCCGGTATCGGATAGCGATAGACCGGCACGCCATCGTGCTCGTACGTCCGGTCACGGTCCGCGCCGGGCTCGGGGGCGGCGACCAAGACCTCCTGTCCGGCGGCGCGCAGGCGACGGCAGAGTCCGGCGACGTAGACTTCGGTGCCGCCGAGGCTGTCGGGGAAATACCAGCCCGCCGATTGGACGATCTTCATTCCCGCACCGCCACGCAGGTGATGAGATCGCCCAGATCCCGCTCGCCGAGCAGACGCCGGAACCGCGCGTCGGCGGCCCACCACTCCCGGAGCGTCGCGCGGGTCGGATCCGAGGCGGCATCCCAGACGGAATGTGTGGCGAGCTCGGCGATCCGCCAACCGAGCCGCGGCAGCGCCTCACGAAGACTCTGGACGCTGACGAGCTCGATGCCCCGGTGCGTCCAGTCGAAGTGCCCTTCCCACTGGGCTCCGAAGAGCGCACGGCTCAGTCCGCCGGCGTTCGTCGTCGTGATCACTAGGAGGCCGCCTCGGGCCGCCACCGACGTGAGGGTGGCCAGCACCCCGAACGGATCGCTGAAGTGCTCGAATACCGCGGCGAGAACGATCGCGCCGAAGGGACCGCGCGCCTTGATCTCGGCCGGCAGGGGGTCGCGCTCGACATCGCAGACCCAGACGCGCTCCGCCCCGAGCCGCTCGGCCGCGCGGGTCACGGCCCATTCGGACATGTCCACGCCCACCGACGGCAATCCGGCAGCGTCGAGCGCCGCCAGGAGGCCACCGGTAGCGCAGCCGACCTCGAGCACCGGCCCGCTCGCCCGGTGCCGCCTCAGCAGCCCGATGATCTGGGCATGGTCGCCTGCGCTTTGCGCCTCGTGATCGACGTAGTTTTCGCCTTGGAAGTACTCCCCGTCCACCGCGCGATCGCCGCCCGGCACGTAGTGACCGGTGAGGCGCTGCTTCCCTCGCCCGTCCCGCCCGGCCCACGTCAGGCGCCAGGCAAATCGGCGGCCGGGCAGCGGCAATGGCACGCGGCCCCACTCCGCCTCCGCGAGCGCCACGCTGCCATTGGCCAGGTCGAAGACAAGGCGGCAGGGCCCCGAATATGGGCGATACGGTCCGGTCCAAACGGCCCGGGTCGGGAAAGACCCATCGAAGCCGAGCAGGGTCGCAGCGAGAAGCCCCGCCTCGGGCTCGAGCACCTCGAGGGTGAGGCACTGTCCCTCCACGCGATACGGAGCGCGGACGGCCAGGATGCGCGCCTCGTCGCGGGCCTCGTTCGGGAGCAGCACGGCATGGCGCCCCGTGAGACGACTCACCAACGCGAGCAGGGCCTTCTTGATGCGCGGCTTCAGTCCGGCGGCCATGGTCAGCGTGCCGGCGCCCGGCGGCCGACGGCCATCAGGAACTCGCCGTGCCCGAGCAGCCGGTCCAAAGCACGGAAACACCCCTTGTAGAGTCGCCAGTGGAGGCTTTCGGGACCCGGCCGGTAGGCAAAGGATCGCGTCCGCACGACGTCACAGCCGGCCTCCTTCAGCAGGGCGCGCAGATGGGCGGCGCTGAACACGAAGGTGTGATCCGTCGAGGAGCGAAACGGGGCCACTCTGCCGCGAAAAAGCGCGCGCGCCCGATCCCAGGCGTACTGGCTGATCCACGCGCCCTCGGTGACGATGACGATCACGCCGCCCGGGCGGACCAAGTCCATCATCTCCTTGACGAACCCGCGCGGATCCGGCAGGTGCTCGATGACATGCATCGAGACGGCCGCGTCGAAGGCGCCCCGCGGCCATGGGAGCCCCGGGGTCTTGCCCTCTACAACCTCGAGCCCCCGCGAACGGCCGTAGGCCACGGCCTTGGGACTGAGGTCGCATCCGCGGGCGCGGTATCCCGCCTCCCGCAGCAGGCTCACGAACACCCCGTAGCCGCAGCCGATCTCGGCCACGGTTCCGCCGTCCGGCGGCGGCCAGTCGGCCCAGAGCTCTTGCATGAGCGGTAGCTCATGGCGGCGGTAGGACACCGTGTTGTCCTTCCATACCGCCTCGGCGTCCGGCCAGTGATGCTCGTAGTACGCCCGCCCGTAGTAGGACTCCATTTCGGCCTCGGACGCCTGCGGCTGAGAGATCAAGAGGCCGCAGCCTCCGCAGCGCGCCTGAGCGAAGTGGAGCGCCGTCGGCGCCCACGGGCTCATGGCGTACGGCTTGAGTTGCTCTCCACCGCAGACCGGGCACCGCTCTACAGCGCGCATGAGACATTCCGCTTGCGGCCGGCATCGAGCTGGCCGAGCACGTACAGGGCCCACGGACGCGACCAGTGGCTCAGTCCCGCCTGGAAGTCCCGCCACACCGCCTCCACGGCCGCGGCCCGGAGAGTCTTCTGCTCGAGGCACGCGGCCTCGAGCTCCTCGGCGTGCTCCCGCAGCCACGGCTCGAAGGGGAATGTGAAGCCCATCTTCGGGCGATCCCAGACCTCGCGCGGGAGCGCCTCGCCCATCGCGTCGAGCAGCAGGCTCTTCGGCCGGTGGCCCGCGAGCCGAAGCCGCGCCGGCAGGCCGACCACGTACTCGACGAGGCGGTGGTCGAGGAACGGCACGCGGGCCTCGACCGAGTGGGCCATGGTCATGACGTCGGTGTCTTTGAGCAGCTGGTCCTGCAGGTAGTGCTCGAATTCGTGAGCGGTCAGGGAATCGAGCAGCGCGCCCGACGCCGGCTGTCCGACCGCGGGCGCGAGGGCGCCGAGGCTGTTGATCTCCCGCTCCTCGAGACCGAGCAGATCCACGATCTGCGCGGGGCTGAACAGCCCCCGGACGAGCAGGTATGCATGCTCCGGAGTCGGCCGTCCGAGATAGGCCAGCCGGTCGAGCCCGCGGTGAGACGAGGCCCGACCGGCCCGCATCGCGAGCGCGATGGCGGCGCGGCGCAGCGGGCCGGGCAGCATGGCGAGGGCCGCGCGCGCGCGGTCCAGCGCGCCCGCGCGCCGCAAGTGGTCGTAGCCCAGGAATACCTCGTCGCCGCCGGTGCCGGACAGCACGACGGTCAGCCCCGCCTGGCGGGCCGCGCGGGCGACGAAATACGTATTGACTCCGTCCACCGTGGGCTCGTCCATGGCCGAGAAGACATCCGGGATCGTGTCGAAGACCTCGCGCCGCCCGAGCACGACCTCCCGGTGGTCGGTGCCATAGCGCTCCGCCACCTGACGCGCGAACCGCGCCTCGCTCCAGGCCGGCTCGTCGAAGGCGACCGACAGCGTCGTGAGCTGCCGGTCATGGAAGCGACTGGCCAGGGCCACCAGCGCCGACGAGTCGATGCCGCCGCTGAGGAAGATGCCGAGCGGCACGTCGCTCACCAGGTGGCGCCGCACGGAGTCTTCGAGGAGCGCGCGTGTGGTCGCGACGGCCTCGGCGCGGGTGGGCGGCGGCGCGTTTGTGTTCGCACCAGCGAGGTGGGCTGTGAAGTCCCAGTATGACCGCACCGTGATCCGCGCGGCCTCGACCGCGAGCGTACACCCGGCGGACAGCGCCAGGACGTCCTTGACGGTGGTCAGCGGCGCGGGCACCGAGCCGAGCTGGAGGAATCGCGTCGTCGCCTCCGGATTCGGCTCGTCGGGGACGAGGCCGCTGCGGAGGAGGGCGCGAACTTCGGACGCGAAGATCAGGCGCTCGGCATCGCGGTAGTAGTAGAGCGGCTTGATGCCGAACCGATCGCGCGCCAGCAGCAGGCGCGGTTCGGGTCCGCACCGGAAGGCCGCAAACGCGAACATCCCCTGCAGCCGCGTGGCGACGCGGTCGTCCCACGCTTCGCAGCCGCGCAGGACGACCTCGGTATCGCTGTCGGTGCGGAATCGCGCGCCCTGCGCCCCAAGCTCCGCGCGAAGCTCGCGGTAGTTGTAGGTCTCGCCGTTGTACGCGATCCACCAGCGGCCGTCGGGGGTACCCATGGGCATGCCGGCGCGCGGGGAAAGATCGAGGATGGCCAGTCGCCGCGCGCCGAGCACCGCGCCCGACCTCGTGGCCGCATCCTGGTAGGTGCGAACGCGAGGGTTTCCAGATGCTGAGAGTGGGGTGGGGAGCTCCGGAGACGCCGCGAGCGACGCGGGCACGAGGAGTCCCCAGTCATCGGGGCCCCGGTGGATCTGGGCATCGAGCATGCGCAGAACCGCGGCCGCGTCCGCGCTCGTCGGACGCCGAGCCAGCGTGAAGATGCCCGCTATCCCGCACATTGCTCGCTCCGCGCGACTTGGGCGAAGAATCCCCTCATGGCAGCGGGCCCGTTTTCCGCCAGTATAGTGGCCGCAGCGTCGCTGAACCTCATTGCTGAATGCACCCGCGCCCCTGCCACAGGTGCCCTTTTTCGGAACCCCGAACACAAAATGTGTCCGGGCCCTGGCCAAAACCATGATTTCGGTGTTGTATTTCCGCTACATTGCCGGGTTAGAATAGGGCCCCCTGGAGCGCAATCAATGACCTCACGAGCGAATGTCTAGTCGGCCGGCTTGTCCCCCAAGCCCCCGGAAACCCTGCCATTCGCTGACTTCGCCCCCGGCCTCCCCTCACCAAAGGCACTGTCACCGAGGCCAAACAGAGCCTCGGCCAGCCCGCCCCAAAGTACCGAAAAATACAGGCAGGGAACGTGCCAGCCGTGGCATGTCTTCTGCACCTCTCAGGGCCGTGATCAAAGCAGTAACCTTCGACTTCTGGGGAACGCTGCTCCTCGATAGCCCGGCGGCGGACGAGCGGTACAAGCAGCAGCGCCTCTCGGGACTCGCGGCCGTCCTCAATGCCATGGGCATTCGTGTCGGCCGCGCCGATCTCGATCGCGCCTACACGGCCTCGGGGCGAGAGCTCCAACGGCGCTGGCGTGCTCAGCGGGACATCCCCGTCGAGAAGGCGGTCGAGGCGATTCTGCGCAGCATCAATCCTTCGCTGCCCGAGGCCATTGGCCCGGCGGCCGTCACCGAGCTTGTGCGCGTCTACGCCACGCCTCCTCTGGCGGTGCCGCCCACCTTCGATCCGGGGGCCGCCGAGGCCCTCCACGAGCTCAAGCTGCGCGGGATCTCGCTGGGCCTGGTCTCCAACACGATGCGGACGCCGGGCGCTGTCCTGCGGAAGATCCTCGAGCGCCGCGGGCTCCTCGATTACTTCTCGGTCATCACCTTCTCCGACGAGTGCGGCATCCGGAAGCCCGATCCCGAGATCTTCCGGATGACGCTCGAGCGGATCGGAGTCGCGCCCGCGGAAGCCGTGCACGTGGGCGATGATCCGGTCCTCGACGTCAGAGGCGCCAGGGCCGCCGGGATGCGCGTGATCCAGATGTACGTCGAGGGCTACGAGCCGCCCGGCCAGAGGCCGGACGGCACGATCAGGCGGCTCGATGAACTGCCCGGCGCCCTGGATTTGCTGGAGCGGGACGAGGCGGCGGATTCCGATGCATTGGACACGGCCATCCTTTTTGACAATCGTGCCAGAAAATCGCTATGATGCGCCAACCCATGAGCGCAGGCGCGCGCCGCGTCCTTGCTGCAGCCTCAGCCCTGCTGATCGCGGTGGCATCGGGAGCCGCCGCTCCCGCAGCCGCCCAGACCCCGTCGGGGGACGGCGCCACGGCAGCCCAGGTCGCGGCCGCGGTGAGGAAGGATCCAGACCGGGCGGTGCAGATCGTGATCGATGCCGTCGCGAGCCACCCCCCGAACTCGGCGGCCGTCATCGTGACCGCGGCGGTAGGGGCGTTGTCGCCGGCGCAGCGCAAGGCCATGGCGCCTTCGGCTGTGGGCGCCGCGATCCGCGCGCTTCCGGCCGCCGACCGGATCCCGCTGGCTCCGGGATGTGCGTGCGCGGCGATCCGGGTCACTCCGAGCTCCGAGCACCGGGAGATCGTGCCTCCCGTGATCGTCGCGGCCGTGAATGCCGCGCCTGAGGCGCGGCCCAGGATCAGGCAGTGCGCCACCGACGAGGCACCGGAGCTGGCCTCGGAGATCAATACGCTGATCGCGGCCCTTGCCGCGCCCTTGCCGCTCGTGGATGCTGATGCCACGACCGGAAGCCCGCTGCCCGGCGGGAGCTTGGGGCGGGACTCTCTGGGCCAGCAGCGCTGCGCCAGTCCGCCCTGCCCGGGCTAGGGTCCGATTCCAGCGGCGACGGCCCAGCTTGGCAACGGAGCATCCGCCAAGAGACTGGTCGCCGAGAGTCAGCAGAACGACGTGATCATGAAGGGGAGAGCCGTTTGTGGGAACGCAGTCCCAGCGATCGCGCACGCGGGTGTGGGCAATCGCCGCGGTCGTCGTCGCCTGCCTGCCCCTGGCAGGATCTCCCGCCTCGGCGCTGAATCTCAACGAATGGATCCCGGGCCTCACGCTGAGCCCTTTCTTCAGCGAGCGCGTTGAGTACGAGACGAACGTGTTTCAAGTGCCGACCGGCGCCAAGAGTGACGTGATCTTCCGCAGCATTCCGGGCATCGTCGGCGACTACACGGTGGGGCCCCTCGCGCTGAGCGCCGGCTACCGGGCCGAGATTCTCCGTTACCTCGATCTCTCGTCGCAGGACACCGTGCACCACATTGCGGTCGGCCAGGTCACGCTGGACCTCCCGCGCCTGCATCTCTTGTTGCGGGACGACTTCGCGATCACCAGCGATCCACCCGGCACCGAGCTGACCGGGCGCATCCAGAGCACCACCAACGTCCTGGCCCCGACGGCCGAATACCGGCTCACCGAGCGGTTCTCTGCCGGGCTCAACGCGACCTGGACCCATACGTCATTCGAGGGAGGCACGAGCAGCGGCCAGACCGGCGGCAGTGCGGCCGCCACCGCGCAGCAGGAGGCGGTCAAGCAGCTGGATCGCGACGAGTATCTCTTCGGCGCCACGGTCTTCTGGAAGTTCCGCCCCAAGGCGGACCTCCGGCTGGACTACGGGTACGGGATCAAGACGTTCGACAATGCCCCGACCCGCGACGTGACCCGCCAGGTCCTCACGCTCGGATTGCGCGGCGACGTCACTCCGAAGCTTCAGTCGACGTTCCGGATCGGCATCGAGGATCGCCAGCCGGACTCGGACCAGGTCAAGGGCTACACGGGCTTCGTCGTGGGGGGGGGCTGGTTGTACCACCCCACCGAGCGAACCAAGATCACGCTCGAGACCGAGCGGAGCATCCAGGAGTCCATCTTCGCCAATGCCGTCTATTACATCGCCAATACGGTCAGCGTGACCGTGGAGCAGGTGCTGTTCACGCCCAAGCTGCTCGGCACGGTGGCGCTCGGGGGCGGCGAGAACGCCTATCCCACGAAGGCGACGATCAACAACCAGACCAAGTACCGCCAGGATCTGCTGACCGGCGCGCGGGCGGGCCTCGTGTACACGATCCAGCCCTGGCTGCGTGTCGCGCTCGAGTACGCGTACCAGAAGCGCAGCTCCAACTTCAAGGACTTCGATTACGAGGACCAGAAGGTCTCAGGCAGGATCACGGCGCAGTTCTAGGCGCATTCGAGAGGTGACAGGAACGATGGCTCGTGCTCTTCGCGGCTCCGCCGGCGTACTCGCAGCGCTGCTCCTACTGCTGAGCATGCCGCTCGCTCCGATTGCGGCCGGCGACGAGTCCACGATCGGGCCCCGGGACATTCTCACCATCAGCGTCTGGGGACAGACCGACCTGTCGCGCGAGTATGTCGTCGAGCCCGACGGCTTCGTGCCCTTCCCGCTCGTGGGGCGCGTCAAGGCGGCGGGGCTCACGCCCAAGGAGTTCGCCGCCCAGCTCAAGGAGGCGCTCGAGAAGGACTACCTGGTCAACCCGCAGGTCATCGTGTCGGTCAAGGAGCATCTCTCGAAGAAGGTCACGGTGTTCATCACGGGCGAGGTCCGGAAGCCCGGCTCCTACCAGCTCGATCGAGAGATCAGCGTGCTCGAGGGCATCACGCTCGCCGGCGGATTCACCGACAAGGCGGCCCCGGGGCGCACGCGCATCCTCCGTAACACGCCCAGCGGACAGGAAGTGCTCTACGTGGACATGAACGACGTGATGAAGCGGGGGCAGCGCGAGAAGGCCGTGATGCTCCGGGAGAACGACGTTGTCGTGGTGCCCGAAAGTTTTTTTTAGTGGTGGAGCCCAAGGTGAAGGGGTTTGTCCCCAAATAGGCCCGCGGACAATTCTATGACATCCACGCCGCCATACGGCGAGACCCAGGTCCACCTCAAGGACTATCTCCGGGTTCTGCGCAAGCACCGCTGGCTGATCACGGGCCTGTTCCTGCTGACCGTGATCGCAGGAGCGATGTGGACATTCGTGCAGACGCCGATCTACCAGGCCTCGGCCACGGTGCTGATCGAGCCCGAGCCGCCCAAGGTGCTGAACATCCAGGAAGTCACCACGATCGGCTCGACCGCGCTCGAGTACTACCGCACACAGTACGCGCTCATCCAAAGCACCCCCGTCGCGCAGGGCGCGATCGACGCGCTCACGAAGGCGGGGCGCACCTCCGCGCTGGCCGCGCTGGGAGCGGCCAAGGACGCGCGCGGGACGCCGCCCGGCCTGCTCACGGTCGAGCCGATCCGCAACACCCAGCTCGTCCTGATCAAGTTCGAGCATCCGGACCCGGCGATCGCGGCCGAGGTGGCGACGGCCGTCGCGCACGCCTACGTGCGCTACAACCTCGACGTCAAGCTCAAGAGCACGCGCGAGGCGCTGGCCTGGCTGAACGAGCAGATGACGGGGCTGCGGGCCAAGGTCCAGCAGTCCTCCGAGGCGCTCCAGAACTACCGCGTGAAGTCGGGGCTGCTCGGGCTGCAGGAGCAGCGCGCGCTGACTGCCCAGAAGATCGCGGACGCGACCAAGTCCCACCAGGAAGCCCAGGCCCAGCGCCTGTCGGTCGAGGCCAAGCTGCGCGAGGTGACCCGGATCGTCAAGGACCGGGCCGGCGCCGAATCGATCTCCACCGTCATCGACGATCCCCTCATCCGACGGATCAAGACCGAGCTGGCGGACCTGCAGGTGCAGCGCTCCAAGCTGCTCCAGACCTACAAGGAGAAGCATCCGGAGGTGCTCAAGATCGACGCGCAGATGCAGCAGCTGAGCCAGCGGCTGGACGTAGAGCTGCAGAAAACGCTCCGCACCCTGGAGACCGAGTTCCGGGTGGCGCGCGCCCGGGAAGACAACCTGCTCTCCGCCGTCAACCAGCTGCGGCGCGAGGGGCAGGACGTCAACGAGAAGGAGATCCCCTATCTCGCGCTTCAGCGGGAGAACGAGTCCAACCAGCAGCTCTACGAGGCGGTCCTCAAGCGGGTGAAAGAGACCGGCGTCGCCGGCGGCCTGGACGCCAATAACGTGCGCGTGGTCGAGGAGGCCAAGGCCCCAGCCGCGCCGATCCGGCCGCGCAAGGCATTGAATCTGATGGTCAGCCTCCTGATCGGCGTCGTGGCCGGCATCGGCTCCGCGGTGGCCATCGAGTACTTCGACACCTCGCTGAAGTCTCCCGATGACGTGCAGCGCGTTCTCGGGCTGCCGGTCCTCGGCATCGTTCCGGCCTTCGAGGAGCGGCGGTGATGGCCGAGCGGGCGGCGCAGGCACCCGAGGGGGCGGCGTCCCGGCTCGTGGTCGAGAGTGCGCCCAAGTCCCAGGCGGCCGAGGCCTACCGGACGCTGCGGACGAATATCCAGTTCGCCGCCCTCGACCGGCCTCTCCGGACGATCGTCATCACCTCAACGATCCCAGAAGAGGGCAAGACCACCACCGCGGCGAATTTCGCCGTGGTGGCCGCTCAGACCGGCTCGCGCGTCTGTCTCATCGACGCCGACCTCCGCCGTCCGACGCTCAACCACCTCTTCGGCCTCACCAACGACCGGGGCCTGACCAATGCGCTCGTCGAGGGGCTGTCGCTCGCCAAGGTCGCTCAACCAACGCGGGTGCCGAATCTCTCGCTGGTCACCAGTGGCCCGCTGCCGCCCGTCCACGGCGAGCTGGTCGGATCGAGGCGCATGCGCGACCTGTTGGACGCCTCCGCGAGCGATTTCGATCTCGTCCTCTGCGACACGCCGCCGGTGATGGCCGTCTCCGACGCGGTGGCGCTCGCTGCCCAGTGCGACGGCGTCGTCCTGGTGGTTCGCGTGGGAGCCGCCGCGGCGGAGGCGGTGCGGCGCGGCACCGAGCAAATCGAGTCGGTGGGTGGACGCATCCTCGGCGTCCTGCTCAACCGCGCGGACATGCGGATTGATGGGTACTACTCCGACTACTTCCGCTACTACCATGAGTACACCGGGCCCAAGCGCCGGGGGTGAAAAGGCGGCGCACCTTCTGAGCCGGGCCAGCTCGGTTTTCCTCTGCGGGGCGCTCCTCTGGCCCGCCCTCGCCGCGGGCGCCCACCAGGGCTGGCCGCTTGCCCTCACCCAGCTGCTGGTCCTGGTCGCCCTGCTCTGCTGGATTCTCGACATGCTGGGCGCGCGCCGCTTCGAATGGCGACCGACGGCGCTCGATTTACCCATGCTCCTGCTGGCCGCCCTGATCGGCCTCCAGCTCGTCATCGGCACCGGCGCCCTCACCACATGGGCCCTGGCGCCCCCTCCTCCGGACCCCGCCGAGGCTGCCGCGCTGCCGACGCCGTTCTTCTGGGTCGGCACGGTGTCGCGGCCGCAGACGGCGCAGTCGCTGCTGCTCTTCCTCACCTATGCCGCGGTCTATCTCCTCGTCGTGAACCGCGTGCGGCGGCGGAGCCAGCTCGACCGCTTGGTCCAGACGCTCCTCGTCTTCGGCGGCGCGCTGGCCTTCGTGGCGCTCATCGACTACCTCGCGCGCGAGTCATGGCTGCTCTGGTGGCGGGAAGGTCCGCGCGTTGCGCGACTCACCGGGCCCTTCGTCAACCCGGATCATTTCGCGACCTGGCTGGTCATGCTGACCTGCCTCGGCGCCGGGTACGTCGCGGCGCGGCGGGCGGCGGGCGGCCCGGATCGCCCATGGCGGGTCATGCTGCGCTCCCACGCCGAGCGCGAAGCCGCCATCCGCCGGGACCTGCCCGCGGTCGGCGTCGCCGTGACGCTGCTCGCGGCGATCTTCACGTTGAGCCGCGGCGCGCTCCTGAGCCTGGCGATCGCCCTCCCGGCCGCCGTCGCGGTGAGGAGGCGAACGGGTCGCATCGGTGGGTGGACGCTGCTGGTCGGCGGTCTTGCGGCCCTGACGATCGGAGGCGCGATCTGGATCGGGCTCGATCCGCTCGTGGCGCGTGTCGGTGAGACGGATCACGTCAAGCGGTGGCTGCAATGGACGAGCACGCTGCCGATGCTCGGCGCCTTTCCCCTCTTCGGCGTCGGGCTCGGGGCCTACAAAGACATCTTCTTCCGCTACCAGCCGGCCGCGCTCGAGCCGGGTCGGGTCTACTTTCCCTACGCGCACAATGACCTGCTGCAGTTCATCGTCGAGACCGGACCGCTGGGCGCGGCGCTCCTCGCCTTCGCCGTCTGGCGCGTGGGGCGCGATCTGGTGGGCGCGCATCTGCTGGGCCAGGGCCGGTGCCCGGTCGGAGGCGGCGCGGGCCCGGACGCCCAGCGCCACCATGCCTTCAGCGTGGCCATCGCGCTCGGCGCGTTGGCGGCCGTGCTCGCGCTGCTGATTCACAGCCTGCTCGACTTCAGCGCTCGGATCCCGGCGGACGGCATCCTGGCGGCGGCCTGCCTGGGCATCGCGACAGTGGCGCTGCACACCCGCTTCACGGCTGAGGGAGCGGAAGATCTGGTGCCGCTCCGCGCGCGCGCGCTCACCGGCCGCATCGTCCCGCTTGGCGCCGCCGCCGCCTTCGCCGCGCTGGCCCTGGCCTGGGTGGCCGCTCGGCCGGCACTCGTCGAGACACGGCTCGCCGCGATCACGGGCGCCGGGGCGCTCGCTCGAGTGGACCGCGCGGTCGCCCTCAACGGCGACAGCGTGCGCGCCCGCCGGATGCGGGCCGCGCTGCGCCTCGACGCCGCGCAGGAGATCTGGCGCACCGGACCCACGGACGAGACGGCGCGCGCCCGGGCGGCCGGTCTGGTTGCCGGCGCGGTAGAGGATTTGCGGACCGCCATCGGGCTGCGCCCCACCGAGCCGTTCCTGCACGAAAAACTCGGCGTGGCCTTCGCCACCGCCGCGGTCCTCGAGCCCGGCCGCGCGATCGAGCATCGCGCCCGCAGCCTCAGCCACCTGGCCCGGGCGATCGCGCTGGCGCCGGAAGACCCGCTGCTCTATCTCACGAAGGCGCGTGTCGCGGTATCGGAGCCCGGGGCGCGACTCGAGCTGGGCCTCGGCGCCGCGCGGGAAGCCATCCGCCGGGACCCCGCCCTGCTGCCGGAGCTGGTCGATCGCTTCCTGCCGCTGCGCCTCAGCCCGGCACAGTGGCTCACCGCAATTCCCGCTTCGACGGTCGACCGGCTGCAGCTCGGGGACCTGCTCGAGCGGCGCGGAGTGCTGGAGGAAGCGGGCGAGATCTACTCGCGCGCGGCCGAGATGGCGGGGCCCGAGGCGCCCCTGGCGCACTGGATCCTCGCGCGCGTGCTCCTGCAGAGAGGGAATTTCCAGGGCGCGGCGAGAGAAGCCGAGGCGGGGCTCGCGCGCGACCCCGACAACCCCGAGCTTCTCCTGATCCGCGCCGACGCCCTCGGCGGGCTTTCGACCCCGTCGGCGCTCGCTGCCTACGAGGGCGCGCTGAGGGCGGCCGAGGCGCTGGATGTCAAGGGCGTGCACGAGCCCTTCGGCGCGGTGCTCGAGAATGCCCGCCTGCGCGAGCTGGCGGCTCAACGCCTGGAAGGATCGCCGCGGACACATCCATTGCGCTACCGGCGGGCGCTGGCACGCTATCTGACCGACCAGAGAATGTGGAGGGCGTCCCTTGTCGAATGGGAGCGCGCGCTCGCCCACTCGCCGGATGATGCGCTCGGCCACTTCTCCCGGGGCCTTGCGCTCGACGCCCTCGGAATGCGGGACCAAGCCATCGATGAATACCGCAAGGCGGTTTCGCTCGACGATCACAACCCCGCCTACCGCGAGCGGTTCGCCCAGCGGCTCTGGGACACCGAGCAGTTTTATCAGGCCATCAATGAATGGCGGTCCCTGACCGGACTTCAGCCGGCGAATATCGAGACGCGCTTGGCCCTCGCGCGCGCCTTTGCGCGAGTGGGAGAGCGGAGCGAAGCCAGTCGGGAGTACGAACAGGTCCTGGCCATGGCGCCCGGCCATCCCGAAGCCAGGCAGGCGCTGGGGCGCCTCCGCCAGCCCCAATGAGCACGATCCTGGACAGCCTGCTCGCCGCCTGGCCCGACGATATCGCGGCGTTCCGCCGGCGCGCCCATGACGTGACCGACTGGGGCGCGCTGCTGGCCGAGGCCGGCAGCGAGGGCGTGGCCGGCATCATCGGCCGGGCGCTCGCGGTCATGGCGATCCCAGTTCCCGGGGCGGCATGGGCCACGCTGGACCGGCTGCGCGCATCCGAAGAGCTCTGGCTCGACAGGCTGGAGCGAGCGCTCGACGATGCGCTCCAGGCGCTCGACGCCGCGCGGATTCGCGCCGTGGCGCTCAAGGGCCCGGTGCTGGCCGAGCGCCTGTATCCGGAGGCCCGCGCGCGCTTTTCGGCCGACCTGGACCTCCTCGTCGCGCCGGCCGACCTCGAACGGGCCACCGCCGCGCTATCGGCTCTCGGCTATGCGGCGGAAACGGGGCCCCCCGGCGACTACCATCGCCGGCATTCCCATCACATCCATCTCGTCTCTCCGCGGCCGCCGATGATCGAGCTGCACTTTCGCGCGTATGCCGGCTTCGGTGTCATCGTTCCGGCCGAGCCAATCCTGGCCGCCGCCGTCCCCTATCGCACCGCGCGCGGATTCCCGACATGGGTGATGGCACCGGAAGACGAGCTGCTCTATCTGGCGATCCATGCCGCCGGCCACTGCTTCGAGCGGCTGCTCTGGCTGTACGACCTCAAGCTATTACTCCGGCATGATCCGCATCTCGACTGGGTGGACGTGGCGCGCCGCGCCCACCGGCTCCGGGTGGCCACGGCAGTCTCCCTCGCCTGCGAGATGCTGCGCCGCCGGCTGGGCGTCGGCATCCCGCCAGCGCCCGGCCTGGAGCCATCGCGCGGATCGCGCCGGCTCATCGCGAACTTGGCGCTGGCGCGGCTGGCAAAACACCGGGAAGGGGCCCGCGCCACGCTCGGTCGGGTCCTGTGCATGGCTACCCTCTGCGATCGCCCGGCCTCCGCGGCATGGTTCCTCCAGCACCACCTGCTGCGCATGGCCCGTCGACGCGCCCGCCGCTGGTTCCCGCGCATCGCGCCGCTTGAATGGTCCGCCTAGACAGGGTGTCCCGGTATGGGCGAATTGTGGGAGGATAAGACGATGTCGGGCGAAGCGCCGAATGCGGCCGGAAAGGCTCCGGGAATCTCGCTCCGGGACCATGTCTCGGTCAGCTCGGACGTCGTCTTCCGTCAGATGGACGGCGAGGTGGTTCTGCTCGACCTGGCGACGGCGACGTATTTTGGTCTCGATGAAGTCGGCGCGCGACTGTGGGAGCTCCTGCACCGCGACGGCTCCCTCGAACGGGCCTTCGCGGTCCTGCGCGACGAGTACGAGGTCGCGCCGTCGGATCTTCAGCGTGATCTCCTGCGGCTCCTCGAACAGCTGCGCGAGCGGGGCTTGGTCAGTGTCTCCACGGCTCCCCGTGGCTAGCGCGACGGCCCGGCTGCTGCGGCGAGCCCTCGCCCTGTCCGGCCGCGAGCGGCTGCTGTTCCTCCGCGCCTGGATCATGCTGCTCGCGGTCCCGTCGGCCTTGCGGCTCCTCCCGTTCCGGCGGGTGCTCGCGCTGCTCGAGACACCCACGATGTCACGCGGGGGACAGCCAATCGATGCAGAGCGTCTCGCTGATCTCGTCGACGCCGCCGGTCGTCACCATCTGTTCACACCAACCTGCCTCCACCGCGCGCTCGTCCTGTACGGCCTTCTCTCGCCTCGCGACGGCGGCGCCGAGTTGATCCTCGGCACGCGGCGCGTGGGCGGGAAGCTCGAGGCGCATGCCTGGCTCGAGCAGGCGGGCAGCGTCCTGCCGGCGGCCCCGGTGAGCGGGTCGTATCAGCCGCTGCTCCGCTGGAAGCGGGAGCGCGCGCGATGAGCGGCATTGCCGGGATCTACGACCTCCGCGGCGAGCCGGTCGAGCCGGCGCTCGTGCGGCGAATGTCCGACGCGGCGGCGCATCGCGGCCCGGACGGCGATGGCCACTGGGTCGACGGCGCGATTGGCCTGGGGCACCGGATGCTGCACGCGACTCCGGAGTCGCTGGCGGAAAAGCAGCCGCACTCGAGCGAGGCGGGCGATCTCGTCCTCGTGCTGGACGGCCGAGTGGACAATCGGGCCGAGCTCAGAGCCCAGCTCGAGGCGGCGGCCATGCGGCTCCGGGATGACACGGACGCGGAGCTGGTGCTGAAAGCTTATGAGCGCTGGGGCCCGGCCTGCCCGGCCCGGATCATCGGCGACTTCGCCTTCGCGGTCTGGGACGGCCGACAGCGGCAGCTCTTCTGCTGCCGCGACGCGCTCGGCATGAAGCCCTTCTACTACCAGATGGACGGCCGGCGCTTCCGCTTCGGCTCTGAACTGGGGCAAATCCTCGCGGATCCAGGAGTCTCGCCTCGGCCCAATGAGGGGATGATCGGTGAGTACCTCTCGCGCGAGATCACCGACCGTGAGGAGACGCTCTATCAAGGCATCCTCCGGCTGCCGCCGGCGCACTCGCTCATCGTGCGATCGGGTCGCCTCACGCTGACCCGGTACTGGAATATCGAGATCGGCCGCGCGATCCGCCATCGGACGGACGCCGAGTACGCCGAGCACTTCCGCGCCGTCTTCAACGAAGCCGTCCGCTGCCGCCTCCGCGCCTCCGGAGCCGTTGGCGCTGAGCTGAGCGGTGGGCTCGACTCCTCGTCGGTCGTGGCGACGGCCGCATCGCTCTATCGGTCGGGGGCGGCGCCCAACCAGGGCTTCGAGACATTCTCGCTCGTCTTCCCGGGACTGGCCTGCGACGAGACCGGCTACGCCGGTGAAGTCGTCACGCTGCACGCGCTCGCGTCGAATACGGCGCCGGCATCCCGCTACGACCTGGACTGGTGGCAGGAGCACACGCGCCGCTTCGGTGACTTCCCCGAATATCCGACTTGTGTCATGTCGGACTCACTCAAGCGGATCGCCCGCGATCATGGCATTCGCGTGATGCTGACGGGCTATGGCGGCGACAACTGGCTGACGGGCAGCCCCTATTATTACGCCGACCTGCTGCGGGGCCTTCGCCTCGCCCCATTCGCCCGCCAGGTCAACTGGGACTACCGAGCCGAGCTCATTGCGCGCCCCGTGTTCTCCGTTCTGAATTACGGGGTCTGGCCGCTATTGCCGGAGGGGGTGCGGCGGACCGCCAAGCTCGTCTGGTCACCGAAGCGGATTCCAGAGTGGCTCGACCCTGACTTCGCTGGGCGAATCGGGCTGAGGGATCGACTGCGTCGAGCCGGCGGGCCGCAGTCCGCCCCGACCTTCGCCCAGAATGATCTGAGCCGGCAGCTCAACGGCGGGTTGCACGCGCATTCCCTGGAGATGCTCGACCGCTCGGCCGCCCGCTGGGGGCTCGAGCTGCGCCATCCTTTCCACGATCGACGCGTCGTCGAGTTTGCCCTGGCGCTGCCCGAAGAGCAGCGGCGACGGAGGGACCGGGGCAAGTTCGTCCTTCGCGAGGCCATGAGCGGTCGCTTGCCCGATCGGGTGCGGGCCCGTCGAGACAAGGCCGATTTCTCCCATGTCTTCGCCGAGACGCTCACGACTCCAGACGTCCAGCGCGTCTTCGAGGCGCCGGCCTCGGCCGCGCTGGGCTGGATTGACCACCACCGCGCGCGGCGGACCTATGAGGGGATGCGCCGCGCATACGCCGCAGGCGACTCCGGCTATGCCGCGCACACGTGGCGGCTCTGGATGCTGTTCGGAATCGAGATCTGGCTGAGCGCTGCGCTCAACCGCGGCCCGAAGGGCTAAGGAGGAGGACCGATCATGGACAAACAAAACTCGGAGCAAGTCCCAAAAGAACGGCCCGACAAGAAACCGTACGCGGCGCCGCGCTTGATCGAGTACGGCACCATCGCCAAGCTCACCCAGGGGCTACTGACCGTCGGCACCGACTCGGGCCCGCAAGGCATGGAGCAGCAATGTCTCTGATCGCGGCGCACCCGGCCTGAGAGCCCGCAGCCGTGTCTTTGGTCGTCGACGCGCACCGCGAGTATCTGGCCGATCCCGCGCGCCTGTCCGCCTTCAGCCGCGCCATCCAGGAGGTCGTGAAGCCGGGCGATGTCGTGGTGGATCTGGGCGCGGGCACAGGCATCCTCGGGCTGCTGGCCTGCCGCGCCGGGGCGCGAAAGGTCTATGCGATAGACGCGGGAGGAATGATCGAGCTGGCCCGCGCCGTCTGCCGCGCCAATGGCTTCGCCGATCGGGTCGAGTTCCTCAAGGAGCACTCGACGCGCGCGACACTGCCCGAGCGGGCCGACGTGGTCGTGGCCGACCAGATCGGGCGCTTCGGCTTCGAAGCCGGGGTGCTCCAGTTCTTCGCCGATGCGCGGGCCCGCCTGCTCAAGCCCGGCGGCGCGACCATTCCCTCCTCGGTGGACCTCTACGTCGCGCCCGTGGAGTGTCCAGATCTCTACGCCCAGGTCGAATTCTGGAACACGGCTCCCGGCGGCTTCGACTTCAAGCCGGCGCGCAAATGGGCGGCCAATACGGGTTACCCGGCCAAGCTCCGCGGCGAGCAGCTCTTGGGCGAGCCGGCGGCCGGCCTCTCCCTCGACCTGTCGCAGCCGACGCTCGGAAAGCTCGAGCTCGCCGCCTCGGTCGCGGTCACGCGGGAAGGCACGCTTCACGGGATCGGTGGATGGTTCTCCGCTCGCCTCTCGCCGTCGGTGGTCATGACGAACTCCCCGCTCGACGCGGGGCCCATCAATCGCCGGAATGTGTTCTTCCCCATCGACCGGCCGCTGAGCGTGGCTCCTGGCGACCAGGTCAAGGTCGACATGCGCATTCTCCCGCGCGACACCATGGTGACATGGCAGGTCGAGCTGTGGCGGGAAGGCGCGCGGCAGGCGCGGTTCTCTCATTCGACCTTCCACGGCATGTTGCTCTCCGCCGAGGACCTCAGGAGGACGCGTCCGGGGCACATCCCCAAGCTCACACCCTGGGGAGAGGCGCGGCTCACGGTCCTGATGCTCTGCGACGGGCAGCGGTCCGTGGCGGAGGTCGAGGCCGAGCTCCAGCGGCGTCACCCCGAGCTCTTCCGGACCGCGGCGGAGGCGGCTGAGTTCGCCGCCGAGGTCATCACTCGCTATTCCGCCTAGCCTCGCCATGACCCACTACCGAGCATACGGCCTCGTCGTCGAGAGCGAGCTCCCCCTGCCCGAGCTGCCCAAGATCGACGGCGCCGGGCCGCGATGCCGCGTGCGCGTCGTGAGCGACCCGCCGGCGGTGCCGGCCGCATGGCTTCACGAATGGCATCTGCCGAGCGGGGAGGCCTGGCTGTCGATCGGCCGCCTGGCTTCCGATTACCTGCTCCGGTTCCCGTCCGTGGCGGACTTTCTCGTTTCCCCCGACGGCGGACGCGTCGGCTGCGCATCGGCGCCTGACGTTCCGTACGATACGGTCCGCCACCTCCTCCTCGACCAGGTCCTCCCGCTGGTGGTGAGCCTGCGCGGCGACCTGGCGCTTCACGCGAGCGCGGTCGCGCACGACGGCGGGGCCATCGCGTTCATGGGCTCGACCGGTCAGGGCAAATCCACCCTCGCGGCGAGCTTTGCCCGGGACGGTTTGCGCGTGCTGACCGACGACTGCCTCGTGGTGCAGCGCACCGACGGCGGGCCCGTCGGCGTTCCCGGATATCCGGGGCTGCGGCTCTGGCCCCATGTCATCCCCGAGCTGTTCGGCGAGGTGCCGGAGCTCTCCGACGTGGCGCATTACTCCGACAAGAAGCGGCTGGATGCCACCCTGGGCGGCCTCGGCTTTTGCCGCGAGCCGGTCCCGATGCGTCGCATCTTCGTGCTCGCCCCCGACGAGGCCCGCGACGGGGACGCGCCGGCCCGAGTGGCGCCGCTCTCCCCGCGCGAAGCGTTCATGGCGCTGCTGACCCATGCGTACCGGCTCGACGTGACGGATCGCGGGCGGCTTCGCGGCGAGTTCGATCGACTGGGGCGGGTAGCGCATGCTCCCTTGTTCTACCGCCTGGAGTTCTCGCGTGATCTCTCCCGCCTGCCCGGCGTGAGGGCGACGATCCTCGCGCATCTGGCGGAGGGAGAGTAGCGCCATGATCATCGTCCAGGGCACCCGGAAAATCCGCTGACGGCCGTTTCCCGCCGCTTCCTCGTCCTCTCTGCCGCCGCCCTCGCTCTCGTCGGCCTGCTCGGCGCGCTGGCGGCGGCCGCGCATCAGGGCTCGCCCGCGGCCCTGCTCGCCCGTAAAGGCCGTCTCATCGCGGTCGAGCCCGGTGCCGCGCGCGAGGACACCGTCTCTCGCATCCAGGAGCTCGCGCTTCGCAGCTCCACGGGGCTCGAGATCCGCGCCCTCGTGCGCGTGCCCAAGGCGGGGGAGCCGCGCGCGCCGGCGGCCGTGATCGTGGGCGGCATCCAGCGCGGCCGGCGCATCGCCACGGCGGCCGGTCTCGACGGCATTGCGCGCCAGGCCGTGATCGTCTCGCCCGACTATCCCCTCGAGCAGCGACGGCACACGTTTGAAGGGCTCAGCCTGCTCGCCACGCTGCCGTATATCCGACCGGCGGCCTTCGACAGCGTGGCTCAGGCCCTGCTCCTGCTCGACTACCTCGAGACACGGCCCGACGTGGATCGGCAGCGCCTCTTCCTCGTCGGCGGCAGCATGGGCGCGCCCATCGTCACCATCGCGGGCGGTGTCGACCCTCGTCCCGCCGCCGTGGTGGTGCTTTATGGCGGCGGCCAGCTGGCCTCGCTCATCGCCCATACGCTCGAGCATCCGGGTCAGCCGCGGCCTTACCCGCACTGGGCCGCGGTCTTGACCGGTCAGGGGCTGACGTGGCTCTTCGCGCCGCTGGCCCCTGAGCGTTACGCGCCCGCCATCGCGCCCCGCCGCTTTCTCATGATCAACGGAGCCGGCGATTCGCTGGTGCCGCGGGCCAATGTCCTGGCCCTCTACGATGCCGCGCGCCAGCCCAAAGAGCTGATCTGGATCGAGGGCGAGCATATCCAGCCGGAGGAAACGGCCCTCATCGCCCAGGTGAGCTCGACGATATCCGCGTGGCTGGAAAAACAAGGCCTGCTCACCATAGGGCGGGCACCATAATCGGTGACGATTTAGGGAAGGCCTGTGCCAAGGAATCGGTACATGACGCGCCGCCGGGCAAGCGCCGGCCCAGAGTCGACCACCTACGGCTATATATAAGGATGCCCGTACGCCTACTTAGCGACCGGAGAGCGGTGCTGCCGGGGACAGCGGAAGGTCAGGCACCGTTTTTGCTCTCTTGAGGGCAAGGATGAGAGAATTGAGGCCATGAGGAGCCGATGATGCACGACAGCCTGCCCAGCATCCTGTGCGTGGACGACGATGTGGAGATCCTCGAGCTGCTGAAAGAGTACTTTACGCTCCAGGGCTTCGTCGTGCTGACTGCGACCAATGGGGTCGAGGCCTTCCTGCAGGTCAAGCGCTGGGCACCCAAGGCCGTCATCCTCGACCTCTTCATGCCGCGCCTGGGCGGCATCGGGGCGCTGACCCGCATCAAGGCGCTCAATCCCGAGATCGCGGTAATCCTCGTGAGCGGCGTGGGCAATGCGCTCGAGCTCGTCACCGAGGCGGGGCTCAGCGTGGCCGGCACCTTCGTCAAGCCGCTGGATCTGGAAAAGCTCTCCGACACCCTGGCCAAAAGCGGCGTGATCGCCCCCGCCGATTTCGGCGACAGCGCCGCCGGGCGGCGCCGGCCCACGCGCGCCCGGGTGCTCGTCGTGGACGACGAGCCCGAGTTCCGGAGCGTGCTGGCCGAGCACCTGCAAGGGAAGGGCTTCGACGTGCTCGAATCAAAGGGCGGCGAGGATGCCCTCGCGGTGCTGACGGAGTTCGACCCGCATATCATTCTACTCGACGTCATGATGGAGGGAATGGGCGGCATCGAGGCGCTCCGACGGATCAAGGCCAGGGCTCCCAAGACCTGCGTGATCATGGTCACCGCCGTCGAAGATCTCGATGCCGCGCGCGGGGCGCTGGCGGTGGGCGCCGCGGACTACGTCACCAAGCCCTTCACCTTCCAGTACCTGGACTCGGTGCTCGAAGTCCACCTGCTGATGGACCACATCGACGCCCCTTCAACCGACCCCAAGCCCAAGTAACCTGTCACGGTCCGCTCCACTCGATGGCGGAGTAATGCCCGTTCCTTCCCGAGTTCTCAAAACTGAGCGCGCGATCGCGGAAGCGTGAGACGAGGCCGCGGGCCGCGGCGAGCCGCCGCGAGGCGAAATGCCCGACATTGTCCAGCCACACTTCCTTGCCGCCGGCCCCTTCGATGCCTTCCACCGTGACCTCCGCGATACCGGGAATGGCGAGCGTCCGCTTCCTCCCCTCCGCGGTCAGCGTGATGGGCGCTGAGCGGGTTTCGAGCCGCACCGCCATGAGGGGCGCGAAGCGCACGAGCGGCCCCCCGGCCTGGCCCGAGAAGACGGCCTCCAGCGCAGCGCGCTGCTCGGGGGTGGTCCGCTCGTCGACATAGAGCCCGACGGTCCAGCCGCCGTCCGCCATGACGCCCGGCGTGTAGATCACCAGCACGGCTCGCGTCCCTCCCAGATCGGTGGCGCCATAGCTGCCAGCCTTCACGTCGAATGCCACCACCACGTCGCAGTAGCCTTCGGTGGGTCGCGCCTTGGCGCGCGAGAGCAGGCAGGGGCAGAGCACCTCGCAGTTGCAGGACTCGAAGTACTCGCCGCTGATCCGCCAGGCCGGGCCGCTCATGCGCGCACTCGCATGTCAGGATCCTCCTTGAGACAGCGACTCCAGCGCTCTCACCGCGCCCTCTTCCGCCGAGCGGATGCAGTCGGCGATGCCCACGCCGCGATAGGCGCCGCCGGCCAGCACGAGCCCGCGGTGGCGGCGGAGGGCGTCCTCGATGGCCTCAACACGCGCCAGGTGGCCCACATGATACTGGGGCATGGCCTTGACATACCGGCCCACGCGGGCGAAGAGCGGCTCGCCGCGCGCGCCGAGCAGCTCGTCGAGCTCCGCGCGCGCCGTCGCGACCAGCATGTCATCCCCGCCCCGGAGGATATCCTCATTGAGCGCGCCGCCCATGAACACGCGCAGGAGCACATGGCCCGAGGGCGCCCGCCCCGGGTACTTCACGCTGGAAAACGTACAGGCGATGATGGGGCGCCGCTCGATCTGCGGCACGACGAAGCCGAAGCCGGCGAGCGGATGCGGGATGGCGGCGCGGCGGTAGGCGAGCGTCACGGTGGCCGAGGAGGCGTACGGAATGCCTTCGAGCAAATGGGCCAGCGCGGGATCGAGGTAGCGCGTCATCCGCGCGACCTGATGGGACTCGGGGGCAAGCACGACGGCATCGGCCGTATAGGCGACATCCGCCGCCGTCACCAGCCGCCAGCGGGCGCCCTCCCGCGAGATGCCCGTGACGGCTTCCTTCAGCCGCACGGCATCGGGCGGGAGCCGGTGGGCCAGCGCGCGGATCAGCTCCTCCATCCCTTCCGCGAAGGTCACGAAGAGCGACCAGCGGGCGCCGCTCGTCCCGGCATGCTGGGCGGGGGCCCGCCGCGACGTGCGCCAGAGGGCGAGGATCAGGCTCCGCTCCTTGCGCTCCAGCTCGAGGAAGCGCGGCATCGTGGCCGCGAGTGACAGCTCATCCGGATCCGCGGTGTAGATGCCCGCCACGAGCGGCTGGGCCACGCGCTCGAGCGCTTC